>JAESFX010000036.1_pt1 | contig 321917 bp, 278 predicted proteins | sample 9269501 | NCBI WGS metagenome assembly JAESFX01 (sample SAMN14515570, study PRJNA621655) | algae metagenome | isolation source: Desmonostoc geniculatum HA4340-LM1 and co-occurring heterotrophs from cave... | place: USA: Maniniholo cave, Kauai, Hawaii | collected 2009-07-28 | reverse complement strand
GCGTCGCCTCTTCGACACCGACCCGAGGATCGCCTCGCGGCTGACCCTGGCACACCAGCACGAGAGATCCCCGTGGCTGGGACGCACTAACCGACCCACTTACATGGGCGAGCAGCTGGCGTTCTCGTTCTGATGCCGCTGGACGGGATGACCATTCACGCCCTGTCGCTGAAGCTCCGACGCGGACCCCCAGCGTTGGTCGCACTGGACGGTCAGCGATGCTCGTGATCATCGCAATGGGCGAGGTCATCCGAAACCGACCGTCGGTGTCGTGCGCACATTGCTCGCCACTTTGGGGCTGCTCTCTCGTGCCTGCTGTTGGCTGACGAAGCGGACGTTCCTGCAACCGCAATCGAATCGCGAGCACCTGAAGCGTCTATTCAGGAAAGCCGGCCTGCAAGAGTGCATCCGCATGCCTCTCGACAACGGTATGGTCTCGTCGCGGGAACGTGCGCCGGAATTGGCTCAGGCTGAATTGCCGGTTTGCGGCCATGTAGACGTCACGATCCACGATTGCCTGGTCCATATCCCCGTTCATTGAATACGCCGCAGCGCGCGTCCGTAGTGCCTGAGCCTTCACGCCCACCACTGGCCCGCGCTGCATGTCAATGAAGCGTGTCAACTCGGCAATAGCCGTTCTGATCCTTCCGGCATCAAGTGCGCCATTGCCCGCGAGAAGATGGTACCAGGCTGGATGCACGGGATTGATCGCGAACGCCTCCAGCATAATGTCAACACCGCGCGCAGGCGCACCGGCACAACTTGTGACGTAGCCTTCGTGGAGAAGAAGATCTGGGTCGTTTGGGTTATCCTCGCGTGCCTGCGCGCAAGTATCAGCGGCTCTTTCGTAGTCACGCCGACACAGGGCGACGTAGCTCAACAGGTGCGTCGCCGAGTAGAACTCGTGGTCCCGGACGAGGGCCCTATTTGCACTTTGTTCGGCAGCATCGAGCGACGCCGAAGGATGTGCCGACCAACCAAAGCAAAAGTCCTCGAGATGCGTCCAGCCTATTCCCACTTCGGCGCGCGCGAACTGAGGATCAATCGCAACCGCTTGCGCGAAAAGTGTTCGCGCCCGCGTGTTGGCTGCGCGAGTGTACCGCAGGAAACTCTGCTGAGCCAGAACGCGCAAGGTCCAGGCATCGCGATTGCGTGTGCCGACAGCGCGAACGCGCTCCATTTCCGCCACGTCGGCAGCATGAGTGGCCGTGCTGGCGATCCGGCCGGCAACGTCATTGCGGACACGCCAGATATCATGGTCGGGCAATTCGTAGCGCTGAGCCCACAGCACCTGCCCGCTCCTGGCGTCGGTTAACGTCGCAGAAAACCGGAACTGGGAGTTGTCGCCATGCGATCGAGTTTCGACGGAGCCGCCGAGACAGTACTCGACGCCCAGGTGCCGGGCCGCAACCGGACCACCCACCGCGTCCATCCCCAAGGATGTCGTTGTACCAGGAGGCAAGATGGCGAGCAGCGACAGCCGTGAGAGGTCAACCACCAAGTCGTCTACAAGGCCGCGAGCAAGCCGTGTCGTTCTCGCCGATCCATCTTCGCACTTAAAAGGCATGACCAGTAGACCAGGTCGCAGCGTCGGGCAGCAATGCGATCGGCGCGCGTTCTTCTTGCGAGGCGCCTCGTCGACGAGGACGATGTCGCGAATGCCGTTCAATCCCGAAGAAGCATCAGCACTTTCCGCCGACTTTCGCTGCTGTTGCCACTGCTGGACCGCCAAACGGCGCTCGCCACGTGCAAGAAGTGCAGCGATCAACGCTCTGTGCGCGCAGCGGGCCGCTGGCGCGATCGCTAGAATTCTGCGGGCAATAGTCTCGATCCCTTCCAGGTCTTCCTCGGCAAGCGCAGCTTGCAACGCGGCCTCCATAAACTTAAGTCGCAATTGATCGAACTCCGCGACTCGATCGGCAATCCACGCCTTGCCTACGGGATCCCGGATCATGAGACCCTGGAGGAATTCCCCCTCGGGCAAGGCAATCGCCGCGTCCTTAGTTGGCTGCGGGTCAGATCCTGCCAGCTCACGAACAGCCAAAGCGCTTATTTCAAAGTGTTCAAGGTCCAATGAGACCCGGTGCCGCTTGATCTTTAAACCGGCGATGCCACCCCGTTCCAGATCGCGCTTCAACGCGAGAAGGGCCTGCCGAAGGCTCTGGTCAGCCTGTCTCTCTGCCCGATCACTCCACAAGATTGCGACGAGGTCGTCACGTGATGCTTCTCCTCTGGGCGCCAGCGCCAGGAAAGCAAGTATTGCTCTGCACTTGGACAGCCTGACATCGAGGGCGGTCAGGTCTTGACCTCGAAGCGCAAACCCACCGAACAAGTCCAGCGAGTACCGCATGGTGCACCTCATTGATTGTGCCGCCCGGCCTTCCGCAATCCTACGAGCAAACCTAGCGTCCTGGCTGACGGTGCGATAGTCGCACCGAGGTCAGGGCTGGAAAATCACGAGATCAGCCCCCTAAAAATCACGAAAGCGATAGGTCACTGACCCCATACGCCGCAGCCCAGCGTATGGTGGTCGGATGTTCGTGACTTCGCGGGCAACCCAGCGTCATTTCGAGCGCGACTTTGGTACGGAAGCTTATCGCGCCTCCGCCGTCTGGTCATTCTGGCGCCGTAAGCAAAGTGCGCCGACTGCCATATCACGACATGGTCGGATCGAGACCCGTGAGATGCACAAGCGCGTTGATCTCTGTAGGCCACGATGCTTGCAGCGTGGCACCCAGATTCCGCAGGAGAGTTTGATGCGCTTTATCTCATGTGCCAAGCTGGTTGCGAGCGTCGCAATTGCGGCAACGAGTTTTTCATTTGGATCCCGGGCATCCGGTCACATTCTCGGAGAATGCTCTGAGCCACTCGACCCCGCAGACGCCATTGCAGCTTGCACCGCGATTATCTCATCGAGTTGGGCAACCGATCATCATATCGTTGGCGCCTTGAACAATCGCGCGAATGCCTATGACTACCTGGGAAATCGGCAGGCTGCGATCGAAGACTACAGCCGGGCCCTTGCACTCGATCCACACTACGCCAATGCGTACTTCAATCGAGGAACGATTCATCTTGCGCTTAAGGACTTCACCAATGCAATTGCCGACCTCACGTCGGCATTGAGATTCGCGCCAAGACTTGTGGCTGCCCTCAATAATCGAGGACTCGCTCTGCTTGAACGGGGCGACTTGGATGCGGCTATTGACGATTTTACCTCCGCCATCGATATCACCCAAAGACCGCTCATGCCTATAACAATAGGGGCGTAGCGTGGAGGCGCATGGGCGATATTCAGACCGCGATCGAAGATTTTACGAGAGCGATCCAGTATAGGCCCAACTATGTAGTCGCGCTGAATAGCCGCGGAGAGTTGCTGCTTGAAGGAAGAGATTGGGAGGCTGCGAGAGACGATTTTAGGCAGGCTCTTGCAGTCGATCCCGAGCACGTAGCTGCAAAAAAAATCTCGATACTTTGATTAAATCCGATATCGGACCATTCACTCGCTGAATGCCACGATCGTGGTGAATGATAATCGCTGCCGTTCCCAACCAGGTCGAGATCCCAGCTTATACCACGTCGATCACGGTGGTCGGCACGAGCTGCGCTCTCGAACTCTTACCGAAACTCGTATGCATGGTAGGTCAGTATGGAATACTTCGGCATCGACTTGATTTCATGGGCATTCGCTGTCTTCAATGTGCTTCGCTTGGCATCCTACTTCCCACAGATTGCCGCAGTCGTCCGCGACCGCCATGGGGCAGCAGCCATCTCATTTGGCTATTGGTCGATTTGGGTTGGCGCCAACGCATCCACCGCCATATACGCCTGGACGAAATTCCATAACGCGAGTCTCGCGTGGATTAGCGGCTTAAACGCACTGTGCTGCGCAATCATCCTGGGCGTTGCGATCTACACGCGCGCCTTGCATGGCACATCCCCAAGCGCAACATTTTCTGCGCCAAGCCATGCTGCTAGAGCGATTGAAGGCGATGCTCTCGATCCTGTTGTGCGTTGAGCGACCAGTCGCTGAGCCGCCATTCCCGGCCCAGCCGTTGACCCCGTTCGTAGCATGTCCGCTTCCGAACACAGCTGACATCAATTCCGACTATCGAGCCACGGTCGAAACGAGTCAAAACCGTTCAGCGTCAATGTCTTGACGGTCGAGATGCAGAGGAAGCTGCCGTCGGAGACACCTTGTGTGCTTGCGCCCAGCCGCCAGTCAACCGCGTCGGCTCTATGGCCGATTCCGGCCATGGTCAAAGACTGCACAAGTCAAACGCGTGCCCATGTCGGCCGATGTTGAGGGTGCTGGACGCCGGTCCCATTGATGCCGTCGCCACGCGCCCAGGGGCCGGCGTTCGGAACCCCTCAGTGAAGGAACCGGCGGTACGACGTGCTCAGGCTTTGACACGGCTTCGCGTAGCTGTCAGACGGAGGCCCCGAGCCGTGCTTCATGCCAATCCGGGGCGCAGAGCGCTGTCAGGCTGGCGATCCGGTCTGGAAGCGCTTCGCCCGCACAAGTGAGGCCGAGGTAAGTCGCCGCGCGCGTGGCGCCGACATAGATGTATTTATCGAAGAGCTCCGGCAGGCGGGCGGCGAGTTCGTCCACACCGAGAAAGAACACGGCTTCGGACTCGAGGCCCTTTACTTGCTGTACGTCGAAGATGCGTACCTCGTTGTCCTGCCCCATCACTTGGCCGTTGGGACAAGGCACCGCGCGGATGTTATGCGGCTCGAGCGCGCGGTCGAGCGGCTTTACTAGCGCGCTGACTTCCTCTTCGGAATTTACGAGGACGGCGATGGACGGGAGATCGGTGGTGAGCGTCTCGATCTCGGCTATGTGTGCAGCCAGCCAGTTGGCCTTGTCGTCGATGGAGGCGAGCCTCGTGGCCAGCACTGGGCGGACCATATCGCTATCAACCCGGTCGGGAAGGACCGCGCAGGCTTCCTCGCCCGAGGATCAGCGGATGAGTTCCTTGGCAAATTCATTGAGCTGGCGGCTATGGCCGTAGGTCGTCTCGATCGTGCGGATTTCGATATCAGGAACGCTCCATCGCAAATCGTCCTCGGAGCGGATGCCCCATGCGGTGATCCGCTGATGGAAATCGCCGCAGGCGAAGAACGAGTGGATGCGAGGGTTGGACATGGCTCCCATGGCTGCAAGCTGGACGGCCGAGAAGTCGGTCGCTTCGTCAACCATGATCTGGTTGCGCGCCAGATCCCTCGCGGGCAGCAATGCGGCATAGCGGGGATTCTCTTGGTCGCCCGCGATCGTTCGGTCCCGCAACAGCGCGCCCGATGTCCGGAGCACCGCAAGGAGCAGGATGTCCTCGAGCGGCGTTATGTCGGTCGCAGCAAACCCGCTTGTAGAATACCAGCGCCCCTCGGCTTGCCGGGATCTGCCGAACTGGCGGTATCTTCCTGGCATGCCGTTGATATAGCGCGCCATCGGGTTGAGAAAGCGACGCAGGGCGTCCTGGACCTGGAGATTGGCCCCGACCGCGCCCCTGTCGTCGGCGGGGGGATGCGCTCTCCGAGCCACTCCAAAATCCGTCCCGCGCGAGAATTGCGGCCGAGGCTGCGCTTGGCGGTCTCTGAGCGCGCTTTCGCGCGAACGCTGCGCTCATAGGCAGTGATCGCGGCGGCGGCGCCGACGGTCGCGGGAGGCATATCGTCCTCCTCGTCGGTATCCGGCTCGTCGCCGTCATCGGGCTCGTCTTTGAGCGCGGCGACCTCGCGCGCGAGTTCGTCCAGAAATCCCAAACTGCCGCGCACGGCCGTGTTGAGAGCCTTCCGGATCAGGCCGTCGCTATCCTTCTTCATGGTGTCGGCGATGGCGCGGATCTCGTCGACCAGCCCGGCGAACGCGACGAACAGCGCACCCTCGGATTGCGGATCGCGGCGTGCCAGCAGAGCCTGGAGGCGTTTCCCGATCGAGGCGACCTTCGGATCGGCAAACGACGCGAGGGCGTCCGCGGAAGCCCCCAACGGCTTCCAGAACTCTGCTGCCTGCCATCCGAAGAAATCGGCGAACCAATCCTTTTCGCGAGCGAAGGCATCGGAGTTCGCAATGGCAAGCGTGTCACGCATGACGAACGTGCCGGAGCCTGCAGCGGTGCGAAGGATACTGAAGCGGGACCGGGCAAGTTCCCGCCTGTAGTCGGTCCAGGTCACGATCCGCTGATCGGAGGCGGGTACGTTCTCGCGGGCGAAAGCCTCCTTGACGTACTGCTTCAGGAGTTCGGTTGGCGTGAACATCAGCCAGCTTCGCGGATGTGCCGCCTGTGTGCCCGCTGCCTGCAGGAGTGCCTGTTCGCGGTCGTCCAGATACGCGCTGAGTTTCTGTCCGAGGCGGCGGATGAGGGTCGTGGTCTTGCCGGTGCCAGGCGACCCCAGCAGCAGGAGCTGTTTGTCGAGGGGCTGGCGGAAGATCGAATCTTGAAAGCGATCGAGGATCGGCTGGTCGCGCAGTCCCATCCTCCGGATGACCGTCCGGCGAATACCTTCGAGCACGTTCCGTCCCGATTCCTCGCGGGCAAGGATCGCGGCAATCTCGTCGACATCGGCACCGTCTGGCACGACAAGGAGGGATCGCAGCGACTTTACAGTGACGGTCGGGTATTCACCTTCGAGGATGGTATCCTTGGAATCCCATTCCCCGTCAGCCTTGCCCGGCCTCAGGATCGCGCGCTGGAGGATTTCGCATGAGAACGCTTTCTCATGCCGCGCGTGCCTCAGTCCGCGATGCGGTGGACGCGTCCGCCGCGGCTTTGCGAGGCTCGAATGGCAGAAACTGCGCGAGCGCAACGAGGCGCTCGACTGCCGCGTCTACGCCCGCGCCGCCGCCTGGATCGCGGGCGTCGACCGGATGCCGGAGACGACGTGGGGCCAGCTCGAGGAGCGCCACGGCCTCAGCGACGAGCCGGTGCATCGGCCGCCCGCGCCGCCGCGGCCCGCCGCACCCTCGCCGTTCGGGCGCATCCGGCTCGCCTGGCCGACCAGCGTCGGACGATCCGGCAACCCGTTCCGGAGGTGAGCGAGGTCAGGGAGCGCAAGATTGATACAAAGAGTAGATCGGATCGCTGGGCCGCTCCTGCTTCGATAGCGGACCCATTCTGTGCACCGGCTTGCGACGCTGTGGGTCGAACTGCTGTTGTTCCCTCGGTCGTTTGGGCTTGCAGAGTGTCGGTTGCTTGTTAGCATAGCGGAAGCCGTTGTCGGGAGAGCACTGCTAAGTTTGGTCCGACGGCGGGTTGTACACGCGGGAAGCCGCGCAGCCTTCCTTAATTGATGCGATCCCGACGACGACATTTCTGTTCCCTCGGCAGAGTTGCGAGGCGTTGAATGGCAAACGTCAATGTCATTTTTCACAGTGTTTCTGGTCACACGTTCCGTCTGGCGGAAGCGATTGCCGAAGGGATCGCCGAGGTTCCTCGCTGCCAATCAAAGCTGCTGCTGATTGGTGAGCCGAACGGGGCTAAACCAATCACCATGCCTGGACTTGAGAAGCAACATCACGATTATTCGCATTTGCGCGAGGCAACTATTCAGGATCTGGTCGATTGCGACGGACTGGCCCTCGGCTCTCCCGTCTATTGGGGCGGCATGAGCTACGCGACGAAGCACTTCCTGGACAGTGCCGCACGGCTTTGGGAATTGCCGTCTCCGGACAAGCCCGTCAATGCACCAAACCTCGCGCGAAAGCCGGCAACCGTTTTCACAGCCGGCGGCAGTGGGCTCGGCAACGATCCTGGCATCATAAGTCTGTGGACCGCGCTGGGTTTCTTTGGGATGACGATCGTCACCTTGGGCATCGGAGCGCCGCACATCTCCGATCCAGCACGCTTCGATGGCGGTTCACCGCTCGGTGCAGGCTCATTTTCTCGGCGCCCAGGCCCTCATCCCACCGCCGTCGAGATAGCGATCGCACGCTCACAGGGGCGATATCTTGCGGAAGTCACGCGAGCCTGGACCGAGCGGTCTATCGATTGAACGCAAGGACCTGCAATTCGCAGAGGGATCGGCCACAGCAAAGGAGGATTACGCAATGGCAAGCGCTGACAAGGGACCATGGTTCTCGAAAAATCTTGAATACGTTCTGTCCTATTCGGCGACCCTCCGCGAGCCGGAGGTGATCGGCCCGTTGCCCGAAGGGTTACGGTTGAACTTCTACATTACGGGCGGCACATTCGAAGGTCCCAACTGCAAGGGCACGCTTCTGCCAGTTGGAGCCGACTGGCTGACGATCCGCACCGACGGAATTGGAATCCTGGACGCTCTCGCTATCCCCTCGAGATGCCGTCGATCCGGCAAATCGCAACCGAGCGGCGAACGAGAACGCGATAGACTGAGCTTCAGATATTGACGGCGACGTAGAACAAAAGAGGTCCGGGCCATGTGCGGAAGTTGAGCCGCGGCTGAACCGATTTCGCCGTGCCGCGTTGTGAACGAGATCGCTGACCGGACTATTGCTGCCGTCCGCAGGTCGCCGAAGCCAGGCATAAATCTGCCGGCAGATGCACCTTGTTCCACTTCCGGGAGAACAGTAACGTTCCGGAAAGAGAATTCAAATGGTGCCCGTCTCGGACGGCAAACGCGCTACGCTTTACCTGATGGTCATGCCGGCGCGCACCTGTCCCTTCGGGCTGAAGCCTCTCGATCTCTTGAAGCGCGAGGGGTATTCGGTCGACGACCATCACCTGAAGTCGCGCCAGGAGACCGACGCATTCAAGGCCGACCATGGTGTGGAGACCACGCCGCAGACCTTCATCGAAGGTAAGCGGGTCGGAGGTTACGACGACCTCAGGCGTTTCTTCGGTAAACCGGTTCGGAACAAGAACGCCGTCGCTTCCAGCCGGTGATAGCGCTGTTCTCTATGGCAGCGCTGATGGCGTTGGCCACAAGCTGGGCGGCTTATGGCACTCTGGCAACCGAGCAGGCGGGTGAATGGTTCATCGCCTTCGCGATGTGTCTTCTTGCGCTGCAGAAACTGAAGGAGCTGGCGTACGTTGGGTTCCCTGCGCCACTATCTGTCAAGCCGATGGGCGTCGGCATCGAACATTGAAAGTCGGAGTACGCGCGATGGCACACGCCGAGTCTCATGACGCAATCCGCCATGGCTCCCACAGCCGGCCATACCTCATGTTCTGGATCAACATGGCACTGGGCTTGGCCGTCATGTACGTGGTCATGTTCTCCATGATCGACGGGTGGCCCGACTTCAGAAACAACATGAACATGCTTTATATGGCCGTGACCATGTGGGCGCCGATGGGGATCTTCATGCTCGCGACCATGCCGGGCATGTTCCCCAACAAGCGACTGAATATCGCGCTCTACGCCGTGTTCGCTCTGGTCACTATCGGATCTTTCTGGGCGACGCGATCGCAAGCTGCGATCGACAACCGGCAGTTCGTCGCCTCGATGATTCCGCATCACTCCGGCGCAGTTCTGATGTGCCGCGAGGCGAAGCTGTCGGACCCTGAGCTTGTGACCCTTTGCAGTCAGATCGTTCGCAACCAACGCCAGGAAATCGATCAGATGAACAAGATCGCGGCTCGGCTGCGCTGAGCTTGCCGCAGTTCTTTTGCGCCCCCGCACAGAGTCCGCTCAGCCCTGGCAAGGGCGAGACCGGGTTGCCCAGATGGCGGCGGGCTTTTTCAGCGACGTCCCTGATCTCAAGCTTGTCTGCGAGGGCGTGCGCTGCGCCGGCGATCACGTGGTGTATCTTTGGACGTTCACGGGCACCCATGCCGGGACCAAGCGGCCACTCCACGTTTCGGGATGGGAGGAATGGGAGCTGGATGCGGACTACAAGGTGAAGGCGTCGCGCGGTTGGTATGACGCGGACGACTACGCTCGGCAGAACGGCAGCTGAACGCGAGCCTGCCCAAAGTGCTGGATGCCGTCAGGCAGGGCGAAGCGTTTGGGTAGCCGCGGAGCGGCTGACGCGACAGATGAGATATTCATGTCGGCGTCGACCCGGACTACGTCGGAGTCTTGCATGGAAAAAGTCGATACATTGATCATCGGCGCTGGCCAAGCGGGCCTCGTCATGAGCCACGAGCTCTCGAAACGGGGGCAGAAGCATGTCGTCGTCGAACGCGGCAGAATCGCGGAGCGCTGGCGATCCGAGCGGTGGGATGGTCTGCATTTTCAAACTCCCAATCTGCTCGTCGGCCTTCCAGGCTTCCCTCTCGTCCACGACAATCCCAACGGGTTTGCAACCGCTACTCAGATAGCCGATTTCCTCGAAGGCTATGCGTCTTTCGTTGCAGCCCCTGTGCGGCAGGGAATTTCAGTGACGCGGTTGGCGCTGACCGATACTGGCGGCCCGTATCTTCTGGAGACATCCAACGGCCCGTTGTGTGCGGGCAATGTCGTTGTTGCGACTGGACCCTTTCAGCGCCCCGTCATTCCCCGGATTGCGCCTCGTGATTGCGAGGTCCTGCAGCTTCACGCCGCAGACTATCGCAGGCCTTCGCAGCTTCCCGACGGCGGCGTTGTGGTGATCGGTGCCGGCGCATCTGGTGCCCAGATCGCAGAAGAACTGATGCGCGCCGGCCGCCGCGTCTACTTTTCAGTCGGCAAGCACAAGCGCGCGCCGCGATGGTATCGCGGACACGATCACGTCTGGTGGTGGGTCGAGACAGGCTTGGTCAGTGCGCCACCGGAGCGTCGCAGTCCTGATCCCTCCCCGCTCGTACATACAGGGGCCTATGGCGGCCACACTATCGACTTTCGCGACTATGCAAGACAGGGCATGACCCTTCTCGGGCGCGCCGAGACCGCGAACAAGGAGGGAATGACGTTCGCCGCGGACCTTGCCGAAAATCTTGCGCACGGCGATGCGGCCTATCTCGCATTTCTCGATTTCGTCGACGCTTACATTGAGCGGACGAGCTTGGACGTGCCGGACGATCCGTCAGCACGTATCATTGCGTCGACACCGGCTGCGATGCAGCAGCCTATCAGGCAGCTCAATTTCCGTGAGCAAGGCATCGGCACGGTCATTTGGGCCACAGGCTACGATCTCGATTTCAGTTGGATCGACATACCAGTTCTGAACGAGCACGGCGCGCCGATCCACAACAAGGGCGTCACGCAATTCCCCGGCCTCTACTTTCTCGGTCTCAACTTCCTGTCGAAGTTCAGCTCCTCTTTCCTCATTGGAGTTGCGGAAGACGCCGAGCGGCTGGCCTCCGACATCGCGCGCGGTGTCAACGGCCCAACCACCGCTGTCCCGTATTGAATGCCGGCGCACGCACTCGCGGGTGAGGCGAAAGGTCAGGCAGCAACCAACGCCTCGATGCCAGCAACCGGGATGCCGGTTGGCCCGGGCCGTCGTTTCGACATCAGCCGGCGTGCGTCCTCGTTCCGGCCTGAGGCCAGATACGCCTTCAGCAGCGTGAACTCGACAAGGTCGAGCTGTGCCCGGCTGCCGGCCATGCGCATCCGCTCGTCGAACATGGATTCCAACGCGGTGATGGCCGCTGGGTAGTCACCGCGTTCGAAGGCTGCAAAGCCGCGTGCAGCAGCTGGAAGGGTCGCGCCGGAGGGATAGCGGCCGGCCGCGATCAGAGCCTCGACTTGGCGGTTGCGCGGCTCGACATCGTCGCCATGAACCGCCTCGGTCAGCGCCATGTGCCAGTCGACGAAGTTGAAGCCGGGACTGGGGAAAGTGGCGTGGGCGAAATCGTACACCTTCTGCCAGCGTGCCACGTCGCGTGGATGCCCAGCCAGTTCCGCCCGCCAAAGGAAGGCCGGCGCGTCCAGCATCTTGACGAAAAGCGGAGAGCGATAATCGTCCGCGCCGAACGCCTTGTCGAACAGGCGCAGCCCTTCCTCGATGTTACCCTGCTCCAGAAGCACCACCGCGAGATGCCAATGCAGATGGCCATACAAAGTGGCGCCGCGCGGCAGCTCGGTCTCGGCAATCCATGATCGGATGAATGCGACCGCGGCCGCAGTATCGTTGACTTCGTAAAGATAATGCGCCCAGGCATGCGCGGCACCGGTATTTCGTGACCGATCCGCCAGCGAGCGCTCGATCAGCGGTCGCGCCTGGTCCCGAAACCCCAGCTCGGACATCGCCATGCCGTAATGACCGTTGAACCACCAATCGTTGCCGTAATGCGGAGCCAGGGCAGCCAGGAAATCCAACTGATCGCGCTCTCGATCCACTCGACCCGAGATACCAATCAGGCCTGCGATGTTGGTCGCCGTCGCCGCCACAAGCGCATCCGTCGGCCAGCGAGCAATATGTCGCCGCACATGGGCCAGCGCATCCAAGGGCGAATTCAGCATGAGGTTGAAGGCTTCGACGTGGCTGGTGTCGCGCTCGGGCATGTCGGCGTACGCCTTCGCTTTGCCGATGGCGGCACGGGCTCCGGCCATGTCGCTCGCCAATTGCAGTGCGCGGGCGCGACCCGCGTGAGCCAGCGGGAAGTCGGGATCAGCGGCCAGCGCGCGATCGAACGCTGCGACGCTGCCGTCCCACTGGGCGAGGACCAGGTCGCAGCCTTCGACATAGGCGTCCCGCGCGGCGGTGGACGTGGTGGTCAAGCGATTGCCGTAACGGTCAGCCAGCATGGTTTTCCCCTTGGCTCTGCTCGGCGTTGATGTTGGGCCGCAAGTCTCAAGCTACTCTGCGCCTGATGCCTTCTCTGCGGCAATACGGATCGTGCAGAGGAAGCCCGGTGTTGATGCCGTTCACCGGCCCTGACTAACGAGCGCCGTTAATCTTGCGCCCTCACCAACCCGGGTCGGTTGGCTTCAGTCCCATCAGCACTTTTCCCGCCGATTCGTAATGAACCGGGAAGGCTGAGTTGTGCTGAACTGCAACGTGGACGTCGCGGAAATGCCGCAAATTTGCGAGGATGATTGGATTCCCTACTTATGCCACGAAGGTGTCTATTGCCTCGCCCCCGAACGCCCCTCCCGGGACGTCAGAAAGCGCGCCGCCGGGAAGGCTGGTCACAAAGTCTGCACTTCAGTGCGCTGCGATCAGGCCCAACCCAGCTGGCGAAGTGAGAAGTCGGCGTTCCAGATTTTGGTCATGTGCCCGATCTTGTCGCCGTCGAATTGCATGACATAAGTGTAGTCTGCCTCAACGCGCTTGCCTGTTGGTGGAACAGGTCCCCCCTGACCAGTCTGCGTGCCCGTGTAGACTGCTGCGGCGACAACAGCTTTACGTTCGGTGTCAACGCCCCAGGCCTTAATTGTGTAGCCCCCATCGGGAATAGGCCCGAATAGCCCCTTCATCCATTCAGCGTAAGCTTGGATGGTTCGAACGTCAGCAAGCGCATCCGCCTGGCAGGAAAATGTGGCGCCTGGGTTGCAGTACGCTTTGCACCCATCCCAACCCTTGCCCGTTTCTACTGCCTCGAAAAATGCTTTAGCCGTTTGGTCAATCTTCGTCATCGGATGCTCCTATACACTCTTTTTTAGATCACTTCGGCCAACGAACCTTTGCATTCAACAATTCCGAGCACGACTGTTCCCCATTGCTGCAGAGACGGCGCATGGGCAGTGTTGTCGCGTCAGTCGACACCGTCCACAGCAACGGCAATCGTTTTCGACGTCTTGAACCGGATCGCGGCGACTTTTGCGTAATCGGGATCGGCGAAGAAGTTTTTGATCGCGTGCCGATTGGGGAACTTGAAGAGTATGAGGCGGTTCGGCTTCCAGTCACCCTCGATGACTTCGAACTCGCCGCCTTTCACGAGAAACTCGCCACCGTGCTTCGCGATGAACTCGGGCGTGCGGGTTCGATACTCTTGAAACCCCTCTTGATCGTGGATGTCGACATCGATCGGCAAATATGCGGTCATGCGTTCCTCCCATTTGGCCGAGGTCTTTTCTGTTTGGCTATCGCCTCGGCGTTACCGACAGCATCGCATGACCGGTGATCTCAGGTCTATCTCATCGACTCTTATCTGGTGTTGCGCAGATCGGCAGCTAGCGGACGATCCGGATGCAAGTACGCTTGTCAGCGCCGATGCCCCATCTGTTGGTCATGTTACCGTGACGTTGGTGCAATCGATTGGATCGCACCGCAGTTATACGTTCGTCTCCGTCGAGACCTTTCCTATTTGCTCACATACGGCAACCAGTACCCCTTTATAGCCAACAGGAGCGGTCATGCGCATTGCCTTCACGATGGATGATCTCCCAGTCTATCCGCACTTGGGCTTGCCGGAAGGCTATACTCCGGCCTCGGTTGCCAAGAGCATCATCGAGGGCCTCGATCGCCACAAGGTTGAAGGCGTTTATGCGTTCGCCAACTCCTGGCCGCTCGATGTAGATCCGCAGACCGTGAAAATATTCGACGCGTGGACCTCAGTAGGTCACTTTATTGGCAATCACACACATAGCCATCCGCTGCTGAATGACGTCAGTGGCGACGCATTCATTGCCGATATCACAATAGCCGATGAACTCATGAAGCCGTGGCTCGATCGCGCCCCGCAGAAGCTCTTTCGGCATCCCCTCAATCTGTGGGGCAACACTGAGGCAAAGCGCTCGGCCGTGAATGTCCACATCGCGCAGCTTGGCTACACCCCGGCTGATGTCACGAGCTTCTTCTTCGAGTGGGAATGGGACCGTGCCTGGCGTTGGCTCCGGCAAACGGGGAAAGCGGAAGAAGCGGATGGCCTCAAAGCCGAGTTTGTCGAATTCTGCATCGCGCAACTGGCTTACGATCAAAAGTGCTGTCGAGAATTCTTCGGCCGCGATGTCACTGGCATTGCACTCGGCCACTTCGTGGCGTTCCTGGCAGAGACGATCGATCCTCTGATGGCGCGAATTCGCCGAGAAGGGTTCGAGATCGTACCGCTGGCGGATGCGCTCGCGGACTCTGCTTACGACCGCGTTGGCTCGGTGGTCACGGCCAGTTTTCAAGTCTATCAGCAGAAACTGTCGGCCTTGGCAGGCAAGGAGATGGCATCGGTCGCGCCGTCGTGTGAGGACCTGATGAAGCGCGTGTTCGCTTTGGCCGAGCCGCTGCGCCCGGCACGTCGCGGACTTCTCGTGCAGAACAAGCGTGGGCCGAATCCATAGTGAGGATCAACCGGAATCCCAGCCTCTTACGCAACTCGGTGTTCCGGAACGGCCGAGACAGCTCGGTCGCTCAATAGAACGCGCGCGGAATGAGCCCCTTGTTGTAGGCTTCGCGCTCCAATCCTTCGCGAAAATCCGGATGAGCGATGGAAATCATCGCTTTCGCCCGCTCTGCCACAGCTTTGCCCTTCAGGCAGACAATGCCGTATTCGGTCACGGCGTACATGACGTCGGTGCGCGGTACGGTTACGATGGTGCCGATTGTCCGCCCGTGCCGCTGAAATGCCGGTGGCCAGAGGACTCCGAAGCAGCCTGTCCCTGCAAGTCCATCTGGCCCGTGCTGTTCACGGCGACGACGTTGTTGTTGCGCGCAACGGAGTGCGGCAGGTTCGTGTAGTCGACGGCGCGCGTCTCGAACGCCGGATTTCGGTCGATGTAGGAGTAGAGAGCCTTCGAGCCGATCGCGAACGCGTAGACCGCCTTGCCGACGTCGACCTGCTTGCGAGCGCCGGTCGCACGGCCGGCCTTGACCAACTCCATCAGGCCCTCGACCATCATCTCGGTGTTGATGCCGAGGTCCTTGACGCCCGCCTGCACCAGCGCTCGGCACACGGCATTCGGCAATCCCCCGATGCCGATCTGCAGGCAATCTCCGTCCTTGATCTCGGCAGCGATCAGTCGCGCAATTGCTAAGTCGACGTCCGATGTGATGGCCTCGGGAAGCTCGGCGGCAGGCCGGCCGTCGCCGTCAATGATGAAGTCGACCTCGCTCTCGTGAACTGAATTCTCCTGCCCGTGACACTTCGGGAGGCCCGGATTGACTTCCAGAATGACAATACGAGCCTTGTCGACGAGCGCACGATGATACGAGGCCGATGCGGAAAAGTTGTAATATCCGTTCTCGTCTTTTGGGCAGACCTGAAAAACGCCAATGTCGACGCGTTCAATAAAGCGTCGATAGAGGTCCGGCCATTCGCCGAGATTGAGCGGGAGGTAGTTGCACCGGCCTGCATCGTGCTGGCGGCGGTCATAGCCACCGAAGTGCCAGTTCAGACTGAGGATGTGCTCACCGGTGGCGTCAACCGCGTGGTGGACGCGCGGTTGCATCGTTATGCAGCTGCGGATCTTCACGCCCCTCAGTTCCAGCGCCCGTGCCCCGAGGGCCTTGTCGAACACGTCCGGCTGGCATACGCCGAACCCGTAATCGAGGTACATGCCCGAGGCGACGAGTCCGGCGGCTTCTTCCGCAGTGATGTACTTGGCGAGCTTGCTGCCGATATTGGATGCCATCAAATCAGCTCCGCCTTTGCCTGAGAAATCCAACCGAGCCTGAGAAGTGTGCCGCCTTTTCGCGTGCTCACTTGAGGTCGACGGTGCCGTCATCGACATCCTTGAGCATCCTGCGCATTATCTTGCCGGAGGATGTCGTCGGGACGGATTCAACAAACTGCAGGGCCCTCGGAACCTTGTAGGCTGCGAGGTGCTCGCGGCAATGCGCAACGAGAACCTCGCGTGAAAGCTTGGCGCCGGGCTTGAGAATGACATAGGCCTTCGCCAGCTCGCCCTTGGCCTCGTCAGCAATGCCGCCCACGGCAGCAAGTGCCACGTCGGGGTGCATGCAAAGCACCCGTTCGATTTCGGCCGGATAGACGTTGAATCCGGCGGTCAGGATCATGTCCTTTTTGCGATCGACAATGGTGGCATAGCCGTCGTCATCCATGGTGGCGATATCGCCGGTATGCAGCCAGCCGTCGGGCCGGATCGTTTCGGCGGTCCCCTTCGGATTGTTGTAGTAGCCATCCATGACGAGCGGGCCCCGGTACATCAGCTCGCCGCGCTCGCCCACGGGCATCTCCTTTTCAGGATCGTCCACATCCACCACGCGGAAGGCGTTGCCGGGATACGGCAGCCCGATCGTGCCCGGCTTGTTGGGTCCATAGACGGGATTGGCGGACGTCGCTCCTGCCAGCTCCGTCATGCCCCAGACCTCATGCACGGGGCACCCGGTCCGCTCGGTGAATTCGATCGACTTGGCGGCCGGTAGCGTCTGCCCGCCGACCCAGCAGCGCGTCAGGCTGGACAGGTCGTATTTCTCGAAATCGGAATGCGCCAGCAGGTAGTAATAGGCGGTTGGCACGCCGTCCATCAGCGTTGCTTTGTGCTCGGCGATGGCGGTCAGCACAGCAACTTCATTGAAGCGGGGAACGAGGATCAGCGTCGACCCAGCCATCATGGCTGCATTGAAGACACAGCTCCCGTAGACGTGCGGTAACGGCAACGCATTGATGACACGGTCCTGCGACGTCCGTGCGGCCATCAAGGCAGTCCCGACGGCCGCACCAACGACTGCGCGATGACTTTGCATTGCTCCCTTGGGGTGGCCCGTCGTGCCAGACGTGTAGCAGATGGCGGCCAGGTCGGAGACCTTGCGCCGGTGCAGCACGAACTCGGCCTTGCCCCGCTGCAGCCAGTCGCTGAGCATCGTGGCACCGGTCGCCGGCGCGTCGCCCCAGATCACGACATCGGCCAGATTGGCGATGCCCTTCATATCCAGCAGCGCATTGCCCTTGTCGGGGGATGCCATCACGGCCCGGGCGCCGGAATCCGTTACCGCATAGCGCACCTCTTCCGGCGTCAGCATCGCGCTGATCGGGTTCACCACCGCGCCGGTCTTGGCGACGCCGTAGTAAGATACCAGCCATTCCCAGCAGTTCGGTCCGTATAGTGTAACCCGGTCGCCGGGCTTCACTCCCGAAGCGACCAAACCGTTCGCGACGCGATTGGATAATGCGTCGAGCTCACGGAACGAAAACCGCCGATTCTCGACAATGAGCGCAGTCTTGTCACCGTGCTTGCGAGCGGCGTGAGGCAGGATCTCTGCAATCGTGCTGACCATCCTGCTCTCCACAATCCCAAGTTTCCAAACCGTCGCGGCAACAGCAAGCGAGGCTAGCGCGACGCGCCGCCCGCTGGCGATTACTTCTTCTGGCCCATGACGCTGATGGGGAAGAAAGTAGACTGTGACCGTACTCCGCGATTGAATCTACTTGCGCCCGAAACAGCGATTGCTGCGCCGCACACGACGGCAACCGATGGGGCGCACACTTTTGCAGCACGATTGTTGAGCCCCTGCACTTGGTCGGCTAGGGGTCAAATAGGTCGGTCGGGCTTCCTATCACGGACGGACGATGAGCCTCGAGGACCGTCCGTCTGATCAGCGGCTTGGACCTTGCCGTGTCGACAAGCCGTCCGTGGAGACGTTGCCGGGGTCCATGGCTGGGCTTCCAATTCCAATTGAGGCCCGCTCGAGCCGTACCAGTGTTTCAGGCTGGAGAATGTTGGATTTCAGTTCCGCCCGCTCCGCCACATTCGTACAGATGGTCTGCATACTCCAATCTGTTACCCAGCTAGCGATGCGACCGACGACAGTTTCGACAGTCTGAGGCGGCTTATGCGGCCTCTAAATCTTTGCTCAGTCGCAGGCTTGCATGAGCAGCATCCGCCCGTTCCAGGATCCCTGGTCTGCGCCCATGTGTGTCGAGTCGTACCGCTTCTGATCCGGCATCGAGGCAGCCATCAGATCAGCTAAAGGTTCCGACATTCGGCCGCCCCATTACATCGGTTTCTGGAACGACCAAAGCTTACAAGCGTTTGCACGTCGGCAACGATCACCGAGAGGTCAACCATGAACTCATTCGCTAAGAGGTTGGCAGCGTTCGTGGGGGTGCACGGTGTCGTTCTTGCGATAGCCCTGCACCTGGCCCTAACGGCGAACTAAGTGGCGAAAGAATCGAGGTGGAGTGTGAGAAGCCTCATCAAAATCGCGGTGTTTGTCGTCGTCGTCTATTCAGTCGTAACGGCTTCTTCACAACAACAAGCCGCCATGTATGACGGAGCCAGAGCCTTTTTAGCGTCTATTGGGGACGCCTGCACCAGAACTTGGCCATGCGGTGACGCCGTCCGGTCCATCAAGCAGGCCATCGATCAAACTCCTTCACGGCGCGACATCAGCCTGCGCCGCCCTGAACGCCATTCCGAACCGCCTGTTCTGGAGCGATGAGCGCATGGCAGCCCCCCTCAAGAGTTCCCATCGACCCACTACGCTGCCGTGGGCAACGATCGTCTTCGTCATCCTGATCGTCGGCGTCGTATTGGGGCTCGCCCTCTACGACAACCGATCTCCGATCAAAGTGAGAAAGGTGCCTGTCGAAAACATTGTGGTGCCGAACCCACTTGCGAAGCCGGCCGAATGAAAGGGCCTGGGAGTTGCTCGCTCCTGTTCTGAAAAAGAGCAATACCGGCGGACGCACTCCCAGATCGAAGACGGTTCTCAACGAGACTGCTCGCTGCGACTGCGAGTTACGCAGCCTGGATCCAGGTAAGCTCGAATATCCGTGTTCTGATATCGCGATAGGGCAGCTCCTTTGGCGCCGTCACGCTGGCCGCCACCACTGTAGAGACGCAAGACAATCCGTCCGAGTCGAGCTTTAGCCGATTGTTCGTCAGCGATATCTGCGAGCAAGTGCGACTTAGCGAGCGTTGCCCAGGCGTCGTCGAATAAGTCTTGCATGCCATTCAGTTCGTGGGGTCCAAAGACGCCATTGGTCTGCATCAACATCGGCGTGGTCCTTCCATACGCATTACCTGGAGCCACCATGCCACGGTCTCTCGGCAACCTAAATCCGACAACGACCCATCTTGCCGCTTCCCGGCCAATGGAACCAAGTGAGTAAGTGGCGCATTAAGCGCCAAGAGTGCAGGTGATGAAGAATGAGCGAGAGGGGGAGCCTCATGGCAGGGCTTTCGCGGGAAACACGCCTACAGATCATGTTGACCGATGCAGAGTTGTCCGCGATCGACGATTGGCGGTTCAAGCATCGCATGCCGAGCCGAGCGGCAGCGATTCGGCAGCTTTTGCAGGTCGGATTGAGCGTCTCGCAGGCGCAGGCCGATCCTGGCAAGCGATCGCGAGACTTCGGATTGTTGGGCGCGAAAGGGGATGGGCACGACGAGCCAAGCCCTGATGGTGGGTCACAAAGAGGTTGATTCAACTCTTCTAGTCTGCGGCGTCGACCCGGCATCGGCTAAGGCTGGCAGTGAGGTGGGACTCACGCAGAGTCCCTGATCTGAAAATGAAGACGAGTTCCGCGCCTCCACCTTTTGTTGCACTGGCCGGCGCCAGGCTGACTGTGGCGCGGCTCCCCACGAGCTGAAACAGCATCGGCGTGCCGGACTGCTCGGCGAATGTGACGAAGCCCTTGGCCCGGAGGAGTGCCCCCGCGAGTTGACCGATAACCGCTTGAAACTTTGCCATGGCCAGTGGCCTGTCCGATGTCCAAACGGCGGTATCGAAGGCATGCGGCGTCCCGTCGTCGATGGTTTCGTAAGTCCTTGGCTGGCGCGGCACATCGGTCGCGAACAGGATTTCGTGGGCGAGGCGGCCATCGTTCATCTCGTGGATCATCGCGTCGGCTTTGTGCTTTCGTAACAGTGTCCGAGCGCGCTCGAGTTCCTCCGCGTTTACCAGATCGGTCTTGCTGAAGGCGACAAAGTCGGCCGCCGCGATTTGCGATCGCCAGAGCGCTTCGTCTGCCAGTCCAGGCTGATCGATTAACGCGTGAGCGTCAGCGACACAGATCACGGTTTCGAGCGCTGCTTCCTTCCAGATGACTGGATCGAGCAGGGTCCGCACGATCTCGGCCGGGTTGGACAATCCGCTCGTCTCGATGACGATGCCGTCGGGTACGGGATCACGCCGCAGGATTGTGTTCAGCGTCTGCAGCAGATCACCCAGCAGGCTGCAGCACACGCAGCCATTCTCGAGGCTGATCACGTCGTCGGACACACTTGAAAGCAGCGCCGCATCAATGTTGATTGCGCCGAAATCATTGACGACCGCCGCGAGCCTGCGGCCTCGTGGCTCAATCAGCAGCCTGTTGATGAGTGTCGTCTTGCCCGCACCAAGATAGCCGGTGATTAAAAGTATTGGAGTCGGCATCAGCGCAGCTCACGACGAACCGGGCGCCCCGGCCTGGCATTGAGCCGAAGATGGCCGTCGGAGATCACCGCCTCCCCATTAACGAGCACGTGACGCATGCCTCGCGCGGGCCGGTTCATGGCGCTGAACTCGGCCATGTCCAGCAAGTCGCCATAATCGAACACGACCAGATCGGCGTCGCAGCCGGGCTTGATGCGCGCCTTCCGCCGCATCTGGGGCGTTCCTGATTCCAGGATCTGGGCCGGGATCAGCGTACATTTGCGAATCCCCTCGATCAGCGGCATCGCCGCGCGCTCGCGAACCCAACGACTGAGGAACCTCGTAAACGTCCCGGCCGATCGTGGATGCGAGACGACACCGTCGGGCAACGGCCACGCGTCGCCCTTGTAAGGCGTACCGTCCACCATCCAGGCAATCGCGTCAGAAGCTATGGCGCCACCTGGAAAGAGCACCGAGATGTCGAGAAGGTCACGGTGGCGCGGGGAGACATCGACATCGAGGAAGTGCCAGAGGATCAGCGAGCCCGGGTCTTTCTCTTGCGCGGCGAGCAACTCGTTGCGGTTGGCAAGGCGCTGCCTCGACTGGAGCAGCTCGATCGTATCGTAGCCACCTCCGGTGCGGTCCGGAAACTCGGGGTCGGTGAAGAACGCGGCGCCGACGACGGTCGACCCCACACCGTAGGGATAGGCTTCAAGGGTCACCTTGAGACCTTGCGCCTGCGCGGTGCGCACGAGTTCCGCGGCGTGCTCGACGTCCTGCAGGCTCGTCGAGTTGAAGTGGCAGATGTGCATGTGCGCGCCCGTCGAGCCGGCAAAGCCGATGAGGCGCGTATAGGCCTCGATCGAACTGCGCGGATCGATGTTCGACATGTAGGCGATATGCGTGAACGTCGGCGCGTTGGCTGTGGCGGCCAACCGGCAGAGCGCGGACATCTCCTTGGCGCCTGCACCGGGGACATAGGCATTCGGAAAGCCGATGCCGAGCCCGCCTTCCTCCAACCCGTGTCGAACGCGAGCGATGATGTCCTCGGTTTCCGCCACCGTGGCCGCGGCCGACGACCAGCGCGGGTCGCGCATCGCCCGGCCCATGCCCTCGATGCTGGCCTCGATCTGCTGCTGCGTCATGGAGCCGATGCGTGCGAACACCCAGCCCGTCGAGGCGCCATAGTTCAACGTCCGGCCGACGCGAGCCTGTTCCTCATACCAGCGCGCCACCGGCCAAACACCGAGTTCGAGCTCCAACGTGGTCGTCACGCCATCGAAGGCTTGCATGCGATCCGCCGGCAGCGACTGGCCATGAGCGTGGAGATCGATGAACCCCGGGGCGACGACGAGGCCGCTCGCGTCGATCACTCTGACTGCATCGCCGAGGTCGCTTCCGACAGCGGCAATCGTTTCCCCATGGACGGCGACATCGGCTATGGCGTCATGACCGCTTTCGGGATCGATGACCCGGCCGCCTCGAATCAACAGGTCATACATCGAGTGCTCTGTCTCAGATCGTGATGGCCATCGCGCAGTGGACCGCGGTGCGCTGTCCGGCGTTTCGCTCATTCGAGCCGCGGTCAATGCACCCTGTCGCAGGGAGTGCTTCCATGGCAAGGTGCATCCGGTCACGCTGCCAAGCCGGAGGGTTCCTTGTCATCACCGCTTCAGATCGGGTTTCTCGTCTTTCCCCAGATTACCCAACTCGACTTCACGGGGCCTCTCCAGGTTTTCAGCCGGGTGCCCGGTGCCAAGGTCCACCTGATCTGGAAGCGCATCGAGGCGGTGCCGAGCGATACAGTTCTGACGATCATGCCGACGATTACCATGGCCGAGTGCCCGCAGCTCGACGTGATCTGCGTTCCCGGCGGCTTCGGGACCGACGACCTGATGGTTGACGACGAGGTGCTGGCGTTCCTCCGCAAACAGGCCGAGGGCGCGAAGTATGTCACGTCGGTGTGCACGGGCTCGACAGTGCTTGCCGCCGCGGGCCTTCTGACGGGTTATCGCGCGAGCACGCACTGGAGCGCCCTCGATGCCCTGAGCCTGCTTGGGGCGATCCCTTCGCGCGACCGTGTCTGCGTCGATCGCAACCGGATCACGGGTGGCGGCGTGACCGCTGGCATCGACATGGCACTGACGATGGCCGCGCGCCTCATCGACCAGCCGACGGCGGAAGGCATTCAGCTCGGGATCGAGTACAATCCGGCGCCACCGTTCAATGCGGGCTCGCCGGAAACGGCGCCAGCCGCGGTTCGCGCCCTGCTCGAGGAGAAGATGGCACCCTCGAAGGCGCGTCGTATCGAGATGGCCAAAAGGGCTGCGGCGCGACTGAAATAATGGCTTTGGTCCAGCGACTAGGAAATCGACTCACGAACACGTGAGCCAGTGCGGTCGGGCTGTGTGTGCTAGCGTTCCGTAAGCCTGAAAAAGAGGAGTGGCCATGCCCAAGTTGAACGTCAACGGGAAGACCATCGATGTTGCGGCAGACGGCGCGACGCCCCTGCTGTGGGCGCTCCGCGAGCAGGCCGGCCTGACCGGAACCAAGTACGGCTGCGGCATAGCTCAGTGCGGTGCCTGTACCGTGCACATCGATGGGGTGGCCACCCGATCGTGTGCCGTGACGCTCGATAGCATCACGCCCGAGCAGAAGATCGTCACCATCGAAGGCTTATCTCCCGACGCCTCGCATCCCGTGCAGAAGGCTTGGCTCGACCTCGACGTGCCGCAGTGCGGCTATTGTCAGAGCGGCATGATCATGACGGCGGCTGCGCTCTTGAAAGAGAAGCCGAAGCCGACCGACTCCGACATCGATGCGGCCATGACCAACATTTGTCGTTGCGGCACTTATCAGCGGGTCCGGGCTGCCATTCATGCGGCAGCGAACGGCGGACAGAAGAGCCAGGGCTGAGGGAGCGCGACATGACCAAATCAATCGACGTCTCGCGTCGCACATTTGTCGCTGGATCCGTCGCCGCGGCCACCGGGCTGACGGTCGGGTTTCACGTGCCGCAGGTGGGTACGAAGGCCCTTGCGCAGGGTGCCGGCGCTCCAGAGATCAATGCGTGGGTGGTGGTGAAGCCCGACGACACGGTCGTCGTTCGCATCGCGCGCTCCGAGATGGGGCAAGGCACGTTGACGGGCCTCGCGCAGTTCGTCGCCGAGGAACTCGAGTGCGACTGGTCCAAGGTGACGACCGAATATCCCACGCCCGGACAGAACCTCGCGCGGAATCGGGTCTGGCGGGACTTCGGCACCGGCGGCTCGCGCGGGATCCGGACCTCGCACGATTACGTTCGCCAAGGCGGTGCTGCCGCACGCGAGATGCTCAAAGCGGCTGCTGCGGCGCAGTGGGGCGTGCCGGTCTCGGAAGTGATGGCAGCAAACAGTACGCTCACGCACAAGGCGTCGGGTCGCTCGACGACGTTCGGCAAGGTCGCCGAAGCCGCTGCCCGGATCCAGCCGCCCAAGGACGTCAAACTGAAGGACCCGAAGGACTGGAAGCTGATCGGCAAGTCGATACCGCGTCTCGATACGGCACCGAAAATTGATGGGAGCCAAGTCTACGGCACCGACCTCAAGTTGCCCGGCATGCTCAATGCCACGATCAAGGCCTGCCCGGTGTTCGGCGGCAAGGTCGCCGCTTTCGACGCGAGCAAGGCCAAGGCAATGCCAGGCGTCAAGCACGTCGTCGCCGTCGGCGACAATGCGGTCGCCGTCGTCGCCGACACGTGGTGGCAGGCCAAAGTGGCGCTCGATGCCGTTACGATCACCTGGGACGAGGGATCGCACAAGGCTGCGTCGAGCGAAGGTTTCGCCGACTCTCTCAAAGAAGGATTGACTTCGGCCAAAGACGTTTTCGTCGGAAACAGCAACGGCGATGCACCTGCTGCGATCGCCACCGCGGCACGTAAGGTGGAGGCTATTTACGGTTACCCGCATCAGAACCACGCCACGCTCGAGCCAATGAATGCCACAGCGATCTGGACGGCTGAAAAGTGCGAGGTCTGGTGCCCGACTCAGAACGGCGAGGCCGCGTTGGCCGCGGCCGCAAAAGCTTCCGGGCTGCCGCAGCAGAAGTGCGACGTCTACAAGCTTCACCTCGGTGGTGGCTTCGGCCGTCGTGGTGCTTTCCAGGACTATGTCACGCAGGCCGTCCTGATTGCCAAGCAAGTGCCGGGTATCCCGATCAAGCTGATCTGGAGCCGTGAAGAGGATATGGCGCAAGGTTTCTATCACCCGGTCACCATGGCCAAGGCATCCGGAGCTCTCGACGACAAAGGAAACCTCGTTGCACTGCACATCAGGGTGTCAGGCCAGTCGATCCTCGCATCGGTGCGTCCTGAGGGCATGCAGAACGGCCGGGACCCGGTGGTCTTTCAGGGGCTGGCACCCGACGACCCAGCGAAGCCCACGGCCAATGAGCATGGCATCTGCTACACGGTTCCGAACCTGCTCGTCGACCATGCGATGCGCAATCCGCACGTCCCGCCCGGGTTCTGGCGCGGTGTCAACGTCAACCAGAACGCCGTCTATCTCGAGTGCTTCATGGACGAGCTCGCAGCGGCTGCGAAGGTCGACCCGCTCGAGTTCCGACTGAAATTGCTGGGCAACCAGCCGAAAGCGGCCGCGGTGCTGAAGGCGGTTGCCGAGAAGGGCAGCTGGGGCTCCCCTCTCGCTGACGGCGTCCAGGGGCGAGGCCTTGCGATGATGCGGTCCTTCGGCAGCTATACCGCTGCGATGGCAGAAGTCTCGGTCAGCCCTAACGGCAAACTCAAGATGCATCGCATCGTTGCGGCAACCGATCCGGGGTACGCCGTCAATCCACGACAGATCGAGATGCAGGTCGAGGGGTCGTTCGTGTATGGCCTCGGGGCGGCGCTGAAGCAGTCGTGCACGGTCAAGAATGGCCGCATCGTCGAGCAGAACTTCGATAGCTATCCGCCGCTCACGCTCGAGGAGCTCCCCAAGGTCGAGACCATCGTGATGGGGTCCGGCGGTTGGTGGGGCGGTGTCGGAGAGCCGACGATCGCGGTCGCCGCTCCAGCGGTGCTCAATGCCATTGCGGCAGCGACGGGTGTGCGTATTCGCAATCTGCCAGTGAAGGAGCAGAGGCTTCGGGCGTGAATTGTGTGCCACGCCTGCTCGCGATAGCGGTGGCGGCCGTTGCCGCCGCCGTTCCATCGACGGTCCAGTCCCAGGCGGAAACAGCCATCCTTGCCGACGACGGAGATCAGATTGCAGCGCCGCTCGCAAATCGCATCGGAGATGCGGCGCGCGGCAAGGCCATCGTGCTCGATCGCCGTGCGGGAAACTGTCTCATCTGTCATCGCGTTCCTGTGCCGCAGGAGCCGTTCCAGGGAGAGATCGGTCCCGACCTCAGCGGCATCGGCAGCCGGCTCTCCGCCGCGCAGATCCGACTTCGCGTCGTCGACTCGCAGCGGGTCAATCCAATGACGTTGATGCCGCCGTACCACCGCACTATCGGACTCCGGCGCGTGGCCTCGGCCTTTGTCGGGAAGCCCGCCCTGACAGCGCAGGAGGTCGAGGATGTCGTCGCGTGGCTTGCATCGCTCAAATAGGGCCGCGAGCTTGAAAGGAGGTCGCTTGTGAGTATCGGCCATTTGCCTGCGCTTGATCGGCGCCAGCTGCTTGTCGCTGCGGGCGCCGGCCTTCTGGCGCCGAGTGCCGCCGTATCCACCGCCATCGCGCAGCAGACCGAGCCTGCCGCTGTGACGTCCCAATACATGACTGCCCGCGCCGCCCTCTTGGCTGGCCGCGAAGTAAGGCCGGGCCGTGTTGAACTCGACGTCCCACGGCTGGCGGAAAGCGGTAACTCGGTCTCGCTCAAAGTCACGGTCGCCAGTCCGATGTCGACCACAGACCATGTCCGGTTCGTGCATATTCTGTCGGAGCAGAACCCTGTCGCGGTCATCGCCAAGTTCAGTCTCGGTCCGCGCTCCGGCCGAGCAGAGGTCGCGACCAACGTGCGCCTCGCCACAACGCAGAATGTTCATGCCCTTGCCGAGATGAGCGATGGAAGTGTTTGGGAGGCCACGAGCGAGGTCGTCGTCCTCATCGCGGCGTGTCTCGACGGAGCTTGACGGAGAGGTCGCATGCGTCTGCGCCGCATCATCATGCCGACGACTGCCAAAGCCGGAGACGTCGTGGAGATCCGCGCCGTGATCGCGCATCCCATGATCACGGGCCACACGGCAGGTGCCGCGAACGTCGTGCCACGGCGCATCGTGCACACGTTCACGGCCGTCTACGACGGCGTCGAGGTTTTCCGTGCGGAGCTGGGACCGGGCATCGCCGCCAATCCGCTGCTCGCCTTCACGACGTTGGCGATGCGGACCGGCGAGATTGTCTTCACGTGGATCGAGGATACCGGTGAAACGGCCGTCGAACGCCGCCTGTTGCAGGTGACCGAATGAGGTCCGTTGCCCGACTCGGGTCTCTGCTCTTTCAGGTCGGACTCATCGTCGTCATGGCCACGATGCGCGCAGAGGCGCAGCAGCCGACCGTCCGCTCGGCGACCGAGTTCCTGTCGCCTGCCCTGCAGCTCGAGCAGTCCGATGCCGCTCTCAACCGCGGCATGCTGTGGGTCGACTACGGAGCGAAATTGTGGGACGATCCCACTGGCGACGCGAAGTTGGCCTGCTCGGGCTGTCACGGTGCAGCGGAGCAGATGCGCGGCGTAGCGGCCCGCTATCCGGCCATAGACACGACATCCGGGACCCTTTTCAATCTCGAAGGGCGCATCAATACCTGCCGCGAGCGCCACCAGCGGGCAAATCGCTTTGCCTACGAGTCCGAGCCATTGCTCGCGTTGACCCTACTCGTCGCCATTCAATCTCGAGGGTTGCCCTTGCGCGTCGAGATCGACGGCCCGGCCAGACCTTATTTCGAGGCTGGACGTGGCCTCTACACCGAGCGCCAGGGTCAACTCGATTTGGCCTGCGGGCAGTGTCACGACGATCACGTCGGCCGCAAGCTGCGCGGTGACACGATCTCGAGCGGCATCGGTACGGGATATCCGGCCTACCGGCTCGAATGGCAGGGTCTCGGCAGTCTGCATCGGCGGCTCCAAGCCTGCCAAGCCGGCGTCCGTGCTGTCGAGTTCACGCCGGGATCGACCGAGCATCTGGCGCTGGAACTCTATCTTGCCTGGCGGGCAACCGGCATGGCCGTCGAGGCTCCCGGTATCCGACGTTGAGACGGCGCACGACCCGGGCGCACTTCGCGTACTAGTCGTCCGATGCCCTCTATCCGGCCCACTCGCCTGCCGCCTATGATAAGGCAGACCGATGGAGCAAGGATGCCGGGAGGGCGCAGATGGAACTCAAGCTGATCGACGTCAAGGTGGCGGACGGTATCGCCGTCGTCACGATGAACAATCCGCCGGTCAACGCGCAGAACGCCGAGTTCAACATCGAGATGGCCTATGCCTTCGACATGATCTCGGACCGTCGGGATGTCCGCGTGGCGGTGCTGACCGGGGCCGGTAAAGTGTTCTCGGCAGGCGCTGACCTTAAGGCTCGACCGGACCGGTCGAAGGCCGGCGAGCGCTGGCAGCACAATCGGCGGGCGCGGGAAAGCTACCATTCCATTCGCGAGTGCCAGAAACCTGTAATCGCAGCGATCAATGGGGCGGCGCTCGGTGCTGGGCTGGCGCTGGTCGCCTCTGCGGACATTCTCATCGCGGCCGAGGAGGCCGTGCTTGGCTTGCCGGAGATCGACGTCGGATTGCTCGGCGGTGGCAAGCACACACAGCGATTGTTCCCGCACTCGACGCTCCGGCGCATGATGCTGACGGGCTACCGGGTGCCGGGCTCCGAACTCTACCGCCTCGGCGTCGTGGAAGCCTGCGTGCCGAAAGCCGAACTCATGCCGCTTGCCATGAAGATCGCCGCCGAGGTCGCCTCCAAGAGTCCGGCAGCAATTAGGCTCGCAAAAAGAACGCTGAACACGATCGAGGACATGAGCCTCAGAGACGGCTACCGCTACGAGCAGTACATGACGACGGAGCTCGGTGAGCATCCCGATTCAGTCGAGGCGCGGACGGCATTCCTGGAGAAGAGAAAGCCGCGCTACCAGGACTGATCGCACAGTCGTTGAGACAGCCGGGCGGGCAGTGCCGGAGATTTCTGCAGATGGCGAGCGGCAATCCTGGTGGCAAGCGACGGTGGGACCGCAGACTTGGCACTTGCCTGCTTGCTGCGCTGCTCACTGTGTCCGGATGGTTCTCGAGCGTCGAGGCGGCCATCCGCTTCAAGCGCACGGGCGAGGCGACGCTCGGGGGGGCGGATGCCCTCGCGGGCGTTCAAGGAGCGTGCGAAATCGATCGGCGGCATGTGTGGGTCGAAGTGGAGGGTCGCGGCGATTGCGTGGCGTTCTATCCCACCGATGATTTCGAGAAAGCAAATCACGCCGTTTTCTATTTTGAGGGGGATATTCCGCCAACCTATCGCAAGAATGCACCGAAGCTGCGAAGCCATCTGGCGTCGCTCAGACGCACGCTCGAGATGCTCGCCAAGGCCTACAAGGTTCCATACGTATTAGTCGCCCGACCCGGTACTTTCGGCTCGACCGGCAGCCACGCGGACCGACGCAAGGTCCGCGAATATCTGGTCATGCGAGAAGCTGTCGAAGCGATACGGCGGGAATTCCGGCTCGATCGTATCTCGCTCGCCGGTCAGTCGGGCGGTGCTACCATCGCCGGAGCGTTATTGACACTTGGTCTCGCCCGCGTGACCTGCGCCACGCCGGGCTCGGGTGGCTACGATCTCGCCGCCATGCTCGACTGGCATGCTACGCGGCAGGGATATGTTCCCGTACATCGGGAGCACCCAGCCGCTCTCTCGCAAAGTTTCAATGTGATGGACAGCATCGGCGGGGTCGAGCGCGACACGCGGCGGCGAATCTTCGTGATTGGTGACATGGCGGACAGCGTGACCCCATTCGCTCAGCAGAAGCGCTTTGCAGAGCAGTTGCAGGCGGCGGGTCATCACGCCGAAGTGCTCGAGGCCAAGGGCAGCGGCACCGAGAGTCACGGGCTGGCTTTTACGTCGTTGAAGATCGCAGGCTTATGCGCCACCGGCGCGACTGACGATGAGATCAGGCGCGCGATCAAACGGTAGATGGCAACAGCCCGAGCTTGGTGAGCCCGGGCTGTTGATATCGCTATCGTGATCGCCATCGGCGTGAAGGATTACTCACCTGTATGGTCGAACGGCGAGCTGCCGGTCTCGGACGGGGCCCGGGGAGCGGAGTCGCGAAGGTCGCCGAACGTCGATCGCGGGGCGGTGTCACGGAGATCGTCGAATGCCGAGCGCGGTGCGCTATTGCTGGTGCCTTCAAACACCGAGCGGGTGGTAGTGCGATCGAGGTCTGTGAAATAGCCGTCGATCGCGCGAGCCTGTGCGGCACCGGCGAGGAGGCCGAGGGCGAGAATGGTGGCTGAAATCGTCTTCATGGCTTTGCTCCTTGATCATTCAACCGCGGATAGCGTTGATCGCGTCTCGCGGCCGGCATCGTTGTGCCATGGCCGTTATGTGCGATGCCCCAGTCGAGATTGAAGGCTATCTCGCGCAGCCGTGAAGACTGTTGAACACGAAGACGAAATTCGCGATGCGGTATGCTGTGAGCGCATGGCGTGCCGATGGGCTAATCCGTTGTTGCGGCCGCATGTACCAAGTATCGGAGTGGGCCAGCTGTTCGGGCCTCGAATGGCCAACACGTGGCCAGCACGAGATGTCGGCCGGGCGCGGCGGGGTCGACACCTGAGGCATCCCAGGCCACGATCGAACTGTGGGTCACTCGGAAGCGGCGCGTGCTCCGGTCGGCGCGCATGATCTCTATCAGGTCGCCTGGTTTCACTTGGCGAAGGAATGCGAAGTGTGTGTCGCGGTGGGCCGCGTAGACGCTCGTTCCCGGTTCCCCGGGCTCGGGTGTCGATGGAAGATGGCCTGGACCGAAGGCGAGCGCCTGTCCGCTCGCCCCTGATAGGGCGATCACCGAAGTGCCCAGTCGCGGGATGCTGATGCGAGCGACGGGCCAAGTATCCGACCAACTCCAAGGTTTAGTCGGTTCGCCGCTGATCAGGCTTGCCGCGAATGCCCGATCGAGCAGAACCTGGGCCAAAAGAGCCTTTGCGTGGATGTAGACGCCTTGGCCCAGGAGGGTCAATCCGCCCGCGGCGAGCAAGGCAGCAAGGATCGCTCGTGGCGGAAGGCGGGACATGAGACGTGCAGTCATATCGCAGCTCGCATGATCGAGGACGCGAGGCCATGGGCCTCGCATCTACGCCGTTTCAACGGCTGTGACGTGCACCCGGCGGCGACCGGTGGCGGCGAGTGCCATGGCTCCCAGAAATAAAGCCAGGCCGGCTAGCAGCCGCAGTTCCGCATCGGTTGCGGTGGCCGGCAGCGGCACCGGCTGGCTCACGCCTTGGGTTACGACGAGCGGCTGGGGCCGCGCCGGGGTCGCGGCAGCGAGGCGGGTTGCCGTGGGGGTTAGCAGCCCTTCCACGCGAGCATCCTGCTGAGGGCCGGATGCGCGATCGGCACGGATTTCGCGTGGCGGGTTGCGGGCACCGAATACTTTGTCGAAGTCCCAGCCTGCTGGCAGGTTCAGCGGGATGTCGGAGCGCGCGAGCGGCTGGCCCGGGGCCCGGCTGACCTCGTGATCGACCGCAACGAGGCTCGTGAGGCGGCTCACCAGGTTGTGCTCGAGGGCCAGTGACAGGATCATCTTGTCCGCCTCGGACGGGGTGACGGTGCGAAGGGTCTTGGCGACCTCGGCATCGGCGATCTTCCGGCGCGCCCAGACTTTGGAGAGACCCTGGCCTTCGGCTGCGTTGGCAAGCGGCAATGTGACGACCCACGGCTGGTCGCCAATCGTTCCCTTGATTTCGAGCGTGCCGCCGGGCCGCGCCAACTTGGCCGCCAGCACGAGCGGCTCGCCCTTGTGCAGGTCTGGCAGCAGGCCAGGAGTGGCGTCGGCCGCGTTATCGCCGAAGGTGGCGGCAAGGCCGGTGACGACTGGCGCCTCGAGCTTTTCGAACAGCGCGCGCATGCGCTCCTCGACCTCGGAAACAGCGCCAATGTGGGTGAACGTGCCACGGCCGAGTTCAGCGGCGCGGCTCATGAGGTAGCTGTTCGGGGCGGAGCCGATGCCGACCGTGAAGACGCGCGAGCGTCCGCGTTTCGCGGCGATGGTGTCGAGCAGTTGTTGCTCGTTGCCGATGGCGCCGTCGGTCAGGAACACGACCTGGCGGAGATGGCCGAAGTCGGTCGACATACCGTCGACGAGCGCGGCTTCGAGAGCGGGAAGCATTTCAGTGCCGCCGTTCGCTTGCAACGCACCGACGAACGACATGGCGCGAGACATGCTGATGCGGTCAACGGAAACGGGCGCCGCAAACAGTGTCTCCATAGTGTGGTTGAAGCGGATCACGTTGAACCTGTCGCCGGGCTTCAAGCGCTGCAGCGCGTAGGCGAGCCCGGCCTTGGCCTGGGCCATTGAAGTTCCGCCCATGGAGCCGGAATTGTCGATCACGAGGATCACCTCGCGGGCGCGCCGCTCGGCGGCTTCGGTGGAAAGCGTTGGAGGCGTGACGAAGGCCAGCACGTACTCGGAGCCGGCGACCGTCTCGCGAAACAGGCCGACCGCGGGGGCCTTGGCTGCCGCAGGTTTCCATGTCAGCTCGAAGTCGCGGTCGGCCGGCACCGCACCGGAGTCCAGCGTGACGACACTGGAGGTCTCATCGGTCGCCTCGGCTTTCACCGCGTGGTAGCGGCTGGTCACATCGCCCAGCGGAAAGCCCGCGGCCAGGCGGACCCTTATGGTGACCGGATTGGTGGGGGCTTGCTCGCGAGGATCGAGGTACTCAGGCTCTATGCGGGCGCGATCCGGCACAGGATCGTCAACAGCGCGTCCCCAGCCGCCGGCGCCGAGGTCGACCGTCTGGACGAGCGGTCGCGGATTGTAGCGGGGGGCGACGACGAGAGGCAGGCGTAGGGAATACTCGGCATCGGAGCGGCGGATCGGCTCCTGGTACTCGATCTGGACGACCACGGTCTCGCCGGGACCGACGTTGGCGACCGAGTTGGTGAAGAGGTTGGGTCGTTCCTGTTCGACGAGGGCCGCCTTCTTACCCTCCGCCTTGGCATGCTCGAAGGCGGCCTTGGCTTCGGCACGCTCCTTGATCGAGCCCACAATCGCACGTTCGCCGATGATCATCTTCAAGCTATCGACGGCGGCGCCTTCGGGTAGCGGGTAGACGTAGACGGCCTCGATGTGGGTCGCGGCTGGATTGTGAAACATCTGGGTTACCCGGGCGCGGGCAGTGGGGCCACTGACGGTGACGTCGTAGTCGGTGCCGAGGCGTGTAGCCTCGACGAGTTCGCCATCCTCGCGCCGGACGAGCAACGCCCCGGATCGCATGTCGTTCGGCCGGGTCGACTTCAGTGCCGCAAGGGGAGGCGCCACATTGGGCAGGACCGGAGAGCTGGTCGCGGATGGGGACGGTTGAAGGGGTGGGGCTTCGGCGCGTGCCACGTCGATGCCGGCAAGCAGGAGTCCGGTGGCGGCACCGAGTAAGAGCAGTGTACGGACCGCTCGAATCGCGGTTCTGTTTTCCGCCTCCTCGCACCGCTCGCTTGATCGCTCCGAAAAGCCTCCTGCACCGATTCTCTTAAACGTCATGTTCTGCTCCACATCGATCGCGATTGCGCCTGCCCCGCCTGCGGTTCATGTTTTGCGCAGGTTGCTCAATGGGATCGACGGGAAGGTTCAGGCAAATCGGGCATGTTCCCGCCGCGCTCGTCCGGGCTTTGCCCTAACCGTGCCGTTATGTGAGGATTTGTACGGGGCGGATCCATCCATGCAGGGGCCAGACGCGCCATGCCGCCGGTGAATGAGAGAAAGCTGTCCGACGAGGCATGCCGGGCTGCGGCGGTACTGATCGTGGAGGAGATCGCCAGGCGGCATATCTCACGGCGCCATTTGGCAGATCTGGCGCGCATCAGTCTGTCGACGCTGGAGAAGGCGCTCTCGGGACGCCGGCCTCTCACCATCTCGACGCTGGTGCGGTTGGAGGAGGCGCTCGGGATTCCCCTCCGGGGCGCGAACAGGCCGGGCGTCACCATCGCTGCCATGATCGGGGGGGCACTCGCAAACGGGGTTGCGCCGGACGATCTTGGCAGTTATGCGCGCCCTGCGGTGCAATGGATCGAGGGGGTCTACCTGACGATCCGCCCGTCGTTCGGAAACCCGGCTGCGGTCTACGCCTATTGCACCGAGATCTGTTGGGACGAGGAACTGTCCATTCTGACGTTTCGTGAACGGGAGCGCACGGACGAGGCATTCACACAATTCGGCCAAGTGGCGGTGCCGAACCAGTCGGGCCATGTCTATCTGGTGACCAATCGGCATGGGCAGCACCGGCTGATCACGGTCTCCCGGCCGACGATCGCTGGCGATATGCACGGTATTCTGGCGACGCTGAAGGTGGGGCGGGGATCACAGCTTACGCCGGTTGCAGCGCCGATTGTGCTGGTGCCGATCCGTAGTGGGGCCATGACTCCGGCGTTCGGCCAGATTGCACCCGGGCATGCGGCGTTTGCCGGCTACAAGGCCCTGTTGGCGCGCACAACGGCCGAAGATTTTGCGGTGCTTATGGGCAGCGACTGACGAGTCGGCTTTAGTGCGGGGCGGCGTAGAGATAGGAGGTGCGCGTGGAAGAGCAGGTCACGTTCCCAGTCGGTGACATCGTGCTCGAGGGGCTGCTCGGTCTGCCGGCGAAGCCCCGCGGTACTGGCGTCGTCATCTGCCACCCGCATCCGCTCTATGGCGGCGATATGAGAAACAACGTCGTTGAGGCGCTGGTGCGGCGCTTCGCGCGCGAGAAATACGCAACCTTGCGGTTCAACTTTCGCGGTGTCGGCGAGAGTGGCGGCGCGCATGGGCAGGGCATCGCCGAGGTGGACGATGTCAAGGCAGCCGTCGGCTTCCTTCTCGAGCGACAGGCGTGCGAAGTGGTGGTCGTTGCCGGCTACTCGTTCGGCTCGATGGTCGGATTGCGAGCCGGCGCCGACGACCCGCGGGTCCATAAGCTGATCGGTGTGGCACTGCCGATCGCAACTCGCGATGTGTCGTTTCTCGAGAGGGTGACGAAGCCGAAACTTCTTGTGAGTGGGGATCGCGACGACTACTCGCCGGTGCCGCAACTGAACGAGCTTTTCGCGCGCTTGCCCGAGCCTAAGCAACTCGACATCATCCGGCATGCCGATCACTTCTTCCACGGCCTCGAGACGGATGTCGCAGGTGCGGTCGCGCGGTTCCTCGATCGGTGATCGTCCAAGTCGGTAGCGACACTTGGCTTTTTTTCGTGGAAATTCCGCGAGTGCGTCCTCTCGTCGACTCCCTTGGTCGCAGATTTGCCACTCTTGCTAGTCCTGAGTTTTAGATCAGTATCGAATGCACCAGTGCGACGCGCCTGCGCGCGCTGTCGAGGGGAGATGAACGTGCCACACCGCTTCGGCGCCCAAAGGCGCACGAGATCGAAAGTCGCTCTCGGCTCTGCACTGCTCGGCGCCTGTCTGATCGTGGCGCCTCTCACGGTGCAGGCTCAGCTTTCCCCGGAGGAAGAGGCGCGGCAGAGACAGCAGCGCGGCGGGCGACAGGAGCCGCAGCGACAGGTCGAGCCTCCGAGAGGGCAGCCCCCACCCGGAGGCGCGCCTGCGCCGATCCACCGTGGCGCCCCGCCACCGCCGCCATCGAGTCAGGGGCGATCGGGGCCTCCGCCTGGAGTCGACAGGCCTGAGCGCGATTTTGCACGGCCTCGCCAGATCGACCCGCCGCGCGGACCCGATCCGAGCTTCAGAGCGCCGCCACCTGCCTCCAGGGAACGACCTTCTTTCGGATCTCCGCCCGGTCAAGTTCCACCACAGGCTGCGCCGGGCTTCAGGCAGTTTCCACCGCCACCCGGGCAACCGCCTCGGGTCGTCAATCCGCAGGGGCCACGTCCGCCGCTGGACGAGCCGCGCGCCAGAGGTCGGCAAGACTTCCCGCCCGCGGTGAGGCAGGGGGGGCCCCCAGGTGATCCGCGCGGCGGAAACGAACGCCGCTTCAATGCGCCGCCAGAGGTAGACGGTGGTTCTCGGTCACGCGTAGCGCCGGGGCCGTCCGAGCGATCCAGGCGCGACAACCAAGCCTCGCCCTCGTTCGATGGCCGGCCCGTGCCGCGAGACCCAAGGGACTCGAGGGATCGGAGAGAGTTCCCACCCGCAGGTGCACCGCCCCGCGGTGGGCCGATTGCAGGCGATACCGTCCCACGTCCCTTGTCGGGGCCGAGGCGCATCGATCAGATTCGGCAGGGCCGAGTCGAATCGGTGGGCAGGTCGGGTGCGCGCATCATTCAGGAGCCGGGCAACCGCACGATCGTCCGGCAGAACAACCGGAGCATCATCACACGCGACGAAAGCAGCGTGATACGCACCTTTGCTCCCGGCGCAAGAAGGAACCAGCGCCGCGACGGGGTCATGGAGACTGTCTACACTCGTCCCGGTGGCGTTCGGGTCTATTCCGAGACGGACAGGCAGGGCAGGCTTCTCAGGCGCTATCGGCGCGACGCATCCGGTCGTGACGTTGTCTTTGTCGACAACCGGCGCTTCTACCGGCGCCTCGCCGTAGGTGCGGGCGTGGGCGTGCTCGCGGCCGCAGCCATCGTCGCGCTGGCGCCACCGGTTCATGCCTTGCCCCGCGAGAAGTATATCGTCGAGTACGTGGATGCGAGCGACGAGGATGTCTACGAGACGATCACGGCACCGCCGGTCGAGTACTTGGATCGCACGTATTCGCTCGATGAAATCCGCTACAGCGAGTCGATTCGTGCCCGCATGAGGCGGATCGATCTCGACAACATCACCTTCGAAACGGGATCGTTCGACGTCTCACCGGACCAGTACGGCAAGCTCGAGCGTATTGCGCGTGCCATCGGCCGGGCGATCGAGGGCGATCCAGCCGAAGTCTTCCTGATCGAGGGGCATACCGATGCGGTTGGCCCAGAAGAGGACAATCTCAGCCTGTCGGATCGGCGTGCGGAGTCCGTCGCCCGAATTCTCGTCGAGCAGTTCGAGATCCCGATCGAGAATCTCGTCACGCAGGGCTATGGCGAGCAGCATCTCAAAATCGAGTCTGAAGGTCCGGAGCGCGTCAATCGACGCGTCTCATTGCGTCGCATTACGCCCCTCTTGAGTCGCGACAACGCGGATTGATCACGAGCCGAGGCTGCCCAGGACGGCATCTTTCAATGCCTGGGTGGCCTCGGTCCAGGCGGCGCGACGGCTCATGACGAGGTTGGCCTCGGATCTCAGAATAACGCCGTCGTCGAGGACACGCAGGCTGTTGGCTTTTAATGTGGAACCCGTCGATGTGATGTCGACGATCAACTCGGCGAGGCCGGCCGCGGGCGCACCTTCGGTGGCGCCAAGGCTTTCGACGATGCGATACATCGAGACGGTGTCGACCGAGCGCGGCTCGTCGCCGTAGCGGTGTCCCGAGAAGAACATGCGAGTGAGTGTGCGATATTTCGTGGCGACGCGCATACGCGTGCCGTGGCGGCGGCGGTAAAGAAGCGCTGCCTCCTCGAGATCGGACATCGTCGAGACATCGATCCAGAAATCCGGTACGGCGACGACCACATCGGCATGGCCGAAGCCGAGACGTCGCAGGAACTCGACCTCCGTCTCCGCCTCGGGAATGAGATCGCGCACGAGGTCTTCCCCGGTCACGCCGAGGTGGATCTCGCCTTTGCGCAGGAGATCTGCGATCTCGGATGCCGACACGAACGCGACTTCGACGCCGGGCAGGCCCTGCAATTCACCCCTATATCCCCGTTCATTCCCAGTGCGCGCGAGCTTGAGGCCGCCGCGAGCGAACAGCTGCGCGGTTTCCTCCATGAGACGCCCTTTGGAGGGAACGGCCAGAATGAGCTTGTCGGTGGCGACGTCGTTCACGGGCGACCTCCTCGGACTGCGAGCAGAAGCCGGTCGGTATGAATGGCGGACCCCACGGCTGCGAGCTGTCTCGGTGCGCCGATCGCCTCGACGAGACGGTCGTAACGGCCGCCGCCGGCCAATGGCTCCTGCTCGCCGAGGAGCGGCGAGAGGATCTCAAATACGAAGCCGGTGTAGTATTCGAACTGGCGACCGAAACCACCGGAGAAAGGCGCATCCGCCATATCGATCCCTTCCTGCGCGCAAAGCCGTAGACATTCCTCGAAGCGCGTGAGGGCGGGCTCAATGTCGATTGTCGTACCCTTGAGCAGAGCGCGGATGGCCTCGGGTGCGGCGCGGGCTGGGGTCGCGAGCTTGATGTAGGCGTCGAGCAACAGTGCGGCGCGCGGATCGAGAGGCGGAGACTTCAGGTCGGCGGCGAGCCCTTCGAGCTGCCAGGCGATCTCGTCCAGGCTGCGGGTTCCGGCAATGACGAGGCCCTGCCGCTCTAGATGCTGCTCGAGAGCGACGACGGCATCGCCGTGACGAATGCTGCCGCGGCGGGCCGCCTCGATTGCTTGGAACAGGGGCTCGGCGAGCGCGCGACCGAATTCCTCCGGCTTCATGAGCTTCTGTAGCTGGCGGCGAAAGGCGGCATGCTGCCAGAAGTGGTGGCGCAACTGTGTGCGCCAGCGATCGGGCATGTCGATCGCGTCGAGAAGTGCGTTGAAGATCCCGAGGTCGCCGACGCGGAACGTGAAGGCGCGAAGGCCGGCCGCACGAATTGATTCAGCAGAGAGCGCGAGGATTTCGGCTTCGGCCTGGGCGGGATTCTCTGGTGCGAACGATTCGATGCCGGCCTGAGTGAACTCCCTCGGCCGGGCCAGGGTGCCGCCACCACGCTGATAGCGAAAGACGACGCCATTGTAAGAGAACCGCGCCGACTGGCCGCTCTCGCCGAAGCGGTCGAGGTAGAGGCGGGTTGCCGGGATGGTGAGGTCGGGTCGGAGACAAAGTTCCGCGCCGTCGGGGTCGGTGAAAACATAGGTGCGCGCGCGCAAGTCCTCGCCGATCAGATCGAGAAACAGATCGGCAGGCTGGATCACAGGCGGCGCGATCGGCTCGAAGCCGGCGCGGGCGAAGATCGCCGTGATGATCGTCGACTGACGTCCGTGTGCCTCGATCCAGCGGGAGGACATCGGTGTTCCGTGGGCGTCTGCGAGGAGATCCATGCTCAGCCTCCGTGACGCGCCACGATCTCGCGCACGCCTTCCACAAGGCGGTTGCGGGGGACCGACAACTGAGCGGGCCGCGCGGCCTTCCATTCGGCGTTGCCCTTGATCGCGGCTGCTGCCTTGGCGCCCTCGATCAGGTCCTTGAGCTGGACCTCACCCTTGGCGCGTTCGTCGGAGCCCTCGATCACGACGCAGGGTGCGTTGCGACGGTCGGCATATTTCATCTGTGCTTTCATGCCGGAGGTGCCGAGGTACATCTCGGCACGGATGCCCGCACCACGGAGTTCCTGGGCGATGGCCTGGTAGCCGGCGATTTCGGCCTTGTCCATGACGAGGACCAGCACCGGCCCGAGCGGGGCCGACGCGGAGGCCGCCTCGCGGATTTTCAATGCGGCCTGCAAGCGGGAGATGCCGAGCGAGAAGCCAGTCGCGGGCACGCGTTCGCCAGTGAAGCGGGCGACGAGGTCGTCGTAGCGGCCTCCGCCGCCGACCGAACCGAAGCGGACGGTCTGGCCGTCCTCGTTCTTTACCTCGAACGTCAGCTCTGCCTCGAAAACGGGGCCAGTGTAATAATCGAGACCACGCACGACGGAGGGATCGAAGGCGATCAGATCGCCGCCAGCTCCAGTGGCCCTGACGAGTGCCTCGATGGCCGCGATCTCACCGAGACCGTCGCGGGCGCGGGGGCTCGATTCGACCAGTGGTGCAACACGCGCAATCAGGCTTTCGCCGGGCATGCCGCTCGAGGCTGCATCGAGGAAGCGGACGATGGTGTCGATCGGGGCCGGTTCGAGTCCGGCGCCTGGGGTGAAATCACCGCTTTCGTCGCGGCGGCCCTTGCCGAGTAACAGTGCGACGCCTTCGGTGCCGAACTTGTCGAATTTGTCCATCGCCCGCAGCACGGTGAGACGGCGGGCCGCATCCGCGTCGGACTCCGGGTGGATGCCAGCGGTTTCCAGCAGGCCGTCGAGCACTTTTCGATTGTTGAGCCGGATGCGGAAGTCGTCGATGCCGAGCCTCCTGATAACGTCGGCCATCAACAGGCAGGCCTCGGCGTCGGCGGCCACATTGTCGGTGCCGACGGTATCGGCGTCGCATTGGATGAACTGGCGGAAACGACCGGGGCCGGGCTTCTCGTTGCGCCAGACCGGGCCGATAGCGTAGCGGCGATAGGGCAGAGCAACTCGCTGGCGATTCTCGGCGACGTAGCGGGCGAGCGGAGCCGTCAGGTCATAGCGAAGGCTCAGCCACTGATCGTCCTCGTCCTGCAACGAGAAGACGCCGGCGTTCGGCCGATCCTGGTCCGGCAGGAACTTGCCGAGCGCATCGGTGTACTCGAACGCCGGAGTGTCGAGCGGCTCGTAGCCGTAGAGCTCGTAGACCTCCCGGATGGTCGCAAGCATGCGGTTCAGCGATCGCAAGTCGTCGCCGGCCATATCGGCGAAGCCCTTGGGCAGACGCGCCTCGGGCCGATTGGCGTCCTTGCGATCCGGCTCCTTGCGAGCTGACATTGGTAACGTCCTCTTGCGGTGCGAGGCGGCAACGCGGTCGGCACCGGGCGAGCGCGCTGTTTCCGCGCCTTATAGACCAGCGCGAGCCGTCTGAGAAACAGTCCAAAGCCTGTAGCTATTGGGGCGACATCGGATGGATAGCCCCAGGAGCCCGATCGGTTGCCCCCGCTACCCAATCCTCGAGCCAGTGCGGATCTTCAGGCAGCCATGTTGCGACAGGCGCACTGTCGCACGACAGGGTTCTCCCGATGCCCGCCACGGCTGCGTAGAGCGGAGGATCGTTCGTGATGGAAACATCTCTGACGATTGCCTGGCAGCCTTTCACGAGCGTTCGGGCGATTGGGGGAGCGTCGTCATCTAGCCTGCCGAGGAGTGCACCCAGCCCTTCGCCCGTCAGCTTGGCGAGGGCTTCGAGACGGACCCAAGCCTGGAGGAATCGTGCCTCGCCGGGGCCGTCGGGGAGTGGATCCTGGAGAGCGAGGGAGCTCGCAGCCTCGAGGAGCTGCAGCCGTCTGTGATCCGGGATGCGGATGGAGCGGGGGGCCTCGATGTCGACCCCGATCGGCCCGTCGTTGGATACGGCGATGATAGCGGCGGTGTCGCAATGGGCAAGACTGAAGTCGATGGGCGCACCGGTTCGTTGATCGAAGTTCGGCTTGCCCCCGCGGGCCAGGATGAACGGCCGCCTCGCAGCGGCTAGTCCCACATAGCCCGAAAGGATGATGCGAAGCGCGGCCCGGGCTGTCGCTCGCGGTTGTGCAACGGACGGTGCAAGCGAACCGCTGGCGGGCGGATCCTGCTGCAGACAGTGCCGATGGGCGAATTCCACGAGGACTTCGGCCCCGGCTACGAGATCGACGATCCAGAGAGCCACCGGTGCCACGCGGTCTAGCGCGGCGCATGGCAGTACGGTCCGGATGGGGGGCGTCATCAGGCGGTTCGACGGCTGCGCCGTTCAGCCTTGGCCCCACTGGTCACCGGACTTTCTGTGCCTCCAGCCAGCATATCGCGGCACCTCAACAACTCGGCAATCACGGCGTCGATCACCTCGCCGCGGTTGATGGCGGCTGTGCGAGCCCCTTGGGTGCCGCGAGGTCTGCCACGTCGAGGGGGGGCGTCCGTCGCTGCCGCGGAAGGCGCGTCTGGCTGCTCACCACGGACTGTGGACAATCGTTGCTCGGCCTGCCTGGCAGTCGCATTGCGCTTTTCCTCCTCGCTCAGCGCGCGCTCTTTGACGGCGTCGACGCCTTGCTCCCTGAGGATTTTCTGCACGCCCTTTATCGTATAGCCGTCCCGATGCAGCAGTTGGCGAATGCCGCGTAGAAGCTCCATATCTTCCGGACGATAATAGCGGCGACCGCCGCCACGCTTCATCGGGCGGATCTGGGCGAACTTCACCTCCCAGAAGCGAAGTACATGCTTCTGAATGCCGAGATCGTCGGCCACTTCGCTGATCGTGCGAAAGGCCTCTGCTGCTTTGGCCATGACTCGCTCTCGGGAATCGTCGGGCTCACGCTGTGAAGCGTCTCCCGACATTTGATATACAATCGAAAAAGCGTCCGTTATTCGGCAGCTTTCTTGCGGGCACGGCCGCTATTGATACGCGATTTCATTATGTTGCTCGCGCGGAAGACCAGAACGCGACGCGGGGTGATCGGCACTTCCTCGCCCGTCTTGGGATTGCGGCCGATGCGGCGACCCTTCTGGCGCACACCGAATGACCCGAACGAGGACAGCTTGACGCCTTCCCCCTTGGAGAGTGCCGTCGAAATCTCGCCCAGAACGAGCTCGACCAGGTCCTGAGACTCGTTGCGCGGCAAGCCAATCTTGCGCACCAAGGCCTCGGCCAAATCCGCCCGTGTTAACGTCTTACCGCCCATCGCTTTCTTACTCCCCAGCGTGCCCTTGGATCGAATGCTAGCGGCACGCTTGCGAGCGGTCAATGGCGCAGAGTGCCAACAGTCTGAAACGAAAAGGTATTTGATCATACCCTCGTGCCGACGTGCGCCGCCTCACCAGCGCACCAGAACAGCGCCCCAGGTGAAGCCGCCGCCCATCGCCTCCATCAAGATCAGGTTGCCCTCGTGCAGTCGGTGCTCCTCAAACGCCTGATTGAGAGCCAGCGGGATCGAGGCAGCTGACGTATTTCCGTGGTTTGCCAATGTCATCATGATCTTGGACGGTGGAATGCCGAGCTTCCTGGCGATGCCGTCGAGAATGCGTTGATTTGCCTGATGAGGGACGAACAGGTCGATCTCATCGGGAGCGTAACCGGTCATGACGAGGGTCTCCTCGATCACACCGGAGATTTTCTGCACGGCGTGGCGAAAGACCTCGCGTCCGTTCATCCGGAGATGACCGGTGGTCTTCGTCGAACCGGGGCCGCCGTCGACGTAGAGCAAATCCTCGAAGCGCCCGTCGGAGCGGATCTGCGTGGCCAGGATGCCGCGATCTTCGCGCGTGCCGTGCTGGGGCTGGGCTTCGAGCACGACGGCACCGGCCCCATCGCCGAAAAGCACGCATGTTGTGCGGTCCTCCCAATCGAGGATGCGCGAAAAGGTTTCAGCGCCGATGACCAGGGCGCGTTTGAATTGGCCCGTCTTCAGGAAGTTGTCGGCCGTGGTCAAGCCGTAGACGAAGCCCGAGCAGACAGCCTGGATATCGAACGCCGCGCCCTTCACGATACCGAGCCCGGCCTGGATCTTGACCGCGGTAGCTGGGAACGTGCGATCGGGCGTTGCAGTGGCGCAGATGACCAGATCGATCTCGACAGGGTCTATCCCCGATCGGATGAGTGCTTGGCGCGCTGCGGCGATCCCGAGATCGCTGGTGAGTTCGCCATCAGCGGCGATATGGCGCTGACGGATCCCTGTCCGCTCGACGATCCAGTCGTCGCTCGTATCCACGAGGCTCGCCAACTCCGCGTTTGTGAGAATGCGTTTCGGCAGGTAGGCGCCGACCCCCCGGATCACCGATCGATTGACCGCCACGTTGGCACCTCGCTCCGCGACTTGCTTCTGCATTGCCGACACCTGCCTCACCGTCCAGCCGTCGCGGCGGCATGTCCGAGGCATTTGCCCCAATCCGCCTGTTCAGACCGGCCGCAACTTGCCCAAGGGCAGGGAAGCCCCCGAGCCATCTTGTCCCAGCCTTGCCCTGCCTTACTAGCCCTGACCTCCTGCTACCGGAGCACCGAGCTTGCCAGCGATCGAAGCGATATCGGCTGCGATGCGGTCGATCACGCGCTTCTCGGCCATCTCGTAGCCGAGATCGACGGCTGTCGCAAAACCCAACGCATCCGTACCGCCATGACTCTTAATGGCAATGCCGTTCAGACCGAGAAACGGACCGCCGTTCAGACGGCGCGGATCCATCTGTCCCTTGAGCACCTCGAAGCCACTCTTGGCCATCAGCGCGCCGACGCGAGTGACCACCGAACGGCTCATCGCGTTGCGCAGATAGGTCGCGATCTGGCGAGCCGTCCCTTCTGCGGTTTTGAGGGCGATGTTGCCGGCGAAGCCTTCTACGACGATGACGTCGACTACGCCCTGGCCGATCTGATCACCCTCGATGAAGCCTTTGTATTCTATGTTTAATCCCAAGTTGTCCTGCTTCAACAGGGCGTGTGCCTGGCGGACCTCCTCGTTGCCCTTGATCTCCTCGACGCCGACGTTGAGCAGCCCGACTGTCGGGCGCTCGATGCCGAAATGAGCCCGCGACATGGCAGCGCCCATTAGAGCGTACTCGACCAGTTGCCGTGAGCTGGCGCCGATGTTCGAGCCGACATCGAGCACGATCGAGGGGCGGCCGATGGTGGGCCATTGGGCCGCAATGGCGGGCCGCTCAATGCCCGGCATCTGGCGAAGAACGAGCCTCGCGAGCGCCATCAGCGCACCTGTATTGCCGGCGGATACGGCGGCCTGGGCCTCGCCGTTCTTCACGGCCTCCAAGGCGAGCCACATGCTCGTTCCCTTGCCGCGCCTCAGGGCTTGGCTGGGCTTGTCGTGCATGCCGATCGCCAGATCGGTGTGGACGATGCGGGCGCATTTCTTGAGATCCGGGTGCTCCGCGATGCAAGCGCCGATACGGGCTTCATCGCCCGTCAAAATGAATCGCAGCTCGGGATGGCGCGACAGCGAAAGAGCGGCGCCGGGAACGACTATCTCGGGCCCATGGTCGCCGCCCATCGCATCGAGCGCTAGTGTCGTCGACCCTGCCATGGTGCTCGTCCGTTTCGTCATGCCTGCCGCGCTGCAACTGCCTCGGCGTCGTGCGGGACCCCCCGGTCGGTTCGCGCGAAGATAGCTCTCTGTAGCGCCGATACAATTGGAATCCGAGGCGTCGCATGCGCGCGCTCACAGCAGCTGGGGATCATTCCGGTTCGCTGGGGCGCTTCAGTCGCGCGAGGGCGGCGAACGGGTTCGCTTCGGCACCAGCGTTTTTCTCGTCGGTCCAGTCCAGGCTCGCCCCTTCACGGCGCGGGTATGGATCGAGGCCGCTGACCAGTTCCTCGACAATGATGCGCCCCATGTCGATGACGCCATTCTCGATCGGCTCCTCGTCGGGACTCTCGAGATCCTCGAGGGAACCTTCGATCTCAGGCTCGGGCACATGGCTTTCAGGCGTGAAGATGACATCGAGCGGGACCGAGACGCTCGAGGTGACGGGCTCCAGGGTGACGACGCATTCCTGAGTGACCCGGGTCTCCACACTTCCTGCGACAGCGAGGCGCCCCTTCGACAAGGGCGTGATTCGATACTTCGCCACCAAAGCGTCGACAGAGACGATCGCCAGATCCTCAGCGAGGCGACGCCTCTCGTCAACGGTGGCGCTTCGTTCGACGCCAAGGCCATCGGCCGGCACATTGCGGACGGCGTGTGTCCAATCCAGGACGCTCATGGACGTGTCTCCAGACCAGAGCCAATCGGCTCAAAGACTGCGGGAAAATCGAGATTCTCGGTCAGAATTTCGCGCGAAGCCACTTGCCCGAGCCGCACGCGGGCCCGACGCGTGTAGTCGGCCAGGGTAGCGGCACCCGCGTCAGCCTGCGCCGTGGCCGTGCCGGCTTTGGCCGCAAAGACATGCTCGAGCAGAGTTGCCACGAGCGCATCAGGGCGGGTCCCGGACGAAATGCCCGCAAAGGCCGGTCGGTAGTCTCTGACCCGTTCTGCGATCGCGGAGGCTAATCGCTTGATCCGGTGAGAAACGCTGTCGTCGCCGAGCCCGATGCGGCGTAGGGAATCATCAATGTCCGCGACCAGATGCTCCATCAGTCGCTGGCCGAGGCGCTGCCCAGCTACGCCCTCCTCCTGCAATCGCTCGAGGACGAGCACCGTATGAAGGAGCACCATCTCGAGGCGACCGTCCATTGTGTCGGGAACGCCACACTTCATGTAAAGAGCCGGATCGCGCGACTGTGCCACAATCCTCTCATAAAGCTGCTGCCCTGATCTTCGCCGCGACATTCGCTGATTGAGCCACCCAAGCATGCCTGATCCATCCGTCGGAGCGCATAGCGCGGTTCGGATCCTGCAAGGATCGCTCAAGATAAAGATCACTCACAGGAACGGGGGGAGCGGACGTTGTCATGTGCTCGGGTTCCGAGTAGTCGGGAACAGAGGCCCAACGCGTCCGATTCTCGTGCTCGTATAGCGCTGCGGGCCGAGGGGCGCCAGTGACGGGGAAACGCATGTCGGGCAATAGCCACACACCCAAGGGCGGAACTGGCCATGCTCCGGCCGGGAAAACGAGCAACGGACGGTTCCTCGTCTTGTCTGGCGTCGCATCGGTGATGCTCGCTCTGGCAGGATGCTCGGCGACGACTCTCAAGCACGGACATCAATTCCAGGAAACAGACCTGCAGCAGGTTCAGCCTGGGATGACCGAGGATTCGGTGCGAATGGCACTGGGCACCCCCGCGACCACCTCGGCGCTGCCGGGCGGCAATGCTTATTATTACATCTCGTCCACAACCAAGCAGAGTGCCTTCATGAAGGCGGAGGAGGTCGACCGAAAGGTCGTTGCCGTCTACTTCAATCCAACGGGAAGCGTCGACAAGGTGGCGCATTATGGCATGCGCGACGGTCGGGTCTTCGACTTCGTGAAGAACGAGACTCCCGCACATCTGCGCGACAAGTCATTTATCTCGCGCTTCTTCCGCGGCGTTGGTCCGAAACAAAAGATCTTGGACGAGTGAGGCCAATCCGCCTTAGCCGCCAGTCCCGTGCCTGGACTGCTTCGCCGCTCGTTCAATCTCAGTCTGGCCTCCAATGAGGCTAGGCGCATTCGACGGCCTTTGGCTGATCTATTCGTCGGCGATGGTCTTTCCGACCAGCTTCGAGGCGGTCGGCGGTACACCTTTCCTGAGCCACCCAAGCAAAGCCCGACTATTTGCGGCTCCAGTCGACCAAAACGTCGGCAATTCTCCGGGAGGCCGTGCCATCGCCGTAGGGAAAAACCGGTCGTGCGCGACGAGCGTACTCTCCGGAATCGTCGAGTAGGGTATCGATCTCGGCTTTCATCAGGCGTGGATCGGTTCCAACGAGCTTCGCGACCCCGGTTTCGATGGCCTCTGGGCGCTCGGTGACATCGCGCATCACGAGCACGGGCTTGCCGAGCGCAGGGGCTTCCTCCTGAATGCCCCCAGAGTCCGTGAGCACGATCTTGGCGCGTGACATCAGGTAGACCATGTCGGCGTAGCCGACGGGATCGATCAGCCGGATGTTCTGGCCGCTTAGGCGCTCCCGCACGACCTTCTGCACGTTTGGATTGAGATGCACCGGATAAAGGATCTCGCAATCCTGACGGCTTGCGATCAACTGGAGACCGTCGCAGATGCGCTCGAAGCCATCACCGAAACTCTCGCGGCGGTGTCCGGTCACCAGCACGAGGTGACGTCCAGGGTCGAGGTAACCGTAGGTTTCGTTCAAGCGATGCGAAAGACCTGCGTCTTCTCTGATGCGCTGGGACATGAACAAAAGCGCGTCGATGCCCGTATTGCCGGTTACCACGACAGTGCTGCGTCGCATTCCCTCGCGCTCGAGGTTTCGGGCGGAAATCGCCGTTGGAGCGAACAGAAACTCGGCGACGGCATCGATATAGACCCGGTTCAACTCCTCCGGCCATGGCCGGTCCAAGTCGAACGACCGTAAGCCGGCTTCGACATGACCGACGGTCACCTTGCAATAGAACGCGGCGAGAGCTGTGGCCATTGCCGTGGTCGTGTCGCCGTGGACCAGGACGAGATGCGGTTGTTCTCGGCGAATGACCTCGCACATGCCCATCAATACGGCGCTGGTCAGGCCCTCGAGACCCTGTGCAGCGCTCATCAGATTGAGATCCATGTCCGGTTTGAAGCCGAAATCGGCCATCACCTGGTCGAGCATGGATCGGTGCTGACCCGTGACAGCGACCACCACGTTCAGCCCCTCGCGCCGGCGGAGTTCCATCGCCAGCGGCATCATCTTGATCGCTTCGGGTCGCGTTCCGAACACCACAAGCAGTTTACGCATCATGGAACCGATGGAAGTTGGAGAGATGTCGCCGTGGCGGCACGTATTGGACGGGGATTTCATCTTGCCTGCCGACGCCCGGGTGTCAATTCGCAAGCGAAGCTCAGACCATCCACGTCGCTCGTGGTGCTACTCTGTCCGCACTGTCCGGAAACCTTAACCGATCTGAAACGACGTGCAGCTGGCACGGGCAATCGTTGGCCAGCACGGAGGGTCGATCGGAACGGTTTCTCCGCCCCGCTCTTGTTCAGGAGGACGTTTTGGACGCTTGCAGGGCAAGCGATGCGATAGATCCCAACATCGCGCGGTGCGTGACCGCGCGATGTCAGAGAAGCTATTCGGCGCCGCCGAAGCGGCGTTGCCACCATCCTCGGCGGGAGGGCCTTGCAGGCTCGTCGTCGGTGGCGCGCTGATCCTGCGGCGGGTGCGCATTGTCGTCGGAGGACCGGTTGGCCTGCTCGTGGCGGTCGGCAACGTGGTCGGCAGACCCGTTGCTCAGCGCCGAGACGGGTTCGGCTGCCACTGGCTCAGCCGATTGAGGCTGCATCACAGGCGTGTCGAAACTTGCCGGTTCCTGGTTCGACGAAGACCAGGCCACAGGCGCCGTCTCGGGCTCAGCCTCCATTTGTGGGGCAGGCTTGTACTCTGCCTCGAATGCAGGAACGTGTGCTGCTGGCGCAGCCGATGGCATATCGAGAACAGGGGGTTGCTCGGGCTGAACCTCCGCGACCACATGGATCGTCTCGACGTGGGGCTCGGGTGCCTGAACGGCTGCCATGGCAAAGCCGGTTGCGGGCTCCGAGTTACCACCAGCCAGCGTTACAGCCAATCTCACCGCTTCGGCAGAGCTGACGGCGTAGGGGGCGTCGGAGTTCTCAACGATAGCGGGCCGTGGCGATTGAGCGGGATGCGACTGATCACCCGTAGCCTGGTCTACCGATGCCACCAAGCCGATTGCCGGCGCATATTCCTGTCCAGGCTCCGAGAAGGGTTGCTCCGCTCCCGGGCGCGACACTTCGGCGATGCCCCATTCGTGGCGGTCCGCTTCCTCGCTACCTTGGGCGCTGTCCTGGATCGGACCGTCCGCGCTCTCGCCACCCTCGCGGCGACGGGCGCGTCCGCCGCGTCGGCCGCGGCGACGCCCTCTGCGACGGGACTCACCTGCCTCACCGTCAGCGCTGACCTCGCCAGGGCTGGTGCTTTCGATATCGTCGGCTGTGTCGGCTTCTCCCGAAATCGCCGTGTCGTCGTGCTCGGCGTGCAGGCCCGACGCCTCCAGCGCAGCGGAAACGCCAACCGCATCGACCGGTTCGTGACCTGGAACATCGCGAGCGCCTGCGCGGTCCTCTTGCGCTCCACCTTCCCGATCCCGGCGGCCGCGACGACGACGACGGCGCCGACCAGGGCGCTCGTCTTCGCTGCTCGCCTCGATTTGACCAGGTGTATGCGCCGCGACGTCTGCGACATCATCGGCGGCGGCCTCGGGGGGGAGCTCCTCCAGGGTTTCGGCAGCAGCCTCGTCGCGATCGAAGCCCCATTCCATGCTCACAGCGGTTCGTGAAGCTGGCTTCGCGAGTGCCACGGGGGCCGCGATCCGCTCGACGCCGAAATTCGCGCCTTGCATCCGATCAGATGCCTCGACACGGACCGTGACGCCGTAGCGACGCTCCATCTCGGTGATATAGGCACGCTTGTGATTGAGAATATAGAGTGCAACCTCAGCCGTGGTGGTGGCGGCGAGCGACGACGGCTGCTTGAGAAGATGATCCTCGATGCCGCGTAGAACAGCGAGCGCGACCGATTCGATTGAGCGTATGATGCCAGTACCTTGGCAGTGCGGGCACTGAGAAGTTGAACCTTCGAGAACACCGGCACGCAGACGTTGGCGTGACATCTCGAGCAGGCCGAAATGCGAGATGCGGCCAACCTGAATACGGGCCCGATCGAAGCGCAGCGCATCCTTCAGCCGTCGCTCGACGTTGCGGTTGTTGCGCTTCTCCTCCATGTCGATGAAGTCGACAACGATAAGCCCGGCGAGGTCGCGCAGCTTGAGCTGCCGCGCAATCTCGTCGGCCGCCTCGAGATTGGTGTTGAGGGCCGTCTCTTCGATCGAGAATTCGCGCGTGGATTTTCCGGAGTTGACGTCGACGGAGACGAGAGCCTCGGTCTGGTTGATGACGATGTAGCCGCCAGAGCGCAGTGTCACGTAGGGGCTGAACAGGGCGTTGAGCTGGCGTTCGATACCGTAGCGGGCAAACAGCGGCTCGGGCGCGCGATAGCTCGCCACATGGCTGCCGCTGCCCGGCATCAGCATTTCCATGAAGTCCTGAGCCTCGCGATGGGCCGCATCACCGGCCACCACGATCTGATCGAACTCCTTGGAATAGAGATCGCGGATCGCGCGCTTGATAATATTGCCTTCTTCGTAGACCAGACATGGCGCCGTCGAAGAGAGGGTCAATTCGCGTACGTTGTCCCAAAGCCGGATCAGATAATCGTAGTCGCGCTTGATCTCCTGCTTCGTGCGCGCTGCACCGGCCGTCCGGATGATCAGCCCCATGCCCTCCTCGACGTCGAGTTCGTCGGCGATGGCCTTGAGCCGCTTCCTGTCCTGAGGTTGGGTGATCTTACGGGAGATACCCCCACCCCGGGCGGTGTTGGGCATCAGAACGGTATAGCGGCCAGCCAACGAGATGTAGGTGGTCAGCGCTGCTCCCTTGTTGCCACGCTCCTCTTTGACAACCTGCACCAGCATGATCTGGCGGCGCTTGATGACCTCCTGGATCTTGTACTGGCGAGCGCGGCGACGGGGCCGTTCCGGCACCTCCTCGAGGACGTCCTCCTCGGTGGCGATCTGCTCGACCTGGTCGTCGTCGGCAGTGCCGTTGCCCTCGACATGGTCGTCGTCGTCCGCATCGTCGTCATCGTTGTCGGGACGGCGCATTTCAAGCGGCGCTTCGCGTGGCTCCGGCCGCATTCCAATGGGGTACGCCGCCGGGGGGGCAGTCGGCACGTCGGCCGGCATCGACCAGTCGCTGGCAATCACGTCGGCGATGGGCGAATCCGGGCTGGGGCGCGCATCCTGCACGTGGTCACGCGCGGGCGATGATTCCGCGGCTCCCGATGCCCCCATTGACCAATCGCTGCCGTGATGGGGGCTGTCGGTCTCGGCATGACGTACGTCGTCGAACGAAGACCCGCTGCGGAGCGGGACCGCCTTCACGGGCGCATCGGCCTCGTCATCGTGCACGTCTGCGCCCGACGTCTGGTAGCCGTCCTCGAAGGTGGCGATCTCTGTGGATTGGTCCTCAGCCGATTGGTCGTCGCGGGCTGCGTGATTCGCGCCTTGACCCTCGCTGCTTTCGCCGCTGCGCTCGTTGCGGTTGTTCCTGCGACGGCGTCGCGGTCCGCGCGAGCGTGCCCGCTCATCGGCTTCGGCCTCCGCGCGCTGCTCGGCCTCGGCTTCCTCTTGCTTCAGCATCTCCCGGTCGGCAACGGGAATCTGGTAGTAGTCGGGGTGGATCTCGTTGAAGGCGAGAAACCCGTGCCGGTTGCCGCCATACTCGATGAAGGCCGCCTGGAGCGACGGCTCAACTCGGGTAACCTTTGCCAGGTAAATGTTGCCCCTGAGCAGCTTGCGCGCTGCCGACTCGAAGTCGAATTCCTCTACCCGGCCATTGCGCAGCGCCACCACCCGAGTCTCCTCGGGGTGGGTGGCATCGATAAGCATCTTATTCTTGTCCATTGCGTCTTATTCCTGACGCGGCGTCCAGGGCTTCGCGATCCGGCGACCCGACGGCCGACCGCCCGCAATGCGCCCGTGACGGCGCTTTGTTCTCGATGGGTTGAAAGGATTCGGGGCGATGCCGCTGCAACGCGCAGGCTCGGACCGGCCTCGACGGAATGCGCAACTTGGCATTCCGAAATGCGGCCATGTCCGGCCGGGCCTTGCGACCCGTTCCTGGCATGCATGCTTTCGCTCCGGCGTGTCATCTGTTCCTCGTAGGACCGTGAGGTCCCGTCAGTGCTGGACGAAACAGTCCAGCTGGTCGGCCGTCCGCCATGACGAGCGGCCCAGTCTTCATCGGCTCTTTCCGCTCGGCGTGGGCATTCACCCCGCAGACGGAGCCGCACCAAGTGCCCTGGTCGAAAGTCGCCTCGTGGAGGAGACCAGCGTGCCGGAGCACGAAAATGGTTTTCGCCAACTGCGCCAACGAATCCCCGTCCGGCCGAAGCCACAGAGACCATCAGCCATGCTCGAACCGATCCCGATCCTGGCATGACGGCAACGCCGCGTAGTTGCGTCGAGTTAGCTTGCTCGTCGCTGGCCGCTGCCGTCATGTGGCGGTACTGCCCTATCATCCTCGGACGATAAGAGCTCCGCCTGACAGGAAGGCAGACTAGCACGACGAGACATTGTAGACCTTGTACGGCCCGGAGCTGGACATGGCAAGCGATCAGGGCCGCCAGCGCCGCTCGAGCCGGTGGAATCAGGCATGAGCCGATTCTGGTAACATTGGGTTAATGAGGGTTCTCTTGTATCGACGAAGCCCGGGAGGGACGGGGTGCACGGCTCGCGAGCGAAAGTCTGGGCCATCGCCGCCGTGGCTCTGTGGTCGGTCTCGGCAGGCGCTGGGGGCGCCGTTGCCGAGGAGCGACAGGAGGCTTCCGGACGAGTAGGCGGCGGCAGGGTCGGCGGCACCGAGGTGCGAGCGACATCCGAGCCCGCACGGCCGCCTACCGGCAAACCCGGCAGTGGCCCCGGCAGCTCCGCGAAGCGCAGCGGCGCGGGTGGCAAGGGTAAACCGGGCGTTGGTCCGACAGAGCCGGTCAATGCGGTTGTGGGTTACGTGGTCGAGGGCGACGCGGTGCTCACGCAACTCAAATTCTGGCTCGGCGGTCCGACCGAGTTTCATGTGCGCAGCCTGGCCAATCCGTTTCGCGTCATCCTCGATCTTCCGGAAACGCAATTCCGACTGAACGAAGGTGCCGGACGCACGTCCAAGGGGCTGGTCCAAGCGTTTCGCTTCGGGCTGATCGAAGCCGGAAAATCCCGGATCGTGATCGATACTGCGGGCCCTGTACGTGTCAGTCGTGCCGAGCTCATGCTCAGCGAGGCCGGGGAGGCGTTCCGACTGGAGATCGAGCTTGCCCCGACGACAGCGAGCGAGTTGGTTGCGGCCGAACTGGCAGAGGCTGCCCTCAATCTCAGGCCGACGTTTCCCGAGACCAAACCAGAGCCGCGTAGCGAGCTGCCGGCTCGCCCGGTCATCGTGGTCGATGCCGGCCATGGCGGAATCGACTCGGGAGCGTTAGGTTCACTGATTGCCGAGAAGGATCTCGTGCTGTCGGTAGCACAGCACGTCGAACGGGTCCTCAAGCAGGCACGTAACTACGAAGTCATCATGACGCGCACGCAGGACGTTTTCGTCTCGCTGGATGAGCGCGTGGCTCTTGCCCGGGCGCATAATGCGGATCTGTTCGTGTCGGTCCATGCCGACTCGCTGGCAAGCCGGGATGCCGCTCGAGTCGTGCGAGGGGCTACGATCTACACACTCGCGGACCAGGCTTCGGACGAACTGACACGCCGTGTGGCCGACAAGGAGAATGCGGTCGATCTGCTCGCCGGACTGTCCGCCAGTACGGTGGCAGACGATCAGGTCAGGGACATCCTGCTCGATCTGATGCGCAGAGAGACACAGGCTTTTTCCAATCAGTTTCGCGAAACGCTCCTCTCCGAGCTGCGAAGCGGTGTCCTTCTATCGCGGGATCCGAGGCGTTCGGGGCCCTTCAGGGTGCTTCGGCAACCCAGTTCGCCAGCGGTGCTGGTCGAGCTCGGTTACATCAGCAATGCAGAGGACGAGCGGATCATGATGAATCCTGAATGGCAATCCAAGGTGGCATCGGCTGTCGCACGCGCGGTCAGCGAGCATTTCCGGCAGAGGTATGCACAGCGACGCTGACGGCGGCGGGCGGCTCAATGTCGCCTGACCCCAGAACCGCCTTTGCAGACAGCCTGTTGCCACATTTCGTGATATGGTGACCTTTCTGTGAGCCAAGCTCCCTCGATGCTTGCCAATGGGCAGTGAAGCGGGCAAGTGACCAAGGCCGCAACGGATCGAGCCGACATGAGACAGCCCATTGTGCCCCCTCCAGCACCGCGACGCCCGCGGCGGCGGCGACGCAGCTGGTTGCTGAGTCTGCTTGGTTACGGCTTTGCATCAATGGTTTTCGTGTTCCTCGGGGGCGCGGCTATTGCAGGCTTCCTGCTGTGGCAAGCGTCACGGGATCTGCCGCCCTCGGATAAGCTGGCGAGCTACGAGCCGCCGGTCATGACACGCATGCACGCCCACGATGGCGCGCTGATCGCCGAGTATGCGCGAGAGCGGCGAATCTTCGTGCCTATCAACACCGTGCCCCAGAGTTTGATCAATGCGTTCCTCTCGGCCGAGGATCGGCGCTTCTACGAGCACATGGGGCTCGACTTCACCGGAATCGCCCGGGCCGGCATCAAATTCGTCGAAGCCAAGATCAAGGGTCGCGGCTCGATCCAGGGCGCCTCGACCATCACGCAGCAGGTGGCTAAGAATTTCCTCCTGTCGAGCGAGCGGACGTTCGATCGCAAACTGCGGGAAGCGATCCTGGCGATCCGAATCGAGCAGACCTACTCGAAAGACAAGATTCTTGAGCTGTATCTCAATGAGATCTATTTCGGAATCGGCTCATACGGAATTGCCGCGGCCGCGCTCAACTATTTTGGCAAAGAACTCGAGGAGCTGACGCTCGAAGAGTCCGCCTACCTTGCGGCATTGCCGAAAGGTCCGAACAATTATCATCCGTTCAGAAGGACTGCGGCTGCAGTCGAGCGGCGCAATTGGATCATCGATCAGATGGTCTCTAACGGGCATGCCGAAGTGGAAGAAGCCAAGGCCGCCAAGGCCAAACCGCTTTCGGTGAACATTCGTCCATTCGGCACGCAGATCTTCGCCGCGGACTATTTCGCCGAGGAAGTTCGCCGCTGGCTGATCGGGCGCGAAGAATTCGGCGAGAAGAAGCTCTACGAGGGTGGGCTGTCGGTTCGCACGACACTCGATCCGAAACTACAGCAGTACGCGCGGCGCGCCCTTGCGGACGGGCTGGTGACTTTCGACCGGACGACGGGCTGGCGCGGCGCTGCACAGAAGATCGAAGTTGGGGGCGATTGGGGCGTCACGCTCGGGGGCATCGAGGCGCCGGGCGATCTTGCACCGTGGCGCCTCGGTGTCGTCCTCGAAATCCAGAAGACGAAGATCATCGTAGGATTACGACCGCCCAAGAGGCAGGACGGGAAGCTCGAACCTGATCGTCAGGCTGTCGAGATCGGCTTCGAGGAGATGAAGTGGGCCGGCCGGTACGTCGGTGTCGAGAAGCCGAAGGGACCAGCGCCCCGGGCGCCCAACGACGTGGTGCAGGTCGGCGACGTGGTCTGGGTGGCGCCGAAGGAGCCAGATAAACCGACGGGCGTCTGGTCCCTGATGCAGATCCCCGAGGTCGGCGGCGGCATTGTTGCGATGGACCCTCATACGGGGCGGGTGCTGGCCATCGTTGGCGGCTTCTCGTTCGCGATGAGCCAATTCGACCGCGCAGCTCAGGCCAGACGGCAACCCGGCTCGACGTTCAAGCCGTTGGTCTACGCCACGGCCATCGACAACGGCTACAAGCCGACGTCGATTGTGCTGGATGCTCCGATCGAAATCGAGCAGGGGCCGGGCAAAGAGGCTTGGCGCCCGGAGAACTATAACAAGTCGCAGTCGCTCGGGCCCGCTACGCTTCGCGTCGGTATCGAGAAGTCGAGGAACCAGATGACGGCACGGCTGGGCCAGGACATTGGCATGCCCGTGATCGTCGAGTATGCGCGACGGTTCGGCGTCTACGACGATCTTGCGCCGCTACCCGCCATGGTGCTCGGTGCGGGTGAGACGACGTTGCTTCGGATGGTCGGCGGGTACGCGATGCTCGCGAATGGCGGAAAGAAGATTACGCCAACGCTTGTCGACCGTATCCAGGACCGTTGGGGACACTCGGTCTGGCGGCACGACGCACGAGATTGCGAAGGGTGCAAAGCCGATCAATGGAACGGCCAGCAAGAGCCCGAAATCGAGGACAACAGGCGTCAAATCATCGATCCGCACAGCGCCTATCAGATGACCTCGATTCTCGAGGGCGTCGTCCAACGAGGCACAGCGACGATCATCAAGAAAATCGTTCCCAACGTGCCCTTTGCCGGCAAGACTGGAACGTCGAACGAGTCCAAGGACGTCTGGTTCGTCGGCTATACCCCGGATCTCGCCGTTGGTGTTTTCGTCGGGTACGATACGCCTCGGCCGATGGGCAAGGCCGCGACAGGCGGTCAGGTGGCCGCACCGATCTTCGCGAACTTCATGAAGCTTGCGCTCGCTGACAAGAAGGCGGTTCCGTTCCGCGTGCCCCCAGGCATCAAGATGGTTCGGGTCAATCCCAAGACCGGCCTCAAGGCACAACCGGGCGACGAGGATGCCATTCTGGAGGCATTCAAACCGAGCGAAGATCCCGATGACGCGTACTCGGTGATCGGATTCAATTCCGGGGAAGGCGGCGGACTTTCGCAACCGACCTCCGACGACCCTGAACGATCGGTCGTGCGCGGGCCTGGGTTTGGTGGGCGCTGGTGATACGCCTTCCGGGTAGGTTCCTTGGCGGTAAGGCTCCGTGCTTGCGCCGATAGGACCTATTGCGGCACTGATCTTTGAAGCAGCTCGGACTGAAGCTCCGGGCCTCAACAACTCCTGGGAAGTGCGCGTCCGTGACCAACGCAGCCGAGCAGAAGACCATCCGCGTCATGAGCGGCCTTGCTCTCGAGGTCGCCGTCAATCGCTGGATCAAGCCGCAATTCGAGGCCGAGACGAGGTATGTCCTCGACTTCGATTGGCGCCCGACTGCGGCTCTGATGAAGGATATCGCGGGCGGGGGGCGAGCGGACATGATCATTGCCATCTCCGATTCCATGGATCGGCTGGTGACGGACGGCATCGTGCTTGGCGAGACACGGACGAAGCTCGCGGATTCGATCCTGGGCATCGGCGTGAAAGCCGGGGCTGCGCGACCGGACATCTCCACGGTGGACGCATTCAAGCGAGCGCTGGTCGGAGCGCGGGCCGTTGCCTATTCGCAAGCCGGTGCGAGTGGGATCTATTTCGCAAAGCTGATTGAGCGGCTCGGCATCGCAGAGCAGGTCAATGACCGGGCCGTGATCATCCCGATGGGGTTCACCGCCGAGAAGGTGGCGAGCGGTGAGGCTGAGCTTGCCGTGCAGCAGGTCAGCGAACTGATGAGTGTGACGGGCATCGATGTCGCCGGCCCGTTTCCCGAGGACGTGCAGGTCTTGTCAACGTTCGAGGTGGCGATTTTTCGTAACGCGGCGAATGATGCCGGCTCGCGTGCCTTCCTGGAGAAGTTGTCTTCGCTGGCCGCAGGCGAAGCCTACGATCGTGGCGGATTGCAGTCGCGGCTCGGTCGCGGATGACCACAGGCTCGTCTCTGCTGGAGGCCCATGATGATCGTCGATGTTCGTACCTATACGTTGGTTCCGCGCAAACTGCCGCGATACGTCGAACTCTTTGAGCAACATGCGCTGCCGGTGATGAGGCGACACGGGTTGGAGCTGCTCGGCTACTATGTCAGCCAAATCGGCCCGCTCAATCAAGTCGTGCATCTGTGGCGCTACGATAGTCTGGCGGATATGGAGCATAAGCGGGCCAGTAGAGACGCCGATCCGGCCTGGGGCGCGTTCCTCGCGATGACCGAGGGCATGGTGCTGATGCAGGACGACAAGGTGATGCGACCGAGCTCGTTCTCTCCAGGGGCCTAGGACGCAGGATGGCCGGAAGCCTAGCGAGAGGCGCGATTGCGCCTCTTTGAACGGGGGCCTATACGGGCACCAGACACGATTGGTTTTGATCCGGGAGAAACGCCCATGCGGGCCGAGCATGAGAAGCTCGTCAGCGACATCAAAGAGTCGCTGGCGCTGCTAAGGAGGTCTCTTTGACTGGGAGACCGCCGAGGATCGTCTGGCTGCGCTGAACCGCGACAGCGAAGACCCGAACCTTTGGTCGAACCCGCAGCGTGCGCAGAAGGTCATGCGCCAGCGGCAGGCGCTCGAGCGGGCCGTCAGCGGCTACAAAAAGCTCGAACGCGAGCTGGATGACAACTTGACGCTGATGGAACTCGCGGAATCCGAGAAGGACGAAGCGTTCGTCGGGGAGGCCGAGGCCGGACTCGAGCGGCTCGTCAAAGAGGTGCAACGGCAGGAGGTCGAGGCTCTGCTGTCCGGCGAGGCCGACGGCATGGATGCCTACCTCGAGGTACATGCGGGGGCGGGAGGCACCGAGAGTCAGGACTGGGCTCAAATGTTGCTGCGGATGTATATGCGCTGGGCCGAGGACCGAGGCTTTAAAGTCAATCTGATCGATCAGAGCGAGGGCGAGGAAGCCGGTATCAAGAGCGCCACCATCGAGGTGAAGGGCGAGAACGCCTATGGCTGGCTGAAGACGGAAGCAGGGGTGCACCGGTTGGTGCGGATTTCACCCTACGATTCCAACGCGCGTCGCCACACCTCCTTCTCGAGCGTCACGGTCTATCCGGTGGTCGACGACACGATCGAGATCGAAATCAATCCATCCGACATCGAGCTTTCGTACACGCGGTCACAGGGTGCCGGTGGCCAGTCGGTCAACCGAACCGAGTCTGCCGTACGGTTGGTGCACAAGCCGACCAACATCATCATCTTCGCGCAGGAGCAGCGCTCGCAGCACCAAAACCGCGAAATCGCGATGAAGCGATTGAAGGCACGTCTCTACGAGATGGAGTTGAAGAAGCGTGAGGAAAAGGCGCTAGCCGACCAGGCTGCGAAGTCGGACATCGGCTGGGGCCACCAGATCCGATCCTACGTGCTGCAGCCCTATCAGATGGTGAAGGATTTGCGGACCGGCGTGCAGACCAGCGATTCCGCGGGTGTGCTGAATGGGGACATCGACGCGTTCATCGAGGCGGCTTTGGCCAACCGTATCAAGGGTTCTGGCGCGGCTGCGGTGGAGGACATCGACTGACGACGGGATGACCCGATAGTGGAGCTGCTGTCAGCTCTCGAACTGGACGCCGATCTCGTTTGCGCGCCGCCAGCGGACCTCACAAGAGGCTGCTATGCCCATGGCTTCGACAGACAGCCGGAAGCGGTCCGGGACTGAAACGCCGTCGGGTGTGCGCAGGCGGGCGCCGGTCTTCGAGATGTCGATCATGACGCACGAGATTGCTCCCGCTTCCCCGTCCACGATGATCTCAGCGGCTCGGACGACACGGCGGCGCTCGGAGCCACGCCGCTCGTCGAACTTCGGCTCGACTTCGTCCTGCAACTCGAAGGCGATGCCGCAATAACCGGTAAAGTTGCCAAGAGTATCGAACTGCGGATGGCCGATCGTTCGCATGATCAGCGTCTTGCCAGCCTGATAGCGGATGAAGTCGATCGGACCGAAGATGGCACGCTTCTCGAGTTGCTCGACCCACGAGTTGCCATCGATGGTGCGAAAACTCACATTGCCGAGGTCTTGGCGGGTTTTCCCGTAATGCCAGGATGCTTGCTTGCCAGAGTAGCGCTCGACGCTAGGGCTCATATAAGTGAATCGGTGCTCGAGGTCTGTTTCCCAAATCCAGCCGCCAAGAATGGCGGTGACGCTTTCGAGTCGTCTGCGACTGCGGAGCAGCTCGGCCGCGAGTTCGGTCGCAGTCCCGACCGGCATGTCGACTGCGCCTGTTGAGGCGGAATTGGAGGCATTCGTCGAGATCAGCTCGTGCAACGAAGACATCCTGCCCCCCGTCAGTCCACCCGGCATTCTGACATTGAGGTATGAACAGACGGTTTACCTTGCGGTCGTTGCGGGCCGGTCTCGGGACTTGGCGCAGAACGACAGCCCTACTTTCATGCGCCAGCGCAAAGGCGGAGTGAGGTCGACGGGTAAACGCCTCACGGCGACTGGATCGTAGATCTGCCAGCAAGTGGAGAGCATCCAATGGACTTCTTCGACAACTTGAAGGCCGCGAGCACGGACGTGTGGAGGCGGTATGCAGATCATCCGTTCACAACGGCAATGGGTGACGGGAGCCTCCCGGAGGCCGCGTTCCGAAACTATCTCGTACAAGACTATCTGTTCCTGATCGAGTTTGCCCGTGCCTATGCTCTTGCCGTCTACAAGGCTCCGACGCTGGCCGATATGCGAGAAGGCGCGTCAGGGCTTTCAGCGATCCTCGACGTGGAGATGGATTTGCACGTCAAACTGTGCGCGGCCTGGGGACTGTCAGCTCAAGAACTGGAGAAGACGCCGGCCGAGCCCGAGACGCTAGCCTATACGCGCTACGTGCTGGACGCGGGCATGCGGGGGGATCTGCTGTCACTCAAAGTGGCGCTTGCACCATGCGTGATCGGGTATGCCGAAATCGCGGACCGTCTTGCGCGAATGCCCCGGGGCGGCGACGCCGCGAACCCTTATCGCGTCTGGATCTCGGAGTATTCTGGCGAGGCCTACCGTGCCGTTGCCATGGCAGCACGAGCGCATCTCGACCGGTTGGCAGCCCGTTACGTCACGCCCGCGAGGGAGGATGAACTCCTCACGTTATTCAAGGAGGCAACGCGGCTGGAAGCCGATTTCTGGGAGATGGGTTGGCGGAAGCGGTGATTCTCGACAAACGAGCCGCAGGAGCCCAGCTAGCCCAGCCAATAGCCGCGAACCTTCACGGAATCCGGCTGGCAAGCGATCCCGTCCTGGTCGCTATCATGCCGTGGCCAAAAGCCAGGCGTGCCGCGTGCAGCAGGCGCCAGGCCCACCCGTCTGGCCGCATCGCAGCTCGGTGCCGCCAGCCAATGTCTAACCCAGCCTATGAGCGTCCATGGCGGTTGAAAGTGACGCTCGACGGCTATCCCGCACCAGAATGCGATGCCCAGACCAATGACCACGCGCAGGCGACCGACTGGAGGTCGTACCGATCGGACACGTTCATCGCGTTCTGGAAGGCGTCTCAGCATGCCTCGGCACCCCTGCTGGATCGAATGCAGGGACTGTGGTGGCCAATGGCAGCGGGTGCAACGGCTCAAGGTCGAACAGGTTAGCACACGGCCGGGCCGGTTTCTCGGGGCCGGCCGGGCTCCGACAAACATGCTGCGCGGTCAGTGCAACTTGAGGGTCCAATCCGCCGCGATCGGGAAGCGAGGTGGGATTGCCCCAAACTCCGCGATCAAAGTGTCCATGCCGTCACCGGTCTCCGGATCGATCCGACGTTCCAGGATTGCGACGCCGGCTACGCGCGGTGCGATCTGGCGGGCGGCAGCGTGGGCCTTTCCGGCGGCGTCGAACATGAAGGCCTGGCGCGGGCCGATTGTGATCCCGACCCGTTCGAATGGGACGACCACCCAGGCGCACTGCGTCTCTTGCTGTAATGTCATAAGCGCATCCATTGCACGAGACCAGAGACCGCCGTCTTCCAGCGGTCTCCGGCTCTGATCTCAGAAGTCCATTCCCGCACCCGGAATCGGCGGCGGTGCCGCCCTTTTGGGTTTCTCGGCGACCATGGCTTCCGTCGTGATCAGCAGCGACGCCACAGAGGCTGCATCCTGCAGCGCGGTGCGCACGACCTTCGTCGGATCGATGATGCCCTTGGCGATCATGTCGCCGTATTCGCCAGTCTGGGCATCATAACCCCAACCGTAGGCGGTGTTGTCGAGCACCCTTCCTACAATGACCGAGCCGTCCTCCCCGGCGTTCTGGGCGATCTGGCGCGCCGGCGCCTGGATGGCGCGACGGACAATGTTGATACCAACGCGCTGATCCTCGTTCGACCACTTCACGCCGTCGAGCGCCTTCATGGCACGTAAGAGTGCGATGCCGCCGCCTGGGACGATACCTTCCTCGACGGCGGCGCGGGTCGCGTGAAGCGCGTCGTCGACGCGGTCCTTGCGCTCCTTGACCTCGATCTCAGTGGCGCCGCCCACCTTGATCACGGCAACGCCGCCGGCGAGCTTCGCCAGCCGCTCCTGCAGCTTCTCGCGATCATAGTCAGACGTTGTTTCCTCGATCTGTGCCTTGATCTGCTTGATACGCGCCTCGATGTCGGCGCGCTTGCCCGAGCCATCGACGATGGTCGTGTTCTCCTTGTCGATGCGCACGCGCTTGGCGCGGCCGAGCATGTCGAGCTTGACGTTCTCGAGCTTGATGCCGAGGTCTTCGGAGATGACCGTGCCGCCGGTCAGCGTGGCAATGTCCTCGAGCATGGCCTTTCGGCGATCGCCGAAGCCGGGCGCCTTTACAGCCGCGACCTTGAGACCACCGCGTAGTTTGTTGACGACAAGCGTGGCGAGTGCCTCGTTCTCGACCTCCTCCGCAATAATGAGCAGTGGCTTGCCCGTTTGGACGATGGCCTCGAGGACGGGAAGCATCGGCTGGAGGGACGAAAGCTTTTTCTCGTGGATGAGGAGGTAGGGGTCATCCAGCTCCACCGTCATCTTGTCGGCGTTGGTGACGAAGTACGGTGAGATGTAACCGCGATCGAACTGCATTCCCTCGACTACGTCGAGCTCCGTCTCCAGGCTCTTGGCCTCCTCGACCGTGATCACGCCTTCCTTGCCAACCTTCTCCATGGCAGTGGCGATCATCTTGCCGATCTCACCGTCGCCGTTTGCCGAAATGGTACCGACCTGCGCGATCTCGCCGGAGTTTGCGACAGGGCGTGAGTTCGACTTGAGATTCTCGACGACCGCGTGGACGGCCAGATCGATGCCGCGCTTGAGGTCCATCGGATTGGCTCCAGCCGCGACGGAGCGGGCGCCTTCGCGGACGATGGCCTGGGCGAGCACGGTGGCTGTGGTGGTGCCGTCACCAGCCAGATCGGCCGTCTTGGACGCCACCTCACGGAGCATCTGGGCGCCCATATTCTCGAACTTGTCCTCGAGCTCGATCTCCTTGGCGACGGTGACGCCGTCCTTGGTGGTTCGCGGGGCGCCGAAAGACTTCTCGATGACGACGTTGCGTCCCTTGGGGCCGAGTGTCACCTTCACGGCATCTGCCAGAATGTCGACGCCGCGCAGCATCTTCTCGCGCGCGTCATGAGCAAATTTCACTTCCTTTGCGGACATTCGTTGATCTCCTCGAAACGAGCGCGGCAGGCCCTGCGCGCCGCATCAGCCACGGCAGCAAGCATGCAGAGCGCCAACAGCGCGCCCACAGCACTCAGAAGCATCGGCTTGGTTCTGCTTGGTGGAGTTCGGTAAGCGTCAGGCTGCCACTTTCATGGTGCCTTTGACTTCGAGAACTCCCATGATGTCGCTTTCTTTCATGATCAGCAGGTCCTGGCCGTCGATCTTGACCTCGGTGCCGGACCATTTGCCGAAGAGAACGCGGTCACCAACCTTGACGTCCAAGGGAACGAGACGGCCTTGCTCATCACGCGCGCCCGGGCCCACGGACAGGATCTCGCCTTGGCTCGGCTTCTCCTGGGCGGTGTCCGGAATGATGATGCCACCAGAAGATTTCTGCTCGGCGTCGATGCGGCGCACCACAACGCGGTCATGCAGGGGGCGAAACTTCATGGGTTTGACCTCCTATGTTTGCCCTAACCAGCTATGTGCCAAACGAGGTCCGAGCCCCGATCGGGCGCTCGGCCTCGGGGCGATATTTCGATAACGAATTGGCAGTTTCAAGGGGGGAGTGCTAGAAATTTCATGCGTCGTCTGGCGATCGGTTGCATCCCAAATTTATTCTTATAAGTTCGGTGGTTAGATGCATTTTCGGCATGGCGCGTGGCCGCGGTGAAACGTCTCGAGCCCCTGCCGGCCTAATGCGACGGTGCCTGAACGATTTGCTGGCCGAGAGGGGCAGGGCTATTGAAGGTTCAGTGCCGGCTTGCGGATTTTCGAGGCTTGAAGATGGGCCGGTGACGCCACACTTGCTCGTGGCAGCTCTGACCGTCACGTTGTGCGCAAACAGGAGACACCCAATGGCTACGTTGCCTGCGCTTCAGTATCTCGACAAGGCGCTTACAACCGTCCGCGACATGGGGCTGAGGACGGAAAGCGCGGGACAAGATCCGATCGTGGCGCTGCTCGAGCAGATCGCCGATCTCGACAAGGACAAGATCACGATCATCGCCCGAACACTGGGCGAGGCCTCGACGTTCAACGAGATCGTCAGAAACGAGATATCGGCGATGAAGATCGGGGAGCGTTACAACGACATCGTCGAAAGCTTCAATTCGATCCGCGACGATGCCAAGTCCATGGTCGACCAGTTGGAGGACGGACGCATCTCGACATTCGAGCGCGTCAACAACGTCTGGATGAAGGTCTCTCGCGGCGATGTCTCGCAACGCTTCGACAAGATCCATAAGACCTATCTTGCGGTTGCCGCGGACAGCGCAGATCAGATCAAGCGCGAGCAGCGGATTCTGACCGCCTACCAGGATTACCGAGGCGCCTACAAGCAGGCGCAGATCCTGGCGCTTGAAGTCTTGAAGAAGGCTGAGGCGAAGTTGGAAGGGATCAAGGCCGACCTCACCAAGGCGTCGGAAGCGGTATCCGGCTTTGCCGGGAGCGAGCCCGCTGAGCGTGCCAAGCTCGAACTCGCGCGCGACGAGAAGCTGCGTGTCCTGCAGGACGAGGACAAACGCTACCAGATCGCCAAGGATCTCGCGGACAATCTGACCATCGGCTACAACACGACCGAAGTCATCATGACCCGTCTGTTGCAGACGACCAATGCCAAGGAGCGGGTCTATCAGCAGGCCATCACCTTCTTCTCCACCAACGAGGCTGTGCTGACGGCGCTGAAGGCGTCGTTCACAGGTCTCTTCGGCCTGCATGAATCGACCGCGACGCTGGAAGCCATGAAGAAGGGCGTCTCGGACAGCCTCGAAACCATCGGTGAGATCGGTAATCAGGTTCAGGAGGCGGCGATCAAGGCCGGCTATGGGCCTACGGTTCGCGCCGACGCGGTCAAGAAGCTGGTCGACTCCGTCGTCAGTTTCCAGGAACGCTCGCGTCACATCATCAAGGAGATGCGCACGATGGCCAGCCGCAACTCCGAGGAGATCAACGAGGCGGTGGAGGACGGCAAGCGACGCCTTGCACAGCTCGCCGTCGATGCGGCGGCGCTCGGGTAAGTCATTTATCGTCTGCTCTGGTGCAGCACTGGTAGCATCCCGAGGCGGGGGCCGGCTGGTCGGGCTCGCGCGTCGCTTGACACACCCAGGATCCCGCTCGAGGTCGCGTCATGGCCGCCGAAGTGAAGTCCCATCGTCCCCTCGACGACGTCATGATCGCCATGGACGTCGTCGATACGCTGCGCCACGACAAGCGGCTGGTGGAGCGGGAACTCGACGATGCGCAGCGGCGTCAGGAGTTGATCGAACGGCTCCGGGATATCTACAAAGGGCAGGGCATCGAGGTTCCCGATCGAATACTCGAGGATGGCGTCAAGGCTCTGGAAGAGAAGCGGTTCGTCTATACGCCGCCGGCGCCCTCTTTCGAAGTCCGGCTCGCTCGCCTGTATGTGACACGGGATGTGTGGGGAAAGCGGGTCGGAGTCGCTCTTCTCGGGGCCGCTGTGGTCGCGGGCGGCTGGTACCTGGCCTTCGAGCGGCCACGTGCGCTGGAAACGGCGGCCGTTGAGCGCGAGCTGGGTCAGGAACTCCCGGGTCGTGTCGCCAGTCTCGTCCAGCAGCTCGAGCGCGAGGCGAAGTCGCAGGCGGTGATTGCTGAGGCCCGCCAGATTGCCGAGGCGGCCCGCTCGGCCGCGCTAGGCGGCGGCCGGGAAGCGGCCCGTAAGGAGGAAGCTCGACTGGTCCAGATGCTGCAGCTGCTCCGTGCGGCCTACGACGTGCGTATCGTCAACCGGGAGGGCGAAGTTACAGGGCTTTGGCGGGTCCCTCGGGTCAATCCATTGAGCCGGAACTACTACCTTGTGGTCGAAGCGATCGACGCAACGGGGAAGGCTGTGCCCCGCGACATCCTGAATGAGGAAACCGGGCAACGCGAGACGGTGACCAAGTGGGCAGTAAGAGTGCCGAAGTCAGTGTTCGACGAGGTGCAGGCCGATAAGCTCGACGACGGTATCATCCAGAAGGCCATTCTTGGCTCGAAACAGCGCGGCGAGCTGGAGCCCAGCTGGCGTCGCGAGGTTTCCGGCGGCGCCTTGACGAGGTGGTGAGGATGCAGAGCGGCCAGCAGACCCTCGCGGGGATCGAGGAGGCGTTGCGGGACCTGAAGGCCCAGCGGGCCGGCATCACCAATGAATTGGAGGTGGCGAACCGCGAGCGGGTCGGTTTCGTGGCCGAGCGGCTTGCGGCACTGCGCCGGCTTGCGGCCATACGTGCGCGGGATGCCTCCGCGGATGGGGTTATCGACGAGGCCGACAATCTCGCACACCAAGTCCGCGGCATCCTCGAAGCCCGTCTCCGGACAGTAAAGGGACTGGAGGAGCGACAAGCCAAGGCGGAGGCTGAGCGCGCGACTCAGGTGGCGCGGCAGGATGAGCTGACCCGCCGCATCGCGGTTCTGGAAGAGCAACTCGATACATTCGGTGCGGCGGCCCGCGCTTCTCTGGCTCAGGACAAGGCGCACATCGCACTGTCGGAGGATCACGCAGCGCTCGAAGCAACACTGGCGAAGGCCGTCGAGAAGGCCGAGCAGGTGACGCGGGACGAGCACGAGAAGGGGTTACCCTACCGCAACGATCCGCTGTTCATGTATCTGTGGCGCCGAGAATTCGGTTCGCCTCGCTATCAGGCGAGCGGGCTCGTGCGGATGCTCGACGAGTGGGTGGCCGGGCTTGTCAGGTACTCCGATGCCCGGGCGAACTACGCACTGCTGACCGAGATACCGGTGCGCCTGAGGGCGCATGCCGAGGACCTGAGGCGTCAAGTTCAGGCGACCAAGGCGGCGCGAGACGAGATCGAGGCCCAACGGACGCGTGAGCTGGCGGGAGGCGATCTCATTGCCGAACTCAGGCGTGAGCGCGAGCGGCAGGCTGATCTCGACAACGAACTCGAGCGGATCACTTCGGAACTCACCGAAACGGGAAGTCAGCTCAGGATCTACGCCAAGGGCGAGGATCAATCCTTTATTGCAGCGGTCGCGGCTTACGCGACGTTTCTCGAGCGCGAGCCGCTACGACGGCTCATTGGGCAGGCCGCGGCGACGGAGACGAAGGAGGATGACGCGGTCGTCGAGGACGTTCGTCGACTTGGACAAGCCATCGACGATCTGGAGGCTGGCAACGTCAACCGGCGCAGGCGTCTTGACCAGATTGCCGAGAGACAGGTCGAGCTGGCGCGCCTCGCTTCAAATTTTCGTCGACAACGCTACGACGACGTCGGTTCCGAATTCAACGACGGTCCGCGGGTCGAGGACCTGCTGCAAATGCTGCTCCGGGGGGCGATCACGGCTGCGGACTACTGGATGCGCATGCAGCAGCAGCAGCACTGGCGCCATCGGCCCGGCGACCCCTGGCGGCGTCAATCCGGCTTGCCACCGTTCGGTGGGTTTCCCAGCGGCTGGGGAAGCATGGGGCGCGGGCGCAGGCGTGACGACGATGATGACGATGACGATGATCGGCGACGTGGGGGCTTCAGCACAGGTGGTACCTTCTGAAGCACTTTGCTACGGACCCGATGCACGATCACATCGAAGGGGGCTCGATTTTCTGATGGCGAGCCTTTGCCGCACGTTCGAGAGCCGCGCAGCTGAGCTTGTCGAGACCGAGGCGGCCGGCCAGCATCTCAAGGAACCGGACCTCCTCCAACCGCACCTTCAGGTCGGTCGCGGCGACTTCTGCGCAGAGGACGTAAGCAGTCTCCTCCAAGTGTTCGGGCAGCGCGTCGACGATCAGGTCTAGAACCTTATCGAGGCCCGATGGACTGGCGAGCACCTTGCCGCAGTCCTGGGATTCCTTGACCAACCAGTCATAGTCGTAGTTCAGGAAGGGCGGGAGTTCCTTGACGATCGAGCCGATGCGCTGAAGCTCGTCGTCAGTGATGCGTCGGTCTACGGCCGCTGTCGTGATCATGGAGTAGATCAGGGCTTCCTCGGCAGACAGCGTGCTCATCGAATTCTCCAAGTCATTCTTCACAGGCTGGCCAGACATAGCTCGAAAATGAGCTGTTGCAAGGCACGCCTGCATTGACGCCGGGGGATGGCGCACCTAGGGTCGCCAGCCAATTCACCGAAGCAAGCAACCATGACCAACGCAATCGCTCCTGCCGAAATCGCCATAGCTGCTGAGGCTCGTGCCTGGCCATTCGAGGAAGCGCGCCGGCTGATCAAGCGGCTCGATGCGCTGGCGGGCGGAAAAGACAAGACGGTCGTTTTCGAAACAGGGTATGGCCCGTCTGGTCTGCCGCATATCGGTACGTTTGGCGAGGTGGCGCGGACCAGCATGGTGCGCCATGCCTTCGAGGTGCTGACCGAAGGCCGTCGTAAGACCCGACTGATCTGCTTTTCCGACGACATGGATGGGTTCCGCAAGGTGCCGGGTAACGTGCCCAACCAGGAGATGCTCGCCAATTACCTCGATGTGCCGCTGTCTCGTGTCCCCGATCCTTTTTTCGAGGCAGACGGCGGCATGCCTTCGGGGAACCGCGCGGCCGGGAAGTTCGAGAGTTTCGCGCACCACAACAACGCGCGGCTGCGGCGTTTCCTCGATCAGTTCGGCTTCGAGTACGAGTTTTTCTCGGCGACGGAGGCGTACACATCCGGAATGATGGATGCAACGCTGCTCCGGATGCTCGAGGTCTACGACAAGGTGATGGAGATCATCCTGCCGACGTTCGGCCCAGAGCGCCGCGCGACCTACTCGCCGTTCCTGCCGATCTCTCCGAGAACAGGTAAGGTGCTCTACGTGCCGATGGTCGAGCGCAACGCTTCCAAAGGCACGATCGTCTACATAGATCCCGATACGGGCGAGAAAGTGGAAACGACCGTGACGGGCGGAGCGGTGAAGTGCCAATGGAAGGCAGACTGGGCGCTCAGATGGACCGCGCTCGGGGTCGATTACGAGATGGCGGGGAAGGACCTGATCGATTCGGTCACGCTCTCCTCAAAGATTTGCAGGGCACTTGGTGGTACGCCACCCGAGGGCTTCAACTACGAGCTGTTTCTCGACGAGAACGGCCAGAAGATCTCCAAGTCGAAAGGGAACGGGCTCACGATCGAGGAGTGGCTGACTTACGCGAGCCCCGAGAGCCTGTCCCTCTATATGTTCCAGAAGCCCAAGACGGCGAAGCGGCTCTACTTCGACGTCATTCCGCGCGCGGTCGACGAGTACCTGACTTTTCTCGCCAAGTATCCGGCGGAGGAGCCGAAGGGACGCTTGGAAAATCCGATCTGGCACATCCACAGCGGCCATCCGCCTGCGGCGGAGCTGCCGATCTCGTTCGGGCTGCTGCTCAATCTGGTCTCCGCCTCGAATGCGCACGACAAGGCCGTGCTCTGGGGCTTCATCCGGCGTCATGCGCCCGACGCGACGGCCGAACGCTATCCGCTGCTCGATCAGCTCGTCGGCTACGCCATCGCGTACTACGATGCGTTCGTGAAGCCTGAGAAGACGTTCCGCGCTCCGACCCCAGAGGAGCGGACCGCGCTCGAGGCGCTTGATGCGGCGCTCGCCGACGCTCCGGCAGAGGCCGGTGCGGAGCAGTTGCAGAACATCGTCTATGAGGCTGGCAAAGCCAACGGATTCGCCGACAGTCTAAGGCAATGGTTCCAGGCGATCTACGAGGTGCTCCTCGGACAGACGCAAGGCCCGCGGTTCGGGTCGTTCATCGAACTTTACGGCGTTGCCGAGACCCGCGCCCTGATCGGAAAAGCTCTCAAGGGTGAGCTCGCCAAAGCTGCTTGAGTTTGCGAATTCGCTCGGTCGACCAAAGCTGGGGTGCCGCCGCGCGATCTGGCGCAGAGAACATGCGGCGCTCACCCCAGCGCCAAGCCAGCGCAAAGCCCGTCAGAAGTACGGCGCCTATGAGAACAGGATTGAACACCCAGTCGATCGTCAGGCCATAGGATGCGACAAGGAACGCGTCGATGCCTGCCGGCGGATGGAGTGTGCGCGTCGCCATCATGAGCAAAGTCGCCAGTCCGACGGCGATGGCGCTGGAGGTCTCGCCGGGTCCCACCGTGTAGAGAGCCATGAAGCCACCGAGGCAGGACAGCATATGGCCACCGATGATGGCGCGTGGCTGTGCCGGCTCGCTATCCGGCAGCGCCATCGCGAGGACTATGGACGTGACGAAAGGAACGCGGACCATCGGCTCAGCCGCCAGAATCGCCAGAGCCTCCATAATGCCGATGGCTGTCCCGGCGCCTACGGAACGATAGAGAGCAATCAAGTAAACGCGGCTCACACCGAACCTCTTTCTCTTTTCGGCTTGGATCACCCGGATTCAAGCGTCGGGTGGCGTGGCAGTGCTTGTTCCACGCCCAGAAAACCAGCCTTGGCCACGTCGGACAACCCCTGAAAGGGGCACTCATTACCTGCCGGACATCAGTTTCTTTGAAAGTTCGTCCAGGGCTCCCGAAATCGGATGGAACTCGAATCTTACGCGATGACGACCGGCGGGAACCGCCACGGCGCGGAACATGACATTGGCCCGGCGGATGACGGTTCCGGCGCCATTCACCGTTGCCAGCCACCAGGGGTGCCACACATCGCCGAGCACGAGGAAACCGGCTCGAGGCGCGGTAACGGCCACCTCGATGCGGGTGTTTTCGTAGCGCACGATGACAGCTTCGGCTTCTGTCTCTTTTTCGCTGTCTGGTCCGCCGGTCGACGCGGCAGCATGGTTCGGAAATGACGCTGCTTGGAACTCGGCGGCGGCCGGTCCAGGGCGCGTAGTTTGGGCAGATAATCCGAGAGACGCGGCCTCGGAGCGATCGAGCAGGACAGTTTGGCGCGGATCGAACTCCGGCCAACGCCCGTCGGCAAGAATTCGTTCAAAATCGGCAGCCAGCGTCTTCTCGACGAAGAGGACGCGAGGAAGCGCGCGTGGGTTTTCATAAATGTAAGCGTCGGTCGTTCGGCCGACGAAGTTCAGGTCCTCGTCGCCGATGCGCCGGTCGAGGCGGGAGATCGGAACCGGACTGGCAATAAATCTCAATCCGAGAAGATCCGCGAGACGGCAGCGATACGATGGGAAAAGGGGGCTGAACGCCCGCTGCTCGTAGCCAGCGATGTAGTCACCCGCGCCGAGTGCGCGGGTGACGACGGCGGTTCGCAGGGGATTGTAGCCCAGCGTCTGGTCGAAGCCATGAGCCTCGGCGGCGTTCTGCCAGTCGAAGCCGATGCCGGCGACCTCGATGCGATCACGCCACTGTGTGCCGGCTCTGCGCCTGAGATGTTGCGACAAGAACGCAATCGTCTCGTTGCGCGTCTCGGGTTTTAGAGCCTCCAAGGCTCGATCGACCGGCTTTCCAGTCGCCTCGCTCGGTCCGTTGTTGATCGTGAGGTCGGCCCCGACGACGAGGGCTGGCAGAAACGCTGCGAGGCGGCCCACCGATGCGAACGTTGAACTGGGAATGGTCAGCACTAAGGCGGCAGCAGCTATCCAAACGACGGCAACAGTGAGCGGCACGAGTACGCTACCGAGCCGTCCGTGTGCGGCGGCAAGGCCCGCGCCGAGGCACACCAGGATGAAAAGCGTCATGATGTGACGCCGGATTGCAGAACGGTCGAACAAGAGACCACCGGTGAAGTGCAAGTGGACGAGATAGCCCACCAGAATGGACAAGAAGCCGCCCAGTAAGAACGTGGCGTCGGCTGGACGGCGAAACAGGGCGACGCCTGGGATCAGCTCGTAAATCAATCGAAACATCGGCGTGCTGTCGCCAAGTGCATAAACAAGTGCAATCAGCGCGGCTGCAGAGTAGCCGGCGATCTCCGAGCGTCTCAGAGCACCTCGCGAAAGGACCCCACTCAACAGTACGAGGCAAGGCAGGGCGCCCATGTAGAGCTGGCTCATGTTAGGCGAAAGCGTCAGCTCGGTTCGGTCCCAAGCCTCGCTGTAGGGCCCCCAATAGCCAAGCGCAGCATCCTTGATGCCGAACAGGTCGGGGACGAGAAGCGTGAAGATGGATGCGGGATGAAGGGAGCCACGTGCGGCTTCGGCAAACTCGATCGAGGGGCGGTTGGACCCCGCCAGGAAGACATATGTCAGCGCCAGCGGGAGTGCGGCGATCAGCACGGTCGTTATGGCAGCGGCCGAGAGTGGGGCAACGTCGCGACGCACAGCACGGGCCAGCGAAGGGGATGACAACCAGTCTGCCGCCACGACAATCGCCAGGAGGTAGCACGCGAGTAGGGCCACCTGGTCGGGTTCAGCCAGCATCAAGCCGGCCGCGACGCCGGCGGATGCGCCCCAGGCCATGCTGCTGCGCTCGCGGGCGCGCAGCAACAGCCAGAGGGTCAGCGCAAAGAAGGCGTAGCTTTGGATCTGGCCGATGTGCTGCATGCGCCATGAGGCCGAGCCGCCGAAGGCGAAACAGAGTGCCGCCACTGCAGCACCGCCAGGGTGCCAGCCGCGGTCCCGGAACAGCATGAGCACGGCGCCGGCGGCGATGCCCAGCAGAACGAAGACGTAGACGTCGAGCAGCCAGAAGTCGGGGCTCTTGCTCAAAGCGGCCAGAAGCAAACCCGGCGAGAAGATAAATGACTGGGGGTCTGCTATTTGAGGGACGCCGACGAAACTGTGAGGGTTCCAGGCCGGCGATTGCCCCGAATGGATCGCGCTGGCGAGAAACTGTAGCTGTGCCTGGAAGAGCGCTTTGGCGTCATAGGGGATCGTGACGCGACCGATAAGCCAGGGATACGCGAACAGCGCCCAGAGTGCCAGAACCAGGAACACGCACACTTGCCAGGATCGGCGAAGCTCACTGTCAATGACCCGTAGACGGTCCTCGGCCTTCGGCATCTGAGGCGACATTTCCGGGGGCCCCATCAACTGGCTGCATGAACCGCAATAAAGGCCATCCGTGCCTGGTTGTGGCCGAGATTTGGGTGATGTCGTCGGGCGGAGAAGCCTGCAGCTTTCAGCAAGGAGACGATCGTTTCCGCTTCGTATTGTTGCAGACCCAGTTCAGCGCGGACTTTGCGATAGTCGGAGAACAGAGTTCGCACGAGGCCAGCTGCCGCGGCCAGGGTAAATCCCTCACGCCACGCGAACGATAAAAGCGCAACCGCATCGGTCAACGGTCCTACCGAGGGTGGTATGATATCGGCAAGCAGAAGGCGGCTCTTGGGAGAGAGGAGGCGGCGCCAGTCTTGAAGACAGGTCTGGAGAACGTCCGATGGCAGGTATTGAACGACCGAGTTTGCGACGACGAGATCGACGGAGCCGCCGGGCAGGCTGGCCAGCTCGTCTGGGGCGATCACGACGATGCGTGGTTCCGAGGCGAAGCGCTTGAGCAACTCTGCACGCACGCTCGGAGCGGCATCGCAAAGGTAGAGACGTCGGCACTTACGCGCGACCAAGTCCGCACTCAGGGCCTCGCCGCAGCCGTAGTCGAGCACGACTGGGTTCCCATCACCCAAATTGGCGACGATCCCGTCGGCTATGCAGCGGTAGTGAGCCTCCCGATGACGTTGGCTGACGTAAATTGTGGGCTTGTCGTCCCAGTACTCGATCCAACTCATTCCGACCGAACTCTCCTCCCTCACTTTCGGCGCCTTCTCGCGGGGCTCTCATGAGCCATGGACGCCACGGGTATTGCGTGCCCCGGTGCTCCTGAACGACAGATGAACCATGCGCCGTTGACGGAGCCCTAGAGCTCCCAACGGGCGAGCGGCTTGCGTGCGGGCGAGACCTAGGACTACTGATTGACCGAGCTAGATAGGATGAGGCGATGACGACCAACAAGAAGAAGGTACTCTTCACGGATTCCATGGGCAGTGATGGGATCGAGATCCTGAAGGCGCGGGGTGACGTTGAGGCCATTCCCTTCAACTACTTCATGAAGGGCGCGGAGTATCAGGCACTTCTGAAGTCGCAGGCGCCAGTCCACGGCGTCATCCTAGGTGCGACGCCGTTCGGGGAGGCGGATTACGTAGCATCCGGCGGGGTAGAAGTCGTCGCGCGGACGGGGGTGGGTTACGACGCCATCGATATCCCAGCCATGACGAAGCACAAGATCCCTGTGATGATTGCGGGAACAGCCAACTCGCCTTCGGTCGCCGAGCAGGCGATGACGTTCATGCTAACCTTGGCGCGGAAGGGGCCGCAGCTGACGCGCCTCGTCGCCGAAGGTCGTTGGGCGGAACGCCTGAAACCTGAATACGTCGCCGTGGATATGTTCGAGAAGACGGTGCTGATCATCGGCTTCGGTCGGATCGGCACGCGGACCGCGAAGCGCTGCCTGGCCATGGAGATGACAGTTCTCGTCTTCGATCCCTATATGAAGCCGGAGACGATCAAGGCGGCGGGCTGTGAGCCGGTCTCGGATCTCGATGCGGCGCTGCCGCGGGCCGATTTCGTAACCATCCATTGCCCGAAGACGCCCGAGACGGTCGGCATGTTCAACGCGGCGCGGCTCAAGAAGATGAAGCGCACCGCCTATCTGGTATGCACAGCGCGGGGCGGGATCATCGACGAGGTGGCTTTGCATCAGGCGCTCGTCGACGGCACTTTGCCGGCCGCTGCACTCGACGTGTTCGATCGTGAACCGCCAGACGCGACAAATCCGCTGTTCAAGCTGCCGAATATTATCCTGTCGCCGCATATGGCGGGCGTCACGGCGGAAGCGATGCAGCGCATGGCGGTCGAGGCCGCGAGAAACGTTCTATCCGTGTTCGACGGTACGCCGCGAAAAGAGAATGCGGTCAACCCGGAAGTCTTTCGCTGATTATCTGTGTTCCTGAGAACATCCTTATAAGAAAACGGGACCCACGCGGGTCCCGTTTGTGTATCAGATGACCTTCTACCTAGCCGTCTGATACTAAGACAAAGGTAGAATTTGAGCGAACGCTGGGAACATTTCTCGAGGAACGTACTTCCACCCGTATCGTCTGCAACTCAGGCAGAACGAAAGGAGTGGCGAATGGCAACGCAAAGCAGATATCGAGATGATGACGACGATCACCGAGGCCCCAGCGGTCGGGTGCGGGATCCCGAGCATGACCGCCGTCTGCGTGGGAACGAGTCGGATCGGCTGTACGAGTCGCGCCATCGCGGCGACGACGGACGCGGGCGGGTGACCGATCCCGAGCATGACCGCCGCCTGCGCGGGAACGAGTCGGATCGGCTCTACGAGTCGCGCCATCGCGGCGACGACGGACGCGGGCGAGTGACCGATCCTGACCACGATCAACGCTTGCGCGGGAACGAGTCAGATCGGCTGTACGAGTCGCGCCACCGCGGCGACGACGGACGTGGGCGCGTAACCGATCCTGATCACGACCACCGCTTGCGGGGCAACGAGACGGATCGGCTGTACGAGTCCCGCCACCGCGGCGACGATGGGCGCGGGCGGGTGACCGATCCCGATCACGACAACCGCTTGCGTGGGAACGAGTCAGATCGGCTGTACGAGTCGCGCCATCGCGGCGACGACGGACGCGGGCGGGTGACCGATCCCGATCACGACCACCGCTTGCGCGGGAACGAGTCAGATCGGCTGTACGAGTCGCGCCACCGCGGCGGCGACGGCCGGGGGCGCGTGACCGATCCCGAGCACGATCGGCGTCTGACAAATTCCGATCGATACGAGAGCGGAGGGCGTTCCTCCGGTCGCTCTCGTGACGACGACGACGACGATCGCTCATATCGCTCTCGGTCATCATCGCGAAGCTCGCGCTACCGGGATGACGACGATAACGGACGTGGCAGGGAGCATTACGACTCCGACGCAGACCGCTATCGCGATTCTTCGGGGCGCTTCACTCGCCGCTAAGCCGTCGAAATCAGAGCCCGGCCGACCTCCTTTGGGGCTGGCCGGGCTCACTCTTGCCAAAGGCGCGGCCATAGCCCCATGGCAAAGACAAAAGCACTTGCGCGAGAGGTTGCCGACGCGAAGGCAGCCGGTCTGGTGTATGTTTCAGATCAGGACCCCGGTATCACGCGATCCGTGAGGGGGAGCGGCTTCAGCTATCGCGGGCCCAATGGCGAACCCGTTGAGGCCGAGCATCTGGCCCGCATCAAATCACTGGCTATCCCCCCGGCCTGGCGCGAGGTGTGGATCTCGCCTTCAGCCAACGGCCACATTCAGGCGACCGGACGGGATGCACGGGGGCGCAAGCAGTATCGCTATCATGACCAGTGGCGTATTATCAGAGACCGACAAAAATTTGAGCATACCGTTGAGTTCGCTCGTTTGTTGCCAAAGATCCGGGCGCGCGTTGCGAATGATATGAAACTGTCCGGTACACCGAGAGAGAAAGTCCTGGCGACGATCGTCAGCCTTCTCGATAAAACCCTGATCCGGGTCGGCAACGCGGAGTATGCGCGCGAAAATCGCAGCTACGGTCTCACGACGCTCAAAGCGCGACATCTGTCGGTCAACGGGGCGGAGCTTCGTTTTGAATTCAAGGGCAAGAGCGGTAGGACTTGGCGGTTACCGCTGAAAGATCGTCGGATTGCGCGCATCATAGGGAAATTGCAGGAACTGCCGGGGCAGCATCTGTTCAAGTATCTGGATGAAGGCGGGGCTGTCACGTCGGTGGATTCGGCCGATGTGAACAACTACCTCCGAGAGATCGCAAATGCTGACGTATCGGCAAAGGATTTCCGAACCTGGGCCGGTACCGTTCTTGCCGCAGGGGCGCTCAGCGTGCTGGGTTCGCATGAGACCGAGACCCAAGCGAAAGGCCAATTGAAGCGGGCCATTCAAGAGGTCGCCGCACGTCTCGGAAACACGGTGACGATCAGTCGGAAATGCTACGTGCATCCGGAGGTGGTTGCGTGTTACCTCGAAGGTGTCTTCCCGAAGCTGGACCCTGCGGCCGGCGACCGGGATGCCGCCGAGCGCGGCGAACTCAGCTCTATCGAGCAAGCCGTGCTACAGCTGCTCGAGGAGCGACTTGATAGATCGGCGCGCGAGCCCGCCGCCCGGCGGCTCGGGTAGACAAGGCTCCATTGGAACGTTTCAGACGATTTTCTGCCCCGTCTTGGCCCAGTCGGCGAGGAAGGCTTCCAGGCCCTTGTCCGTCAACGGATGCTTGACGAGCGACTTCAGGATCGGGGGCGGCACTGTCGCCACATCGGCGCCGATCATGGCGGCGTCGCGAACGTGATTCACGGTGCGGATGGATGCGGCGAGGATCTTCGTCTGTAGCGCGGGATAGTTGTCGTAGATGGTGCGGATCTCGCGAATGAGATCCATCCCCTCGAGACCGATGTCGTCCAGGCGACCGATGAATGGTGAGACGAACGTCGCACCGGCCTTGGCGGCCATGAGCGCTTGGTTGGCCGAAAAGCACAGAGTCACATTGACCATCGTGCCCTCGCCGGTGAGGGCCTTGCAGGCCTTGAGGCCGTCCCAGGTCAAGGGCACTTTGACCGCGACATTTTTCGCAATGCTTGCGAGTGCCCGTCCCTCGGCCAGCATGCCAGCGACATCGGTTGCGGCAACCTCAGCGGACACAGGACCGGGTACGATCTCGCAAATCTCGGCGATGATGGTCTTGAAATCGCGGCCCGCTTTGGCAATCAGCGAGGGGTTGGTAGTCACACCATCGAGCAGGCCGAGCCCCGCAAGCTCGCGGATTTCGGCCACGTCCGCCGTGTCGACAAAGAATTCCATGGGTCGTGCCCTCCTGATCAGCGCACACGGCATGCCTCACAACCGGCACATTGCGCTAGAATTTAGCTTCCTGTCCTAAATGGCGATTCGGCCTCGGACGATGGCGTTCTAGTCGGAAGGCGTGGCGGTTGGAAGACCTGCTTGATCTCGACGGTTGCGAGGAAGGGGCGCACGGGACGTTGCAGGTGCCTGTGCTGCTTCCGGTCGCGCTCGATCAAACCTACGACTATCGGGTCCCACCGCATCTGGAACTCGAGCCCGGCTGTTTCGTGCTTGTACCGTTCGGTCCGCAGGTGCGCATCGGTATCGTCTGGGATCGGCCCGTCGGCGAGGGCAAGCCTGTCGATCCTAAGAAGATGAAAACCATTACGGAGCGGCTGGACGTGCCGTCTCTCCCGGTGACGTCGCTGCGCTTTGCCGAATGGGTTGCCCGCTACACTCTCGGTCCGCTCGGCATGGTTGTGCGCATGATGATGAGCGCACAAGCGGCGTTCGAACCCGTCAAGCCACGGTTCGGGGTGACAAGTGTGCCGGACGCGGCATTGCCGTCACGGATGACGCCCGAGCGTCAAAGAGCGATCGACATCGCGGCAGATGGGCTCGTCCGGGCCAAATCGAGTCTGGCGATGGAGGCCGGGTGCACGCCCGGCGTGATTGACGGACTGGTCAGGGCGGGCTGCCTCGTCGAAGTGGCTATTCCGGAAAAGCGGTTTGCAGTGCCTTCGCACGGACATGCTGAAGTGGCGCTGTCGGCGGACCAGGCTGCAGCAGCGCACGCGTTGCGCTCGGCGATCGACGCCGATGCGTTCTCGGTTTCGCTCCTCGATGGCGTCACGGGCTCGGGTAAGACCGAGGTCTACTACGAGGCCGTGGCTCATGCCCTCTCGAAGGGACGGCAGGTCCTAATCCTGCTGCCGGAAATCGCGCTCACCAGCCAGTTCATGAACCGTTTCAAAGCGCGCTTCGGAGCGCCGCCGGCCGAGTGGCATTCGGCGTTGTCGCCGGCAGAACGCGGTCGAACTTGGAAGGCGGCCGCGACGGGGGATGCGCGCTGCATCGTCGGGGCGCGATCTGCACTGTTCCTGCCGTTCAAAGACCTCGGACTGATCGTCATCGACGAGGAGCACGATCCAGGATTCAAGCAGGAGGATCGCGTCCATTACCAAGGTCGCGATATGGCGATCGTGAGGGCGCGTATCGGTGATGCCCCCATCGTGCTTGCGTCGGCGACGCCGTCGATCGAGAGCCACGTCAACGCTCGTACGGGACGGTATCGTCATCTCGTGCTGCCGGGCCGCTATCACGGCGCGGAACTGCCCGAGATTACGGCGATCGACATGCGCAAGACGCCGCCGGAGCGGGGCAAATGGCTGGCGCCGCCGATGGTCGATGCGGTCAATGAAACACTTGCCAAAAAGCAGCAGACGCTATTGTTCCTCAATAGGCGTGGCTATGCGCCATTGACGCTTTGCCGGACGTGCGGACACCGCATCGAGTGCCCCCAGTGCTCGGCTTGGCTGGTCGAGCACCGATTCCGCGGCCGTCTCAATTGCCATCACTGTGGCTTCTCACTGCCGCTCCCGAAGCGCTGCCCGAAGTGCGAGGAGGAGGACACGCTCGTCGCGTGCGGTCCGGGTGTCGAACGCATCGCGGAGGAGGTGGCCGAGCGCTGGCCGGATGCGCGCACGCTGATTCTCTCGTCGGATCTCATTCCGGGGCTGGTCGAGATGCGGGCGATCATCAAGAAGATCGAGGATGGTGAGGCCGACATCATCATCGGCACGCAGATCGTGGCGAAGGGTCATCACTTCCCCGATCTCGCCACTGTGGGGGTGGTCGACGGAGATCTCGGGCTGGCGCAGGGCGCAGATCCCCGTGCTGGCGAGCGCACATTCCAACTCTTGCATCAGGTCACAGGGCGCGCGGGGCGTTCCTTCGCGCGGGGGCGGGGGTTCGTGCAGACGCACATGCCGGATCATCCCGTGATGCAGGCGATCGTGGCGAGCGACCGCGAAGCCTTTCTCAATCACGAGATCCTGGTCCGACAGTCGGCGATGTTGCCTCCCTATGGCCGCCTCGTGGCGCTGGTGGTCTCGGCTAAACATCGTGACGTAGCGCAGGGCTTTGCTCGCGAGGTCGCGCGGCGGGCGCCAGCGGCGGAGCGAATAGAACTCTTAGGGCCGGCAGAGGCGCCCATCGCCGTTATCCGAGGCCGCTATCGGTGGCGGCTTCTGCTCAAGGCGCCGCGCGAGACTGATATACAGGCGTATATCCGGGAGTGGCTGTCACTGCTGCCGGACGTGAAGGGCGACATCAAGCTGACCGTCGATATCGATCCCTACAGCTTCCTGTAACTTCTGAGAGTTCTAGCGATTGAGCGCCCAGATCGCACCATTGAGGGTCGAGGCGTATGCGACCCAAGCGAAATAGGGCAAGAATAGCAGTGCTGCACTGCGGGCCGGCGTCCACGTGGCCGCAATAAAGCCTGCGATCAGCGCGAGCAGCACGACGATGTCGACGAAGGCGAGGCCGATCATCTGACGGCCAAAGAAGAGCCAAGACCAGAGACCATTGGCGACCAAAGCGACCGCCCAAATGGTGACGGCGCGACCGAAGCCCTCGGCCCGCCAAGCGAGCCAGCCAGCGATGGCGATCATGATGTAGAGGATCGTCCAGACGGGGCCGAAGACCCAGTTGGGCGGGTTCCACGAGGGTTTGATCAGCGCCGCATACCACTCGCCCGGTCGGAAAACGGCGCCGAATGCGGAGATGGCGGCGGTCGCCAGAACAAAGAGGACGAGCATAACGAGTTGGCTGGGCATTCACAGTCTCCGGTCGGCGTTAAACAGTAGGCGTAACGCACGATGACGGAGGATGGATCCAAAGCTGGCGGCTCTTGCGTTCGGCCATTCGCCTTCGCCGTGATGGGGCGCTTTTGGGGAGAATTGGCGGCTCCGCTGCGTCAGCCGCCTTTGTCGTCCGAGAAACGTCCATCGCGCCAAGCGAGAGCGGCCTTCAGGCCTTGCTCCTTGCGGATGCGTGCGAACTCCGCTTTTTCCGGGCTTGGCGTGGAATTAAGGATCACGTCGATGTCGAGCGACGCTCGGAGGGCGTCACGCATGCCCATGATCTCGTAGGTGCGGTTCATGGCGCGCTTGGTGAAAAACACAGACGGGCCGGCTGCGGCTGCGATGTCGAGGGCCATGCGGCGGCCAAACGGAATCAGCTCTTCGGCGGGAACGACGTGATTGACGATGCCGATCTGATGCGCACGGGCTGCGTCCATCTTGTCGTTACCGGTGAGCAGCATTTCCTTGGCGTGCTTGGGCAGTACAGTCCACGGAAGCAGCATGGCGACAATGCCCGTGCCGAACCGAACCTCGGGCTCGCCGAAGCGGGTGCCTTCGGCAGCGATGGTGATGTCGCAGGCGAGGGCCACCTCGAAAGCGCCCGCCATGCAAAAGCCGTGGACCAGCGCAATGGTCGGCTTCGGACAATCCCAGAACGCCATGATGAAATCGAATTGGCGCTCCATCTGAGCCCGGACCTTGTCCACGGTCGACATATCGCGCTCGGCTGACGCCTTCATGTCAAAGCCGGCGGAAAAGGCGCGGCCCTCGCCACGCACGAGGACGGCGCGGACGTTGTCGTCCTCAGCGATCTGCTTCAATGCCGCAACGCATTCATCCATCGCTTCATTATGGAAGGCGTTGAGGACCTGCGGGCGGTTGAATGCAAGCGTGGCCACAGGGCCTTCGATGTCGAATTTGATGTGCTGGAAAGTCATGCGTGATTTCCGAAGGCAGGAGCGCACCGATCCCCTCAACCCGCCTGCCCCCCGTACGTGGGGGAGGACGAGATGAGGGGGGAGGGCGTCGTCAGCCGGCTGCGACCATCTTCGAGAGGATCTCGTCGCAATGCTTGTCAGCAAGTGCCGTTAGCTCAGCATCGGTGCGGTCCTGGATGGGGTGAGGCACCCACACCATGTTCGGCTCGTAGCCGAGTGCTTTGGACTGGACGTCAGCGGCCTGCGTGAAGGCCGTTGTTGCAACGATGAGCGTCGGGACACCGGAGAGGTCGAGATTGGATCCGTCGTGCAAACTGCACGTTGTACAAGAGCCTCAATCTGCGAGGCCGATAATCGCCGCCTGCACCTCCGACGTCATCTTGTGTTTGGTGTCAGTGGACACGAGGCGGCTCGGCGTCGGCTTGGCGTAACGCTTGACCGTGATGCCGCGATCCGTCAGCCGCTCCGCGAGGCGGTTCAGGAACACGTCACCGCGCGCCTTGCCGATGTCGAGAAGCCCGACGGTGATGCCGTCAAGGGTTCCAGGGCGTTCCGCTTGTTTGCGGTTCGCGGGTGCGTGCTCGCCCGTCGGGTCGAGCAGAGTTCTGCTATCCATCGTCTTCAATCCACCTCCTTGATGATCTCGGAGTTGCGGCGCGGCCACTGATGTCGGGCAGCGTTGTCAATCTAAGCGTGTTCGCGGCGATGCACCAGCCCGAGTCCCGTTCTCCAGCCGTCCCGCCTGCAACTCCCCGAAGCTTATAAGAAAGGACAGTCAGCCTTGAGTATTCTCTCTTGATAGCTGAAGCTTGTCTCATCATGGTGATTTTTAGGCGATGGGCCTTGCCCTCAAATGGATGAGCGGATGCGGCCGTTAAACTATAAAATGTCATCCGAGGGGCACGGTCCCGCCTGACGCAAAAGACTCTAGCCCTTGCAGCGATCGTCAGCGGAGTTCTCACCAGATGCGGATCCTCGGTCTTGTCAGCCAGACCCACGACACGGGGGTCGCGCTTATTGAGAACGGGGAGATTCGGTACGTTCTCGAGGAGGAGCGGCACAATCGGGAAAAGCACACGCTGCAGTTCCCGCAGAAGTCGATCGAGGCATTGCTTCGTGAGACCGGATCGCGGCTAGTCGATTTCGATGTCGTGACCACGCCATGGGATACGACACGTCTGAAACGCACCTTCACGAAGGTGATTCTTCGTCGCTTTCCGGCGAGCCTCAACTTGATCCGACCGAGCGCACACACGACCCAGGACAGCGGCGTCATCACGCTCAATTTCTGGATGCGGATGGATGCCCGAAAATTTCTGCCGGGCGAGCGACTGCCCAAGATCGTAAACGTCGGGCATCACGAATCGCATGCGGCGATGTTCTTCGTGTCGCCGTTCGAGGATGCGACCGTCATCGTGATGGACGGCTTTGGCGACGATGCAGCAACGAGTGTATTCACTGGTACCGGGAACGGACTCGAGAGGCGCTGGCACGGCGATTTCTTCGACAGCCTGGGCATGATTTACACATTCGTGACGCGGCATCTCGGCTTCGAGGCCTTCGAGGAAGGCACGGTGATGGCGCTGGCAGCGCTGGGCAGCGATCGCCTCGCCAACGAATTCAGGAAAGTGGTCCGGCTCGAGCCGGATGGCCGTTTCAAAGCCGATATGAGCTATTTCAGCTACGATACGTTCGGCATGATCCGACCTTTCCGGCAAAAATTCCTCGATGCGTTCGGGCCACCAAGAAAAAGAGGTGAGCCGCTGACGTCGCATCATCACGATCTTGCCTTTGCGCTCCAGGCCATGACGGAAGACGTCGTGCTGCACGTGGCGAAGTCGGCACGCCGCCAGTTTCCGTCTCGCAATCTGTGTCTGGTCGGCGGTGTGGCGCTCAATTGCGTCGCCAATGCGCGCCTCGTTCGCGAGGCTGGCTTCGATCGGATCTGGGTGCCGCCGTGCGCCTCTGATACGGGAGCGCCGCTCGGCAGCGCGCTGTGGCATTGGCACCAGACGCTGGGTCGGCCGCGAGGCACCCCGATGGACCATGCCTATCATGGGCTAGCCTATAGCGACCGGGAGATCGAGCAGGCTCTCGGTGACGCTGGCCTCGCCTATGAGCGGCTGAGTGACGCCGAGTTGATAGAGCGGGTCGCCCAGAATCTGGCCGATGGGCGGATCGTCGGCTGGTACCAGGGTCGATACGAAATCGGGCCACGGGCGCTCGGAAATCGCTCGATCCTAGCGTCGCCGCTGAGACCCGATGTGCGTGACACCATCAATCGCCGGGTGAAGTTCCGCGAGCCCTTCCGACCATTCGCGCCGTCGGTTCTCGAGGAAAGGGCGAGTGAGTTCTTCGAGATCGATCAGCCTGATCCGTTCATGACCATGGCCCCGCGCGTTCGAGCGGCGGCCGCGCCACGAATTCCAGCGGCCGTGCATGTCGACGGAACGGCGCGCATCCAGACGATCTCACGAACGGCTAACCCCCGTTACCACGCATTGATCGAGCGGTTCGGACAGATCACGGGTGTTCCGGTTCTGCTCAATACCAGCTTCAACAAGCAGGAGCCGATCGTGACGCGGCCGGAAGAGGCGATCTCGTGCTTTCTCCGGACGGACATGGATGTGCTGGTGCTCGGAAACTATTACACGACGGCGCGTCCCGTTGCTTCGGTCGAGCGCGCCCGCCGTGGCTTCGAAGTGATCGAGGTCAACACGCGCGGTGGCGAGTAGCCGACAATGTCAGGACACTTTGAATCCCAACCCCGGCGAGACAACGCGGGTACCCTCGTCCTCGAGGTTGGTGGTGACGAGGTGGCCGGCTGCAACCGCTTCGCGAGCGAAGACGTCCAGCGGGCGCACGACAGCAGCGGGAACCCGCGCCTCAGCGCAGCGGCGTTCGATGTCAGCACCGTCGTGACGTCGCGTTTCCGCCGAGAGGCGCGCCTTGACAGCTGGTGGGTCCTTGGCGCGGAGAAAGGCTGCCGGAGCGTCGGCAGTCAGCGGCTTCTCGAAGAGCGTCGGGTCGTTCGCGAGGTCTGCGATGCCGAGCACGCCGAGGAGGGCCAGGAACTGTCGGGGTGTGTTGGCTGCAAAAGCGATCTGGCCGCCATCACGGGTCGGGAAGAGATCCGCGGCGGGGCTGCCAGAGAAGGCCTGACTTCCCTGGCGCACGGGGCGCGTACCGTCCGTGAGCGCCTCGCAGGTCAGCGGATACATCAGCTGCAGTGCTGCGCCGGCCATTGAAACGTCGATCAACATGCCGGCGCCGCGGCGGTCGCGCTCGCGGAGTGCCGAGACGATGGCGAGGGCTGCGATGATCCCGGCACCCGCGTCGATCAGCGGAAAGCCGATCTTCTGAGGCGGATCGGTCTCGGCACCTGAGGCGAGCGTCATGCCCGTTGCAGCTTGTACGACGTGGTCGTAGGCCGAGCGGCCGGTGTCGCGGCCGAAACCGGAGATCGAGCAGTAGATCAAGCCGGGGTTGAGCGCGTTCATGGCCGTCCAGCCAAGGCCGAGGCGCTCACTGGCGCCGGGACGAAGGTTGTCGACGAAGATATCGGCCCCGGCGATCTCGGCCTTTATGCGCGCAAGATTCTCAGGCGTGCTCAGGTCGAGGCGCAGTTTGCGCTTGCCGGCGTTTAGAGCGACGAAGGCCTGGGGGCCGCGGGCTCCGCGCCGCATCACGTCGCCGGCCGGACTTTCGATCTTGAGGACGTCGGCGCCCATCTGGGCGAGGTGGAACGTGGCGAACGGTCCGGCGATGACATGACTGATATCGATCACCTTCACGCCCTCGAGGGGGCGGAAAGTGGGCTGCGCTTGCTGCATTTGGAATACTCCGATGGCGGACGTCGCGGCGCGTTATGGTCACTGTCAAGCGATCTCGCGATCGAGGCAAGCGGGGTGTGAATTGGCGGGAGAGGCAACCCAATGGCCTTGATCACGCCAAACGGATGCGTAGCCTTCAATCAAACGTAAAACGACCGAGGGCACACGACATGACGACGCTGCAGGCCTCCTCCCAAAATCAGCTCCGCCAGTACATCGAGCAGATCGAGCGACTCGAGGAGGAGAAGAAGGCGCTGGCAGCCGATATCCGCGACAAGTTCCTCGAGGCGAAGTCCGAGGGGTTCGATCCGAAGATCATGAAGAAAGTGATCTCGCTCAGGAAGAAGCCCAAGGCCGAGCGTACCGAGGAAGAGGCGCTTCTGGAGACGTATCTGCACGCCCTTGGCATGTTGGCCGACGGGCCGTCGATGCAGATGCCGGACGAGATGCTCGACGCCGCGGAGTAAATTGGATCCGCACGGCAGACTACCGCTGCACTGATCGCTATCCGGGTCGCGAGCGTCTACAATGAGGCTTGGCGATCCAAAGTAGTGGCGAGGCGATCATGGGGCAGGACACGCGCGTGGCAGCTCGCGGCTGCGAGCCTTTTCGCATAGTGCAGATCTCCGACACGCACCTATCGGCGACGCACAGTTACTTCGTCGACAATTTTCGTGTGCTGGTCGACGAGGTGAATGCGCTACGGCCTGATCTGGTCATCCATTCCGGGGATGTGTCGTTCAATGGACCGGTTTGCGAGGCCGATCTTTCGTTCGCCAGGGCGGAACTGGAGCGGTTTGAGGCGCCTTGGCGCATCATTCCTGGCAATCACGATGTGGGCGAGGCGCCGCGGCATTCCCGGCTCGATCAGCCTTTGACAGATGCACGGTTGGCAGCGTGGAAGCGCCAATTCGGGCCGCTATGGTGGGCCGAGGACGTCGCTCACTGGCGGATTGTTGGGCTCGATACTTCGCTATTCGACAGCCGCCGGCCTGAAGAGGCTCAGCAAGCTGCGTTCCTTGCGGAGGCGCTCGAGACACGGGGAGAACGGCCCGTCGTCGTATTCATGCACATGCCGCCCTTTGTGGACGAGGCGGATGATCGTCAGTCGACGACCTCCAGCATCCCATTCGACGGCCGGCTTGCATTTCTCGAGACCTGCCAGAGCGGCGGCGTTCGCGTCATCGCGTGCGGACATCTGCACGTCTACCGGCGCATGACATGGCGCAATATCGAGATCGTGTGGGCGCCGTGCACGTCATTTGTGAACATCGCCAAGTGGCAGAGGCACTTCGGCGGCTTCGCGCGATCAGGCTTTGTCGAGTGGACGCTCGAAGGACGTCAGTTCTCACACCGGCTGGTGGAGCCGCCACGGCTGTTCACGCACGATACGGGGCTTTGGTCCGACATGTACGGGACGGTGACCAAGCTGCCGCCGCGACCTCTCGGTTAGCCGAGAATGGGCAGCGCGAACCAGAGCGTGAAGCCGTTGATCATGAGAAAAGTACCGGCTCCGGCCAAGGCGAAGCTCGCTATGAGGAGTGCGTCGGTACCTGCGATCAAGGCCACCGAGGCCAGTACTATGGCGATTTGGAGTAGAGCCTGGGAAAGATCGAAGTAGGGATCCTTGCGTAATGCAATGTCGCGCTCGGCCTCGAGTGCTTTGGCGCGTTGGAACAACTCGTCCAAGCCTTCATTGCGTTGTTTGTCGCTGCTGAAGGCGGCGACGGTGTCGCGGTAGCTTTTGATCTTGTCCTGGACTGCCTGGCGTGCCTCAGGCGGCATGGTCCCGTTTACGGCGAGCATCAGTTCGAGTTCCTCGCCTGCGAGGGAGAATACCGTGCGACGGACGTTTTTTGCCTGGAAGAACGCCCACATGTTGGTCACCTCGATGTTGGCGCGTGTCGCGTCCTTGGACGCGTTGCCGCCGCCGACGCCGCATATGGCAAGCAATGTGGCCAGGACACCGACATAGACGCCGATCCACTTGGAGCGGTTATCCTCAGTAGCCTTCAAGTCCGAAATTTCACTCATCGACATGATCGGGTCCCCTGTAAGAATTCGGCGTGATAAGTCCCGATCCGACCTGGTGCTGGGATTGCGCAGATTGACGCAGACATGCACCGCTGGTGCGACAGCAACGGCCCGCGTGGTAGCGCTTCGAGTGAGGCCCGAGGAGGTATCCCATGAGCAACCGTTATGCTCTCAGCCGATCAGAACTCGAGGCGGCAGCGGCGCTCGTGCACTCCCAAATGCCCGCGACGCCAGCCTACGTTTGGCCCTTGTTGGGAGCGCGCGCGGGCGCGGAGGTATGGGTCAAGCACGAGAATCATACACCGACGGGTGCCTTCAAGATCCGCGGAGGCATCGTCTATATGGACGAACTTGCCCGCAGTGACGTGGGTGTAAGAGGGGTGATCACTGCGACCCGGGGCAACCATGGGCAGTCGATTGCACGCGCTGCCAAGACATCGGGGCTCGCATCGACGATCCTTGTCCCACATGGGAACTCGGTCGAGAAAAATGCCGCTATGCGCGCTTTCGGGGCGCGACTCATCGAACACGGTAGGGATTTTGACGAGGCGAAGGACGAGGCTGCACGACTTGCCTCGGCCGAGGGACTGCACATGGTGCCATCCTACCATCCGGCCCTGGTCAAGGGGGTGGCGACCTATGCACTGGAGCTCTTCACCGCTGCTGAGCCACTCGACGCCGTGTATGTCCCGATCGGCATGGGCTCGGGCATCTCAGGGTTGATCGCGGCGCGCAACGCGCTCGGACTTTCGACGGAGATCATCGGTGTTGTTGCGAATGCTGCACCTGCCGTTGCCTTGTCGTTCGAGGCAGGGCGGGTGGTGGCAACCAACAGCGCTGCGACGTTCGCGGACGGAATGGCTTGTCGTGAGCCGCATCCCGATGCGATGGAGGTCATTGGACGTGGGGCAGCTGACATCGTGCGCGTTACGGAGGAAGAGATCGCCGATGCGATGCGGCTTCTCTATGAGACAACGCACAACGTGGCGGAGGGGGCAGGTGCGGCAGCCACTGCGGCCATGCTGAAGGATCAGCGCAGGAAGCCGGGATCGAGGCTTGGAGTTATCCTGTCTGGCGGCAACGTCGACCGGCCGGTCATGGCAAAGGTGCTCGCGGGAGAGACGCCTGCCGTGTAAGAGAATTGCGGTTGCGAGCGGCGGTCGGACGGTGAAATCACCGGGACTCGTATAGTCAAGTGACGTCTAGATTTGCTAGCGTCACGGATGTTGAATCACTCATGCTGGGCGTTGTGAAGGCCCGCGAGGTGCAAGAGATGTGGAAGCGAGCCACCGTCAAGGGACGCCGGCGCGTAGCGCGGTTTCTGCTGGCTCTGCCACTGGCATGGTCGCTCGGGTGCGAAGGCGCGTTGGCCCGCACGGGCAGCGATGCAGAAGAAGCGAAATCGTTGCTCGGTAGCTATCTGGCTGGTCGGATCGCGCGAGGACAGCACGACACGACGGCTGCCTCGGACTATTACCGCGCGGCGCTGTCGCGAGACCCGAGCAACATGCCGCTCACGGAGCAAGCGTTGCTGATGGAGACGACCGAGGGGCGCTTCGAGCACGCGATCGAACTCGCCAAGCGGCTCATCGAGAAGCATCCCGAGCATCGAATGGCTCGATTGGTACTTGGACTGGAAGCCGCAAAGGGGAAGCGCTACGCTGAGGCTCTCCAGCATTTCTCGGCACCTGGAAACGGCGTGATGGAGCAACTCACCCTTGCGTTGGCGCGAGGGTGGATGAAGGTGGCCCAAGGCGATATCGCGGGTGCCATTGCCGAGGGTGACGCCGTCAATCAAGCCGAGTGGGCGCGGTTCTATGTGCGCTATCACAAGGCTCTGATGTACGATGTTGCAGGGCAGCGGTCGCAAGCTCGTCAGGGCTTCGAGCGGATATTCCGCAGCGACTCGAAGTCGTTCCGCGTCGCGCTCGCTTTCGCTCACCATGCTTCTTCTGCCGGTGACAACAAGCTGGCGGCGGCTACGCTCGACGAGCATGCCAAGAAGACCGGAGGAGCGTTGCATCCTGTCGCAAAGGGTCTCGCCGAGCAGCTCGCAAATGGCAATCGGGTCGGGCTTCTGGTTGGGACGCCCAGCCATGGACTTGCCGAAATCTTTTACGGCCTCGGCGAGGCCCTCGCGAGTGAGGGCGGGATCAGCGTGGGTGCTGTCTATTTGCAGATGGCGCTCTTTCTGGAGCCAACCTCGCCGTTCACCCTCGCGGCATTGGCGAACGTTTACGAGACCACAAAGAACTACGAGGCTGCGATTGCGGCCTATAATCGGATCCCAGAGGGGTCACCGCTTCAGCTGGCGATCGACATTCGCAAGGCGCACAACCTGAACCTGCTGGACAGGGTCGACGAGGCCAAGTTGCTGCTCGAGCGCGTTGCAGCGCGTGATCCGAGCGATCCAAAGGCATTGGACGCGTTGGGCAACATGATGCGCGGACGTAAGCGCTTTGAAGAAGCCATCGAGTACTATTCGAAGGTGATCGCGCTGATCGACAAGCCCGAAGCAAAGCATTGGCCTTACTACTATGCGCGTGGGACGAGCTACGAACGTCTGAAGAGGTGGCCCCTAGCGGAAGCCGATCTGCAGAAAGCCATGCAGCTTTCGCCGGATCAGTCACTGGTTCTCAACTACCTGGGCTACTCATGGGTCGATCAGGGCGTAAACCTCAAGCAGGGCCTGAAACTGATCGAGCGAGCCGTCCAACTGAAGCCGGATGACGGCTATATCGTCGATAGTCTCGGCTGGGCCCATTTCCGGCTTGGGAATTTTAAACAGGCGGTCAAGCATCTGGAGCGGGCGGTAGAGTTGCGACCGGAAGACCCGACTCTGAATGATCACCTTGGCGATGCGTTCTGGCGCGTCGGGCGACAGCGTGAAGCCTATTTCCAGTGGCAGCAGGCGTTGACACTCAAGCCGGAGCCAGATGAAGAGGCCAAAATCAGGCAGAAGATTGCGAAAGGTCTCCCAAACTTGCCGCAGGTACGAGCCCAGAAGACGAAGAAGTCTCGAGCCGTGAAGTCCGGGGAGCAGAAGAAGCGCGTAGAGACGCGGCTTGCACCTCAAAGTCCAGGCTTGCAGTAAGTGCGGATTGGTCGTGACCTCGGCCGGAGGCAAGTGCCACTTGGTTGTCCACGATAGAAACCCGGACCGGCTGGTCGAGCCGGCTCCTGCAAAAATCAATCTGACACTTACCGTTCATGGGCGTCGACCGGACGGATACCATGACATCGAGAGCCTCGTTGTTTTTGCCGGTGGCGAGGCCAGCGACCTGGTCACGCTCGAACCGGGAGGTCCATTCCGACTCGAGGTGAGCGGGGCGGAATCTGCCGTTCTTGCCAAGGACGGGTACCAGGCCAACCTCGTGGCGAAGGCAGTAGCGGCCGCGCTACGCCAGGCTCCGCAACTCCGTACGGGTACTTTCCGGCTGGAAAAGCGGCTACCCATCGCAGCAGGCATTGGCGGTGGGTCGGCCGATGCGGCGGCCGCCTTGCGGTTGTTACTGCGGACAAATGCGAATTCGAAACACGAGGTCGATTGGCTGAGAATTGCAGCGTCGATCGGAGCCGACGTTCCGGTTTGTCTGAGCAGCAGGGCCTCGATGATGAGGGGGGTGGGCGAACGGGTCACCGCCGTGTCGGCTCTGCCAAGGCTGTGGGCTGTCCTTGCGAACCCGCGCATTCCGATGGCGACAGGTGATATTTTCAAAGCACTGGGTGCGAGGCCGCTGGGCGCCGACGCAATGCCGTCGCCGGAGCCAACCATGCCGGATCTTGCCGAGATCGCGAACTGCCTCACCTACTTGGCTGAGCATAACAATGATCTCGAGGATGTGGTTTGTGCATTGTGTCCTGAAGTTGCCGACTTAAGAGAACGACTAGCTGAACTCGAGGAGGCGCTACTGGCGCGCATGTCGGGGAGTGGAGCGACGTGCTTCGCGCTCTTTGACTCGCGTCAGTCGGCCGAGCGTGGCGCGCAACGTCTTGCGACGTTGCGGCCTGGATTCTGGATCGTGGCTGCGCCACTCGGTTGAGGCGGCTGCGGTCTGGGACACCAAACAACCGGCCAGTGGCAACGATCGCGCTAAGCTTCGACGAACTTGAAGTGCCCCGCCTTGTCGCGCGTGATGCGGCCTGACGAGGGCGACGGGAAGTGCCCCGTGCAGATCAGCGTCGAGGTGTCGCAGAAGCGCGAGAAAAGGCGATTGCGCGTTTCGCCCGCGACCTTCGAATTCCAATCCGACATCATGCCGATCTCGGGATAACGCACCTGGATCGGGGAATGGACCATGTCTCCCGTGACCAGAGCGTCGCGGCCGGGCTTGCCTGCGAGCACGTTGTATTGATCGATGGTATGGCCAGGTGCGGGAACGAGATGGACATGGTCATTGAACGCATAGTCGCTCTTCACGATATCGACCCGTCCCGCCTCGACGACGGGCAGCACGCTGTCCGTAATCCACGCGGCAGCCTCTGGATTCTGCTTATGACGCTCGGTCCAGAACTCGAGCTCGCGGTCGGAGAAGACGTAACGGGCATTGGGGAAGGTCGGCACCCAGCGGCCATTCTCGAGCCGCGTGTTCCAGCCGACGTGATCCACGTGGAGATGGGTGCACATCACGAAATCGATGTCGTTTACCGTTAGGCCGGTTGCGGCGAGGCTCTTCTCGTAACGGTCGGACTGCATCATATTCCAGAAGGGCCGGTGCGGTCGCGGCTTGTGGTTGCCGACGCAGGTGTCGACTAGAATTTTGTGATGCGGTGTTTCGATGACATAGCTCTGGATGCACAGGATCAGCATGCCGTTGCTGTCGACGAAGCGCGGCTGCAGCCAGTCGCGATTTTCAGCCAGCATCTCCTTGGTGAACGACGGGAAAAAATCGTGCACAGGGAAGAATGGGGCCTCCTGCTCGACAATGCGCCGAATTTTGATGTCGCCGAGCTCGATGGCGGTGCTCATGGGCCTTCTCCCTGGATCTGTGCAAAGGGACGCGCAAACCTCGCATCCCGTGGCACGATTGCGCCTTCATGCGACATTGTCCAGAGCGGTTCAAAATGATGGCGCGAAGGCACTTTAGCTTTCGTGGACGTAACGTGATTTGATGGTCTCGACGAGATGATCGAAGCACGCGGTTATGCGTGGAACATCCTTCAAGTCCTCGTGCATGAGAACCCAAACGTCGCGCTTCATGATCGGTGCGCCCCGCGACACCCGGACCAGCTCGGGCCATGGCTCGGCCATCTGCGCGGGCAGAAGCGAAAGGCCAAGGCCAAGGCGAGTCGCTTCGATACGATTGCCCAGATGATTGATGCGCACGGCCGTTCTGCCACCGCGGGCGATACGGTCGAGTGCCTGTGCCTCTGGCCAAGTCGCAAATTCGGGAGCGTAGCCAATGTATTCGAACAACTCGGGCTTGCGCGCGTCGACATAACTGCGGGCGCCATAGAGATGGTAGGTGAGCTCTGTGACCTTGAAACCGAATAGCCCCGAGTCTACCGCTGGCTCGGAGAGGCGAACGGCGATGTCGGCATCACTTCGAGCGAGATTCAAGTTCTGCTGGCTGATGCGAAGATCGAGGTCAAGGTCAGGGTACTGTTGACGAATTTCCTTTAGGGCCGGCATTACTACGTAGATCCCTACAGCCTCCGTAGCGGTTATCCGAACTGCGCCCGCGATCTTTGCGTGGAAGCCGGAGACTAAGCGCACAATAGCTTCCGCTCTATCGCCCATGGGGCTGGCCAGCTCAAGTATGCGTTTGCCGGCCTCTGTAAGCACGTATCGGCCGGACTCGCGGGTAAACAGAGGCTGCGCGAGATCCGTCTCGAGATTGGTGATGCGCCGGCTTACAGTTACATGCGTGACACCGAGTGCGCGCGCGGTCGCCGATAAACTCCCTCGGCGCGCCAACTCGATGAGCACACGAAGGTCCTCCCAATCGAGCCGAACTGAACGACTTTTAACAGGCATTGTACGATCTTTGCGACTGGCGACGATGACTGATCACGGGCACGTTACCAGCAATCTCATCATCGGATTTGTGCTAGCCCCAGAGCCGGGCCAAGTCGTCAAATGATGACGGGGATTGGGGCAGATGCAATGGCTGTGTCTCCCGTTGATGGCAGTCGATGCGATTTGCCTTCGTGCCTGTTCAGAATAGCTGGAGGCCCCATGCTCACAAGACCAACGGAGCCCAAGACTATGACGGGTGATGAACCCAAGGCGGCCTTGACTACGTCGATTACCCATCTTCTTCATCGAGCCTGCCAAGTGGCCGACAGCGTGTTCAACGAGGAGGCGGGGAAATCGGGCCTGACGACGCGCCAATTCGCCGTCTTGATCGCCGTGGCCAACAATCGGGACATCAGCCAGACGGGGCTCGTGCAGGCGACGGGTATCGATCGTTCCACGGTGGCCGAAATCGTCAAGCGCCTGCTGCGGCGCGGCTTGATCAAACGTAAGCGGACGCGTCTCGATGCTCGCGCATATGCGGTGCGTCTCACCGACGAGGGCGAGGCCCTTCTCAGCGAAGTCCAACCGGCGGCGCAACGTGCAGAGGAGCGGCTGCACCGGGCCTTCAACGGCCGCGACGTCACAGCGTTGACCGAAGCGTTGATGCAACTCGTCGAGGTATATCCCAACTCGAAGTGACCTTGAACCGGGCATCGTGGAGTTGGCAACGACATCGCGAAGGGATGCCGGCCATGGCGGCACTTGCGCGTCGTGATCCCTTGGCGTACCCCTTGGTGCCATCTGCCGTGATGCGCCGATGCGAGAAGAGCCGCGCCACCTCGCCACCACTTCTCGCGACAACTGAAGGCCTCGTTTGCCCCGGTGTGCAACGCGCAAGTCACGTCGCGTGCCCTGTTGCCGGAGGCCATGTCCCAAATGCATGCCAACCCTCCAGGCCGCGTCGAGCGTAGGCTCGTTCTCGTCGGCGGTGGTCATGCCCACGTCGTCGTTTTGCGTGAGCTAGCGATGACGCCCGAGCCAGGGCTGGAAGTCGTCCTGGTTGCCAAAGAACTGGATGCTCCTTACTCCGGAATGCTGCCAGGATACGTTGCCGGTCACTATGATCTCGATGCCTGTCAGATCGATCTCGTCCGACTCGCTCATTTTGCGGGCGCCCGCCTCATTCATGGGACGGCCGACGGTATCGATACGACGCTGAAGCATGTTCACATCCTAGGTCGACCGCCTATCTCGTACAATCTTCTTTCGATCGATACGGGCATCACTCCTGCGTTTGGCGAAATCGCCGGTGCCGAAGCTCATGGCATTGCGGTCAAGCCCGTTTCGACGTTTGCACCGCGGTGGAAGGCGCTCGAGGCACGCGCCCTTAGGCACGACGGACCGCGCCGGATTGCGGTGATCGGAACGGGCGCGGCTGGGTTCGAGCTGGTGCTGGCGATCCGGCATCGATTAGGGGAACTCGGGCCTGCGCATGGAATTCCAGACGGCTCTTTCAGCTTCGCTCTGATCGGCAGTGGTGCGCTACTTGCGAGCCACAATGCGCGGGCGCAGACTCTGGCACGAAGCGAGTTGATGCGTGCGGGTGTCACCCTGATCGAGGGCGATGCTGCGGTCGCTGTGGAGCCGACTCGCGTTCGGTTGGCCAGTGGCCGTGAAATCCCGAGTGATGCGACGCTTGTGACGACGAAAGCCCTGGCGCCCGAATGGTTCGCGAGGACAGGGCTCAGCCTCGACGCCCGCGGGTTCCTGGCCGTGGAGCCGACGCTTCAGGTCATCGGCCAGCGGGATATTTTCGCGGTCGGCGACTGCGCGACCGTGCTCAAACATCCCCGGGAAAAGGCCGGAGTCTTCGCGGTGCGCCAGGGGCCACCGCTCACGCGGAACCTCCGCTTACGGGCCCGAGGTATGGGTGCTGAGCCCTTCACGCCGCAAAGGCAGTTTCTGACGCTGCTGTCGTGCGGTGGCAAGGCGGCGATCGCATCACGCGGGCCATTTGCAGCCGGCGGGCGGTGGGCCTGGCGATTGAAGGACCACATCGATCGGACGTTCATGCGTAGGTTTCAAGACCTACCCGATCCGACGGACGGTATGGTCGATGTGGCGCAGGACATGCTTTGTGCGGGGTGTGCGGCGAAGGTTGGCCCCGCACCGTTGGCCCGGGCGCTTGAGCGTTTCGCGGCAAGCGAGAGGGACCTGCGGGGCGACGGCGTCCGCAATCTTTCTCCTCACGATGACGCAGCGCTTCTTGATCTTGGCGGAGATGCTTTGCGTGTGGAGAGCATCGACTACTTCCCCGCCATCTGGCCCGAGCCTTACGTGCTCGGGGAGATTTCCGCGGCTCATGCCCTGAGCGACATTCTGGCCAAGGGAGCCAAGCCAGACCATGCCCTGGCGCTGGCGGGGCTCCCGCCGGCTGCGGCTCACCTTCAGGAAGACGACCTTTTTCAGCTTCTGGCGGGAGCACGAGCGGTTCTCGGCCGCGAAGGCGTGAGCGTCGTCGGTGGGCATACCGCAAGAGCCGAGCAGATCAGCATCGGATTCTTTGTCTCGGGGGCGGTCGCCAAAGATCAGTTCTGGCTCAAGGGAGGACTCAAGGGCGGCGAAATCCTGGTGCTGACCAAGCCGCTTGGAACCGGAATCGTGTTCGCCGGGTGGATGCGAAGGCAGGCACGCGCGCGCGAAGTTGCAGCGGCGCTCGCCAGCATGCGCCGGTCGAATGCGGTTGCAGCGCGCCTGTTGAGCGAGCATGGGGCCGCAGCCGTCACAGACGTGACAGGCTTCGGCCTGGCCGGTCATCTGTCGGAAATGCTCGACGCGTCCGGCTCTCGGGCGACAATCGGCCTTGCCCACTGCAGGCGCTACACAGGTGTCGACCGGTTGATTGCCGCTGGTGTGCGATCGAGCCTGCTCGTGGACAATCTGGCACTACGGGACAAGATCGAACTCCATGTCGAAGACGAGGAGGCGGCATTGGCCCTCCTGCTCGATCCGCAGACGTCGGGTGGTTTGCTCGCCGGGCTATCACCGGAGGTCGTACCGTCTTTTCTCGAGGCCATGGCGGATGCCGGAGTCCAAGCGTTCGCCATCGGGTCTGTGGAGCGTGAGGGAGGGCAGACCAGCAGCGCGGTCCGCATCGTGGTGAGATCTTCGGTCGATCTATCTCCGACGGCTGAATCCACGCGATACGCCGCCGCGCCCTCGCCGCTCACGGTGTTGTAAAGTCATCGTGACTACGCCACCGAGATGCCAGCATGGTACGTCAACGGCGGATCATCCAGGGGTAAGGCGCATCGTTGCGCCGGTCGCACCAGACATGAGGGGACGTCTCATAGTGACTCTGCCTAGCCAAGTCTTGGGATTGGCCCGTCCTGCAAAGTTCGAGCATCCCGACATCACAACCACCGGCGAGACCCGTGCCAGCGTGCCGCTCGAAAAGCTCGAGACGGTGTGGTTCAACACGGGAACTCTCTGCAATATCACATGTGCCAACTGCTACATCGACTCCAGCCCGTCGAACGATCGACTAGAGTACATCAGGGCGCGCGAGGTCGTAGAGCTTCTCGACGAAATCGTGCGGGATGGTCACGGTACCCGGGAGATCGGATTCACGGGCGGTGAGCCGTTCATGAACCCCGAATTCCTCTCGATGCTCGGAGCCACACTTGAGCGCGGGTTCGACGTTCTGGTGCTGACCAATGCCATGCAGCCGATGCAACGGGCTCCGATCAAGCGGGGCCTGCTGGCACTCAAGGATCAACACGGTGCGCGATTGAGATTGCGGGTCAGCCTGGACCACTGCACGCGGGAGCTTCACGAAGCCGAACGCGGTGTCAACACCTGGGCGAAGGCCATTGCGGGGATCGACTGGCTGAATGCCAATGGCTTCGAGATCGCGATTGCCGGTCGGACGTGCTGGAACGAACCCGAGGCCGACGAGCGTAACGGCTATGCTGCGCTCGTCGCCAGCCGTGGCTGGCGTATCGACTCCGCCAATCCGAAGCAATTGATGCTGCTACCGGAAATGGATGGCCGCCGGGAGGTTCCAGAGATCACCACACGGTGCTGGGCTATCCTCGATAAGCGGCCGCAAGATATGATGTGCGCGTCGAGCCGCATGGTGGTGAAGCGGAAGGGGGCGAGCAGACCTGTCATCGTACCCTGCACGCTGCTGCCCTACGAGCCGGCGTTCGAGATGGGCACGAGCTTCAGTGAAGCGGCGTCGGCCAATCAAGGCATGTTCGCCAAAGGGGCCGTCAAGCTGTGCCATCCCCATTGCGCCAAGTTCTGTGTGCTTGGCGGGGGCAGTTGCTCTTGAACGATCAGGTTCGCTCAGGTTTGCGAATCGCCTGTGCCGAGGGCACGTGCGATTCGCAAAAGGCTTTCGACAGGCTCAGCGCTTGCCGGCGACCAGAGCGTCGCGGATCTCCTTGAGGTAGACCTCGCTGGGTGCCGGCGGAGGGGGCGCCGCTGCCTGCTGCTTCTCGAAGCGCTTCTTGGCCATATTGATCGCCTTGATGACCATGAAGAGAACAAAGGCGATGATCGTAAAGTCGATGATCGTCTGGATGAACTCACCGTATTTCAAGAGCACGGGCTTGCCGGTCGGCGTCGGCATGTTGATGGCGAGGTCGGCAAAATTGACGCCGCCGATCATGTAGCCAATTGGCGGCATCAACACGTTCTTGACGAGCGAATCGACGATCTTGCCGAACGCGGCGCCGACGATCACGCCCACTGCGAGATCGACGACGTTGCCCTTCAGGGCGAACTCACGGAATTCTGCTATTAGCGACATCTGTACTCCGTTAATCATTGATGCTTTGCAGGGGGCCAGCCGCTCTCCGGTCTGACGCACCCCGACCAACCCACTCTGCGCAACGCGTTTTGCTCCGACCACCGCGCGCAGTGCCGTGGCCGGAGGACATTAGGCCGTGAGTGGGCCGTATAGCAATCATCACACGACCTGCATTTCACTGAGTTGCGGCACGCAGGAAGTTCGGGAGCATCAGAGAGTTCGGGCGTTTTGCGGTAACGCCAGCCAAAAAACCAACCCGTTGTGGGCATCAGGAATGCTAACAGATGCGCTCATGGCCAAGCCGACGCTCTGGCGCGGCGAACACGGAGAGGCTAGAGCAGATCGGTCATCGGTACCGCTCGTCAGCGATTCGACGCGCTGGTCGCCTCCAAGGCGGGCATGCCTCCGGACGACCACATTGGTCGCGCTTCCTCGACGAGGCAGTAACGTCGGATGACGGCGCCTACCGATGGGCGCAGATCCAGCCGTAAAGGCGCCGGGGGGGGGAACGACATGATCGAACGCAAGGAGCGCAAGCCTTACTGGCGTCATACGAAATGGCAGGTTCTGACCAGTCTGGTACCGTTCCTAGCCACCATGGTCGCGCTTCCACTCTATGCCGATGCTCTGAACGCGCGGCGATTTCTCGGTTTTCCGCTCGGCTATTTTCTTGCCTGCCACGGTTTGGTTCTGATCGCGATTGTTACAGCGTTCGCCTACATCAACCGTCAAGACGCGATCGACCAGTGGCACGGCGCACACGAGGATCTTTGAGCCATGCCGCACCGCCATGGGGCGCAGGTCGCAAACCCGATGGTTGGAGTGTACTTCGGCATTTTCGCGGCGTGTCTCGCGGCTGGAGTGGTGCTTCTCCTCATCCTCGAGCAGCTCGGAGTGACGGATGCCGCTCTGAAGTCGGCTATGGCGGTCATATCCGTTGCGCTTTCCGCGACGATCGGCGTCGCGGCCTACTCGAGCCGGGCACGTGAGTTCCTCATGTCGGGCAGGCGGGTGCCGGCCGTTTACACCGGCATTTCGCTCGCCATAGTCGCACCAGGGGGCGCCGGCATCGTCGGGATTTCTGGCGCCCTCTTCATCACCGGCTTCGATATGCTGTTTCTGGGCGTCGGTATCGTAGCCGGGCTGACCGTCTCATTGATGCTCTTGGCTCCGTATCTGCGCAAATTCGGGGCGCCGACGGTTCCGGCGTATCTGGGGCAGCGCTTCGAGAGTGGTACGACGAGGCTGCTCGCCGCCTCGATCTCGGTGCTCCCTCTGATGCTGGTCGCGATCGCCGAGTTCAAGATCGGCATCATGGCCGCGAAGTGGCTGATGCCGATTGCACCCGAGACAGCCGCGGGTCTCATGGTGCTGGTCATCGTCATCACGGTGGTACCTGGCGGCGTTCGATCACTGTCGTGGTCGAGTGCGGCGCAGGCGCTCATGGTCTTGATCGCTGTTCTCTTGCCGGCCACGATCGCAGCCGTCATGGAAACCAACCTTCCCTTCGGACAGTTGAGCCATGGACCGCTGATGAGGGCGGTGGGTCGGATCGAAGCGACGCAAGGAGTGCCCATTCCCGTTGCCGGTTTGATGGCGCTGGAGCTGCCCGGAACTGGCCTGCAGCCTATCGCAGGTCGATTCGCGACCGCTTTCGGCAGTGTCGGTCCCGTCGCGTTCGTGCTTGCCACACTATCAATTCTGGTCGGGGTGGCGGGCTCGCCAGCGCTGCTCGCGCGATCGATCACGACGCCGAGCGTCTTCGATACGCGAAAGTCGATCGGTTGGGCTGTCGCGCTTGCGGGAATTCTACTGCTCACCTTCTCCAGCGTCGCGGTTTTCGAGCGCGAGTTCCTTCTCAGCAATCTTGTTGGGCAGCCCACTTCGGCAATGCCGGAATCGCTGCAGCGATTGATCGAGCTTGGGCTCGCGACAACATATGGGGCGGGAGCCAAGCTGACGGCAACTTCGATCCAGTTTGATCGCGATGGAGTGCTGCTGGCTCTGCCTGTGCTGTTGGACATGCCGAGGGCCGTCGTCAATCTCTTGGCTGCGGGCGTGATGGCAGCGGCGCTGGCGGGTGCAGCAGCGAGCGTGACGCAACTCGGCATCATCATCGGAGAAGACGTGATCAGCGGTCGAGCAACCTGGCGCTCCAGCGATTCCCATCGCGTGACGATGTGCCGTGTCGCCATGATCGTTTCGGCAGCACTTGCTGGTCTGGGCGCGGTCGTCGCCAGCGGCGATCCGCTCATGCTCCTGCTCTATGCCTTCGCGATCTCAGGCTCTGCCCTGTTCCCTGTGCTTGCTCTCTCGATATGGTGGAAGCGGCTCACGGCGGCCGGAGCCATTGCAGGTATGTCGGCCGGGCTCGCAGGAGCGCTGATCGCGGTTCTAGCCGATTTCGGGACGATCGGACTGCATGGTCTGCTCGGGCCTGCGATTGGGCTACCGCTTGCCGTCGGTGCAGCCCTCGTGGTCAGTCATTTGACGCCAGTTCCCGGCCGTCACATCCTGGAAATCGTGCGCGACTTGCGTATTCCAGGAGGCGAGACGATCTATGATCGCGAGGTGAGACAGGCCCGTCACCGCGGAACAATGGGACGGTGACCGTTGTGGCGCCTGGGCACGTGGACTGGCGTGCGACGAATGAAGCGGCGGGTTTTGTGAGTATGGGCGAACAACTGTGAGCGGTGAGTTGCGGACGCCAACAATTGAGTATCCAGCGGTTGGCGCGCCACGCGGGAGGCTCGGCCTCTATCCGCCGATCGAGCCCTATGCGCGCTCTCGATTGGATGTTGGTGACGGGCACGAAATCTATTTCGAGGAAAGCGGCAACCGGCGCGGCCAGCCGGTTCTGATCGTACATGGGGGACCAGGCGGGGGGAGCAACCCGACGATGCGCCGGTTTCACGATCCGGCGCGCTATCGCATCATTCTCACGGATCAGCGGGGGTGTGGTCGGTCGCTGCCTAACGCCTCACTGGAGGCAAATACGACTTGGCACCTGGTCGCGGACATGGAGCGGCTGAGGGTGCATCTCGGGATATCCCGCTGGCAGCTCGTCGGAGGCTCTTGGGGCTCGACACTGGCGCTTGCTTACGCAGAAGCCTATCCGCACCATGTTTCATCGTTGATCTTGCGGGGTGTGTTCCTCTTACGGCGGGCAGAACTCGATTGGTTCTATCAAGAGGGCGCGAGTTGGCTCTTTCCCGATGCCTTCTCCGACTTGATGGCCGGCATCGCACTGGAAGAGCGCGGCGACGTCATCGGTGCCTATTACCGGCGTCTCACGCATCCTGACATCAAGGTACAGCTAGCGGCAGCCCGCGCGTGGAGCACGTGGGAGGCCTCGACGTTGGCGCTAGCGCCCGATCAGGAGCGCATCAGACTGTTCAGCGCCGATGCCTATGCGCTCGCGTTTGCCCGGATCGAGTGCCACTACTTCGTGCACGGGGGCTTTTTCGCGCACGATGGTCAGTTGCTGACAGAGGCTCACCGGATCGGCGACATTCCCGGCGTCATCGTTCACGGACGCTATGACGTGGTTACGCCGATCAAGTCGGCCTTCGACCTCAAGGCTCGTTGGCCCCGGGCGGAGCTGATCGTGGTTCCCGATGCCGGGCACGCGATGACAGAGCCCGGTATCGTGCACGAGCTGGTGCAGGCGACGCGTCGTCTGGGCGAGGGCTAGGGCCGGGGCGGGACGGTCTCATTCCTTCAGGCCGGCCTTGCGCAGACCGTCGAGGATGTGTTGGAGATCGTCAGGTGCTGTGTTCCACTTCTTCAGCTCGGTGAGCGCCGAAAAGTCCGGCTTGATGTCGTAAAGTTTGGCCACAGCCTCACCTGCATCCGGGTGACCGAGCTGGCCCTTTGCAGCCCCCGTAAGAAGATGCGACCAGGCGAAATGCGGCAGGCCAATCCTCTGCATGTCCGCCAGCGTCTCGTCGTAACGTCGCTGGCTGTAGTGGAGGCGGGCGAAACCAAAATAATACCACGTCGGATGGAGGGGGTTTAGCTCCTGCGCGCGACGGGTCAGCTCCGTGCCACGCTCGAACTCGCCCATAAATGCGTAATAATGGCCGATGTCAGCCAGTGTCTCGGGATCATTGGGATTGAGGCGCAGAGCGATCTGAGCCTCGGTCTCGAACTTGTCATTCTCGAAGCGGAAGAAGTGGACAATGGAAAGCCAGCACCGGGCGTAGGCGTTTTGGGGATCTAGGCGGGTCGCGGCGAGAGCGTGGGTCAGTGCGCGCCCTATGGGGTTTGGCCGCGGGTTCATGTCGAAGCGATGCTCGCCCAGGTAGACGTTGGAGAGCAGCGCATGGGCATCAGGTGAAAGCGGGTCCAGCTCGACGGCCTTCTCGAGAAGGTCACGGGCCTCAGAGTGCATTTCGGCACTGAGCAACCACGTGTAGCGGCGTGCCCGCAGCAGGCAATCATATGCGCTCAGTTCGAGCGGGCTCTTTTTCATCGCCCTCTGCAGTGCCACCTCCTGCATCGTGACGCCGAGCGTGGCTGCGATGATGCGGGTCACCTCGTCCTGCAGGTCGAAGATATCGACCATCTCGCGGTCGTAGCGATCACCCCAAAGCTGAACGCCGGTGGAGCCGTCGACCAGCTCGACCGCGATCCGAACCCGTCCTGCCGCGCGCCTTACCGAGCCCTTTACGACATAGCCGGCGTTCGTGCGCCGGCAGACCTCGGCGATATCCGCCTCACGGCCCCGGAACTGCAGCGCAGAGGCTCCGGAGACGACACGCAAGTCCCGGAAGCGCGAAAGATTGGTGATGATGTCCTCGGTCAGACCGTCGGCGAAGTACGCATCGGCATCGGCCGCTAGGTTGGCAAGCGGCAACACGATGATGATGGGTTTCGGATCTTCGCCTGCACTACGATTCCGCCGACCGTCCTTATCCCCGGTGGGAGCGGCGGGCTCTACAGCTACCGCAGCGACCGATTCCTTGCCGGTTACAGTCGTGGATACCTCGGCACAGAACTCGAAACCCCGCCCACGTACGGTGCGGATCAGGTTCTGGCTGTCGCCGCTGTCACCGAGCGCGCGCCTGGCCGACTTGATGCCACTCGAGATGGTGGCGTCGGAGATCGCCCGCCCTTGCCAGACCGCATCCACGATCTCGTCGCGGCCGATGACGCGGTTGGGATTTCTGGCGAGGAAGCCGATCAAATCGAACACAAGCGGTTCAACGGGCACCTGAACGCCACCGTGGCGCAGCTCATAGCGCCCGTCATCGAGCTCGAAGCCTCCGAATACATAGAGCATGGAATTACCGGACACGACCCAAGACTGATCATGATTCTAGCATGCTCCCCCGACGACTCCCCACCAAATCTGCATGAAGATTGCGGTCGGTTTCCTTGCTGCCGCCAAGCACCCTGTTTCGTTGTGGGCGATATTCAAGGCACAGGCAGACGAGAAGCAAATGCGCGACCCGGCGGCCTGATCCAAAGCACGGACAAGGAGACCGTTATGGCGCTGCGCAGGTTCATTATCGAACGCGATATTCCGAAAGTCGGCAGTTTTGAGCGCGAGCAGCTCAGGCAGGCGGCTCAGAAATCGAATGAGGTGCTCCGACAGCTCGGCCCGGACATTCAGTGGGTCGAGAGTTATGTGGCCGGCGACAAGACCTTCTGCGTCTACATGGCCAACGGCTTGGAGATCATCCAGCGGCATGCCGAGCAGAGCGGCTTTCCGGCGACCAAGATCACCGAAGTGAGCAAGGTGATCGACCCGACGACCGCCGCTTGATCCCGCCTTTCAAGCGTCCGCCCCTGGCGCTCCTCTCAGGGAGCGCATTATTCGAAGGAGGAATGTCGTGAACGTATCAAACGCCCCCGATTACGCTGCGATCAAGTCGAAACAGAACGCCGCCTGGGCATCGGGCGACTATGCCCGGATCGGCACCACGTTGCAGATCGTCGGCGAAAGCCTCGCTGAGGCAATGGACGTACGCCCCGGGGCGACCGTACTCGACGTCGCTGCCGGCAATGGCAATGCAACTCTCGCATTTGCGCGCCGTTGGTGCAACGTGACGTCGACAGATTATGTCGACGCGCTGCTTGCGCGAGGGAGAGGTCGGGCCGAGGCCGAATCGCTGCCTGTGACGTTTCAAGTGGCCGATGCGGAGCAGCTGCCATTCGCCGACGCGCAGTTCGATGCGGTCGTGTCGACGTTTGGTGTCATGTTCACGCCGAACCAAGCCAAGGCCGCAAGTGAGCTGGTCCGCGTTTGCCGTCCGGGAGGGCGAATCGGTCTTGCAAACTGGACGCCGGACGGCTTCATCGGTCAGGTGTTCAAGACCCTGGGCCGTCATATCGCGCCGCCGGCTGGGGTCAGCTCTCCAGCGCTGTGGGGTACGAAAGGCTGGATCGAGGAGCGATTCGGCGGTCAGGCGCGGTCCATCGCCATGACGCCCAAGGACTTCATCTTCCGATATCGCTCGCCCGCGCATTTCATGGACGTTTTCAGGACCTATTACGGCCCCGTCCACAAGGCATTCCTGGCGCTCGATCAGGCCAGCCAAGTGGCGCTGGAAAAGGATCTTCTAGCTACGATCGCAAGTTTCGAGACGGCCACTGATGGAACCATGCGTGTCCCGTCCGCCTACCAGGAGATCGTGATCACGAAGGCTTGAGGTCGGCCGTCGCTTCGACCCTTTTGACTTGGCGATGTCGCAGCCACCCGCCCTTACCATCCGCCGATGACGGGGCGATCCCGGGACTAAAAGGGGTCGCCTCATCAGAGGGGGGTGCCTTTGCCGTTCGATGGAGAGCCGGGGCTGTCGAACTCCTTCAACTTGTCCCGGAACTTCTTGAACATGCGCTCAAGGTAGCTGAGTGCCTTATCGACGTCCTCTTCGCTCGGCAGCTCGAGTTTAGGCTTCGGGCGCCCGAGGCTACCATCGAGCCCGAGCGACTCCTCGAGTCGCCTTATCTCGGCCTTGAGTTGTTTGTTCTCGTCTGCCAGCCGGGCGACCTCTGATTGGAGGTCGCGGTCATCTTTCACCGGCTTGCACTCGAACGAGCTGCCGGTTCGCGCGCACAGTGAGACATCGCCCGTCACGGTGTCGAGACGTAGCAAGCCTCCGTCCGTTGGTTGCATGGTGAAGCGGCCAGGCTTTTCTTCGCCCCCTGGAGGGCCCGCGAGTGCCGCGCTGGCCAGTCCAGCGACCAAAGCACCTGCCAAAACCGTTCGGTTGCCCATCTTAGTCTCCCAACGCTTCTGTAGCAGCGCACAGGGCTGCCCTACGTTGCGCCAGGATACCTCGGAATTGTGGCCGTCCGGGCACAATGCCATGCATGTCGCAGAAGATGACGATACTTAACCGTTCTTTTACGCGATGCATCCACCGTCCATCTTGACGGCTTTTTCTCGTTATCAGTCAGAGCCTTGTTAATGCAACTAGCTGGCGCGTGCGAACATCGGTGAACAACCGAAGGCCGCAGGCCCTTAAACCGGACGCCCCAGCACTGCAGGCACCTGGAAACGAGTTGGCCGACGAGGACGAAAATGGCGGATGCGGAGCGATCGAAGGTCGAAGGGGATGCGCCCGGCAAACCGGTGAAGCAACGTGAGGAGCTGGACCAGCTGCTGCAGCGCATCGCGGCGCATATCGCGGAGGTCGACAAGGGCGACAATGGGCCGGCCGACGATACTGCGACGGCGGCAGCGGCAAGCCACGAGGGTGAGGGAGTCTCAAATCAGCTGGCCAACGCTTCGAAGGCTCAACGTGCCGGAGCATCGCTGAGGCGATCGCCGTCCAGCATCGAGCCACCGGCGCTGCGCTCTGCACTCGGCAGCTCAGGGTTGGCCAAGCCCGGACGCGGACCTTCAGTCCCTGCGGAAGCGCGTAGCAATGATGGTGGTGCCACGCCAAGCGGGGAGAGCCCGGAGGGGACCGCGCCTGACGAAAGAGCAGACGCACGCCCGGTTCCTGGGGAAGACGCTTGCGCCAGAACGGGGGGGGCTCCCGGCGGTGCGGGGGACGAGCCATGGGACGATGCAGCAGCCGAAGCCTTGACGCGAACCTTCGAGGCCGATCTGGCTGTTCCGCCGCTGCGCAGCATGCTCGAGGCGATGGGAGGCGGCGCCGGCAGCACGATCGAGCGGCGTGGCAGCGAACGCAGGCTCGCTGCTCCCGAGCGCGGACAGGATTTCGAAGCCGGTCAGAGCACGCGCGAGGTCGAGGCGGCACAAGGTGATCTCATCCAGGCTGCGCGCCGAGTGGAGGCGATGCTCGACCGCCTGGCGCCGCGCGAGGCAGTGGATGCTCTTGGGGCTCGGTTTGCGACGATGGAGTCCGAACTCGGGCGTACCGGCGTACAGTTGGAACGGCTCGATGGGATCGAGGCGAGGCTCGGCGAACTCGGCGATAAGCTTTCAGATGCTCAAGTCGTTGCTCTCTTCGGCTCGCTTGTGCCGACTGCCGAGGATCTTACTCAATTCGCCGAGGATGCGGCAGGACGCGCCGCTGAGCGCGTATTGGAAGCCCACTCACGGGAACTCGCGGTGCAGGCTACACCGCCGGACATGGTTGCGGGTGGCGGATCGAGCGGCCAGCTGAAGGCGCTTGGAGAGCTGCTTGCAGCGTTCATGGACGAGCGGCGTCGCTCGGATGCGGGTACGCTTGAAGCACTGGAGACTTTGCAGCTCGCCATGCAGCACGTGCTCGATCGCATCGACCGCGTCGAAGAGCCCGGCGGCCTGGACCATAATCACGCGGTCGCCAATCGGCCGGCCACGACGGTCCGGGATCTGGGCGACGAAGCCGATGACTTCGTGTCGAGAACTGGTGACACGACGCCGTCAGGCATCGTCAATCTCACGGCCGATCAGAGTGGCAGAAGTTTCGCAGCCCATGCTTATCGTATGCCGGAAGAGCGGCCTCGCGACGTCGATACGATACCGGATGCCCTGGGCTACGACGAGGCGGCGGCTGCTCGCGGACTGCCGGCTCGTGACCGGTTGCTCGACCCCATTGCCGATCAATCCGGCAGCGGTGCTCTTGATGCGGCTTTGAGGCTCCCGGGCGACCTGCCCGTGGCGTCCCAAAGCGCCGGGACCGCTGAGGTGCCGCCGCAACCCCTCAGCGACCGGCAGGCGTTAATCGCCATGGCCCGCAGGGCAGCCGAGCGAGCCAAGACCGACGCGGGGAATGGGGCAAAGGGGGAACTGGACAAGTCCGGCAAGGGACGTGTGGCCGTGGATAAGGCCGACAAGTCCGCAGATAAGCCGTCGGTCGGGATCATTCGGCCGGGTGTGATCGCCATCGCAGCCGGTGCCGTGGTTCTTGCCCTGCTGACCGGTTATTGGTTCCTGATGGGGCAGAGGGGTGGATTGCCGAACGTACTCAAAAAGGCCGAAATTGAGCGTTTGGAGCCTGCAGAGCCGGCTCGGACGAAATCCGCGATGGAGAGCCAAGAGAACACGCCTCCGGTGAATCAGGCTGTGGCGGTTCCGAGCAAGATTTCGGACGAGGCACCATCGGTGCCAGCGCTTGATCAACAAGAGGCGAGCGCGGTCCAAGTACCGGATGCGGCGGGACCGGGCATGGCGGTGGCATTCGGGCAATCTCCTGCAACGTTCGAGACGGTCATGCAGGCGCGCGAGCGTTCTCGTTTGGCGAGCCTCTCGCACCGTACGGCCTTCACGGCCGTCCGCTCGCATGGGGTCCCGCACGAGTCTGCGCCCGTGACAGGACAAAATGTCAGTGCGATCGAGACTGCATCGGTCGGAACTACGGCGCCCGTGCCGCGTGTCGCCGAGGCGCCGACCCCGGTGGCCGTCAAGGACCAGACACAACAGCTTATTCTGCCTCCGGCTGCCGCAGGGCCCCTGTCGCTCCGTCTCGCTGCAGCGCAAGGCGATGCGGTCGCTCAACTCGAGATTGCGACGCGTCTCGCCGAAGGCAAAGGCATCAAACAGAATTTTTCTGAAGCGGCTACTTGGTACGAGCGTGCCGCGGCGCAGGGCCAGCCGATTGCGCAGTACCGCCTCGCGACACTCTACGAGCGCGGCATGGGGGTGAAAGCCAGCCGCGACCGCGCAAGGACGCTCTATGAGAGCGCCGCCGAGCAGGGCAACCTGAAGGCGATGCACAACCTGGCCGTGATCAGCACGAGCCCGGTAGCCGGCAATCCGGATTACGACTCGGCGGCGGCTCTCTTCAGCCGTGCCGCAGGTCATGGACTTGCCGACAGCCAGTACAATCTGGGGGTGCTCTACGAGAGTGGTCTCGGTGTGCCGAAGGATCACGCTGCGGCTTACAAGTGGTATTCGCTTGCCGCGCGTGGCGGGGACGCGGATGCGGCTCGCCGTCGCGATTCCTTGATCTCTCGGCTTCCGCCAGAAACGCTGCAGGCCATGGACCAGCAGATTGCGGCTTGGCGTCCGGTTCCATCGGACGAGCGGGCGAACAATCCCCGTGCCGTCGGACCCATCATGCAACAGCACGACGCGAGAGCGGCCCGCTGAGTGAGATTGGTGAACCGAGGGGCAGGGCGGCAGTGGGCCGCCTTGCCACGTTTCGTGCTGACACGGCAGCCATCGGATAATTCTCCGTTGCGATGGCCGGTCGGACTTGCCAAACGCGGCGCTTTATGTGTCCTTTGCCATCGATCGCGAGGCGATCATGCGGGGCGGAAGCTGGCATGCGAAAGAAGCTGAACCGGTGGAGGTGCGCGATCAGACTCGCGTCGGTCCTCGCTGCGGCGCTTTCATTCGTGCTGGTCATGGCTGACGATGCCGAAGCTCAACGGCGGCAGCGGATGACACCCATCCCGGTACCGGTGCCGCAGCGGATCGAACCGTCGTCTCCCGCGGGAGAGGGAGCGTTAGCCGGTGAATTACCTCGGGAGTCCGTGCAGGCGGACGTCTCGACGCGAAACGTCCCGGTCACATCAAATTTTGCCGGTACCGAAATCGTCGTATTCGGGGCCGTCGACCACAGCCGACAGTCGAGCGCCGAAGCTGGTCTCTACGACGTCGTGATCGTGGTCGTCGGGACGCCGACTCGCTTGACCGTACGCAAGAAGGGCAAAGTCGTCGGGCTTTGGCTCAATACCGACGCGATTACGTTCGACAGCGTGCCAAGCTATTATGCAATTGCTTCTACCCGACCGCTCGACGAGGTCGCATCGCCGGAAGTTCTGAAATCGACGGGCATTGGCTTCGAATATGTTCCGATGGAACTGGCCAAGAGCGCGGAGAAGCGCACCGCCGCCGATGTCAGAGCATTTCGCCAGGCGATCGTGGGCCTGAAGAACAAGGATCGCCTCTATACGATCAACGAGTACGCGGTGGCCTTTATCGGTCGCAGCCTCTTTCGCGCCTCGATCGACGTGCCTGCCAACGTCGTCGTCGGTCCATTCGAGACGCGGGTTTTCCTGTTCCGGAACGGCGAGCTGCTCAGCCAATACAACGCGCGGTTGGAGCTGCATCGGCAGGGCTTCGAAGAGTTGACCTATGGGCTCGCCTTCCGTCGACCGTTGATCTACGGCTTCAGCATCATCGTCATCGCCATGAGTGCGGGATTGCTGGCAGCCGTGGTATTTCGCGGAGCCGGGCGATAGCGAATTCAGTTCTGGTTGTCTTGCCGTAGCGGATTTGGTCTGGAATCGATCTTGTTTTTAGGTTCTTGAACCTATAATGTCTTACATATTATATGCACAATGAATTTTGTCCGTTTCCGGATGATCTGTCGCCATTTTTTGTATCTGTTTTGTTTTTATTGAAGTGAGGGTGACCATGTTGGCGAATTCGATGCCCGAGGTCGTTTCAACGAACGTTAATTTGGCTGAGGTCGCGCTTGTCGCGGCGCTCCTCTTGTTTCCAGTCTCTGTGTCTGCCCATCCCCTCGATGATTGTGCGCGTAAATCGGAACCGGAAGTTGCCGTGGCGGGGTGCGCAGAAATCATCCGGTCCGCCTGGGCTACGGATGAACAGCAGGTACTGGCACTCAATAACCGTGCGAACGCTCATGCTGCGCTAGGCCGACTCACCGACGCGATTGACGACTACAGCCGGGCGCTCGCGCTCGATCCTGACTATATCAACGCTCTTTATAATCGTGGTGCTACCTATCTCGATGTCGGCAGTCTCGACGCGGCGATCGTCGACTTCAGCGCCGTGATCGTCCGGGACCATAGTCGATGGGCCGCCTACAACAATCGTGGCCTCGCCTTCTTGAAAGCGGGGCGCCATGATGCTGCGGTCGCCGACTTTTCCCGTGCAATCGAGATCGATGCTTCTGTCGCGTTCCTCTTCAATAATCGTGGCGTTGCCTGGCGAAGAACAGGAGCTAGGGGACGAGCGATCGAAGATTTCAGCGCAGCCATTGCTCTCCTTCCCGATTACGTCGCTGCGCTGAACAGTCGAGGCGAATTGTATCTCGAGGATGGCAAGCCTCTTCTGGCACACGCTGATTTCACAAAGGCTCTCGGCGCAGACCCGACGCACGTAGCGGTGCGCCGAAATCTGTCGGCCTTCGATAAGCCGGACATGGCGGGAAAATAGGGTCGGCGGACAGTCAATCGGTCCGCAGGCTCGCGCGCGCCAAAGGATAGACGCCATTCTGGCCCAGTACGTGGACATCGAAGTGGTGGTCAACGAACAGCGTTGCGAAGGCCTGCTCGAGGACATTCAGGCCGCCTGTGAAGGTACCGAACGCTGGGAGCACGAGGCGCATCCCATTACCCACAAAACACGGCCGACGCATGCCCGTGCCACCCAGAACAACCCGAGCGGCTGGATGAAGGTGTCCGGCGATCTCTCCGGGGGCGTCTCCCGGCGTCGGTTCGTGGCGGAGGATGATGGCACCGAGATGCAGGCTGGCGGCAACGGCGCCGCCCAGGTCAGCAGAGATGACCGGGTCGTGGTTCCCGGTTATCCAAAGCCAGTCGCGGCCGGTCTGCAAGTCCGACACCTCAGCCCGTTCGACTGATCCGAGGCGAGACTCGGCCGAGCGGTCGTGCAGGCTGTCACCGAGTGCCACGACACATCGCGGACGATAGCGTGCCACGACACCGGCGAGCCGGCGCAGCGTCTCCCGACTATCGTATGGCGGTAGCATGATGCCGCGACGCGCGGAGGCCGAGCCCTTCTCGAGGTGCAAGTCTGCAACGATGAGCGTGTGTTCGGCGGGAACATAGAGCGCGCCGGAACGATCGGCCACGACCTCGGTTCCGGCGATTTGCATCGATCTGGCGCAGAACGATCGCGCCTCGGTGCCCGTCATGCCGGCGACTGCAGTCATGTCTTGCCCTCCCCCAAGGCGCCGCCTATGGCGTCGGCGTGCCGTCTCCTGCCAACCCCACTCCTCGGAGCATTTCCTCGGCTGCCTCGCGCAGTGCGATTTCGCGGGCTTCTCCGCCGACGGCCTCGCGCCCGAGCTCGAGCAGGATCGGCACGGCTAGAGGAGAAGCCCTCTGCAAAGAGAAGTGGCGCACACGCCCTTTGATGCGACGGAGGAACTCTGCGAGGCGGGCAATGTCAAGAAGTCCGGTCGCTGCGTCCCTGTAAGCAGCCTCGAGCAGGACATGCCCGGGGTCGTGACGCCGCAAGACATCGTAGACGAGGCTTGCCGATACCGTGAGCTGGCGCCCGTTCTTTTCCTTGCCGGGGTGCCGGCGCTCGATCAACCCCGCTATCATGGCGCAATGACGGAAGGTGCGTCGCATGAGGCTGGTCTCCGCGAGCCAGGCGTCGAGATCATCACCGAGCATGTCCTCGTCGAGCAGCCGATCGAGATCGATTGCGCCGTCGGTGATCATCGTCGACAGGTCACGAAGTCCCCAGATGGCAATTGCGTAATCATTTGCGAGGAAGCCCAACGGCATCGCTCCGGCACGCTCGAGGCGGCGGGTCAACAACATAGCCAGCGTCTGGTGGGCAAGGCGGCCCTCGAACGGGTAGGCGACCATGTGATAACGCCCGCCATGCAAGAAGGTCTCGACCAAGACCTCGTCAGGGCCGGGCAGAACGGAATGCTGCTGCTGGAGGCGGAGCCATTCGGCGACGGGTGTCGGCAGGCTTTGCCAGCGTCTCGGCTCGGCAAGCATTTCGCGCACCCTCCGGGCAAGGTGCGTTGACAAAGGAAAACGTCCGCCCGGATAACTCGGAACAATGGGGTCCTTAACCGTAGCGCGAGAGACGAAAACCTCATTGTCGCGAAAGCCTTCGAGGCGAAGTGTCTCGCCACCGAGGACGAAAGCGTCGCCGGTCTTGAGTTCGCCGGCAAACCACTCGTCGATCTCACCGACGATACGTCCACCGACGAGGGGTTTGGAGCTGGCGCGTCCGGATGCGCCACGGCGACCGACGATGCGCACCTTGACCATCGGGCTTTCGACGATCGTGCCCACATTGAGACGATACTGCTGGGCAACCCGCGGGTGGGCTATGCGCAGTCGTCCGTCGTCGGTCGGTTTGAGGCGCGCAAAGCGGTCGTAGGCACGAAGCGCATAACCGCCGGTGGCTGCCAGATCGACGACACGATCGAATTCGGCCCGGGTGAGGCCGGCGTAGGGCAAGGCCGTCGATACCTCGGCGTGGAGCGTGTCGGGATCGAATGGTCCGTTGCAGGCCATGCCGAGGACGTGCTGGGCGAGAACGTCGAGTCCGCCCCGACGGTTGACGACAGCGTCCTGGGCGCCGGCCTCGGCTGCTTCCAGCGCGGCGCGGCACTCGAGAACCTCGAAGCGGTTGGCGGGTACGAGGAGTGCCTTCGACGGCTCGTCAAGGCGGTGGTTGGCGCGGCCGATGCGCTGAATGAGGCGGCTTGCGCCTTTCGGTGCACCGATGTGGATGACGAGATCGACATCGCCCCAGTCGATGCCGAGGTCGAGAGTGGAAGTCGCGACGACGGCTCTCAGCTTGCCGGCTGCCATGGCGGCTTCGACCTTGCGGCGCTGAGCAACGTCGAGAGAGCCGTGGTGGAGCGCAATCGGCAGACTCGCCTCATTTGCCTTCCAGATCTCGTGGAACATCAGCTCCGCCTGCAGCCGGGTATTGACGAACACGATGGCGAGCCGATGTTTGGCGATGGCTGCGAGCACGTCGGGGACGGCATAGCGGGCAGTGTGGCTCGCCCACGGCAGCGGGTCCTCGGTTTCCAGGATCGTCACATCCGGCCGGGCTCCGCCCGACAGCTCGACCACGTCGACAAGTTGGATCGCCGAGTCGGCGCACGGCTGCGGGGCGAGCCATGCACGCAGCTCCGTCGGACGGGCGACGGTCGCGGACAGGCCGGTCAGCACGAGTCCTGGGGCCAAAGCGCGGAGCCGGGCGAGGCCGAGAGCAAGGAGATCGCCGCGCTTTGAGGGCACGAGGGCATGCAACTCGTCGAGGATCACGGTTTCAAGGTCGGCGAACAGGTAGCCTGCGTCCTCGCCGGAGATCAAAAGGGCCACCTGCTCGGGTGTCGTGAGGAGAATTTCCGGCGGGCGCGTACGCTGTCGGGTGCGGCGTGATTGAGGCGTGTCCCCGGTGCGGGTCTCGACCCGGAGGCCAAGCCCGATCTCCACAATGGGTTGCATCAGGTTGCGGGCGACGTCGACGGCGAGCGCCTTCAAGGGGGAGATGTAGAGGGTCTTCAGACCCGATCCCTTGCGTTCTCCGGACGCCGAGCCGGTCGCAGCAACCAGGCTCGGCAGAAAACCGGCGAGCGTTTTGCCGGCGCCCGTGGGTGCGATGAGCAGTGTCGAGCGGCGGGCCCGGGCCTGATCCAAGAGTGCGAGCTGGTGCGGTCGCGGGGTCCATCCTTTGGCGGCGAACCAGTCAGCTATAGGCACGGGAAGCAAGGTTGGCGTCGATCGTCGTGCGGCCCTGGCGCGCCTCGGCGTCCGGCGCTCGGCAGTCGGCGCGGGTATCAACGGCCGCGTTGCCATGCGGGCCGTCTCTCGGGGTGACCTTGTCGCGATCGACCGTCGTTCGTGCTATCGAAACCGCCGATTGGGCACTGACCCGGGCGATGGCTGTCGAAGGCCGCCGCGGCGGGCACAACCTGGGGGCGATGCGTGGACAGGTACAGGCTTTTCGGCGGCAATCCGATCGGTGTCATTCTGCGGCTGGTGGTGATCTCGATCATCGTCGGCATCGTCATGTCCGCACTCGATATCCGGCCCGAGGCCCTTCTCTACCACGTGCAGATGCTGATTCATCGTATCTCGATGCTGGGCTTCGGGGTTTTCGAGAGTGTCTTCGGTTACTTCCTGCTCGGCGCCGTGATCGTGGTGCCGATCTGGTTGATCGCGCGCCTGTTCGGCCTCATGGGCGGGCGCAGCGAGCGTCGCGATTGATGCCGGAGGGTCCCGTCGCAGCCAAGGCCGGCGATCTGCAGCCGGCATCTGAGCCCGTCGATTCGAAATCGATAACAGTGCCGGGAAAGATCGGCCATGCGGAGGTGCTGGCGATCGCACTTCCGATCACGCTGTCCAACGCTACGGTTCCCCTGATCGGTTTCGTGGATACGGCTGTGGTCGGACAACTTGGCGCGCCGCATCTGATGGGTGCAGTGGCGATCGGGGCTGTCATCTTCAATATGCTCTACTGGACGTTCTCGTTCCTGCGCATGGGGACGACCGGCCTCACGGCGCAGGCGTTCGGTGCGGGCGAAACACGTGAGATTGCCGGCCATCTGATGCGAGCGCTGATGGTCGCACTGGCCTGCGGTTCAGGGCTGGTCCTGTTGCAGTTACCAATACGGTCGGCTGCCTTCTGGTTGACCGGAGGTTCGGCCGAGGTGCTGGCAGCAGCGGCGACCTATTTCGATATTCGTATCTGGGCGGCACCGGCCGGGTTGGTCAATTTCGCGCTGCTCGGTTGGCTGATCGGCCTGGGACGGGCGGGTGTCGCATTCGTCCTGCAGCTCTTTCTCAACCTCCTGAACATCGGTCTCGCGCTGCTGCTCGGGCTCGTGCTCAGTGGCGGGGTTGCCGGCGTCGCGTGGGGCGCCGTCATCGCAGAGAATGTCGCGGCGGTGGCAGGGCTCATCGTGGCAATGAGAATTTCAGGGCGCATGGGGGCGTGGGCTCCAATCAGCGATACGATCGACCTGCCGAAGCTGAAGCGTTCCCTCTCCATCAACGGCGATCTCGTGGTGAGATCGCTGACGGGGTATGCGGCGCTGGTCGTCTTCACCTCGGAAGGCGCCAAAGCGGGCGACGTGACGCTCGCGGCGAATGCGCTGCTGTTCAGCATTCTCGCGATATCGATCTATCTGCTCGACGGGTTCGCTTTCGCGGCGGAGGCGCTGGTCGGGCGGAGCGTTGGGGCGCGAGACCGCGCCGGGTTCGATCGCGCCATCGCGATATCGACTTTATGGGCCGCGATTTTCGCCGTGATGATGAGTGCCGTGATCTGGCTGGCGGGACCGCACATCATCTCCTTCAGTGCCAAGAGCCCGGAGGTGCAGGCCGCTGCGTTCGCCTACCTCGTCTGGGTCGCGGTCGGTCCGCTTGCCGGCGTGTGGTGCTTTCAACTCGATGGCATTTTCACGGGGGCGACACGCACGCGGGACATGCGCAATATGATGATCGTCTCGATCGGGGTGTTTTTTATCGCGTTCTGGATACTGGGACGGGCGTTCGGCAACCACGGACTCTGGGCGTCCTACATGGTTCTTTTTGTTGCCCGAGCGGTCACACTTGGGATGCGGTTGCCTAGCCTCGTTCGCGGCGTTTTCGGATGACTCAGATCGCCGGGGCCAGCAACTCGGCGAGGTCCCGCACGTCGGGCAATCTCTCGAGACGGTCAACTGTCTCGATCATCCGATCGATCGTGCTTGGAGTGAGCGGCCGGTACGCGGCTGCTGCATTGCTCCGGAACTTCGCGAGATGCGCTTCGCGCGAGAGCGGCGTGGCGGGATTGCCGAGCACGGTATCCAAAAAGGCGCTGTGGCGACGACCGCTGGTCGTGACGATCTCCACCGCGACCGGCGTCAAAGCGTTGGGGTCGCCAGCATCGCGCACCTCGACGGCGATGCGCTGGGCAAGGGCGGCCGTCGCTGGCTCACGGTAGATTGCCGGAGTGAAATCGCCGAGGTGGAGTGATCCATTCAGCAAGATCCGCGCTGCGGTAAAGCGCACGCACAGGCGGGCATAGTTGATGTCCATCTCCGGCTTCCAGGGGCGGCCGACGAGATGATTGACCAACGGAGGCACCCAGGCCGTGACGCTGGCAATCTCGTCCGCTGCGAGGCCTGACGTGTCGCGGATCCCTAGGCAGGCCTCCATGACGCCGTGGGTGGCACGGCCAGAGGGCCACGGCTTGTGCGCCAATTCAGTCACCCGCCAGACCTTGCCGAGTTTCTCCGCGACGGGGCCGGGATCGCCTTTGGCTTCGATCAGGCGGAAATAGCCGAAGGGACCTTCGAGGATGTTGACCGGGCCCTCGAAGCCGGCAGCCGCGAGATCGCAGGCGACGACGGCATTTCGCGCATTGAAGCCGAGTTGCAGGGCAAGGAGAGGTGAGCCCTCGGTGTGGGCCTGCATGGTGCCGGAAACCTGGCCGTAGGCGAGAGAAAACGCTTGGATCTGGCGGGGCGTGTCGAAGCGCATCAGCTTGCCGAGGGCAGCTGTCGCGCCAAATGCGCCTGCCGTTGCCGGACGGAAGAAGCGGAGGCCCGTCTCCGAGGCGATACCCAGACCCGCGGCGACGTCGACGCCGAGGGTTGCGGCCAGGATGAGATCGCGCCCGCTGACGCCGCCTCTGCGCTCGGCCCCCGAGAAGGCTGCCGCGAGAACTGCTGTCATGGCATGAACGACGGCCTTTTCGTGGACGCAGTCGAACTCGGAGCAGTGGGCCTGATAGGCATTGCACAAAGCTGCTGCTGGGGCCGGCAGTCGTGCGCCGTTGCCCCAGACGCGAGCTGCCGTGCCTGTGCCCGACAGATCTTGCGCTGCAGCGAGTTCCGACGAGCGAGGGCCATTGCTACCGGCAAGGCCCACGCCGAACGTGTCGAGGATGAACGTCTTTGCGGCCGCCACCGCCGCCTCAGGAAGATCCTCATAGCGCGTGCGGGCTACGTGATCCGCGAAGGCTGCAATGGCGTCCATCTGTCGTGCTCCGCAGCTTTATCAGGCGGCCTCGGCCTGGGCCGTCGTCATCGTGTCGCCCGCGACCGTTGTGCGGCGCATGTCGCGGGGCTGGCTCGCGTCATAGCGTCGGACGCGGTGCAGAACCTGACGATTATCCCAGATAACGAGGTCATGGAGCTGCCAGCGGTGGACATAGACGTACTTGGGTTGCGTCGCGTGCTCGGTCAGGTCGCGAAGCAGAATGCGCGCCTCAGGCGTGGTCATGCCGAGGATGGTGCCGGCGTGAGAGGAGAGATAGAGGGACTTCCTGCCGGTGACCGGGTGCGTGCGCACAAGGCGCTGGCGAACGGGCTTGAACATGGCCTTTTCCTCCTCCGTGAACTCGGAGAAGCCGAGAGCGCCGCGTGAATGCATCAGCGAGTGCTCGCAGACCATGTCCTCGATCTCGGCCTTGGTGGCAGCGTCGAGACCGTCGTAGGCGGCCCGCATGTCGGCGAATTCGGTGTTGCCGCCGTTGGTGTTCAAGATGCGGCATGACAACAGCGAGTACTTGGCCGGGATGGCGCGGAACGAGCTGTCGGAATGCCAGAGCATGTTGCCGATATTGAAAAGATGCTGGCGGCTATCCTTCGGCAACGGCTTGCCGTCCTTACCCAGGTTGGAGACGTCGTTCATGCCCTCGGCGAGGCGCTTGTCGGTATCCTTGGTGATGTTGCCGCCGCGTGCGTTCTCGAGGGGCCCGAAATTCCTGGAGAAGGCCTGCTGCTGTTCGTCGGTGATCTTTTGGCCCGGGATCACGAGCACCGCATACTTGTCCATGCCGGCTTCCAGCGCGGCGACCTGGTCATTGGAGAGTGGCTTGGTCAAGTCAACACCGGAGACCTCGCCGGCGAATACGGGTGTGAGCTGGCGGATGGAAATGGCCATGGGCAACTCCTCCTTATCGGGCTTGCGGGCGCCGACGTGCGAGCGGCGCTTGATGACAGCTGCAAGGCTAGGCCAATCTGCCTTGGGTGCAAAGTCCGGACATTGGCCGGCGGCCGTCCTACGATTGAACGAAGGCTCCGAAGCGGACAGCCGAAGCGGTGAGAGGGCCGTGTTGCCCGCTAGCGCGGCTCGCGTATGCTGATCCATCATCGCGCTAGAAAAGCCGTTCGGAGGAGACCAAGTCCATGTCGAGCAATAACCGCTGGAAGAACCGCCCCGAAGGCTCGACGTGGGGCGACTATGGCCCTGACGATCAGCTCGGGCGCCTGAACGAGATTACCGCCGAGAAGGTGCAGCAAGGCATTGCCGAGGTGAAGACGGGCCAAACCTTCTGCCTGTCCATGCCGCTCGACCATCCCGGTGGCAATGCGTTGAACCCGCGCCGATTCCCGCCACAGATTCGGCCAACGCTCAGGAATGACAAACCGAACTGGGGGTATCGCGCCGAGTGGGACCATCCGGGCATGCTGGACGTCGTCAATGACGACATGGTCCTGCTGCATCTGCAGTATTCGTCCCAATGGGATACGCTGGCCCACGTGGGTGCGCTGTTCGATGCGGATGGCGACGGCACGGCCGAGCCAGTCTTCTACAACGGCTATCGTCTTTCGCATGAGATCCTTGGACCCACCGACGGCAAGGATGCCGGCGGCGTACCCGGTACGATGGTGCCGGCGGTCGGCACCTCCGCCGCCAACGCTCTTGGTGTCGAGAACATGGCGAAGAAGTGCATCCAGGGCCGGGCCGTGATGGTGGACCTCGAGGCGCATTTCGGACGCGCGAAAAAGCCGGTCGACTACGACGATCTGATGAGGATTTTCGCTGCCGACGGCATCAAGGTTCTTCCGGGCGACATGGTGTGCTTCCGCACCGGCTTCGACGAGGTGATCTTCGAGGCGAAAAAGAAGCCGACGCCGGAATGGCTGCACAGCCACTGCTGTGGTCTCGATGGCCGGGATGACCGCCTGTTGCGCTGGATCTCGGATTCGAAGGTGTCCGCCCTCATCGCGGACAACTACGCCGTGGAAATGTACGACGCCCCACCCAAGCCCGGGCAGTGCGTAATGCTGCCACTGCACCACCACGCGCTCTTCAAGCTTGGGGTCAATCTCGGTGAGATCTGGCGGCTTTCCGAGCTGGCGAATTGGCTCCGCAAGAATAACCGCTCCACGTTCCTGATGACTGCGCCGCCGTTGAATCTTCCCGGTGCGGTCGGATCGCCGGCCAACGCCATCGCCACGGTTTGATGCTCGGACCTGGAAGCGCACGCGAGCGGTGGCCGGAGCGAACCCGGGCCGGGATCATCGGAGTCGGCTCGGCGGGGCCTTCTCCTCGGTGACTGCCTGCCGCTGCCGGCATCGAGAGCCTCATCCTCGAAGCCGGGCATCGCTCTTAAGTCGACATAGTATTGGTGCTGATCCTCGTGGAGGGAACGTCCTCCTCCTCGAGCGGGCCGAAGTCGCGCGAGTGTCCATTGTCCTGCCAAGACTTCAAAGCCCGATTGCACAGTCCCCGATCGAGGGGCATGCTTCGTTGAACGAGGGAGCGATACGGGGAAGGCAATGGAGTTCGACTACATCATCGTGGGCGGCGGCTCTGCGGGGTCGGTACTCGCGAGCCGCTTGACCGAGCGGTCGTCCAATCGTGTGCTGGTCTGCGAGGCAGGCGAGGATACGCCGCCGGGAAAGGAGCCGCCGGAGGTGCTCGATTCCTATTCGGGCACGGCTTATCTTAATAATCGCTTTCTCTGGTCGGAGTTGAAGGTTTCGACAGAGGTTGTCTCGCACAACAACGATCCGACAGCGCCGAAGCCAAAGCTCAGAAAGTACGAGCAGGCTCGTGTCCTCGGTGGCGGCTCGTCCATCAACGGCCAGATGGCCAACCGCGGCGCGCCGACAGATTACAACGAGTGGCACGCGCGTGGCGCAACCGGTTGGAAGTGGGATGACGTTCTGCCCTACTTCAAGAAGCTGGAGCGCGACCTCGATGTCGATGACGACTGGCATGGCAAGGATGGCCCGATTCCGATTCGCCGCGTTCCGGAGCGCCAGTGGCCGGGGCACGCCAAAGCGCTAAAGCAGGCCTTCACTCGGGCTGGCTACAAAGAACTCGCCGACCAGAACGGCCGTTTCGAAGACGGCTTCTTTCCGATCACGATCTCGAACGCCAACGAGCAGCGTGTCTCTGCCTCCATCGGCTATCTCAACGCGGAGGTCAGAAAGCGCCCGAACCTGAAGATCTCGACGCACACACAGGTCACCGAGCTGCTTTTCGAGGACTTGAGGTGCGTGGGCGTCAAGGCGCGGGTCAACGGCAAGTCGGAGGAATTCCGCGCCAAAGAGGTCATCCTATCGTCGGGCGCTATCCATTCCCCGGCTCATCTCATGCGTGCCGGCATCGGTCCTGCAGGTGCCTTGCGTGACCTCGGAATACCCGTGCGTCACGCCCTCTTCGGCGTCGGCCAGCGCTTGATGGATCACCCCTCCATCGCGCTCGCGGCCTTCCTGAAGAAACCCGCCCGCGTGACGAACAAGGAAACGCGCCGTCATCTCTTCATCGGCATGCGCTACTCCTCCAATATAGGGGGTGCTCCGCCGGGAGACATGTTCGTCGTGGGCGCGACAAAGACGTCATGGCACGCCGTCGGCGAGCAGATCGGGACCTTTATTTTGTTCGTCAACAAGACCTTCTCCGAGACGGGTCAGGTGCGCCTCAAGTCGCGTGATCCCAGCGAGGAGCCAGAGGTCGAGTTCAACCTGCTCTCCGACCGCCGCGATCTGGAGCGCCTCTCCGACGGCATCAAGCGCCTGACGCCGATCTATTCCGATCCGGCCATGCGCGAGGCGGTGCATGAGACGTTCCCGGCCAGCTACTCGGACAAGGTTCGTCAGGTCGGAGAGATCAATACCAAGAACAAGATCCTGACCAACATTGCTGCGACGCTGCTCGACGGTCCGGCGTTCATTCGCAAGCTCCTCATCGAGAAAGTGATCATGGAGGGCTATACGCTCGACGACGTTTGCCGAAACGAGGAGGCGGCCGAGGACTTTATTCGCAAAGCCGCTGTCGGCGTCTGGCATGCCTCCTGTACCTGCCGCATGGGATCGCGAGACGATCCGATGTCGGTGACGAACCCGGCGGGGCGTGTGCATGGCGTGGGTGGACTCCGAGTCGTCGATGCCTCCATCTTCCCAGTGGTGCCCTGCGCTAATACCAACTTGCCGACCATCATGACGGCGGAGAAGATCGCCGACGCCATCCTGGCCGGGAACTGAAGCCATGCTCGCCTGCTGTGAGTAGAGGAGACACGCCATGGGTCTGACACTCGCCGACGCCAACCGGATCATCACTGGAGCTATCGCCAAGGCGAACGAGATGGGCGCCAGGATGAACATCGCCGTCTGTGATGCCGGTGGCAGACTGGTGGCGTTCCAGCGGATGGATGGTGCCATGTGGGCCGGCTCCTACGGGAGCCAGGGTAAGGCAGTCGCCTCTGCCGCATTCGGTCGGCCCAGTGGTGAACTCACCGCCCGAGCCGATCACCCAACTCTGCGCGGCATCGTCATGGCTGAAGGCAACCATATGTTTCTCGGCCAGGGTGCCGTGCCGATCTTCCGCGATGGCATGCTGATCGGTGCTTGTGGCGTCGGCGGCGGCACCGCTCAGGAAGACGAGGACTGTGCCCGGGCGGGCGTCGAGAAGCTGTAGGCTCGCGTACCTCGGAAGTCCCCGAACATGACGCGTGGCAAGATGCACATCGGCATGTCCATTCGTGGGCTCGGATACCATCCGGCCGCGTGGCGTCATCCCAACGTTCCTGCCGATGGCACGCTGCGCTTCGAGCACTACGCCCGAAGCGCAAAGGCTGCCGAGCGGGGAAAGTGCGATCTAATCTTCTTCGCCGACGGCATTGGAATTCGCGAGCGTGACGTGCCTCGCGGCTCGCTGGTTCGCGCCGGCTATGAGCTGGTCGAGATGGAGCCGATGACGCTGCTTCCGGCACTTGCCGTGGTGACCAGCCATATCGGCCTCGTCACCACGGCCTCGACGACCTACAACGAGCCATACAACCTCGCGCGCAAGTTCGCGACACTCGACTGGATCAGCAATGGTCGCGCCGGGTGGAACGTCGTCACGTCCTGGTCGGACGCAGAGGCGCTCAACTTCGGACGCGAAGACCAGCTGGATTACGACACGCGCTATGCTCGGGCCGCCGAGTTCGTCGAGGTGGTACGCGGCCTTTGGGACAGCTGGGAGGACGACGCCTTCGTCTTCGACAAGGAGAAGGCCGTCTTCTACGACCCGTCCAAGCTGCACACCCTCGATCACAAGGGCCGCTTCTTCAATGTGCGCGGACCCCTCAATATGGCGCGTCCGCCGCAAGGTCATCCCGTGGTCGTGCAGGCGGGCGCTTCAGAGCAGGGGCGAGAGCTTGCTGCCGCGACGGCCGACCTCGTCTATGCGATCCATTCGACGAAGGAGGCCGGGCAGGCATTCTACGCCGACATCAAGGGTCGAATGGCAAAGTATTCGCGAGATGCGCAGGACCTCAAGATCCTGCCTGCGCTACGGCCCGTGGTCGGCCGGACCCGCGACGAGGCGCGTGCCAAATTCGACGAATTGCAGGGTCTTCTCGATCCGCTCGTCGGTCTCAATCGTCTCGGCAACGCCTTCGGCGACCTGTCGGGCTGCCCGCTCGACGAGCCTGTGCCGTTGGAAGCCTTCGGCCCGAGCGGAATCAAGAGCCTCAGCCAGCAACTCGTCGACCGAGTGAAGAAGCAGCGCCCGACCGTCCGGGAGCTTTATGAGCAGGTCGCGGGTATGGGCGGTTTCTGTCTCATCGGCACGGCGGCCGACATCGTCGACGTCATGCAGGACTGGTTCGAGGGCGAGGCCTGCGATGGCTTCAACATCACGCCCACGCACTTGCCGTCAGGTTGCGAGGACTTCGTCGAACTGATCACGCCGGAGCTCCAACGGCGTGGATTGTTTCGGAGGGAGTACGCCAGCAAGACGCTGCGCGAGAACCTCGGCTTGAAGCCGGCCAGGAACCGCTTCGCGGTGCGAGCCTGATGGCTCGGAAGGACATGATTTCACGTTCGCACCGCCGTGCGACTCTTGGCCCCGCCTTCAGACAGCTCGCGAATTGCAGCCATCGTATCCGCAAGGCTCTGGCTCAGCGTGATTGCAGGCGACCATCCTAGCTCGCGCCGGAGTCGGGCCGAACTGATATTGAATCGCCGCCCTCTCATCGTCGCCGCCATTTCGGGGGTCATGGTGCGCCGGGTGCCACCCATCACACTCATCAGGCCATCGAGATAGGGCAGGACGTTCAGCGTGAACGTCGGCAGTGTCAGCAGCGGCTTGCGCACGCGCCGGTCGAGAACATGCATCTCGCGTGCGAGGTCGCCGAGCATCGGGATCGGCTCGTTGATGGCGATGAAACGGCCTGTCGCGCCGCTGAGTAACGCCATGACATGCGCGCTCGCCACGTCGCGAACGTCGATATAGGGATAGGCAACTGGCGGGGCTGCAATATTCATCGCGCCTTTCATAATCGCGTCGATGACGTCAATCGTCGGCGTCGGCCGGATAAATCCAGGACCGCCGAAGGCTCCCGGCAGCACCGTCACGAGATCCAGTCGGAGTTGTTCGGCAAGTTCCCAGGCTCGCTTCTCGGCCAGCGTCTTCGCCCGAAAGTATGGGACCCTCAGATCGTCGGCCCAGGCGCTTTCATCGACGGGGCGTGCACCCGGAGGTGTCAGCGGCAGAGTGACGACAGACGAGGTGAGCACGATCCGCTTCACGCCAGCGTCCTTGGCGGCTCGGAAAGCACGCTCGACCCCATCGACACTGGCCGACACGATCTCCGCATCTCGTCCTGGTGCATGGAGGAGATAAACGGCGGCCGTATGGACCAGGGCGTCCATCCCGTCCATGGCCGCCCGCAGCGCCTGCTGGCTCTCGAGGGGCGCCGCGACGACCTCGACCGGACCCAGCGTTTTCAGCCGCGCAACCGTGGCGGCATCATCGAGAGAGCGCAGGGACGCGCGCAATTCGTGTCCCGCTTCAAGTAGGGCGCCTACCAGATTGAAGCCAAGGTGCCCACCGGCATCGGTGACGAGCACTTTCATCTTCGATATCCAATCCATGCCGACCCGTCGCTGGACCACAGCTACTTGGCGGCAATCCGTTCGTCGAGCGCCGCCGGGAGATTGAGCAACGCTGGCCGCGACATGTGCCGCTAACTCCGCGCCAAGTCGCCAATTGCCCGCATTGACCGATTGTATCTGACCAGGTCGCACCCAACGCCACCTTGCGCTACCCCCTCGGCCATCGCCAATCCGGTGGCTCGATGCCGGATCGGCACGCCAATCCGCTCGCCATGGGACGGCCAACATTCGGCCATCGGATGACGCAAAGACGGCTCAATACGGACAGTGACTTCTGGCAAGCTCGAACTTATCGCCGGGAGCCCAACGTGCCTTCGAGACTTGGGGGCCAGCGGTAAGACTCGGTCAAGGTTAACGGACCATTAACTTGTCGCCGATAGCATCCGCCCATGTCCGTATTGCGTATCTCTCAAGTCATGGCGTTGCTCGCCGGTCTCCTCGTGGTCTGGGGATGCGGCCGATCGGGTTCGTCGCCTCCAGGCGCGTCGATCGCGAAGCGCGCCTTCACGATGCCCGAGACTTGGCGGCGCACCGAGCAGGAGCGCTGCCATGCGTTGGGCCTCGCGAGACCCTCTCCCTTTCTCATGCAACGTGCGTCGCTCGGTGGGCCCGGGAGTTGCAGCGTAGCGCAACCGTTTGAAATGGCCGGCGCGCTTGGCGGCCAGGTCACTTTGCGGCCGTCCGCACTCCTGCGCTGCGAGATGATCCCCGCCGTCGATAAGTGGATGGCCGAGGTGGTGCAGAGTGGAGCACGCCGACATTTCGGGCAGCGCGTGGTCGAGATCAAGGTGGCGGCGTCCTATGCTTGTCGAACACGGAACGGTATCGCTGGCGCCAAAATCTCCGAACATGCTCATGCCAACGCGTTGGACGTCTCGGCCTTCCAACTCGCGGACGGCCACTGGGTGACAGTCAAACAGGGCTGGTGGGGAAGCCCGCGCGAGCGCGCTTTCCTGCGTGACATGCATGCCGGCGCCTGTGAGACGTTCACGACAGTGCTCGGTCCCTATGCCGACGTCTACCATCGCGATCATCTGCATTTCGACCTAGCTTGGCATGGCAAGGACGGCAGGACGCGGGTCTGCAAGTAAAAGTCGAACAGATTCAGGTCGACGTGTTCCAGCTATTTTCCGGCCGCGCGCGAACGCGCTGCCATTACCGCGTCGAAAATCCTTAAGAACTCGATCGAGCCAGCCTTCCGCAGGTTCTGGTTCATGCGATCGTCCAGCGCAGCGAGCAATTCTGCCGACGTGCGATCCTTGACGATGGGATTGCGGTTGTAAGCCCGCTCCGCGAAGAAATTTGCCGTTGGAACGTTCCGGCCCGCCGGCGCCATCATATCGAGGCCCGTCTGCGGGCCTGCCAGATTCATCAACTCGATTTCGGCGCCGCTCAATGTCGGACGTCCGGCCTTGGCCGCATGCTCGCGCACGCCCTGCAGCTTGATCGTCTGCAACCACGGACCGATGTCGGCGTCGAGATTGAGGGCATGGATGCCGAGGCCTTTCGGTGTCCGCGAAAACTCAACGTGCGCACTCCACTGGTTCGGAACCGAGCGCGCCGCGCGCACCATCCGGCCGACCACGCTTGCCTTGGCGCGCAGCTGGGTGCGCCGCCGCGTGTTGGCCGACGTCGCGAGTGCATTGAGACGAGCGATGAAGGCGTCACCATGCTTGACAAGCTCGTTCACGGAGTTGGCCCCGAGAAGTTGCGCATAGCCCAGAGCCGACGAGATCGGCCGTCCCTTTTTTGTCTCGGGATCGATGCCGGCCTGCATGTCGTAGGTGCCACGACCACCAGTCTCGAGTGCATAGACCCGAACGACCTGATCTTTCGTCAATCCAAGGGCCAACGATTCTTCCGCGTAACGCTGCTTGAATTGGGCTTCCGTAGATGGTGTGGGTACAAAGCCGTAGATCTCGCGGGCGTGGCGCAGAAAGTCCGCTAGGTCGGCCATCGGCTCTGGTGGGGTCGGCGGTCGTACGGCGGCGATGATCTTGGCGACATCTGCGGGAAGTGGCGGACCGGCATATTTGGGCGGCTGGACCGCCACGTAGTCCGAGGCAACAAAGGCTTGGCCCGCAGCGCGCTTGCGGCGGCGCGCCTCCTTCATTTCCTCGACGACTGCCCAATAGGCTTCGTTTTCCTTCGCGTGCTGAGCCTGCGCGCGCAGGTATTGGACATAAGCCTTGGTCTGAGCCTCGGTGAGCCGACCAGCCAAGTCCTCGCCGATACGCTGCGCTTGCGCGTCTCGCGGCGCCGCGACAACCGCAAGGGCTGCCAGAATGCCGATTGCCATCGCCAGCCGGACGGACATTGATTTGGAAGGCACGCGCGCGTTCTCCCTCAGATCGAGCGTGTCGGACGTTGCCTTCGCGAGGCCGTTGTCACGCCAGCAAAGACACACAGAAATTCGAGGCTGACAAGGGCAACGCTGGATAGCCGAAAACAGAGTGAGGCCCCGGACCGCCAAGGGGGAGTTGACGTCGTCCGGGGCCTGAGTGGCTCGTATCGCCGTGGGGAAACGGCTTTCGAGCCTGACCGTCGATCGGGGGGGGCGACGGCCACTTGAGTAATGGACAAACTGGCCGAGCCGGAGAGAAGTTCCGCGCGGTATCCACTCCCATGGACGAGGCATCGAAGCCTCCTCCACGCTGGCCTCTGCATCCAGTCCGGCCTTGGCTATGAGATAGGATGGCTTTTAGGAGGTGCGAGGCCACCAGAGGTCAACGATGCTCACGATCATGTGAATGGATTTCGCAGCGCGGAGGCACCACCGAACATCCCGTTCGCAGCGCTTCAAGCCCTGGGGATGAGCGTTGGACATGCTACCATGTCGTCGCGTCGTGCTTTGTCGCCTTGCGGGCGTAAGCGCCGTCCCTATAGTGCGCCCCCATTCGAAGCGGCTCGGGAGAATGTGCGATGGCGGTCAGCGCCGAGAGAGACCAGGTTCTCAAAGGCAAGGTCAAGCGCGTCGTGCTTGCCTACTCTGGCGGCCTCGATACCTCGATCATCCTGAAATGGCTACAGGAGACCTATGGCTGCGAGGTGGTCACGTTCACCGCGGACCTAGGGCAGGGCGAGGAACTCGGGCCGGCACGCGAAAAAGCGCTGCAGCTTGGGATCAAGGCCGAAAACATCTTCATTGAAGACCTGCGCGAAGAGTTCGTCCGCGACTTCGTGTTTCCGATGTTTCGGGCCAATGCCGTCTACGAGGGCGTCTACCTCCTCGGTACGTCGATCGCCCGTCCGTTGATCGCCAAGGCCCAGATCGACATTGCGCGAAAAGTCGGCGCCGACGCGGTCTGCCATGGTGCCACGGGCAAGGGCAACGATCAGGTGAGGTTCGAACTCTCGTATTATGCGCTCGAGCCGTCGATTCGGATCATCGCGCCGTGGCGCGAATGGCAGTTCAAGGGCCGGGCCGAGTTGATCGAATTCGCGCGGCAGCACAGCATCCCGATTGCGACCGGCAAGGAGAATGACGCGCCGTATTCGGTCGATGCCAACCTGCTGCACTCGTCTTCGGAAGGAAAGGTGCTCGAGGATCCGGCACACAAGGCGCCGGAGATGGTCTACCAGCGCACGATCTCGCCCATGGAAGCGCCGGACCAGGTGACAGCCATCAAGATCGGCTTCGCCAAGGGTGACGCCGTCTCGATCGATGGCAAGAACATGAGCCCGGCAACGCTTCTGAAGACCCTGAACGATCTCGGCCGGGACAACGGCATCGGGCGTATCGATCTCGTCGAGAACCGCTTCGTCGGAATGAAAAGCCGCGGCATTTACGAGACACCGGGCGGCACCATCCTGCTCGCCGCGCACCGCGCCATCGAATCGATTACGCTTGACCGCGGCGCTGGCCACCTCAAGGACGATCTGATGCCGCGTTACGCCGAGCTCATCTACAATGGCTTCTGGTTCAGCCCCGAGCGCGAGATGCTGCAGGCGCTGATCGACAAGAGCCAGGAGCACGTCGAGGGCGAGGTGATGCTCGAACTTTACAAAGGCAACGTCATCGTCACCGGTCGCTCGAGTCCGAAATCGCTCTACTCGTCCACGCTCGTCACCTTCGAGGATGACCGCGGTGCCTACGATCAAAAAGACGCGGCCGGGTTCATTCGCTTGAATGCTCTACGCTTGAGGACGCTTGGGATGCGAGGGCGGGATTAGTTCCGAGCACGCTGAGAGGCGTCGGCACTGCCGGCATAGGCCAGTCAAGAAAATTGATGTATGCCGTCGCCCAGCGACATCGGCTGAGGACTGCTGAACGATGACCACTCGCCTCGAGCTCGGCCGCATCGCCGGCGTCCCGATCTACCTCGATATGCTGCTGGTGCTGATCCTGATCATCTTCAGTCACCGGTATTTCACGTCCGGCGACACGCAGCTGATGTCCGCCGGTATTCTCATCATCGTCGGCATCCTGGCCTCGATCCTTCTGCACGAGGTCGGCCACATGCTAGCGGCGCGGATCTGGAAGGTCGGGACCGACGAGATCGAGATTGGCGGCCTCGGGGGGGTGGCGCGGTTCTCGTCATCGCTGCCGCGATCGGTGCTGGCCCAGACCGTCATCTTCCTGGCTGGCCCTTTTGCCAACCTGCTCTTGTGGCAAGGTTTCGGTGCGTTGACGACCGAAGCGTGGGCGATCGGCAAGCCGATGCTCGGGCTTGCGTTGGCGACACTGGCAGGCATCAATTTCTGGCTGATGGTCTTCAATCTCCTGCCGTCGTATCCCCTGGACGGAGGGCGTACGCTCGATGCTTGGCTTCATCCCGTACTCGGCCCAGTCTGGTCCGTCCGGATTGTCGCCGGCCTAGGCCTCGTCGTGACGGCGCTCGTTGTGTGGATGGCGCTGCCAACGAACTTCTGGCTGTTGATCGTCGCGTTCGTCCTCTTTCAGACCAACTGGGCGGCACTCGACAGCGTCGGTGGGCTCCGCGGCCGGCGGTGAGGCCAGTCCCGAGCAACGCGCATTAGATGTTTGTGCAACAGGAGCAGCAATGAGACACCCGCTGAAGCTCGCCATTGGAGGCTTGGGTGCCATCGGGATGGCCGTCGCTCGGAAGGTCGACGGGGGCGGACTACCTGGTATCGAGCTGACGGCTGTTGCAGCCCGCGATCAGTCCAGAGCCAAAGACAAGCTCTCCGGTTTGGGCCGTCTTCCAACGCTCGTGCCATTGGGAGAGCTCGCTGATCATGCCGACATCGTGCTGGAATGCGTGCCGGCTCGCCATTTCGCCGAGATTGCGGAACCTGCGGTGGCGAGGGGCCGCATCCTGATGCCGCTCTCGGTCGGGCAGTTGCTCACTCACATGCATCTCGTCGAGACGGCCAAGGCGACGGGTGCCCGCATCCTCGTGCCGACAGGCGCGCTTCTGGGTCTCGATGCCGTTAGGGCCGTGGCTGAGGGTGCTGTTCAGAGCGTGCGGATCACTACCCGCAAACCCCCGCGCGGTCTTGCCGGCGCACCACATCTCGTCCAGAACGCCATCTCGGTTGAAGATCTGAGGTCGCCACTCAAGGTTTTCGAAGGTACCGCCCGTCAGGCGATCCTTGGTTTTCCTGCCAACGTCAACGTGGCCGTTGCCCTCTCCCTGGCCGGTATCGGTCCGGACCGCACCATGATCGAGATATGGGCGGATCCTGGTGTCGACCGTAACGTGCACACCATCGAGGTCCGCTCCGACAGCTCGGATCTGACGATGACAATCGCCAACATCCCATCGGCCGAGAATCCGGCGACTGGCAAAGTGACGGCACTTTCCGCAATTGCTGCTCTGCGCCGTCTGACGGCCCCGCTGGTCGTCGGCACTTGAATGCCGCGCCGTCGCCAATTGCTGTGGTGACGGGCGATCGCTTGCCGGAGACGGTGCGCGATCCTATCGTCGTGTCACGCGCCACCCCTCCGCCGCTCCTTGGAGACGATCCATGTCAACCACGACCGCACCGTCGAAGTCACTGGCAGAGATGATCCGCTCGGGTCCGATGGTGGTCGCACCCGGGGCCTACGATTGCATCACCGCGCGTCTGATCGAGCAAGCCGGCTATCCGGCTGTCTACATGACGGGTGCGGGCACATCGGCGGCCCACGGGCTTCCGGACTACGGTCTCGTCACCATGAGCGAGATGGTGGCTAATGCGCGACGCATCACCAGTTGCATCTCGGTACCGCTCGTCTCGGACAGCGATACGGGCTACGGGAATGAACTCAACGCCTATCGAACGGTCCAGGAGTTCGAGCGGGCCGGAGTTTCGGGAATTCACATCGAGGATCAAGTGTTCCCGAAGAAGTGCGGTCACCTCGATGACAAGGAACTGGTCTCAATCGAGGATTACGCAGCCAAGATCCGTGCTGCGGCTGCCGCTCGCCGATCGAAGGATTTCCTGATCATCGCCCGCACTGATGCGCGCGCGGTCGCCGGTTTCGACGAGGCCATCCGCCGTGGGAATGCTGCTGTCGAGGCTGGCGCCGACGTCGTCTTCTTCGAGGCGCCGCAAACGATGGAGGAGGTGGCGAGGGTGCCCCAGCTTATCAAGGCGCCTTGTCTTCTCAATATGGTGCTCAAGGGCAAGACTCCCCATGTCAATCTGAAGGATGCGGAGAAGATGGGCTACCGCATCACCATCCTGCCGGGGATGCTGATCTCCTCGATCATCGGGCTTTGCGACAAGATGCTGGCAGACGTAAAGGCTACGGGTGAACTCGCTCAGCCCTACGCTCAGATAGGCCCAGGTGGCGTATTCGCACGCTTCGACGCGGCGGCCTGGGATGAGCGGCGGACGGCTTATAGAGTTCCCAAGATCGGCAAACCGTAAGCTTTACTTCGGCTTCATTCACTCTGCCTGCCACTTGTGGCCACCGATTTGACCGAGACGTGTTTGCAGCCGGTTTGTGTCGCCAGGCCAGCCTGCAAATGGTCGGGCGCGTGGGCGTGCCCAGCTGAATTCATTTACCTGAGCGTTGTCGTCGTGGACACGAACTCGTGTCCGCCATGCGGCGAGAATTGGGTTGCAGGTCGACATGCGCGGTATTTAATATCCGGAACGAACCGGATCATTATTGAATGAATTCACATTGAAGGAAGCGGAGCATGACAAGGCAAACTTCGCGCTGCCTACAAACACTCGCGGCATTCGCCCTTGTGGCTGCGAGTTCGACGGTCGTTTCAGCTCAGACTGTGCCACAACAAACCGATCAGAGTGGCGCGACTGTTCGTGAGATCTTGGGCCGGGCAGAAACCGAATCGAGACGCCGATCCATCGGCGATATTCTCGGCGGCATTGCCGGTATTTCCCGCGCTGAGGCGCAAGCTGCGCCCGCAACGCCGCCGGGCTCGCCCGCCGCGGCGAGTGGCTCACCGAGTCCGATTTCTGTTGCGCAGTCTACATCGGCGCCGCCTGCGGCTGCTCCGGTCGCCACTGCCGTGTCGTCCAGCGGGCCGTCAACGGTCCCGTCCGGCGGTACAGGTACCCCTGCCGATCCAACAATGATCGTCACGGTGCCCGACAATCCCCCAGTTCAGTCGAGCGGCGGTGTGGCCCAAGCTGGAAACGGCGTGACCGAAGCTGCAGCGGCTCCCGCTTCGGTCCCAGCTGGAGGGCCAAGTCGCGTGTCGCCTGCCATTTCGACATCCGTTGGTGCGGAGCGCCGAAGCTCGGCCGTCGTGACAGCGGGTGGGCCCCGGCATGCGGTCCGAACCCACGGCTATGTTCCAGGTCGCGATTGGTGTCCGCCAGGGCGGTGGTAAGCCGCTTTCGGAGAAAAGTCCGCAGCTGACGACGGGCGCGTGGGCCGGCTGTTTGTTGCGGCAAAGCCTTGCGGCGGGTAGACTTTCGAATATTGCGCACGTCAGGATCAAGGATGCCCTTCATGAACGTCAGAACCGTCGTGACTGCTGCAACGCTGGCGCTCGTTGCGTGCACACCGTTGGCGGCTCAGACTGGCCAGGACGGTCAGAGCGTTCGGGATATCTTGAACCGCGCTCAGTCGCAGTCCGATCGCAAGGCGGTGGAGGATTTGATCGGAAAGCTCCGCGGCGCGGCTCCTGCACAGCCACCGTCGCCGGGGCAACCGTCGCTTCCTGTCGCAACGCCGACTCAGGTCCCATCGCCGATCGCATCCCCACCCGTCGCGCCGCCTACGATCGCAACGACGGCGCCTCCCGCGCCGGCAACAAATGCGCCGCCTACTGCTGCGACATCGACCGCGCCTGAGCCGCAAACGCCCGTCACTGCTTCGAGCACGACGACGGCTCCGCTGCCCGTCGATTCGCCGGCGACGGCAGCCGCTCCGTCCGCGCCCCCCGTTGCTTCGGCCCCGGCAGCTGTTGAAACTTCCCCGTCCTTCGGAACAGCTGCTTCAGGTGCGGCTAGCACTGGGCCGGGCGCTGTACCGGCTCCCGCGACGGACCCGGCGGCGGCGACCACAATTGTCGGTGCCCCACCTCAACCCCCTGTCCCCGAGGCGGTTGAAACGCGGCCGCTCGCATCACCAGGATCAGGCATCGCGCCGGAAACTCCGCGGCCGACGCCAGTCGCCGGCACCCCGGCTACGTCAGACACCGCGACGGTTGGTGCGCCCATCGGACCGCAGGGAGCGTTCCCGACGCCGATCGGTCCGTCCGACGCCGAGATGGTACGTGCTCCGCAGATCGCGCGTGAGATGGGGCTTCCGACCGTCGATATTGAGGTGCTTTTTGACTACGACTCGAGCGAGGTCACACCGGGGGCTGCCGCGAGCCTGATGACTCTGGGGCGAGCCTTGGCCGACCCCCGACTGGCCGGACAACGCTTCGTCATTGCAGGTCACACCGATGCAAGGGGCGCTCGTGCGTACAATGTGTCCTTGTCGGATCGTCGGGCCCACTCGGTCCGGGCTTTCTTGATCGAGCAGTTCAAGCTTGCCCCGGATACCCTGATCGCGCGCGGTTTTGGCGAAGATCAACTGAAGAACCCGCGCAATCCGCGGGCGGCCGAGAACCGCCGAGTGCAGATCATCAATTGGTCGGCGCAGACGGCGGCCCCGAGGCGCCGGTGAAGACGTTTCGGGCCGATTTCGATCACAGGGGCAGTTTCATTTTTGATGCTTTCGCCAAATTGAGCTAATCATGTGAGGGGAGAAGCCCTCGAGAATTTTCCGAGCGGGATTGGGCGCGGTCATGAACGACTCCGAGCAGCATAGGCCGCCGGGCTCAGACGCCCAGTTGCGCTACCCGCTGCCAACGGGGACGCGGGTCGATCATTACGTCATCCGCGAAGTCCTGGGTGCCGGAGGGTTCGGCATCACCTACCTCGCAGAGCATGAAGGGCTAGGAAAGCAGTACGCGATCAAGGAGTATTTCCCGCACGCCTTCAGCTATCGCAGCGGCCGGACCATCCTTCCCAGCTCGTCCGGCGACGGCACGTACAAGTGGGGGCTCGAGCGTTTCGTCAGCGAAGCTCGCGCCCTGGCCAAATTCAAGCATCCCGCAATCGTCGATGTGACCAGCATCTTCGAGGCCAACGGTACCGCCTACATCGTTCTCGCCTACGAGTCCGGTGTGGATATGGCGCAGTGGCTGAAGCGGCTCGGCCGTCCGCCGTCGCAAGAGGAGCTGGATCGCCTCCTGTTACCGCTTCTCAGCGCGCTGGAGGAAGTGCATCGCCACAGCATGATGCACCGCGACATCTCGCCGGACAATCTGCTCATACGCGACGATGGCCAGCCGGTCCTGATCGATTTCGGCTCTGCGCGCGAGTCTATTCGAGGCCGGGCCCGGGCGTTGTCTGCCATCGTCAAGCACGGCTATTCTCCGCCAGAGCAGTATACCTCGAAACCCGAGCTTCAAGGGCCGTGGACGGACATTTACGCCCTTTCGGCCACATTGTATCGTGCGATCAGCGGTAAACTCCCGCCAGACGCGACAGAGCGGTTCGTGCGTGACGAAGTGCAGCCTTTAGCCCGTCTCGCGCGCGCGGCCTACCGGAAGAGCTTTCTCGATGCTATAGACCGCGGATTGCGGATGAAGGTGGAAGAGCGCCCTCAATCGATCGTCGAATGGCGTGAGCGGCTGTTTCAACCCGAGCCCCTCCGGCAACCTGTTCTTCAACAGGAGAGGGCCGGACATGAGGCCACCAATGCTTCTTCGCCCGGGGGCAGCGCCCGAACACCTGCCGGTGGACAGCAGGGCGGCTCCCGCTCGGTCCAGGCAGCGGCTTTGTCGCGGGAAACCTCAGCCGGCAGCGTCCGAGCCGGGTCGGTCGCGGCTGCCCAAAGGTCGGCTCGGCCGTCACTCGAAGGATTGGAGGGGGCTCCCGCATCGCGTCGGGTGAGCGGCGGAAGCTCGATTCCCAAGAGTGAGCGTCCCGATCTGAGTTGGTTGGATCAGAATGAAGCTTCAGATGCGCCGGACGATGCCGTACAGCCTGCAACAAGCAACGTCGGTCAGAGCATTACTTATGCGATACTAGGACTAATGGGGGGAGGCGTCCTTGGCGGTCTAATGTCCGTCGTGCTGGCAAGCATCATTTCAACCGAGTGCTTTGCCGACCACTGCATTTTCCGATACCTCGCTATTTGCTCCTTGATCGGTGCCGTCGCCGGTGCGTTCGTCGGGGTTCGGCTGGCCCAGACTCGCGAGGATGCTGATGGACCGCCTTCGATCGGTCATTGAGCCGATACGACGTAGATCTGGGCAAGTCTGGAGGGCGCTTCAGCGGTCGCCTCGGCGAGAGCTCTGGCAAATCAACTTCGAGCTGAAGGGGTCGCCAGATCGGATTTGCACTTGGGGTCGCTTGCGTTGAGCGACGGTCCCGACTCCTTGGCCTGGGAGGTCTTGATAAGATGGGCGTTCGTGAAGATCTTTGGAAGACGGGGCCCGGAACGCATGGAGAACCATGCGAGCACGAGCAGTCCGGTTAGCAGCGTTGCAGTGTCGAAGGTCGAGGTCATCGACGCCGCGACCGGCACTGCAATAAGGATAAAAACGAATAATCTGAGTATGTTAGTTGGAATTTCAACCGGCCACTCACGCTTCGTCACGCGATATACGAAGTAGACGATCCAGCGCGATACGGCATGCGCGGCCAGAGCGATAACTCCGAAGGCCGTAACGGGTACGACCACCAGAAAAGAGGCTGCACGCGCCAGCTGAAGAAGGCCGTAGAGCCAAATGCGCGAGCTCTTGTCGACCCGATTATAGAGCAGATAGACCGCATAGGTCGCCAGCAACGCAGCCGACCAAGCCGCAAAACCGGTCAGCCATGGCGCGAAGTCACGCTCGATGACGGCGACCCCGGCTGCGCCTAGGCCCAGTGCCCAGATCCATGCTTGAGTCGTCGAAGTGGCGACTGAAATGCGGTGGTACTCCGGCGTCAGGGTCGGGTTGGCCTCGTAACGCTCGCCGACGCGGTCATTATCGACATATCCGAGTTCATAGATCGTCCAGAACGACAAGATCAGCAGCAAAAGCCCGATCGCATGCGAAATGGGCGCGGATGCGATGACGATCGATGCGACCAGCCAGGCCATGTAGTCATCGCCGAGGATCGAGCGCTGGATAAAGCTCAGACCCGGCCGCTTTATACGATGGGTATATTCTAGCGGGAGGTAGATCCCGCGATGTGCCGGAACGAAACGAGCGGCGGGCCATTTCACCAGTATGGGGCGCGCGCAGGCATCGAGAATGTCCTGATCGTCGACAGAGTCAGTCAGAACTGCGCAGCGTTGTACCGCGTCTTCGCCGATTGCGGCACGCACAAGCGCCAGCTTCCCAGCATTGCGATCGCGCAAGCTTCCCATCTCACAGGCCACCAGCCGATGATCGGTCAGCTGCATGGCTGTCAGCAACGGCTTGACCACGGGCTTGAAACCCAACGTCGCGATCACTGCATCCTTGCGGGACTCCAGCATGTTGCGGATGGGTTGATGGACCTCGGTCGAGCCCAACACTTTGGCCCGCTTTTCCCATCGCCTAGCTGCAAAGGGAAACATCGCTGCGACCCTCACACGCCATGCATCCCGGGTTTTAACCCCGCCCAACAGGCGCCACGGCCGCATAACTTCGAGGGCGGCGAACACGAGCCGCCCGAACAGCCCTGGTGCCGCAGTGTCGATGAAGTCCTCGGTGCTGTTCCTCAGATACAGCGTTTCGTCGAGGTCAATGATGATGGGGCCGTCATGCTCCTGAATCGACTGCACAAGTTGATCAGACGTTGGTGAAATGTCAGGTTGAGTCAACACGGTACACTTGTTCGGGGCCTCGGCGCCGACGACACTGAATGAGACGGCTTTGGGGATGCTCGATAAAGCCATGACACCCTGCTTGGAACGTCTTGGAACAGTGCCTTGGATATAGCGGACACTGGCGCCAGCGAGAGGCACCGCGAACGAGATCGTTAATCGTCGAAACCCTGTTGGGGGCTTCATCACCGATCCCAGCTTCAACGGTCGATTAATACCGGAAAAAGCAAACTGCGTGCCAAACCATCATCTGTTGAGTCATTAAACGCGCCTTACCTCGGCGATCACTACCACGGGCGGGCGAACATTCCTGTGCGCTTCGTCCGCTCATGTATTCTGTATCACGAACCAAGCTGATCTTCACAATCGTGTGACAATCGCAAAAATATACCAGCACAAGTCGTTCGGTGCGAAAGTTGACTGCATAGGGACGTTCAGATGAGAAACGATCAGCCTTGTGCAAAGTTTTCCTTTGATGTTCTCCACATCCTCGCCTCCGCCCTCCCATCTCCTGTCTAACCCGTGCTACGGTATCCAGGCGACTCGACAGGCCAGATTTTTCGGACTCAACAGGTCAGCCCAGCATGAACGATCAGCAGCTCAGCGAACTCTCTCTCCTCGAACTGCAAGACCTTCATGCCAAGCTACACTCCGCTATTCGCAAGGCCATCCGCGAGCAACAGGAGGCGATGGCTTCGCGGGGGCAGCCCCATCGAGCCAGCGTCGAGCCCAGCCGCTCTGTGGATCTTGCGAAAGAGCGGGATGCTTGGCTAGCACGTCGGCGCAACGGCATCCCGGCTTGATCTGGCCGACATCTGAAACCAACTGAATATGCGGCGCATGGAAGAGTTGGTTGCCGGCGTGGGCGAGAGTCCGGGTTTGTGTTCAAACTTGCGACCGACCCGCCGCACTTAGCGACATACGCTTGTGGTCAGTCAAACGGCTCGGTTGGGCCGCGCTCGCAAGGCATACGCGATTGCGGTCACCAGGGAATTTGGGCCCTGGCCGGGGCTCAAGCTGGGCTCAGCTTGTGGCTCGAGTGCTAGAGAACTTACTCTCTGGTCAGGCAACGCGAGACTCGACATGGCCGAAGGCACCCGCCAACAACGACGCAGGATGGCGCGCGAGCTACTGAAAAGTGGCGAGAGGACGCTTGCAAGAGGACTTGCGCCGAAACCGGGAGCGGACGACATGCTTGGTGTCGTGCAAGTTCTCGCGGCGAAACTGCTCGAGCCGGACAACCCACAGCGCGCGGGTGAGGCAGCGCACTTGGCGCATACGCTCTCTACGCGCTCGTTACGGGCCCATCCCTCGCGTTCTGCGATCGCGTGCAAGAAGGGCTGCGGCTATTGTTGCTATTCGTTCGTGGCAACGCTGCCGCCGGAGGTCTTCCGGTTAGCCCAAGTCATTCGATCGAGCACTTCGGTCGGCCTCGACATCGGCGCGGTTTTGGCCCGCGCACAACCTCTTCGTGGACTTACGCCCGAGCAGCGTTTCGGCGCGAAGCTGGCCTGTCCGTTGCTGATCGACGGGATGTGCAGCGTCTACGACAGTCGCCCACTCGTTTGCCGGCAAACGACGTCTGTGTCGCTTCCCGCGTGCATCGAAGAATATGACGGCATCCAGGGCGACGGGCACGTCGAAATCTCGCCGACTCATCTTGCGCACGCATCCAACGCGTATGTTGCGATGCTGGCCGCACTCATGGCGCTGAAGCACTCCACGCATGCCTATGAGTTGGGCGCCATGCTCGAGGTGGCACTCTCAGACGCCAACAGTGAGCAGCGATGGCTGGAAGGGGAAGACGTGTTTGCGGCGATCGCCGCGCCAGTCGTGCGATCGCCGCGCGTGGATCAGGCTGCCGAGCGGCTGGCATCGGAGCTGGTTCGTTTCATGTGAGGCGCTGGCATCGTCGTGTCCGCTAGCATTCTGTAACTGGGAGCACTTGCATTGCCGACTACCGAGAGATCAACGGCTCGGTGGCTCGTCATGCTTCTTCGGACACGTCGGCCTTGAGAACGCTCTTGCTTCCACCGCACGCTCGATATGGACGATCACCGCTTCCGCCAGAGAGATGCCCGTCAGGCGCTCGAACTGGGACAGTGACACGTTGGCGGTCATATCAACGACCAGAGGCCCGGCGCGCGACAGCGCAACGTCAACGGCTGCCAGGCCGAGACCGATTGTACGAGCGGCCTGCTCGGCGAGCTTGCGACCCGCGGCAAGCTCGTTCCCGGTGTAATCGGTGGTGTGCCACTCCGGGCTTTGATCGAGCGCCGTCACTGGTGCCCGCTCGATCGCGCCAAGAGCGCGTCCGCCGACCACTGCGAAGCGCAGGATCGGACCCGCGCCGAGGGCACCCAGGCTATCGGCAAGAACGTGCTCGACGCCGCCCGTCGATCTCGACAGATCCTTCGGGTTGACCGCCACCTCAGGAACCGCGATAGCCGCACCCGCAAGCACCTGCCTCAGAACAATAGCGTCGCCGGCCCTCATCAGCGCGTCGGCGCCATTGATCGCCAGCGTTCCCAGGAGCTCCATCTGCCGGACAATGGCGAGCGAGAAGTGGCTGGGTGATTTTCCGGCACGAAAGATCACTGCATCGATCGGCTCCAGTGGGAGGCCGTTGACAAGGATCGCCGGTTCCGTTGCTGCAATGTAGAGGGAGAGGCGCCGTCGATCGATGATCGGCATGGCATGGCCACGCTGTTCGGCTAGGCGCACGAGGCGCCGGTTCGAGGGGTTTTCCGGCCGTCGCGACAGTAGCGCTATGGTCAAGGCCCGCTTCGCCGGCTCGCTGCGAACGGCCGTGCCATACGAGCGGTAACTCAATTGTGGCTGGCGAAACGACGTTGCGGGATCGACGAACATGTCGTCTTTCACGGCCTGCCGTCCGAGCAGCATGCGATAGGCCATGGCGTTGCGATTGGCGAGGGTGATATCGATCGGCCATTCGCGCCCGCCCATTCGCGCCAGCGTTCGCACCACGTAGCGCTGCTCGGTCTCGCCGTTGGAACTCGTGATTTCGCGCCGATCGATGACGTCTGCGATGCATGTCACCACGACGTCGTCTCGACCCGGAATGGGGCGCACAACGAAGCGGACTTTCGGTTGCTTCGGCGTGCCGATCTCCTCGACGGCGCTGACCGCGATGGCCGACGTGCGCGCCCCGGTGTCGACCTTGGCCTTGATGGCGGGCAGGCCGAGGTCCGGCAAGGCCAACCACTCTTCCCAGCCGAGCACGAATGGGTCTTGCACGACCGACAAGCTCCTTGGCAGACAGGCGACTCGGAATGCTGCTGGGGAAAGAGTTATCGCACGCACGCCGAGCCTGCAACGCGATGTGGTCGCGAAGGTTGCACGATGCTCCGTCGCCTGCGCGCTGCCATTCGGGATGACTTGATGTCGGCAACCGATCACGACGCCGCGAGCGCCCCTACATCCAGTCGCTTGTGCATGCTATCGCAACGGCCCTGCGGCTCTGAACGAGGGCAACTCCATGCACCTGGGACGTCGAATCGCCGTCGTTATTCCCGCGCTCAACGAGGAGCGGGCGATCGGCCGCGTGCTGGCGGACCTGCCACCGTTGGTCGATCTGACCGTCGTTGCCGACAACGGCTCGACTGATCGGACCGCGGAGGTTGCTCAGGCGCATGGTGCCACGGTCGTCACCGAACCCGAGAAAGGCTACGGAGCTGCTTGCCTTGCGGCGCTGCGGCATGTCGGTGATGCCGACATTGTCGTATTCATGGACGGCGACTACTCGGACCACGCCGCCGAGATGAGCACGCTCGTGCAGCCGATCGCGTCCGGCGAGGCTGACATGGTCATCGGGTCGCGTGTCCTCGGGGCGCGAGAGGCGGGCTCCCTTACACCTCAGCAGCGCTTCGGCAATTGGCTCGCCACGCGGCTTATCCGATTGATCTGGGGGGCGACCTACACCGACCTCGGCCCGTACCGGGCGATTTCGGCGGAAGCTCTCACGCGTCTCGGCATGACCGACCGCAACTATGGTTGGACGGTCGAAATGCAGATTCGAGCCGCGGTCGCCGCGCTACGCGTGCGGGAGGTGCCGGTCAGCTATCGACGCCGAATTGGACAGTCGAAAGTCTCTGGGACCCTCAAGGGGACGGTCATGGCCGGCTTCAAGATTCTATCGGTCATCGGGCGGTTTGCCCTCGCCCCACGACCCGTCCCAGGGGGCGGTCGTGCCGCCAGCCGGTGATGACTCTTGCCCCGGTTGGCGCATCGGGACCGGAGACCCCGCCGCAACGACGCTGCGGGGAGACACTCCGAAAGCCTTGCGGAAGGCGGAGGCGAAGGCGCTTGCGCTGCCGTAACCATGCTGCCGAGCCGCGTCGCTAACGGAGACGCCGCGCGAGAGCGCTTCGACCGCCGCGTGAAACCGCACGCGCTGGCGCCAGGCCGTAAAGGTGATGCGGCATTCGGAGCGAAAGAGGCGGGTCAGTGTTCGCCGTGACGCTCCGGTCTGATCAGCCCAGCCGTCGAGCGTCAGCGACAAAGCGGGCTCGCTAATCAGGGCTTCGCACAAGCGAAGCAGGCGTCGGTCTTGCGGCATCGGAATCGACATATCCAATGGTTTCGCCCGTGCGATCTCGTCGAGAATGAGCACCGCGATATGGTCCGCGCGTGAACCGGGCTGGTAGGCGATCGGCTCGTCCAAGAGCGCGAGAATGAGAGCACGGAGCAGCGGGGTCACCATCAGGACGACCGGAGCGGCTGGTAGCGACAACCGACATCGACCGGCGATGTAGAGCGTGCGCATCTCCACGGCACCACGCATGGCGACGCTGTGCTCGACTTCAGCAGGCAGATAGACAGCGCGATCCGGAGGCACGATCCAGGCATCCGTCGATGTCCGGATGCGCATCGTCCCCGAAACGGCGTAAAGCAACTGGTCGCGCCGATGCTTGTGGGGTGCGATGTGGTAGCCCGCAGGGAAGCCTTTTGCCATCGCAGCAACGCACTGGTCGAGTTCCTGGAAGTCCTCCGGATCGGTGCTGCGAGGCTGGCTGGACTGAAGCATGCGAGGCTCTGTCGAATGGCCCATGTGCGACAAACGTTGGCCGAACGTAGAGATCGGGACAAGCCTAAAGTGAGAAAAGAACGACGAGACGTCGGCGACAAGTCGGCCACGAGACTGCTGGGGAGGAGAGCGCTGCCATGACCCGTGATCGTCTTAGCTTTCTCTATTTGAATGTCGGGCATTTCCTCGACCATCTGTTCACGCTCGTATTCGCGACGGTCGCGGCGCTTGCGCTCAGCAAGGAGTGGGGACTGACCTACGCTCAGCTCGTGCCCTACGCCATGCCCGGGTTCGTCGCCTTCGGTTTGTTCTCGCTTCCGGCCGGGCGTATCGCCGATCGATGGAGTCGGCATGGGATGATGGTCGTCTTCTTCATCGGGATCGGGCTTGCGTCCATCGCAACCGGCTTTGCGCAGTCACCTCTGCAGATCGGAGCGCTGCTGTTCGTCGTCGGTGTGCTGGCCGCAATCTATCATCCGGTCGGGCTCGCCATGGTCGTCGAAGGGGCCAGATCGGACAGCACCGGAATGGCGATCGGCATCAACGGCGTCTGGGGTAATCTCGGGGTCGGATGTGCGGCTCTAATCACCGGCTGGTTCATCGACAACGGCGGTTGGCGTTCGGCGTTCATCGTGCCGGGGGTGCTTTCGGTACTGATCGGCATCGCCTATTGGTGGCATGTCCGCGACGATATCCGCGCTTCTGCCGTGGCGCGTCAGGCAAAGCCCAAGGTCGCGGGTTCAGGAGGCGGTCCGTCGCCCCACGTTTCTGCCGAGGCCAAGGCTGCCCTTGTGCGACTGACGGCGATCGTGTTTTTCACCACCGCGGTCTCGAGTCTCGTTTTCCAGTCGACGACCTTCTCCTTGCCGAAGGTGTTTGACGAGCGCCTTCAGGGCATCGCAGGCTCTGCCACCCTGGTGGGGTGGCTCGCGTTCGTCGTATTCGCCATTGCCTCGATGGCGCAACTCGTCGTCGGGCGCCTGCTCGATACGTTGGGGCCACGCACCGTCTTTATGGGGGCGGCGCTCGTGCAGCTCGTTTTCTTTGCCTTGATGCCAGGCTTTACCGACTGGACGGCGCTCGCCATTGCGCTCGGATTCATGCTGGGTGCGTTCGGCCAGATTCCGATCAACGACTATATGATCGGGAAAATGGCAAAGTCGGAGTTGCGTGCGACCGTCTACGGCATTCGCTACGTCGTGAGCTTCTCCGTGCTCGCGGCCGCACTGCCGCTGATCGCATGGATTCACGGCAACTACGGCTTCGATACGCTGTTTCGTGTGCTCGCGGTTGCGGCCGCCCTGATCCTCGCCGCTGTGTCGCTGTTGCCGCAACGGATACCTGAACCGGGTGCCGGAGGCGCTCCACGCTCCGCCTGAGCTTGACTGTCGGCAGCTGACGTACCGGATATCCGGGGCGCATGCTTAAGCCGGTCTTAACAGGTGTCCTCGTACCATGCATCGGGCAGAACGGGCGGTGCAGCCCCAGCCCCGAAGCAGGTGCGGGAGTAGACAAGTGGGGAGCGATGCGCCGCAGGTTGGCGTTTCTGCCGTCGAGAATGACCGCGTGATAGCGGCTCTCCCCCGCAAGGGGTGGCTGGCACGACGTCCGTGGCCCGTTCGCGTCCTATTGCTGATGCCGCTCTATGCTGGCGTTCTTGCGACGATCGCCATCTCACTACAACTGATCCGCTATACCATCCGATTTCCGGATCCCCTGGCGCTCACCGTCAATGAGCCTGGTCCGACGCTGCGCATTCTGGCGCGCGACGGCTCCGTGATCGCCGAACGAGGCGAACTCAACGATTTCGTCTCGCTAGACCGTCTTCCACGTCACCTAGTGGACGCTGTGATCGCCGTCGAGGATCGGCGCTTCTACACGCATTGGGGGTTGGACCCGTCCGGGCTAGCGCGGGCTGCGCTGGCCAATCTTCGAGCGGGCCGCACCGCGCAAGGTGGCTCTACGCTCACTCAGCAGCTCGCAAAAAACCTGTTTCTTTCGACCGACCGCACTCTCAGCCGCAAGGTCGAGGAGATGGTGCTGGCGTTCTGGCTGGAAGTGCGTTTGACGAAGCGCGAAATCCTGGAACTCTATCTCAACCGCGTCTACTTCGGTGGCGGCGCCTATGGCGTCGAGGCAGCGGCGCGGCGGTTCTTCAACAAATCAGCGCGAACGGTCACAGTCGCCGAGGCCGCCGTCATCGCAGGGCTTTTGAAAGCTCCCTCGAAATACTCGCCGTTCGCCAATCCTGGACACGCCCGCGGTCGTGCCCGAGTGGTCATACAGGCCATGGAATCTGCGCGGGTGATCAGTCCGGTGTCAGCCGCGGCGGCCTTGCGCCAATCGGTCCAGTTCGCCGATCCCGAGGCCGGCAAGCGACCGACGGGGCTCGAGTACGCGATCGATTACGTGCTCGACTCGTTGCCCCCGCTCGCCAGCGTCGGGAAGCGCGTGATCGTCGTTGAGACGACGATCGACCCCGATGTCCAGGTCCGGGCTCAGTCAACCATCGCCGCGGCCATCGCCAAGGACGGTGCTGCCGCGAAAGTCGGTCAGGCTGCGGTGGTCGTGATCGATACCGGCGGCGGTATCCGTGCCCTGGTCGGTGGGCGTTCGTTCGCTGAAAGCCAGTTTAACCGTGCTGTCAAGGCGCGGCGTCAGCCGGGCTCAGCGTTCAAGCCGTTCGTGTATCTCGCGGCAGCGGAATCCGGCTACTGGCCCGATACTCCCGTCGTCGATGCGCCGATCGAAATCGGGCAGTGGAGCCCCCGCAACGAGGACGGCCGGTTTCGTGGTCCGATCACGCTGACGCAAGCGCTTGCGCATTCCGTCAACACGGTCGCCGTTCGCCTACAACAGGAAATCGGTGCAGAGAAGGTCGTAAGCGTCGCCCGTCGTCTCGGCGTGCGCTCCGAACTGCGGCCCGATGCATCGTTGGCGCTTGGTACGTCCGAAATGGGCTTGCTGGAATTGTGTGGCGCCTTCGGTACCCTCGCGGCAGGAGGCTTGGCTGTCGAACCTCACATCGTGCACCGGATCCGTACGATGGAAGGTGAACTGCTCTACGAGCGGAACGAACCTCGGCCCCGAATGCTCGTGGCACCGGATACGATCGGTGCGATGAATACCATGCTGAATGCGACCATCGTCTCGGGTACAGGGCGCAGAGCCGCATTCTCCCGGCATCAGGCGGCGGGAAAGACCGGTACAACACAGGATTATCGTGATGCCTGGTTCGTCGGATACACCGCGCATCTCGTTGCGGGAGTCTGGTTCGGCAACGATGACGGAAGCCCGATGAATCGGGTGGCGGGTGGAGGTCTTCCGGCTCTCGTCTGGCGCGACGTGATGGAGCCCGCTCATGCGCCATTGCTGCCCAGATCGCTCCCGGCGGTTGACGGGTTTCTCGACCCGACACGTGCTCCGACGCCGACCGAGCGTAAGCCGGGTCCGGCCATGACGGCTCCCCATCCACCGGCGACGGTGAGCACGGCGGGCGCCGTGACGCCTGCTTCGGCCGCGTCGGCGAGTCCAATCCCTAATGGATTGGAGCCGGTGCCCCAAAGGCGCAATGTATCTGCGGGCAAATCTTCAGCAGCTGCGACCGACCGCTCAACATCCGCCAGCCCAAGATTTCCCGCCGAACCGATCGATGCCGAGTTGTTCGCAAGGGCCCTCGCCTCGCCACTCGAGGGTCGAACCTTCGATCCGCAGGCGGTTCGCGCAGCGCTCGGAAAAGCAACTGACTCGAGTAGCGAGCGGCGCGTTGGAGACGGGATCAACGGCAGCCGATAAGCCGTTCTCTGATTAGCGACCGCAAAGCTGCGACAGCTCGCTTTGGCTCCAGCGAGAGTCGGAATGCCAGCCACGTGAGCATTCGGTCGCTGTCGGTGGCACGACGGTCGCGCCCGATGCCCCGGTGCCTCGTCCCGTCGCCGCGCCACTCGTGCTGCCGGTGACGCCACCGTCCGATCCCAGGATCGGTGCGCCGGGCGTCGTCAGCGTTCCGGATCGCGAATCCGCAGGCGCCGTGAGGGTGCGTTGTCTGGTGCCGGTTGAATCGGCGGGAATGCCGGCGCCGGGCTGGGTCGTCGTGCTCCGCCCTGTCGCTCCCGGTGTAGCTGTCGAGCCTCCTGGAGCAGCGGTGGAGCCACTTGCTCCGGCCCCTCCACCTGCCGCGCCGCCGGCACCGCTGCTTGCGCCTCCGCCTCCCCCTCCGGATTGCGCCAAAGCGCCTCCCGCTGACAAGCTCAAGGCCACGACCGCTATCAGAAACCTGCTCTTCATGTTGGCTTCTCCTGCTGATTTTATGGCCAACGTGCCGGTCGTCGGGTGGTTCCCTCTTGCCAAGGCATCCACTCGGTTGGCTCAGTGCATCGGCGGTGGTGCCTCGGCGCACGACGTAAGTTGCACGCACGAACGTGCTTGCGAGTGGAGGTCTTCCAAGAATGACGGCCAATGGGACATCGAAGGCGGAAACGGTCCGGCCCGGCGCCAGCATCGGCATCGACATCGGCGGGACCTTCACGGACGTCGTCTGCTCGACAGCAACGGGCACCCACATCCTCAAGGTACCGACCACGCGCGACGATCCGGGCCGTGCCGTCCTCGCGGCGCTCTCCATGCTGCAGGATCGTTTCGCCATTGCCCCAGAGACCATCACCACCTTTACCCACGGCACCACGATCGCGACCAATGCCGTCCTGGAGCGCAAGGGCGCACGGGTCGGTCTTGTTGCAACGCGCGGTTTCGGGGACGTGTTGGATATTGGCCGTCAGATCCGGCGGCAAATGTATGATCTGAATCTTCGGCCGGAGACGCCCGGCTGGCTCGCTCCCGGCGCGCGCCGTGTCGAGGTGCAAGAGCGGATCGACGCCAAGGGTCAAGTCCTGGTCCCACTGGACGAGGCTTCGCTGCAGGCTGCCATCACCAAGTTGAAGGCCGAAGGTGTGGAGGCGGTCGCCGTCGCGCTGTTGTTTTCGTTCCTCAACCCGGATCACGAGCGCCGGGTTCGCGCGGCCATCGAGGCCGCCATGCCGGGTGTGCCTGTCTCCATCTCAAGCGACGTCGATCCCGTTTTCCGAGAGTACGAGCGCACTGTCGTCACCGCCTTCGATGCCTACGTGAAGCCTGTCGTTGCGCGCTATCTCGCAAATCTCGACCGGGATCTCGGCAATGTCGGTGTGCCGGTCCCGTTGCAGATCATGCAGTCGCGTGGGGGGCTTGCCGGCGGGGAGGTGGCACGAGAACGACCCGTCCGCCTCTTTCTTTCGGGACCTGCGGCCGGCGCCATCGGTGGGCAAGCGGCTGGACGAGAGGCAGGGCTCGACAATCTCATCACCGTCGACGTGGGCGGCACCTCGAGCGACATCGCTTTGATCGACCGCGGCCGTGTTCTCGTGAAGGGGGAGGCCGAGATCGCTGGCTATCAGGTGCGTGTGCCGATGCTCGACGTGACGACGCTCGGCGCTGGTGGCGGATCAATCGCGTGGATCGACACCGGGGGCGGGCTTCGTGTCGGTCCGCAATCGGCGGGCGCTAATCCGGGGCCTGCCTGCTACGGCCGCGGCGGAACCGACGCCACTGTCACCGACGCCTCGATCGTACTCGGTCTGCTCAACCCGGCCTTTTTCGCAGGCGGTAGTCTGCGCCTCGATCCGGACCTGTCGTGGGCGGCCATCGAACAGCGGGTGGCGCGACCGCTCGGCCTGAGCGTGGAGGAGGCTGCGCTGGGTATTCATCGCATCGCCAATGCACACATGGCGGACGGGATGCGTCTCGTCTCGATCAACCGGGGCTACGATCCCCGCGAGTCCGTGCTGGTGCCGTTGGGCGGTGCCGGTGGTCTGCATGCCGTGCCGCTGGCCTTGGAGCTCGGCATCGACCGTGTTCTCGTGCCACGCTATCCGGGTGTGCTGGCGGCGGCCGGTCTTCTTGCCGCGCCAATCGAGCATGAGGTTTCCGGCGCATTCCTCACGCCACTTGCCGAGGCAAAGCGCGCCGATCTGGCATCGGCCTTTGCCGCGCTCGATGCCCGTGCCGAGGCGCTGATGCAAGCTGAGCGCATCGAGGGGCTTGCCCGGGAGCGGCTGACACTCGCCGACGTCGGCTATGTCGGCCAGAGCCACTACATCGAGGTGCCGATCGATCTCGGCTCCGGCGATCCGCTCGCCGATCTCTATCGCGCCTTCGAGGCGGCGCACGAGAGGCTCAACGGACATAAGACGGGTGCCAAGGCCAAGATCGTCAATCTGCGCGTCGTGCACCGGGCACATCGTCCGCACCATCCCATGGGCGAGATTCCGCCCGAGGAGATGGGCCGGTCGCTCAAGGGGCGGCGAGCCGTTCTTTTCCCCGGTGAAAGCATCCGGATCGATGCCGCCATCCATGATCGCGCCTTGATCGGCGCCCGCGAGCGGCTGCAGGGTCCGATCATCATTGAGCAGGCCGATTCCACCACGCCGGTGCCGCCCGGCTGGACAGCCGAGATCACGGGCGGCGCCGCTCTCTTGCTCATGAGGAGCGCGCCATGATCGATTCTCATCGCACCACGCACCGCATCGACCTCGCCGCCGAGCGCTTCGATCCCATAACGCTCGAGGTCATTCGGCACCGTCTCGACAAAATCGCAGAGGAGATGCAGGCGACGCTCCTCAAGTCGTCTTGTTCGCCGATCGTCAAGGAGGGGCTCGATGCTTCGGCAAGCCTTTTCACCCTCGACGGGACGACGCTGGCGCAGGCGTGTGCGATCGCCATCCACCTCGGCACGCTCATCCCGGCGGTCGGGTCGATCCTCGCAAAATTCCCTGTCGAGCAAATGCGCGACGGCGACATCTACATTTTGAACGACCCCTATTGCGGCGGCACGCATCTTCCCGATTTCGCCGTCGTGATGCCGGTGTTTGCAGGCGGACGCCCGGTCGCGCTCGCCGCCACCATGACCCACCACCAAGACGTCGGCGGCAAGACGGCAGGTTCCGTACCGACGGACTCGACCGAGATTTTCCAGGAAGGCATCCGCATTCCTCCGGTCGCCTGGGCCCGTGCCGGGGTCTTCGACGAAACGCTGACAGCCGTGTTGCGCCAGAATGTGCGTATTCCGGACATTTTCATGGGTGATCTTCACGCCCAGATCGCCGCCTGCAAAATCGCCGCGATGCGCTTGCGAGAGGCGGTCGAGAAGTTCGGGGACAATGTATTGCTTACGTCCTTCTCGGTCCTGCTCGATCGGGCCGAGGTCATGACCCGAGATGCGCTCCGCAGACTGGCGCCCGGCACTTATCGTGCGGTCGATTTTCTCGACAATGATGGCATCGACCTTGATCGCCGCATTCGTATCGAGGTGGCGGCAACGATCGCCGACGGCACCATTCACTTCGATCTGACGGGCTCCAGCTCGCAGGTCAAAGGACCGATCAACTGCGTGCCATCCGGAAGTCTCTCCGCTGCATGTTTCGCTGTGCGCGCGGTCACCGACCCCTCGATCCCGAGCAACGGCGGTTGTTTTTGTCCGATCACGCTGACACTGCCGGAAGGCTCGATCGTCAACCCTCGGGAGCCGGCTCCGGTGAATGCCCGGACGGCCACTATCAAACGCATCACCAATACGATGTTGAAAGCGCTCTCTGGCGTTGCGCCGGACCGTGTCCCGGCCCCCAACTCGGGTGAGCTACTGGTCATGGCCTGGGGTGGTCAACGCAGCGACGGGACACCGTTCGTCACAGGCGAGTTGCTCGCCGGTGGCGCAGGCGCGGGAGATGGCTTCGACGGTGTAGATGCCATCGAGACCGATGCTACCAACTGCATGAACCTTCCCGTCGAAGCCATGGAACTCGATGCACCGATCCGGGTGCACCGATGGGAGCTGGTTGCCGGCTCGGGAGGGGACGGCGCCTATCGCGGGGGACGTGGCCAGCTCAAGGAGTACGAGATCCTGGACGACGTTGCGGGCACCGTTTCCTACTCACACCGAGGGGAACGGCACTTCATCGCCGCCGACGGCCTGGAAGGGGGGATGCCAGGGGCTCTGGCCCGGTCCTGGATCACGCGAGTCGACGGCCGCGAGGAAATCATTCCGTCGAAGACGGTGACGCGACTCGCGCCGGGCGATCGTGTCGTCATTTCCACGGCGGGCGGCGGCGGATATGGCCCACCTGAGGCTCGCGCCGCAGAAGCCGTCGCACGCGATCGCGCCGACGGAAAGGTCTGAAGGACAGGTTCGACACGAGGCGCGCCGAACCTGTCTGCTTTTCAATGCAGCATTGCGCCAGCGATAATGACGATGACGAGGATCGCAGCGAACAGGGCGAGGACATACCCCCCACTACGGCTGGAATACTCGGTCGCAGGCGCGGTTGCGTCGGCGGGGTCTGATGGCTCTTGGGATTGCATCCGTCTTTGTCTCCGGGTTTACGCGTCCGCGCGCGCTTTGCGCCGCGGCGCGAAGCTGGGTCGTTCATTCCAGAATGGGAAGTAGACGTCCTAGGCGGGCGGCCCGCGATTGTTCGGGGAGATGACCTCGGAGAAGCGGGGAGCGCGGTGCAAATCGGAACGCGCGGCAATCGTCGGACGGGAGATGTGTGCCGGATCGAAGGAGAGGCTAGCGTCCGGTTCCTGATCCCGCTCGGCAGATCTATCGCTGGCGCCGCGCCAACGCTCGACCGTCGCGATCGAAGGCAGTGCCAAACCCGATTCGGCGCAGGCCACCTGAGACGCACAGGGTGTATTCGTCGCATCTGCGGCGGTCGGCGACACACCCGGCAGCCAAAGAAGGGTCAGCCAGGAGGCTATGGCGAACACGGCGACTAAGGCTGCCAAACGGCGAGCACAGCTGGCTGCCGGCATTTGGTATGCGGCAACCTCGACGGAGTTCGTCGTAAGCCCTGAAGATGGCTTAGCCTGTCGCACGATGTGAGTGTCCATCATCAGGGCGCGGCTCGGGCGTCAAGTCATTGGTGGAGAGGGTTGGATTCGAACCAACGTAGGCGAAGCCAACGGATTTACAGTCCGTCCCCTTTAGCCACTCGGGCACCTCTCCATCGCGCGACCGCCCGCAGGCGGACACTACAGACATTAGTCTAGCAGCTCATGCGCTGATGCGCACCGGTCCGAACGGGTCGGCGCGTCGCCAGGGTTTATGGGGAGCCCACCGATCCGTGTCAACCGGCAAACGCAGATCAGACCGGAGCCGGCCTGCCCCTAATCGCAACCGGCTTTGTGCCTCTCTATCGGCGTGATCGCCAGTGGCCCCCTCCCCCGGACCGGCCGGGTAGAGAGCGGGCCCTCGCCCCCGCGACCCCTGGGGATCTGCCGCAGGGGCACTCGCCCTGGTATAAGACGGCCTGAGACCTCACGCCGAAAGCCAACCCAGTGCGTAGTGACTTCGAGATCGGTGGCCATAAGGTGCCCGCGGGATCGCGCGCGCTCGTCGATCTACATGTGTCAAAACTATCAAACCATACCCCCGTTACGCTACCCGTGCATGTCCTGCATGGTCCGCGGCCCGGACCGGCAATGTTCATCTCGGCGGCCATCCACGGCGATGAACTGAACGGTGTTGAGATCATTCGTCGTGTGCTGAGAACATTGCAAGCCGGCAATATCTCCGGGACTTTGCTCGCCATCCCGGTCGTCAATGCCTATGGCTTCATCGGTCGGTCCCGCTACCTACCCGATCGACGCGATCTCAATCGCTCGTTTCCGGGCTCGGGCACCGGGTCGCTGGCGGCGCGTCTCGCGAACCTCTTCTTGAAGGAGGTGGTTCGTCGTTGCCAAGTCGGCATCGACCTTCACACAGCCGCGGTCCACCGCGTGAACCTGCCTCAGATTCGCGCCGACTTTGCGCGCCGTCCCCGCTGCCGCGAATTAGCGGAGGCCTTCGGGGCTCCGGTTGTGCTCGAAAGCCCGGAGCGGGCGGGCTCGTTGCGGCGAGCGGCCCGGGAAAGCGGTGTCGACGTTCTCGTCTATGAGGGCGGCGAGGGCCTCCGTTTCGACGAGTTTGCGATCAAGGCAGGCGTCGATGGTATTGCCGGGGTGATGCTCAAGACGGGCATGCTCGAGCTGCCCGACGGCATCGAGCTCACGACGCCTGACGCAGGACGCCGACCCGTCTTCGCCAATGCATCGAAGTGGGTCCGAGCGCCGGATGGGGGGGTCTTTCGCTCGGTGAAGCGGATCGGCAACGCCGTGAGCGAGAACGAGCCGATCGGTGTCGTCTCCAATCCTTACGAGGGCAGTGAAATCCAGGTCCGTAGCCCTCGTCGGGGCATTATCGTCGGCGCCACGACGCTCCCGATCGTCAACATGGGGGATGCCCTGTTCCACATTGCCTGGGCCGACGAGCACGACCGTGCGCGGCTCGCGCGTGGGGCCGTCACTCCGATCGACCCGACGGCAGACGATATGGAGGTTGACGCGGGGCCGGAGGCCGTCATGGACGAGGACGAGATCATCTGATCCGTCCGCCTGGGGGCTCACGATCGCCGGTACGTGCGGGTTAGCGCTTCAGCTCGATTTCTATGAATACGAACTCATAGTCGTTGGCGTTGACGACATTGTGCTCGACGCCTTCGCTGCGCGCATATGGCCTACCGGTTGTCAGATCCGCGGTGCGCGACGTACCACCGGGTTCCTCCAGCAGCAGCTTGCCGGTCGTCATGGGGACGACCACGTAGTCGTGACCGTGCTTGTGCCAACCGGTCTCTGCGCCTGGGGGGAACCGCCATTCCGTCGCGATCGTCTTAGCGTCGTCCAGGAGAACCGTCGGCTGGGCCTTGGGGCGGGCGATTGTCATATCGGTTTTTCGCTTTGCTCGTTGTCGGACGACTGGTCGGTCTCCGGCTGCCACGGCTGATCGAGGTCGAGCCCGCAGCCGGGGCAGTGCGACTTCACTCCGACCGAGAGCCGGCCCGTGCCGATCGGCCCCTTCTTCCACATGAGTGGTGTCGAGCAGCGCGGACAGCTGGCTGCGGCCCGTGTCAGCATGGCGACAATCAGAAGGCCGACGCCTCCGATCAGCAACAGCGCGGGCAGCACGCCGTAGCCGATCTTCTCGACCGTGGTGATGAAGGCGAGGAACAGCATCAAAATGGCAACGGTCACGCTGCCAAGATAAATGCGGCGAATGCGCCGGAACACCACGTTCGGTATGAACGGCTCGGCTGCGGTGGTCGGGGATGTCGTCATGCGACTCTCAGTAGCTCTTCGGGAGCCCGAGCTGGCGCTCGGCGATGTTCGACATGATCAACTCCCGGCTAATTGGTGCAATCCGGCATAGCATGACCTCGCGCATGTAGCGCTCGACGTGGAACTCCTTCGAGTAGCCCATGCCGCCGTGTGTCAGAACGGCTGTCTCGCAAGCCTCGAAGCCCGCCTCGCCAGCAAGATATTTTGCGGCATTGGCTTCGATACCACACGGTTTGCCCTCGTCGTATAGGGCCGCCGCCTTGAACGTCATCAGGTTCGCCGCCTCCAGGCTCATCCATGCCTTGGCCAGCGGATGCTGGATGCCCTGGTTCTGCCCGATTGGACGACCAAATACCACGCGATCCTTTGCGTATTGCGTTGCCCGCTTCAATGCTACGCGCCCGAGACCGACGGCCTCTGCCGCAATCAGGATGCGCTCTGGGTTCATGCCATCGAGAATGTAGCGGAAGCCCATGCCTTCCTCGCCGATCCTGTCTTCGATCGGAACCGGGAGGCCATCGATGAATACTTGGTTCGAGTCGACGGCCTTGCGGCCCATCTTCTCGATCTCCCGCACCTCGACATACTTGCGATCGAGTGTGGTGTAGAAGAGCGAAAGGCCCTCCGTGGGCTTCTTCACCTTGTCGAGATCGGTGGTGCGAGCGAGTAGCAGCACCTTATCGGCCACCTGCGCCGTCGAGATCCAGATTTTCTGGCCGTCGACACGATAGCGGTTGCCCTCGCGGGTCGCCTTGGTTTTTAGGCGGGTCGTATCAAGGCCAGTGTTGGGCTCGGTCACGGCGAAGCAAGATTTCTCCTTGCCTGCAATCAGCGGGGGCAGCATGCGTTGCTTCTGCTCCGCCGTCCCATAGAGGACGACCGGATGCAGGCCGAAGATATTCATGTGCACGGCCGAGGCACCCTGCATACCGGCTCCGGATTCAGCGATCGTCTGCATCATGAGCGCCGCCTCGGTGATGCCCAGGCCGGCACCACCATATTCCTCCGGCATCGCGATCCCAAGCCAGCCGTCGGCGGCGAGCGCCTGGTGCAATTCGACCGGGAATCCGCCTTCCTTATCCTTCTTCAGCCAGTAGTCATCGCCGAAGCGATCGCAGATGCGCTCGATGGCCGAGCGGATTTCCTGTTGTTCGGCGGTCAGTCCGGTGATCATCTCGAAGGGTGCTCCTGGATTTCTATCGTGCGCGGCCGACGATGCCGCCAGCCTCGAGCCTCGCTATCTCTGCCTCGTCGAACCCTGCGGCGACTAGCAACTGTCGCGTGTCGGAACCGGCTTCCCGAGGCGCAGCCGCCAGCTCCGGTTGCGTTCGGGAGAAGCGCGGCGCGGGTGCCGGCTGCTGTACGCCGTCTCGATCGACGAATGTGGAACGTAGCGCATTGTGCGGGTGCTTGGTTACCTCAGAGATCGCAAGTACCGGCGCGAAACAGGCATCACTGCCCTCGAACGCGACTTCCCACTCGGCGCGGGTTCTGGATTTGAATATTTCCGTGAACCGCGCGCGAAGCGTCGGCCACCCGCTTCGGTCATGCTGGGGGGGCAACGAGGCGCCAGCAAGCCCGAGCCGCTGCAGCAAATCCGCGTAAAAGCGCTTCTCGATCGAGCCGATCGACACCCACTTGCCGTCCTTGGTCTCATAGACGTCATACCAGGGGGCGCCCGTATCGAGCATGTTGGTGCCGCGTTCCTCGCGCCAGATGCCCTCGGACCACATGCCGTGGAACATCGCCATCAGGCTGGCGGCACCGTCTACCATGGCTGCATCAACAACCTGGCCTTTGCCCGATCGCTGCGCCTCGAGCAGCGCGCATACCACCCCGAAAGCCAGATACATGCCACCGCCGCCGAAATCACCAACAAGGTTCAGTGGGTGCAACGGCCGCTCCCCGGCCCGCCCGAGGTGGTTGAGAACGCCAGCCAGCGCGATGTAGTTGATGTCGTGGCCCGCGCGCTGGGCGAGCGGTCCCTCCTGTCCGAAGCCGGTCATCCGACCGAAGACCAGCCTTGGATTGATAGTTGCGAGCACCTCAGGACCAAGGCCGAGCCGCTCCATCACCCCCGGCCGGAACCCTTCGATCAAGGCGTCGGCGTCCTTGACGAGTCGCTTCACGATTTCTACGGCCTCAGGCTTCTTGATGTCGACGGCGATGGATTTCCGACCACGGTTCATCACCTCGAAGGCGGGCGCCCTGTCCAGGCCAAGGTCGGCCTTCTCGCGTCGGTCGATGCGGATCACCTCGGCACCCATATCGGCCAGCATCATTCCGCAGAACGGGGCAGGCCCAATGCCGGCCATCTCTATCACCCTGGTGCCTTTGAGCGGTCCCATTTCGCCTCCTTGCGTGCCGGTTTCACCGTCGAACCGGTCTCTGTCGTGCGCTGGCCAGCGCCTTCTGTCGAGATCGATCCAGTCGTCAACCAAGGCTTAAGCCTAACCCGTTCCGGCAAAGCTTTATAAACAGCCTCTGTGGTCTCTTCGTCTCGCACAAGAGTAGGCGTTTGTCGCAGGGACGCGCGTGAGGAATACTTCGAGGTCATTGCGTGAGGCCGGCCGCCGCCTATTCTGGGCGGCTGCGCACGCATTCACGCCCGTCGCAGGCAGAGTTCTCGCAAGGCTACGGCGCGCCTCGACCTTGGGGCGCACGAAGATTCTGTCTGCGGGCCGACGGATTGCGCTCGTCGGATTGGCAGCTGCCGCTCTACTGATTATGTGGCTGGTTGCCGGTGAAATTCTTGAGCCAATTCGAGTTGCGATCATTGCGGCCTTGGCTCTGGCAGCTGCCGCAATCGCTGCGGTGCTCGGTCATCGCCCCGCGCCGCCGCCCCGTGACATGCGCGAACTCGATCGGTTCCAGATTCTCAGCGACCGGCTGGAGAAAGGCATCGAGAAACTCAAGGATCTGCAGTGGGAGCTGACGGACAACGAGACCCGGTACCGCGACCTTCTCGACAGCCAAAACGATATCATTACGCGCGTGGATGCGCGCGGGCGGCTGACGTTCGTCAACAGGGCATTCTGCCGGACTTTCGCAGTCGAGGCCGGGGAAGTTCTGGGCACGCCGTTCAAGCCCGAGGTGCTGCAGCACGAAGTGGAGGCTCGTGAGGCAGCCGAGTCAGGGCGACGTCAACGGTTCGAGCAACTTGTCATGACGGCAGATGGTGCTCGCTGGTTCGCTTTCGAGCAGACCGCGATCTTGGGCGACGACGGTAACGTGAGGGAGATCCAGCTGCTCGGTCGCGATATCAGCGAACAGCGTCGCATTCAAAACGCGCTGGCTGAGGCCCGCGATCAGGCCGAGTCTGCAAACCGCGCCAAATCTCGGTTCCTTGCTGCCATGAGTCACGAGATTCGCACGCCTATGAACGGCATTCTCGGCATGGCCAACCTGCTGTCCGAGACAGAGCTTTCAGCCGAGCAGCGGTCCTACATCAGTGCGATCGACTATTCTGCGAAAAACCTGCTGACGATCATCGATGAGATACTCGATCTTTCAAAGATCGAGGCCGGCAAGCTCGAGATGCATCCTGCGCCATTCCCACTCGACGAATGCGTGCAAAGCGTCGTGGAGCTGATGTGGCCTCGCGCCCGAGAGAAGCAACTCGATCTCGCGTGGCGACTTGATCCCGATTTACCTCGCACCGTCATCGGCGACGAGACGCGCGTACGCCAGATCCTGCTCAACCTTCTGGGTAACGCCGTCAAATTCACCGATGCCGGGGGAGTTGTGGTTCGTGTTCGCCGCTCACAGCTGACGGCGGCGAGCAAACAGGCGTCTGATAAGCCGGGGCAAATCTGTATCGAAGTCGAGGTCGCCGATAGTGGCGCCGGCATTGCCGAAAACCTGATGCAGAACCTGTTTGCCGAATTCGAGCAGGCTGACGATGCGGTTCGCCGCAAACGCAGCGGCACCGGCCTCGGCCTCGCCATCTCGCGTCGCTTAGCGCGCGCTATGGACGGCGACATCGAGGTCGAGAGCACGCTGGAGGTCGGATCTACATTCCGCGCGCGAATGGTTCTCCTCGCGCAGCCTGGCGCGCGGCAAGTCCTGCCGACCCTGGAAGGTCGCCGCATGGGTCCAGTGCTGGTGGTCTCGGGGCGCTTACGGCAGCGCACGATCATACAAGAGACATTGCTGTCGCTCGGCATCGACTGCGAGGTTGCCACTCGCGAGACGGTAGCCGGTACGGTCGCGACAGCCCACCAAGCGGGCCTCGTGTTCGATACCGTCATCGCCGATGCCGAAGAAGGACCCCAGGCAGTGGGGCAACTTATTTCCGAGGCCTGCGCTCCAGGTCAGCGTCAGCCTCGTGCTGTGCTGGTCGTCGACCAGGCTGGCGGCAGCCGTCTCGAAACATTCAAGTCGGTGGGCTGCGATGCCTATCTCGTGCGCCCTGTGCGGCCAGCGTCGCTCGTGACCCAGCTTGGGCTCGACCGCTGCCGTGGTGAGGCTCGCATGATGGCGGTGGAGGCTGATGCCCGAACGGCCCCGGGACCGGGCCCGGCATCGATGACGCGGGGCCGGCGCATTCTCCTGGTCGAGGACAACGACATCAACGCGCTGCTGGCGCGGCGAATGAGCGAGAAGGCCGGATGCATCGTGCATCACGCGCCAAGCGGACCTGACGCGCTCGGCTGGTGCGAAGATATCTTGGCCAAGAGCGATACAGTCGATCTGGTGCTGATGGACATCCATATGCCCGAGATGGACGGCTTCGAGACGGCGCGCCGCATCCGTCGCCTTTTCGCGGCCCGGGACCGGGTGGCGCCACCCATCGTGGCGCTTACCGCAAACGCATTCGCCGAGGACCGAAAACGCTGCCTCGAGGCCGGCCTCGACGACTATCTAGCCAAACCATTCGATCGATCCGAGCTCGAGGCGCTGCTGCGGAAGTGGTGCGCCACCGAGCAATCGCCGCGCGACGGTTCGATCGACGGCTGCGCCGCGTAAGGATCGCCGGCCGGAGCCGCCGGCGGATCCCACAAGCTCATGTTTTGCGATCGCCTGACCTACTCCAGGGCCGCTGGGTCCGTCGCGCACCCGGAGTACTGCGCCGTCACAGCGGATGGAAAGGGTGTCAATCTAGGGAGCGAGAAGACCGAGACGGATCGCCTGGCGCACGAGGACGGCCACGCTCTCGGCCTGCATCTTGTCCATGATCTGAACCCTGTAGCTCTCCACCGTTCTCGGGCTTATGCCGAGACGCCCCGCAATGGCATGGCTCGTGAAGCCCTGCACGACCAGGTCGAGAACCTCGGCCTCACGACGCGTCAATGACTGGTGGCGGCGCTCAAGGTCCTGCAGCGATTGACGGCCTGCCAGATCCTCGAACGCCTGAGCCAGACATCGGTTGATGGCGGCAACGAGCTGGGCGTCATCCACCGGCTTTTCGATGAAATCCTCTGCCCCGGCTTTGATCGCGGCGACCGCCATCGGCACGTCGGCGTGGCCTGAGATCAGGATCACCGGGAGCTTGCTTCCACGCCGGCCGAGTTCGTGCATCAACTCGATCCCATCCATTCCCGGCATGCGGACATCGGCGATGAGACATCCGGCATGGGCGGGGGCGCTCGACCGTAAGAACGCATGGGCGGAACCGAACGTCTCGATCTGGTAGCCGAGAACGCTCAGCATCTCGCTGAGGGCATGGCAAACTGCCGGCTGGTCGTCGACGATATAGACGGTTGGTCCCGGCTTCATGTTCATGTCCTGCCACTTACCTTTCGACTCGTGCTCGGCAGAGAGAATCGGACCTCTGTGCCTTGCGAAGACGTCTCGCTCACTCGAATGCGTCCACCGTGCGCCTGCACGATCATTTTACAGATCGACAATCCAAGGCCTAGTCCGTCGATCTTGGTCGTGCTGAGCGGCTCGAAGATAGTGTCCACACGGTCGGGCGCAATACCGATCCCGTTGTCGCTGATGGCAATCTCGACGCTGGTGTCATCAAACCCGAACTCAATTGCAATCCGACCGTCAGTGCGACCGCTTTCCCTGATGGCGTCGATCCCGTTTCGGACGAGGTTGATGATCACTTGCTGGATTTGCACCGGATCGCCGATCACGTGTGGCAGGGATATGGGGCCGCGGGGCGCAATGATCGTGATCCCCTCGGAGCTGGCAAGTGGCTGAACCAGGGCTAGTGCATCCGCAACGGCCTCCTGGGCGTCGACAACCTCGGTATCCGGCTCGCCACGGCGCAAGAATTCACGCATGCGGCGCACTACGGCTGCCGCATGGTCGATCTGTTCGATCATCGATTGTACGTTGCGAACTGCGCGCGCCTTGTCGGCGTTCTCTGATTCAAGCAAACGACTGACCGACCTGGCATGTGCCCTCGCTGCCGTCATCGGCTGGTTGATCTCGTGCGCCAGGGCAGCTGCCATGCCGCTGACCAGATTGAGGCGCGCGGTTCGAGCGGCCTCGTTCTGCATAACTTGCAGGCGACGTGCCGCATCGCGTGCTGCTTCGTCGGCGGCATCGCGTTCGCTGACGACAGCGCCCACAAGCAGCACGGTTACCGTCATGACCAGCATCAGAAGCTGGTACTCCGTGAATCGCGCGAGGTCGAACCCGTAAAGGTGGAGGATGCCGACCAATCCCAACTGAGCGATGGTGAGCGCCGCACAGGCGCCATCGATGCCGTGCCGAACGGCCGCAACCACGACAGGCAGGAACAGCAAGTAGAACAACCCCTGCCCGAACGGTTGATCGGGGCGCATGATGATGCCCAAAGCAATCAGGATCACGCCCAGATAGCCGCTGAACTCGAAAAGCACCTCGGGTGGCACGGATTTCAGCTTTTCACGGTGCCGATAGGCACGCAAAACCAAGGGCGTCACCACGGCGATACCGATCACGTCACCTAGGACAGAGAGGCCAGCCGTGCGCAATGCATCGATCCAATTGACCTGCCGGATCATCAGATTGCCAAAGCCGAGAATTGTGGAAGCGATCACGGCGCCGGCGAGTCCACCGACGATCACGACGCCCATGTCCCGGGTGTGGAAATGGGGCGTGCTCAATCGAAGCAGATCGCGGACGACGCCGGCCACGCCAGTGTAGGCTATGGCTGTGGTCGCCGCGACGACGATCAGGGACGCCCAGCCGAGAGCGCTGCCGAGGACCAAAACGGCTGAGAGCAAGACGGACGCGAAAAAAACGACTCCGTAGGTGGTGCCTTTCAGAATGATTACTGCGAACATCAGGCCGAGCCCCGGATTCCAAGGGGTCACGGGAAGGCCGCCGTGCTCGTGTAGAAAGCTCAACCATTCGAGCCCGAGATAGAGTGCAGCGAGCCCGAGGGAAAACAGCGGAGCTGGCCATCTGCCCTCTAAAGTGCCTACCGCCTGCGTCGCCACGGCCGGCGCTGGACGCACGGAGTTCTTGAAGCTGGGCAGGTCTGTCACCTTCGGATGCTCTCGGGTTGCCGCGCACCGAAGTTGCGAGCGGTCACTTTTTCTTGCCGCAGATCGGCCGGCGCGGCAACAATGTGAGATCGACCCCGCCTGCACCAGAGCCGAAAGCGAGCCCCATGACTGCGCCCGAGCGCCTGCGCGCCCTACTGTCGAAGCCCGAATTCGTCGTCATGCCCGCCGTTTGGGATGGGATTTCCGCCAAACTCGCGGCCGGAGCCGGTTTCGAGACCGCGTTTCTGTCCGGCTCTTGCGTTGCTGCAAGCCGGCTCGGGGGGCCGGATCTCGATCTGATCTCGTTCGCGGAAATGTTCGATTCGTTCAACATGGTCCGCCAGGCGGCGCCCGGGACCCTCGTCCTCGCCGACGGCGACCACGGCTACGGCAACCCTATGAACGTCCAGCGGACGGTTCGTGCCTATGGCCGGGCTGGCGCGGCTGCGATCCTGATCGAGGACAAGATCACGCCGCGCGCGCTTACTGCCGGAGGGAAGCCATGCATCCCGCGCGAGGAGGCACGTATGAAGATCCGGGCGGCGAAGGAGGCCGCCAAGGAGAGTGGCATCCTGATCCTCGCTCGCACCGATTGCCGCCCGACGGCGGGCATCGACGAAGCCGTAGCCCGTATCGAAATGTACGTCGAGGAAGGTGCCGATATCCTGTTCCTCGACAGTCCGGCCGACGAGGCGGAGATCAAGCGGGCCGTGGCCGCTGCCAAAGGCAAGCCCTCGTTCGTGGTGCTCTCCCCTGGTGCGCCTCGCGCCACACCGTCGCAAACGGAGGCCGCCGCGCTCGGCTTCAAGATCGGCACGTTCCCGACCGCGATGCTGTCGCCTGCCATTGCGGGCATCAAGGCTGGGCTTGCGGCGCTGAAGGCCGGAGAGGCGGAATCAGGGGCTGCCCTTTCGCCGGCGGATCTGCGCGAAACTCTCGGCTATGGGGCCTATGAAATCGAGGCGAAGCGCTTCCTCGCGAAGGGGTGAGGCGACTGGGTCGCGTGCGGGCCTCTACGTGGCGCAGGCCGCGCCTTGCGATGAAACATTCGTCGATGCAGGAGTCCGTAGCTCACCTGATCCAGAGCAATAGCTGCATCGGTCGCCGATCAGGACAGGTCATCTTGCCCTCATAGGCGTCCGACAGCGAGCCCTGGTAGCTACAGGCGACGCCGTCAAACGTCACTGTAGCGTCGATGCGGGCGAAGAGGGGATGCTGTCGCACGCGCAGCTCGCCCGATTTCTCCTGAGGGCCCTCCTGGCTACACCATCCGACGTGTGTCATTTTCATCGGACCGCTCAGTTCGCGGGAGCCATCGTCGCGTGTGAGTGTCGCCGTCAATTCCCATTCGCCCGCATTGCCGGTGAAGCCGTTGACCTCGGCTATCGCCGGGAGCGGACCGGCCGCCCAGGACAGGCCGGCCCATACGGCAACCACGCCGCAGACGAATGAGACGGTTACGATCGTCCATTGCATCATTGGAGGCATAGGCTAGCTCCCATCTGCATCTTGGACCGATGGCCAGGAGGCGCAGGAGCCTCCCGGGTAGAGATCGCATCAACCCTTCTTGCCGAGGAAGCTGCGTGCCTCGGCGATTTCCGGGCGAACCGTATCCGCGCCGGCGGCCAGTTCAACGACCTTGGCGTAGTAATTCCGAGCCTTGGTTTGGTCCCCGGCTTTGGCGGCGGATCTTGCCGCGCCGACGTATGCCAGCAGGCGGTTCGGCTCCTTCTGCAGGGTCGCCTCGTAGGCGGCGAGCGCCTCCTTGGATTGTCCGCGTTCGAGCAACAGATTGCCGTAGAGTTCGCGGGCCGGCGCCAAAGGTCCCGGTGTCACCGGGTGCTTGTCGGTGCGATCCTCAGCATCGGCGGCGGTGGCGAGCGCTATCAATGCCTCATCCGTCTTGCCTTCCGCCTGCAGGACCCAAGCCGCAGCCACCTGACGCTGGATATCGACCTGCCCTGACCAGTAGGCGTCCTTCTTCTCGAGCAGCGCCTTGTGCAACTCGTCGAGCTTTGCGATCTCGGACTTGGCTGCAGCCACGTTGCCTGTTTTTGCAGAGCCGAGCGCGCGCGCATAGTGCGTCATGGCCACGACCTGCGCCGCGGGATTGTCCTTGACCTCGAGCGCCGCTGCCTCGGCCCAGGCGTTCCGCTCGACGGCGAAGCGAGCTGGCGACGCCGCGATCGCGAACGGCCCGACAAAGAACGTCTCGGTGTAGCCGGTCACGGCCTTCATCTTCGCAATGACGGCCTCTGCCTGCTTTTCCTGCCCCAGCTGGAGATGCGCGTAGACGAGATAGTCCATGGCATGCAGCTGGTCGTGAAGATCCCTGGTCTGGCTGGCAACCTCAGACGACCGTGCGTTGGACTGTATCGAGTCCTTCCAATAGCCGACGCGGGTGAAGATGTGCGACGGCATGTGTAAAGCGTGCGGGGCGTCGGGCGCCACTTTGGCGTAGCGGCGTGCGGCGTCGAGGCCCTTCGCCGCAATCGCCGGATAATCGTAAAGGTGGATCAGGTAGTGCGCTACGCCGGGATGCTCGGGCAGGCGCTCCCAGATTTTCTCCAGTATCGCGGCGCCCTTCAACTGCTTCGCGAACGTTTTGTCAGCAGGCGACGCGCTCGTGTTGAGTGCCAGTGCATAATAGATCTGCGCCTCATCGTCCTTGGGATAGGTGGCGGCAAGTTTCTCCATCGCGGCGACGTAATTCGCCATTCTCGTACGATGGTCGACCTTGTCGTGGTCCTTGTACATTTCATTCAGGGCCACGACGTAGTCGCGCTCGCGCTGCGACTTGGGCGGATTGGCTTTCGCTTTTTCGAGTGCCGCTGCGCCTTCGCCGAGGTTCTTGGCCGGCGCCGGCACGTGCGGATTCCAGAGCAGACTGAGGGCGACGCCCCAGTTCGCCATTGAGCAGGCCGGATCTGTCTTGAGAACCTCCTCGAACGCCCTTTGCGACGCTCGATACCAGAACGAATGCTGGTAGAGCATGGCCCGGTTGAATTGAGCCTGTGCAGCGGGCGTGCACGAGGTCTCGAATTCCACCTTTCCGAGTTGGTTGTCTCGGGACTGACCGCTTGCCAGAGTGGCCAGAGCAAGCCCTGCTACTGCCACTGCCGAAGGCCATAACAATAGACGCCGCATGGGAACATATCTCCCGGCATGACTAAGTATTGTTGATCCACACTTACACGAGACGATTACGATACAAGCCGCGGGACCGACGCATTCAAGTGCCGACCAGTATGTTCGAATAATTCCGCCGGATGAATATCGCCGGCCGCAGTCAAGTACCAAGTCAAAACGTATTTAGTTGTTTAACCCAGGTCAAGAACAAGCGTAGTGACGCGCTCGTTGGCAGGTCACGCCAACTCTGCTTAGCTCGGATGGATGGAGCGCCGTTACGGCTGCCCCACGTCAAGCGCCTTCGAGGAAACCCCATGCGCAAGAACAAGCTCCGCAAGATCGCCAAGGACGGCGGCCGCATCATCAATGGCTGGTCGGCCATCCCGAGCTCTTACGCTGCCGAGATCTATGCCCACTGCGGCTGGGACAGCGTCACCATCGATCTGCAACATGGCCCGGTGGATTTCCCGTCAGCGCTCGGCATGTTGCAGGCCATCTCGACCACCGACGTAGTGCCGCTGTGCCGTGTGCCCTGGAACGATGCGGCCATCATCATGAAGCTGCTCGACGCGGGCAGCTACGGGTTAATCTGCCCCATGATCAATACCAAGGCCGAAGCGGAACAGTTTGTCTCGTACGGCCGCTATCCGCCGATCGGCACGCGCTCCATGGGTCCGAACCGCGCCGTCCAGTATGCCGGCGCCGATTACTGGCAAGGCGCCAACGAAGAGGTGGTGCTGCTCGCCATGATCGAGACACGGGCGGGCCTGAAGAACCTCGAGGAGATCCTCTCGGTGAAGGGGCTCGACGGCGTCTACGTCGGTCCTTCGGATCTTTCCATGGCGATGGGCAAGCCGCCGACGCTCGATCCGTCAGACCCCGAAGTCATCGCGGCCATCGAGCAGATTGCCAAGGTGACTCGCTCGAAGGGCCTGATCGCCGGTGTGCATACGGACGGCCCAGCCACGGCCAAGAAGCGGTTCGAGCAGGGCTACAATTTCGTCACGCTGATGAACGATGCCCGCTCGCTGACCGTCGCTGCGACCAACATGGTCAAGGAGACGCGGGGCGAGTCAGATCGGGTGACGGCGAAGACGTACTGAGCCGAGCCGTCTCCAAGCGTCGCCAAGCCTCACTCATGAGGCCTTGGTGGTATCGGCCTCGAAAGAAGCTCGCCGGGGGCGTGCGTCGGCTTTCGCCGGCACTTGCCCCTCCGCGATCCGCTCGGCCTCCTCGGCGTCGTCCCGGAAGAGTTCCTCGAGCTCCTCGGCGAAACGTCGGGCGTTCAGCTCGAGTTTCTGCCGGTCGCTGGCGTGCTCGTAGTCGTCGTAGAGGCGTTTGCGATCCAGCGCAGCAAACGTCTCAGTCAGGCGTCTAGCCTCCGCCTCGCGCATGCCGAGTCCCTCGAGCAGGTCACGCGTCAACTCGATGGCTGCCAGAAACGTCTCGCGGCGCATTTCCTGGACGCCCAGGTCCATCAGCTTGTGCACATGCTGTCGGTTGCGGGCGCGGGCGTAAATCGGCACGTGCGGAAAATGGCGCCTAACTATCTCGGCCGTTCGCAGAGAAGCTTCCACGTCGTCGATTGCCAGGACGAACGCCCGCGCTTTTGCCGTCTGAGCAGCCTCCAGGATGTCGAGGCGACTGGCGTCTCCATAATAACCCTCCGCACCGAAGCGGCGGACAAGCTCGATCTGGTCGGGGCTGATATCCAGGGCGGTGAACGGGATGCCCCGCGCGCGTAGGATTCGGGCCATGATCTGGCCGAACCGCCCGAGGCCGGCGATCACGACTCGCCCTTCCGACGGAGGTGGCGCGTCGTAGTCGGGTACGAGCGATTTCCCGTTCACCTTGACCAACCAGTCGTCGGCGAGGAGAAGGATCGGCGTGACAGCCATGGATAACGTCACGACCACCGACATCAGGTTGGCGGTCGTCTCGGCGAGCAGGTGCGCACCGGTGACCAGCCCCAGAATCACGAAGGCGAACTCGCCTCCCTGGGCGAGAGCAATCGCGAGCCGCCGCGCTTGCCGGGTCGCCAGTCCATTCACGCGCCCCACGACAAAAAGTACGACCATCTTGATCGCGACAAGTCCGATGACCAGCGCCGCGATAAGGCGCCATTCCCGACTCAACAGCGATAGGTCGAGCGACATGCCGATCGCCGTGAAGAAGAGGCCGAGCAGCAGACCTTCGAAAGGCTGTATATCAGCCTCGATCTGATGACGGTAGGCGCTGTCGGCGAGCATAGCGCCGGCGATGAAGGCGCCGAGCGCCGCCGATAGGCCTGCGAGCTGCATCAATACCGCCACGCCGATCACCGTCATAAGCGCCGTGGCGGTCATGGCCTCTCGAACGCCCGATGCCGCAACCATCTTGTAGATGCGGTTGAGGAGGAACTGGCCGGCGAGGATGACGGCAGCGATGGTTCCCAATGCTGTCGCGATGGCGATCGCAGACTGTGTCGCGTCGGTGGCACCGCGCACGGCCATCAGCGGCACGACGGCGATCAAAGGAATGGCCGCGAGGTCCTGAAAAAGCAGAATCGAGAAGGCCAGTCGCCCGTGCTTCTGCGACAGCTCTTTGCGCTCCTCGAGCGCCTGCAACACGAAAGCGGTCGATGACATGGCAAGTGCCAGACCGACGACAGCAGCCACGGGAGGGGTGGTGAACAGCATCGCAGCGACGATGCCGAGGAGAAGGCCCGTCGCTAGGACCTGCACTCCGCCAACTCCCAGGATGGTGCGCCGCATCGTCCAGATCCGAAGCGGACGCAATTCAAGCCCGATCAGGAACAGAAGAAAAACGATGCCGAGTTCGGCAACGTGCAGAATACTTTCAACGTGGGTGAAAAACCCGAGAGCATGCGGACCGATCAGTACGCCGGCCGCGAGATAGCCCAAAACCGATCCGACATTCGCTACCCTCGCGAGAGGGGCTGCGACTGCCGCCGCCGCCAACAGTACGACCGCCTGAAGCAGATAGTTCTTGTCCATTGCGCCCTCGGCTCGCGTTCCAAATGGGAGCTACAGCCGGAAACGGGCATGCGGCAAGCCTGATGACCTTTGAACCGCGAATGCGCCGTGGGCATGGCGGCCACGCCGCTTGCAGGGCGGCATATCGTCATTGGCGCGCGACGGTCTCGATCTCGTAGACTGTCAGGATGTCCAAAGAGCCCGATACTGGTCCGATGACCGACACGTCCGCGAGCTTCGGCTTTCGACCGGTCGACCCGAAAGAGCGGCAGGGCCTCGTCAACGAGGTCTTCGCCACGGTCGCCGAGCGTTACGACCTGATGAATGACCTGATGTCCGGCGGTCTGCATCGGCTTTGGAAGGATGATCTGGTCGTCGCTCTCAATCCGCCGCGCTCCGCCGAGCCGTTTCGTGTGCTCGATCTGGCAGGTGGTACCGGAGACGTCGCCATGCGTATCGTGCGCGCGGGAGGGGCGGGCACCTCAGCGGTGATCTGCGACATTAGCCGCGAAATGCTGGACGTCGGTCGCGGCAAGGTCGAGGCTGCGGGATTGTCCGATCGGATCTCGCTCGTCGAGGGCAACGCAGAGATGCTGCCCTTCGCGGATCGCTCGTTCGATGCTGTCACGATCGCGTTCGGCATCCGGAACGTGACGCACATCGACCGTGCGCTGGCCGAGATGTACCGGGTCCTGCGTCCGGGCGGCCGGTTACTCGTACTCGAATTCAGCCACGTGGACGTGCCGATGCTCGATCGCCTTTACGACCTCTTCTCATTCGAGGCGATCCCCCGCCTGGGCCAGCTCGCTGCCGGCGCAAGCGAGCCTTACCGATATCTTGTCGAAAGCATCCGCCGCTTCCCGAAGCAGGACGCCTTTGCCGACATGATCCGATCCGCAGGCTTCGAGCGGGTCAGCTACCGCAACCTCACCGGCGGCGTTGCAGCGGTCCACTCAGGTTGGCGGATCTGACGACACCATTCCACTCAGCCGTCCAGCAGGATCGCAAGTGCCTGACGGTAGGCGACCTCTGCCCGGTCTTTCAGTTCAGGAAGCGTGCAGCTTCCGATCGGATGCTTCACCAGCAGGAATGGGTAGTCTGGCCGTCCGAGAACGCGCGCGATATTCTTGGCCGTCACCTCGAACGGCTCGGTGCACAGCACCACCGCCCGTTTGCCGAGTTGTTCGAATGTCAATCCGTCGTGCAAACTGCACGTTGAGCAGGACCCTCAATCGCCGAGGCCGGTGATGATGAAGTCGACCTCGCCCGCAGCCTTGGTCAGCGTCTCTTTGGGGGCTGGTGCGCTGGCATTGCTCTTCGAGTAGACGGCGCGGATGGTGCACCCATGCCGCTCGACGAAAAGTCGTGCAACCTCGTCCAGCATTTCTGCCGCGTTGAGCTTGCCGTTCTCCAGAACGCCGATGGCTTTACCATCGAGGCTCGCGAGCGGCGGCGCGCGACGCATCGTCCGCTTCTGTGCCGAGGACGTAGGATCGTAGAGGCGCATCGTGGCTCGTCCTTCCGTTAAGTTCAGGTGCAGTCGATGCATACGCCGATCGGCTTATGCTGCATGATCGAGCCGCGTCCCCGGCTCCAAGATGGGATAAAACAGGAGTGGCCGCCCGCGTCGCCGCCCCCGAGCGTGATCAGGATGTCGTCCGGTGAGAGGCCGCGGTGAATGAACCCGTCCTCGATCAGCGCGTGGGCCTCGGCACCGTGCTGCTTCTCATACTCGCTGTCGCGATACTTGCCGACGCTACGCATCCCTTCCACGGAGCGCTTGGCCTCGGCAAACAGAAACGCCTGGGCGTCCTGTCGGCTCCACCCGGCATCGGCCACGATCTTCATGTGCTCCGGCGCCAGGATCACGACGCTTTGGCCGAGCGTGATCGTGCCATAGTTTGCCATCGCGTCCGCCACGGAGCCGAGCACCTGCTCCGGCGTATTGCCGCCGTGGTTCTCGACGTTACAGAAGCCGCCACCGGCAAAAACCGTGACACTCGACACGCCCTGCGGATAGCCCTGCGTCTCGCAGAGCAGCGGCCACGGGTTGCCGCGTGACCGCTCCGCGATGCAGAAACTGTACTTGCCTGGATTGCCCTGGGTCGACTTGTCCGAAATGCCGGGCATCATCTGGAAGACATTGCGCAGGATGAGTCTTACGGCGCGGCCCATGGTGGCGTTGGCGCGATTGCCGGGTCCGAACAGATTGACGTCACCATTCATGCCGATTTCGTCGGCCGCAGGTCCACTCACGATCAGCAAAGGTGCCGATCCCCCCGTGCTCGCCGTGGAGCCGTGGAAGTTGAAGTCGGGCTGGTTCATCGCCTCGAAAGCAGCGATCAACACCGGCAGATACTCGGGCAGACACCCGGCCATGACAGCATTGACCGCGGCCGCGTGGACGGAGAGTTCGAGTCCTGTAGCCGGATGTTTGGCGATCACGGTCTCGGCGGGCCGGCCCTCGTACCGCAGCATGGCGTCCACGCGTTCGACCACGGGAGGCACGACGGGCAAACCGTCCGTCCAGCCCCGCTCGTAGCAGTAGTCGATTGCCGCGAGCAGATCGTCCGGGACTTCGTGAACGCGGGCGGTGTCGAGAGGCATTGTCGTTGGCTCCTGCAGCTCGCAGCTCCCCAAACCGTCTCAATTCGTGATCAAACGATCCCTTCCTCGCGTAGCGCTGCGACGGTCTTGGGGTCCATCCCGAGCCAAGAACTAAGCACGTCATCCACATTCTGGCCGAGGGTGGGCGACGGCTTCACCTGGATTGGCGCGCCGTCGAAGCGAACGGGCCAAGCGGGCATTTTAACCTTGCCCGTCGTGGGATGATCAATCGTCTGCATGATGCCGCGCTCGGCGAGGGACGGATCGTTCATGAGTTCCAAGGTGTCGAACACGGCGCCAGCCGGCACGCTAGCCGCGCCGATTAGTTTCATCGCCTCTTCCTTGGTGTGATTGCGGGTCCATTCGGCAATCAACGCATCGACTTCGGCCGGCCGCTCGGCGCGCGCGGCCTGTGTATCGAAGCGCGGATCGCCGGCCAAATCCTCGCGGCCCATGACCTTGAGCAGCCGCTGCCAGTGCTCCGGATTGGCGCGGCTGCAGAAGACGTAGACATAGTCGTTAGGTCCACCCGGCTTACAGGGATAGAGCGCATTCGGTACCAGGCCGTTTGGAGACGAGCGGCTGGAGCCTTCGCGCGGAACGGCCTTGCCCGTCGCCTGTGTGCGCGAGAACGGCACGCGCATGTAGTGGATCATCGCATCCTGCATTGCCACTTGCAGGCGACGACCCTCGCCGGTCTTCTGCCGCTTGAAAAGCGCGCCCAGAATCGAGATCGCCATCAGCATGCCCGTTCCGGTATCGCCGAGCGATGGCCCGGGCTTCACGGGGGGCCTGTCGCCGTCCCCGGTGACACTGAACGTGCCGCCGGCCGCCTGGGCGATCATGTCGAACGCGAGGCTTGTCTCGTAGGGACTGCCGGTGCCGAACCCTTTGATCTGACAGTAGATGATGCCCGGATTGATCTTCTTGACCTCGTCGTAGCCGAGGCCAAGCCGCTCAATCGTGCCCGGAGCCATGTTCTCGACCATGACATCGGCCTTTCGGATGAGATCGCGCACAATCTCTTTTCCGCGCGGCGTCTTGAGGTTCAGCGTCAGCGATTTTTTGTTGGCGTTGTACTGGTGGAAGTACCACGGGTCGTTATCGGGCTTGCCCTTCTGCAGGCGCCGGCCCGGATCGCCGAGCCCAGGGTTCTCGATCTTGACAACCTCGGCTCCCAGCCAGGCGAGGCTTTCGGTGCACGAGGGGCCTGCCTCGAACTGCGTAAAATCCACGACACGGATGCCTTCTAGGCAATCGAGTTCGATGCCGACGCTCATGGTTGCACTCCCGTTGAATAGCGTGCCGACTATGATCTGCACCAGAAGGCTGACAGCGACGGCAACGGAAGGCAAGCTGATCTCGCCCACACCCCTCGGCCCCCTTGCCGTGGCCCCGTCAAGGCTCGATATGAGCCTTGAGATCATGCCGAACGAACCCGCAGGAAGCGCCCGATGACCTTAGCGCCGACGGACGATGCGCCCTTTGCCTTCGACAACAGCTACGTGCGGCTCCCCGACCGCTTCTTCGCGCGTCTGCCGCCGACGCCTGTCGCGGCCCCGCGTCTGATCAAACTGAACGTCGGGCTCGCGCGCGAACTCGGTCTAGATCCAGCTCGTCTCGAGGACCCGGACGGCGTGGAGATCCTTGCCGGTAACCGCGTCGCCCAAGGCAGCGAGCCGATCGCCCAGGCCTACGCCGGCCATCAGTTCGGAGGGTTCGTTCCACAACTTGGCGATGGACGTGCGGTGCTGCTCGGCGAGATCATCGACAGCACGGGTGTGCGCCGGGACATCCAGCTGAAAGGTTCGGGTCCGACGCCGTTCTCGCGTCGCGGCGATGGTCGTGCCGCGCTCGGCCCCGTGCTCCGCGAATATATTGTTGCGGAGGCAATGCATGCGCTCGGCGTACCGACCACCCGTTCGTTGGCCGCCGTTCTGACGGGCGAGTACGTTTTTCGAGAGGAAGCGCTGCCGGGCGCCGTGCTGACCCGGGTTGCCGCAAGCCACATTCGCGTCGGCACATTCCAGTATTTCGCCGTGCGCCGCGATACCGAAGGCATACGCGAGCTTGCCGATCATGTGATCGCGCGGCACTACCCCGAGGCCGCTACGGCCTCCAATCCGTACCGCTCCCTGCTTGATGCCGTGATCGCAAGGCAGGCAGCCCTCGTAGCGCGCTGGCTGGCTATCGGCTTCATTCATGGCGTCATGAATACCGACAACATGTCGATCGCCGGCGAGACCATCGACTACGGCCCCTGTGCCTTCATGGATACCTACCACCCCAGCACCGTTTACAGCTCGATCGACGCCCAAGGCCGTTACGCCTACGCCAACCAGCCCCAGATCGCGCAGTGGAATCTCGCCCGGCTGACGGAAACGCTGCTGCCATTGCTGGCCGAGACGGAGGCCGCTCAACTCGAGGCGGGGCAAGCCGCCTTGATGGCCTTCGGCGGCTTGTTCGAGGTCGCGTACACGCGCGAACTCAGGGCCAAGCTCGGCCTATTGGAGGCGCGCGAGGGCGACCTCGAACTCGCCCACGATCTTCTCGATCGCATGACCAAGGGCGAGGCCGACTTCACTCTGACATTTCGTGATTTGGCCGACGCCGCGATGGGTCCTGCGGCCGATGCCAAAGTCGCCGCTCGCTTCAACGATCCGGCGGCTTTTACCGAGTGGGCGTCCCGCTGGCGTGCTCGGCTTGCGCAGGAGGGCGGCGAGCCTGAGGCGCGGCGTCAAGCCATGCGGAGCGCCAACCCGGCTTTCATCCCCCGCAATCACCTGGTCGAGGAGGCCATCGTCGCCGCTGTCCGTCACCAGGACTTCCAGCCGTTCGAGGATCTCGTCGCCGTCCTCGCCCGCCCCTTCGACGACCAGCCGGGGCGTGAGCGGTACACTCTGCCGCCCAGGCCCGAGGAAGTGGTGCGCGCGACGTTCTGCGGGACGTGAGGGCTGGACGCCGGAGGGGCTCGGCGAGAGCGAAATTGATCACGCTCTCGGCCAGACCTCACCCACCGAGAAAGTCCTTTCCCCAACGCTCGTAGTCGTCGGCGCGGGTGAGTTGCCGCATCAGGTCTGCCGAGGCGATGCCTTTGAGATCGGCGGGCTTGGTCCCGTCGCGCAATGCCTTGAGCGTATTGTAAATGCCCTGCGCGGCCGCCGCGAACTGCTGATGGCCCTGGAGTGCGATGCGAACTCCCTTTGACGAAAGATAGGGCTTGTCCGCCAGTTCTGGCGGCGTGCCGCCGAGAATGATCGGCTTGCCGATGTTGGCGGCTGCCACCGCGTCCACCTCGGCCCGAGACTTGATGCCGACCAAGAAGATCGCATCGACGCCGACCGCGGCGTAGGCCTTGGCCCGGCGGATCGCTTCATCCATGCCGGCGATGGCCGGTGCGCTGGTCCGTCCGGCGATGACGAGATCCGGATCGCGCCGACCGGCAAGGGCGGCCTTCATCTTCCCGACGCCTTCCTCGACAGACAGCATCCGTTGCTTCTCGCCGAGGCCATAGGGCTGCGGCAAGTCGGTGTCCTCGATCGACAGGCCCGACACCCCCGCAGCCTCGAGTTCCTCCACCGTCCGCATGACCGACAGCGCATTGCCGTAGCCGTGATCGGCATCGCACATGAGCGACAGGTCGACGGCGCGCATGATGCGATGGGCCTGCTCGGCGAATTCGGACAGCGTGAGCGTGATGAGATCGGGTGCGCCGAGCACGGTCAGAGATGCCGTCGAGCCCGCGAACATGCCGACTTCGAAACCGAGATCGTGCGCGATGCGGCCCGAGATCGGATCGTGGACGGAAGCAGGATGGACGCATTGGGTGCCCCCGATCACGGCGCGGAATCTCTCGCGGCGGCTCGTCCAGCGTGATGGCATCAGTCGCATCTCCATGATCATGTGGGTTGGCTGCCGCCATCCGACGCTGCTTCAAGGTCTTTGGCAAGTGCTGAGATCGGTGTTCACACCGGTCTCACGGGGGCTTGCCTTGCACCTGGGGAGGAATTCGGTCAGGGTCGGCTCGTATCGTTCCTCGGATCGGGTGACGGAGGCGCGCGTGGCAGATTTCCGTCAGGCCTTGCCCGTGGGCTCCACGCTCGCGGGCGATTATCGCATTACAGGCGTCCTCGGCCAGGGGGGCTTCGGGATCACCTACAAGGCCGAGGATCTGAGGCTGCACGCGCCTGTTGCCATCAAGGAGTATTTCCCGGCGGAGCTTGCGCTGCGCGAGCACGGCTCGACGGTGGTGCCTCGATCCGTGCGCGAACAGGGGGTACTCGAGTGGGGTCGCGCCAAGTTCCTCGAGGAGGCGCGCACGCTCGCCCGTTTTCGCCATCCGTCCATTGTGCGTGTGGCCCGATTGTTCGAGGCGAACAACACCGCGTACATGGTGCTTGATTTCGAGTTGGGGCCGAGCCTCGCGGAGTGGCGTCCGGCGCTCGGGCGCGAGCCGACTCAGTTCGAGGCCGATCGCATCGTCATGCGGCTGCTGGACGCCGTGGGTGCGGTTCACGCGGCTGGCATCCTGCATCGCGACATCAAGCCCGCCAACGTCATCATGCGCGATGGCACGGACCCGGTGCTGATCGACTTCGGCGCTGCGCGGCAGGCGCTTTCGGCGCAATCGCGGACCGTCCACGCGATCGTTACGCCTGGGTACTCACCGAAGGAGCAGTACGCCGTCGATCTCGACCGGCAGGGGGCTTGGAGCGACATCTATGCCTTGGGGGCTACGCTCTACTTTCTCGTCACGGGGCGGGCTCCACCCGACGCCTTATCGCGCGACCTAGGCGAGGAGATGAAGACGGCAGCGTCCACGACGGGGAATTGGCGTCAGGGGTTTCTCGCGGCGATCGACCAAGCCATGAGCGTGCGCGCCGAGGAGCGTCCGCAATCCGTCGCCGAATGGCGTGACATGTTGCTCGCCGCCCCCAGTAAGCCGCAACGGATGGGCGCGGCCGCGGCAACCAGAAGTGCAACCGAAACTCAGCGGCCGCTGCCCGCAGCCTCCGCACGCCCCGATCTCACGTCCTCGCCACGCCGATTGTCGTTCGATGAGATCTCCCAACCGTCGTCCGCGACGCGTAGCGCTGAGCCGGGCGTTCGCAGAATCGTCGTATCGGCTGTCGTTGCCGGCATCGTGGCGTTGGGCGGACTCGGCTACTGGATCGGCGTCGCTGCACCTGCGCGCGATGCGGCCTCATGGCAGCGCGCCATTGCCGAGAACACCCCGGCCGCTTATGAGCGCTATATCGCCGAGCAGCCGAGTGGACACTACGTTGCGGAAGCGCGCAGCCGTCGTATCGACATCGAGCGGCGTACCGTTTCAGCGTCGGGCGTAGCACTTGCGGCCAGCGGGCCGCCCCAGGCGACACCGCCAGTGGCACCGATACCGGCCGAGGAGACGCCGACGCCGCTGCCCGTGACAAGTGCCCCTTCGACCATCCCTGCGACTGTTCAGCCGCCGCCCGACACGCCAGCAAAGCCAACTGCAGTTGCGAGCCGTGCTCTCGAGACGCCACGCCCTGAAACGACGACCGCTCCCTCGCCGCCGATTCAGGCCGAACCTGCGCCTCGGACGCAGCCCGCTGTCGCGTCTCCAGCTGCCGTATTCGAGGCCCGTGCTGCGTTGCCACCGGCCCTATCCGATCAGGAATCGGCGCGTCTCGCCGCTGCCGTACCGGCTGGACGCTCGCGCCTGTGGGCTGGTCTTTTCGGCACCGATCGTGTTTCGGGTTTCACCGATCAAGCGGGCGATTTCGTCGCTGAGCTGGAGCGTCTTAGTCACGCCAAGCTCAGTGTCTCGCTCCTGACCGGCGATGCGCTTCCCCCCGCCGACGAATTGCCGCGTCGTCTGACCTCGGAGCGCGATCTCTTCGCGTGGCAGGCGCCGGCCCGGGCTGCCGGCCGTCAGCCTGAGCTTGGCCTGTTGTCCGGCTCGGTGCCCTTCGGGCTCGAGCCGAGCGATCACGTCCGGTGGTTGCGCGCCGACGGCGCACGGTATCTCGAGCTGGCCCACATCGATGACGGCAACCCGATGCGCATCATTCCTTGCGGCATCGCAGGCGGCGTCGGCGCGTGGTTCAAAAAGGAAGTGCGTTCGCCTTCTGATTTTCGCAGCTTGAAAGTGCGGGCTCCGCATCTGCTTGCTCGCGCGCTGGCGAGGCTCGATGCCCAGGTCGTTTCGCTTCCGTCAAACAACCAGGTGGGGCCCGCGTTCGCCGACAACCGTCTCGATGCCCATTTCGGCGTGACGCCGTTGACCGGGATCTTCCTGGCTCAGCCTCGCGTTGCCGCCGTCTACCATTACCCCGGCGTGCACCAACCGGCGTATCTGTTTACTCTCGTCTTGGCGCCCGGGACATGGGCTGCGATGCCGGCACCTCAGCAGCGGCTGATCGACGAAGCCTGCCGCCGGAACCTCGACCGGTGGGCTCAAGCCTTCCCGAGTTCTCAAAACGAAGTTCTCGACCGTATCCGCACGCAGCGCATCGTGGTGCGGCCATTCACTGGCCCGGTGCGCGAAGCGTTGCAGAAGGCCGTCGACGCGACGCTGGCGGATGAGGCATCCAAAAGCCCGCGCTTTCGGGAGGTTCTCGACAGCTACAACCGCTTCCGCAGGTGAGGCGGCAGCGCTGCCCAACGGCACCCCTTGGCGCGACGGTACTGGCGGGCTTAGCCTGTCTGCACTTTCGCCGGTCGACCGGCCCACGCCCAAGGAGCACAAACCCGATGGCTGCTGCGCAAAGGCTCACCTACACAATCGAGGCCTACAACGTCTCGCATGCGTCCGAGAACAAGATCCACGACGATAGCGTTGCGAAAAAGCTCGGGTTCTCGGGCGGCCTCGTGCCCGGCGTCGAAGTCTTCGCCTATGCGTCGCATCTGCCGCTCGAGCGGTGGGGGCGGGCCTTTCTCGAGCGTGGCGAGATGACGGCGCGGTTCGGCAAGCCGGTCTACGATGGCCGCATTGCGACCGCCACGGCGGTCGAGGGGACGGACGGTCGTCTGGAGATTCGCGTCGAGAGCGAGGGCGTCGAGTGCGCGACGGCGACTGCGTGCCTGCCGTCAGTGTCCAGTCCGTCGCCCCGCCTCTCCGACTACGCCTACAAGGCGCCGCCCGATCTCAGCGCTCGGCCACCGGCAGACGAAGCAAGCCTTGCGGTCGGTCTCGATCTGTCGACGGTGCCGGCGGTGCTCGATCGAGAGCGTCACGAGACCTACTTGCGCGAAGTCGACGAAGCGGTGAGGCGCAGCTCTGCTGCGACGACGGCGCCCGGTGCGGAAAAAATCGGAGATGCGGTGCCATCACGCGTCGCGGCACCCGGTCCGCTTCCTGTGCCGACGACCCGCCAGAGCCTAGTGCCGCCGGTTCGTCAATAAGGCGCTCGGAGTCCAACGATCAGTACAGACAAGAAGTGAGCTTGGCATGCATTTGCTGTTGATGACCACGACTGACATGCGGTCGGATCGAAAAGCCGATTTTGCTCGCATGATTGCTTCAGTCGCCGACAGCGTGCCTCGTGGCAGCACGGTCCATCACATCATGTTGCTGCAAAGGAGCACCGAACAGCAGCGGGTGGCGACTGCCGCCGCAATCCCGTACCCAGCTACTGTTCTCGCCATCGCGGATCGCGTCTCGCTTTCGGCAGCGCGCAATGTGATGCTCGCGCATGCTCGAGAAAGCGGTCTGCTGCAGCCAAATACACTGGTCGGTTTTCCCGATGACGATTGCTGGTATACGCCCGGATTTTTGTCCGAGCTGGTCGCTGAGTTCGAGCGGTCGACTGATCTTGGGCTGCTGATCACGCGTGTGTCGCTCACACCGTCGCCGACATGGCATCGCGAAAAGATGCGGCCGGCTACTTCCACGGACGTGCTCCGCCGCTCGACGTCGAATAGTATCTTCCTGCGCGGTGATGCCGTGATCGCGATCGGTGATTTCGATCCGTCCCTTGGGCTCGGTACCCCGAATGTGTCGGGGGAAGATACTGACTATGCGTTGCGCGCCTTCTTTCAGTCGGCGCAGACGGTTTACGTCGACCTGGACATGGTCGGCCATCGCGAACCCGACCTCGAGAGCGTGACCAAGTATTTCGGTGGCAACATGCTGGTGGCCAGCCGGTATGCTTTGCGCAGCCCCATGCTCTTTCTAGAATATGTCCGCAAGTTCGCCGTGGGCGGCTATCTCGTCATGAGGCGGCGCCTCAGGATGGGTGATTTCATCACGGCCATTCAGGGAAGCGTTGGCGCCTTCGGTCGGAGCGCCGGCTGAGCTGACCTCGAGCGTAGCTAATTCGCCGGAATATTCCGCTACGATGTTCAGAAGGCGGATCGTGCTGACTTGGCGGACTTGGCACCCTTCACCAACCGACCATTTCTCGCAATCGTCGCTGAGCACTTTAAGTTAGGTTCCAGTTCGGCGATTGGGCGTTCAATGCCAAGTGGTTGCCCTGTGCGGGGCGGGTGTGCGAAAATGAGGTTAGCGTGCGACACGAACCCAAGATCGAGCCGATGATGCCTATGGGGCACCAGAGCGGCCTCGAGTTGAGCTTCGACGAGGTGACCGCACTCCTGCGGCAGCACGTCAAGCTGATCGTGTTGAGTGTTGTCGCGTGTCTGGCAGCGGCCGCAGCCTATCTGCTCGTGACGACGCCGCAGTACACGGCGACGGCACTGCTTCTCATCGATGCCCGCTCGAACGTCCTGCCAACCCAACAGGTCCGCGCGACGGATGCCAATGCCGAATCTGCCCACGTCGAGACGCAGGTCGAAGTGTTGCGCTCCGAGCGCATCACCCGCGCCGTGATCGTCTCAGAGGAACTGACCAAGTATCGCGAGTTCGGGGCTCCGCGCCCATCGATCATGAGCCGGTTCGGTCTGTTCGCTTCATCCAACGTCGCGCCTGCGATCGCCCCAGCGCAATCGAATACGTCACAGGCGGGCAAAACGGAAAGTAAGGCGACGGCGGAGGACGACGTGCCGGCGTCAGCCGTCAAGGAGTTTCAATCGAGATTGTCGGTCAAGCGGAATTCGTCGACCCACATCATCGAAATCAGCTTCCGGCATTCGGACCCCAAGCTGGCAGCTAAGATCGCGAATGCGGTTGCCAGCGGCTATCTAACCGAGCAACTGCGCCAGCGCGACGATATCATCCGCAGTACGAGCCAGTGGCTGCGCCAGCGGGCGGTCGATCTCCTCGGCGAGGCTCATGCCGCCGAGACAGCGTTGCTGAAGTTCCGCGGCTCCAACACGTCCGGTGATGCCACAAACCGTATCGTTCTGCGCGACCTCGAGACGACCGCGCAGACCTACCGGTGGTTCAGCGAGAATTTCCAGAAGCGCTTCCTCGAGACATCCCAGAGCGGCACATTCAATCTCGCGGACGCTCGCGTCGTCTCCGAGGCGTGGCCGCCGATCGACAAGAGCCATCCGAAAAGCGTGCTCACGCTCGCGATCGCGGGGGCGGCCGGACTTTCGATCGGTTTCCTGTTCGCCCTGGCGCTCGGTAGACGGGATCGCAGGTCAGCGTGAGTCCGGCGGGTGGTTGTGTTGCTGCGTTCGGGTAGCCTCATTGCCTCACATCAGCATGCGTGCGGGCGATTTCGCTGAAGACATCGAGTGCGAGGAAGCGGCGGCGTGAGAGATGCCCGGCATACTCGCCCATCGACCGACGTGGTCCTGCAGCCAACGATCATTCCTTTGGGGCAAAGGCCAGAGCGGTCCTGTAAATTCGTCTCATGCACGAGCCCCAATAACCGCAGCCGAGCGGCGAGTCTCGGACTGCGCCTAGGGCGCCGATGGTGCGTATTGATCTCGCCTCGTGCTCAAGCCCTTGAGTGACTTGAAGCCGAAATGGTGCGGTCGAGAGGACTCGAACCTCCACGCCTTGCGGCGCTAACCCCTCAAGCTAGTGCGTCTACCAATTCCGCCACGACCGCATCGTTTGGGAAGGCGCACTGAGTAGCAGAGCCTCCAGCGCGGAACAAGCACGTTCTGAGCAATGTGATCGCCTTGCCGCGCGATGCCCTCCGCAGGCGCCACAACGGCTGCGGAGGGGCGGCCTCGAGAGCGCTCATCCCCCGGCCGGCAAGGCCTCGCCGACGAAGGGCTTGAAATGCCGGCGCACGGTCGCTTCCGGCAAGTCCTTGGTAATGAAGACGATGCGAGAGCGGCGATCCTCGCCCTTCCAGTCGCGCAGGGTGTCAGGAGGATAAAAGATGTGCTGGACCCCGTGTACGACGAACGGTCTGGGTTGGTCCTTGATATTCAGGATGCCCTTCACCCGAAGGAGCTTCGTCCCGTAGAGCTGGCCGAGGAGACTGAGCGCGTTGGACATCTCAGGCCCCTCGAGTGGTTCCGCAAAGGTCAGGCAGTAGGAGTCTATCCCGTGCAGATGCTCATGGTGGTGATCCGGGTGGTCGCACGCCTCGCCTGAGCAGTCGTGTTCATGTGTATGCGCATGGGCATGGCTGTGATGATGGTGATCGTGACCGCAATCGGGCCCGCAGGTATGGTCATGCACGTGACCCTGGCCGTCGCCTTCGTGCCGCGGTTCGAAAGTCCCAGCAGCCAACCATTTCTCAGCATCCGTCCCGACGAGCGCCGGCTCGTGGGCACCGAGACCGATCAACTCGGCGGGTGAGATCTCGCCGAGCACCGCCCGCCGTACGGCTGCCGAACGGTTGAGTGCCTTAATGCGCGCTTCGATGCTGGCCACTTGTGCCGCCTCGACCAGGTCTGTCTTGGTCAGCACGATCCGGTCGGCGAGCGCGATCTGCTTTGCCGGCTCGAAGTGCTCGTCCAGTTGTGAGAGACCGTGCTGGGCGTCGACCGTGGTCACAACGCCGTCGAGCTGATAGATCCGGTAGAGTCGCTCCTCCGTCATCAGCGTGTGCACGATCGGTGCCGGATCGGCGAGCCCGGTCGTCTCCAGAACCACCCGCGAGATCTTGGGAATGTCGCCCCAGAGCGACCGCGTGTGCATCCGCTCGAGTGCCTCGACCAGATCGCCACGCACCTCGCAGCACACGCACCCGGATGGGAGCAGCACGGCATCGTCGTCAATCTTCTCGACGAGCGCGTCGTCGATGCCGACCTCGCCGAACTCGTTGATGATCACGCCTGTGCCTGCCATCGCCGGATCGTTAATCAGCTGCTTCAGCAGCGTCGTCTTGCCGGACCCGAGAAAGCCGGTCAGCACGGTCAGTGGAATGGTGTCGTCGCTCATGGGAACGATAGGCTCCTCGGGATCAAACTTGCCTGAAGCGGCTGCTGCCCGTATCGGGCAGTATCGGGGCGGAAACATATCCTGTCACGCTTCGGGCGGGCAGGGGCGAAGGCGGAGTTTCAGGTCATGCAACAGGATATGGTGTCGATTGCAGCGGCCGACGAGGCCGACGCGCGCTTGGAGGTGCTGGAGACAGCGCTCGCCATGAGCCGAGGGGGCCTATCCCCTGGTCGCTCGGGCAATGTCTCGCGCCGGTTCGGCTCCGGCATGCTGATTACCCCGTCCGGCATGGCGTACGAGACCTTGTCGCGTGACGACATCGTTTTCGTTGGCGACACGGGAGAGTTGCGTCCGGGTGAGCGGCGGCCGTCGAGCGAGTGGCGGTTTCACCTTGCCGCATATGCCGTCCGCGAGGACATCGGAGCGATCGTTCATACACACTCCATGCATGCGACGGTGCTCGCCTCGGCGCACAAGGAAATTCCGGCCTTTCACTATATGGTCGCGATTGCAGGAGGGAAGAACATCCCCCTGGTCCCCTATGCAACATTCGGGACCGAGGCACTGTCGCGACACGTCGCCAAGGGGCTGAGGAAGCGCAATGCCTGCCTGATGGCGAACCATGGCCAGATCGCTGTGGGTGCCACATGTGCCAAGGCACTCGACCTCGCCGGCGAGGTCGAGGTGCTTGCCGAGCAGTATTGGAAGCTGCTTGCGATCGGCAAGCCGAAGCTGCTCTCTGACGACGAAATGGATCGTGTCCTCGTGCTTTTCGAGGGCTATGGGCAGAGCGCACAAAGCGGCAATTCCGCAGGTGCCGGAGACACGATGCAACGGTCGCGACGGAGCGCGCGGCACAGTGTGTGACGAACTCGATGGCAGACGGTCATTCCGCGTGCCGCTTTACCGCTCTTCGGGAGACGGAGGATAACTAGCTGTAAGACAGCTATGTCATCGGTCCAGTGGGGGCGTCGCGGCCATGTATTGCGCAGTCAGATCTAGGCGAGTGGCCGACTCCGGGTGAGTTTGATCGTGGCGCCGGAGGCAGCCGGTTCTGCGACCCTGTCGAGCTGATCAATATGACCGCGGTGGTGACTACGGCGACCCCGACGAGCTGGATAGGGTTCAGGCTCTCGCCGAGCGCGATGTAGGTCATGAGAGCGGTGCCGGCCGGTATCAGATAGAAGACAGAAGCGGCGCGAGATGCGCCGTGGGCGCCGAGCATGAGCATCAACAGCAGCACTGCGCCGCACGAGACGGCCACCGTTTGCCATGCAAGCGAGCCGATCAGGATCGGTGTCCAGTCGACAACACGCGTTTCGAGAAACCAGGCGCCGAGACCCGCAACGGCAACGGCGCCGACGTGCTGAAGGCAAGTCGCGGATGCGGCGCCCAGACCGGCGGCGAACCGCTTCTGGTAGACCGTGCCGCACGACATCGCGGGGAGCGCCATCAGGCAGAGCGCGATGGTCTCGGCACGGATGCCGCTCGAGCCGAGATCGAGCTTGGGCCACAACACAAGTATGGCGCCGACGATGCCGAGGCAAAAGCCGGTCCATCCGAGAGGCGTGATGCGTTCTCCGAGGACGAGATGGGCGAGCACCGCGGTGGTGATCGGGTGCAGGCTCACGACGAGAGCCACCACACCGGCGGGCATGCCGAGGTAAATGCTCCAGACGACGCAGCTCAGATAGACCCCCTGCATCGATGCGCCAGCGATGCCAGAGTGGAGGAGGCGGGCTGGCTGGGATAGCCAGCTGGCGCGGTCGGCAAGAGCGAACGGTGCCAGCAGAGCCACGACGATGGCGAAGCGCATCGCCAGGAACGTACACGGCTCGGCAAACGGCACGGCGAGCTTGGCGGCGACGAAGCCGCTCGACCACAGCAGCACGAATAGCACCGGGGCGACGGCAAGCATCATCGTGCTTTGCTCTCCGTCCGAGCCGTAGAGAGCGCAGGCGGTGGATCGGCAAGCGGCATGACCACGAGAAACGACAGGGCTCCTGTGGCGATGGCCAATAGGATGGCCAGTCCCTGACCGCCGGTTGCGTCGACAGCAAGACCAGCGAACAGGGGACCCAGCAGTCCGGCAATGCCCGTCGCGGTGAAGAATGCGCCCAGGATAGCGCCGAGATCCTTCACGCCGAAGAAGGCGATCAGCACCGGCGCCACGAGCGCGATGCGAAGCCCGTAGGCGAGGCCGAGCACGGCCGCGAAAACGACGGCCCACCAGAAGCCGGGCAAGGCGAGCCATATCACGTAACTGGCCGCCATCGCGAGCACCGCGGCCTTGTAGAGCTGGACGATGCTGGCGAACGACTGCAGATAGCCGATGCCGAGCCTCCCGACGATGCTGGCGCCCCCGACGACCGAAATGAGCCAGGAGGCGGAGATAGGGTCGATGCCCTGTTCGACGGCGAACGCCGGGAGGTAGACCAACGGCACGAACAACGCCATCGTGCCGAGGACCCACGACACATACAGCGTCCGAAAGGTACGAGAACGGACCACGCTGCTCAGTGTAGCGCTCGCGGGGGTGCCGCTCGCTGCCGGCGGCGGGGCGACCGTCATGGCAGCGGCTCCGAGCAGGACGCCGCTGCCCAAGCCGAGCACGATCATGGCGTCGCGCCAGCCGATCTGCTCGATGAGGACGGCGGCGACCGGAGGTACGACCAGCATGCCACAGCCGGTGCCGGCAACCGCGATGCCGAGGGCACTCGTCCGGTGTCGATCAAACCAGCCACCGAGAATGGCGAACGTGGGGATGTAGGCGCAGGCCGCGCCGAGGCCGACCCCCAATCCATAGGTGATCAAGCCAACCCGGACGTCATTGACGAAGGCGGTCGCGACGAGGCCCCCACTCAGCGCGAGAGCCCCGGTCACGGCCAATGCGCGCGGCCCGAATCGGTCGCCAGCGCGTCCGGTCACGGGACCCAGCATGTAGAAGGCCAGACTCGAGACGGCGTAGTAGGACGACGTCACCGCGCGGGTGGCTCCGAGGTCGCCCATGATCGGGCTCAGGAACACGCCGAAGCTATAGACGATCCCGAAGACGACGAAGCCGACCACGAAGGCCGCAGCCAGCATGCGCCAAGCTGTGGCGGAGTCGACGGATTGCAGTGAAACGGGCGACATTTGGTGAGGTCCGGAGCGGTCGGGTTTACGAGAGGAGCCATCTACTCTGAGCACTTCGGACCGAGGCCGACCACCCGTTTCCTGACTGCGGAGACAGCCTCGAGGTGCGATACCCCGTAAGGGTGCGACTTGATGTACCTATCCAGATCGGCCTAGCATTTATCGACCGGCCATCATCAGACAACAACGAGCCGGATCTGGAGGAATGCACATGCTGAATCGAACCGTCTTGCAGAGCGCCCTGGCCGCCGTCGGCTTAGCGATTTGCACGGCCCTGCCGGCGGCAGCGCAGGACGCCTGGCCATCGAAGCCCATCCGCGTGATCGTCAACTTCGGTCCTGGTGGATCGGCCGACAACACGATGCGGCCTTACGCGGAGCGGTTGACAAAGGCGCTCGGTCAGCAAGTCGTGATCGAGAACCGGGGCGGCGCCTCAGGGGCTCTCGGGCTCGAGGCGGTGATGAAGGCCCAGCCGGACGGATATACGTTCGGTGTTACGCCATCTCTCAGCATCGTGATCCTGCCGCATCTGAGGAAAACGGCTTATGATCCGCTGAAAGACTTGGCTCCGGTCGTCAACATGACAACAGGCACGCTGCTGTTCTCGGTCCACCCCTCCAATCCCTCGAACAACATCAAAGAGTTCGTCGAGTACGCTAAGGCCAATCCCGGAAAACTGTCGTGGGGCACTGCGGGTGTTGGCTCCTATGGCCATATGATGTGCGAGGCCTTCAAGCTCGCGACGGGGACCGACATTCTGCACGTGCCTTATCGCGGCGGTGGCGAATCCCTGGCCGACTTCCTGGCAGGCGTCCATCACATCCACGCGGATCCCAATACGCTGCCCCACGTCAGCGCCGGCAAGGCCAAGCTCCTTGCGGTGAGCGACCTGCAACGCCACCCGCTGTTCCCCGACGTGCCCTTGCTCAAGGAGAGCTACCCGGATCTCGATTTCGTCGTCTGGTTCGCCATGTATGCGCCGGTTGGAATACCGCCAGCCATCGTCAAGCGGATGAATGAGGAAGTGAACAAGATCAGCCGCGAGGACAAGGCGCTCAAGGAACAACTGACCAAAGCCGCGCTCGCCCCCGTCATCATGTCGACGGAGGAGCTCGCAGCTCTCGCCAAGAAAGATCACGCCAAGTTCGAGGCGTTGATCAAGCGGCTCAATATCAAAGCTGAATGACGCCACGCGCAGGTCGCGCGAGGCAACTAAAACGGCAACTGACGTGAGTCGGTTGCCGTTCTGGCTCCTTCCACCTAATTTGCTGACTGCTCCGATCGGCATCGCTGCCGTTCGGCCAGGATCCCATACAACCAGCCGGCTTATAAATGTCCCTCGAAACCGAAGCCCTGCTCGATCGCCGACGTTTGCGACGCTCGATGTCGTTCTGGCGGGCGGCGGCCGTTCTTGCCGGCGTGGTCGCCGTCGCCGTGCTCGGGTTTCTCGCCGCGGGGGGACCGGGCGGACCGCTCCTGGAGAAACGGCAAATCGCGCGGGTTTCGCTTGAAGGCATGATCACCGAGAACCGGGATCAGCTGACTTTGCTGCGGAAGCTGGCGCGGAACCAGAATGTTGCGGCGGTGATCCTCTACGTCAACAGTCCTGGCGGGACGACGACCGGCGGTGAAGCGCTGTTCGAGGCAATCCGCGACGTGGCCGAGCGAAAACCGATCGTTGCCCAGTTCGGGACCATCGCGACCTCGGCCGCCTATATCGCGGGACTTGCGACGGACCACATCATCGCCCGCGGCAACACGATCACGGGATCGGTCGGCGTCATTTTCCAGTGGGCCGAGGTCTCGGATCTCCTGGGTAAGCTCGGCGTGAAGATGAACGAGGTCAAGAGTGGGCCGCTGAAGGCTGTTCCATCGCCGTTCCAGCCGCTTGGGCCGGAGGGACGGGAGACGACCGAAAAAATGGTGGCTGAGAGCATGAGCTGGTTCCGCGGCTTGGTGGCCGATCGGCGCAAGATCGAGACCGCCACAATTCCCGGTCTCGAGCAGGGGCGGATCTTCTCGGGACGTGAGGCGCTGCAACATAAGCTGATCGACGGCATCGGTGGCGAGCCGGAAGTGGTGCGCTATCTCATAGAGCAGAAGGGCGTGGCGCGTAATCTCAAGGTGGTCGACTGGAAGCCCAAGAAGGGCGACTCTCTCGGCGTGCTCGGCTTGCTTGGGCAGGGTGCGGCGCGGCTCTTAGGTTTCGATGGCGCCGTAATGGATTGGTTGGCCGATGATCCGCGCCTTGCGGCACTTCGGAACGGAGGGCTGGTTTCCGTTTGGCAGCCAAGCGAAAAATGAGTAACAACAATAAAATGTTAGGGCGTCGGCTGCGTTCGAGGGACGGTCGGGTGCCTGGCAAGCATACCGGGAGGGGTGAATGATTAAGTCGGAGTTGATCGCGAAAATCGCAGGTGCGAACCCGCATCTCTACCATCGCGATATCGAGCGTATCGTGAACGTCATTTTCGATGAGATCGTCGATGCGCTGGCTCGAGGTGATCGGGTCGAGCTGAGAGGCTTCGGAGCGTTCACGGTGAAGCACAGGCCACCGCGTGTTGGACGTAATCCGCGCACGGGCGAGTCGGTGACTGTCGAAGAGAAGTTCGTGCCGTTCTTCAAGACCGGCAAAGAGCTACGTGAACGCCTCAACGGAGACGACAAGGTCGAGAAGAAGCCGGCGTCGAAACGGCGCACCCCGCAGCGGGCTTCACGGGCCGCACGGGCAGGTACGTAAGGCTTATCCGGCAGCTCCGAGACAGTCATTGAACGATCGGGAGACATCAAAGTGCTGAAGCGGGTGGTCCGGCTGCTGATCGCTTTTCCGGCGGCCCTTCTTCTCATCACGCTCGCCGTGTCGAACCGGCATAGCGTGAGGATGATTCTCGATCCGTTCCGACCTGAGCGACCGGCGCTGGCCGTGGACATGCCTTTCTATTTCTTCCTGTTCGGCGCGCTGGTGGCGGGAGTGGTGCTGGGCGGTTGGGCGACGTGGGTGAGCCAGAGCCAGTGGCGGAAAACGGCCCGTGAGCGCGCACAGGATGCCATGAAGTGGCGAGCGGAAGCTGACCGGCTGGCGCGGGAACGCGATGCACAGGTTGCGGCGGCGGGGACCCCGGCGAGAGCCTTGGCCGTCGTCCGGTAACGCACGGCGCTTTTGTGGTCGACTGGCTCCGCACGGCCCTGCTCGAAAGTCGGCTGATTTTCGCCGGTGACTGTACAGAACGCGCCTGCTATGGCGTGAATTCGAGCCGAAGCTCGACAAGTCAGTTCAAACACGGATGGATCGTGCCGACGCGGGTCAAAATCTGCGGGATCAGCACCGCCGAAGCGATGGCTTCGGCGCTCGACGCGGGTGCGGATGATGTGGGTTTGGTGCTGTTTCCGCCCAGCCCGCGTCATGTGGCTCTGGAGGGAGCGGCGGAGTTGGCCCGGCAGGCGCGCGGACGTGCGCGAATTGTGGCACTGACTGTCGATGCGGACGACGCGCTGCTGGCGGCTGTCGTCGAGGCGGTGAAACCCGACATTCTGCAACTTCACGGAAGCGAGAGCGTGGAGCGGGTGGCTCAGATCCGGCGACGGTTCGGAGTCCCCGTGATGAAGGCGATCAAGGTGGCGACTGCCGAAGACGCAGCACAGGCGCTGGACTTTGCGGAGGTCGCCGACCTGATCCTGTTTGATGCCCGTCCGCCGAAGGGCGCCGATCGTCCGGGGGGACACGGCGCGGTGTTCGACTGGCAGGCCCTCGATGGCGTCAAGGACCGGGTGCACTATATGCTGTCGGGTGGGCTCACGGCCGAGAACGTCGCCGAGGCGATACGGGCAACAGGGGCCACGGCAGTCGACGTCTCATCGGGCGTGGAGCGGGCGCCCGGCGTCAAGGATTGCGACCGCATTCGCGCTTTTCTCGCCGCCGTTCGAGCCGCCGATGCGGCCGTAGCGGCGCAATCGAAACTTCAGCCCCGACACGGGAGCCAAGCCCAATGACGTCAGCGACCATCGAATCCGGCACGCCGCCGAACAGCTATCGCACCGGGCCGGATGAGCGCGGCTTCTTCGGCATCTTCGGAGGGCGGTTCGTTGCCGAGACGCTGATGCCGCTGATCCTGGAGCTGGAGGAGGCCTACACTGCGGCCAAGGCGGATCCCGAATTCGCGAGCGCGCTGACTTTCCTCAATACTCACTACTCCGGGCGGCCGTCGCCGCTCTATCTCGCCGACCGGATCACGCGGGAACTCGGCGGCGCCAAGGTCTATTTCAAGCGGGACGAGCTCAATCACACGGGCTCCCACAAGATCAACAATTGCCTTGGCCAGATCCTGCTCGCCAAGCGCATGGGCAAGACGCGGATCATCGCCGAGACCGGTGCCGGCCAGCACGGCGTCGCGGTGGCGACGGTGTGCGCCAAGTTCGAGCTGCCCTGCGAGGTCTACATGGGCGCCACGGACGTCGAGCGGCAGGCGCCGAACGTGGCGCGCATGCGGCTGCTGGGGGCGAAGGTGAACCCCGTCACGGCCGGAGCGGGGACGCTTAAAGACGCCATGAACGAGGCGCTGCGCGACTGGGTGACCAACGTGCGCGACACCTATTACATCATCGGCACGGCCGCGGGGCCGCATCCCTATCCCGAACTCGTGCGCGACTTCCAGTCGATCATCGGCAAGGAGGTGCGCGAGCAGATGATGGCGGCCGAGGGCCGGCTGCCGGACACGCTCGTGGCGTGCATCGGGGGGGGCTCGAACGCGATCGGGCTTTTCCATCCGTTCCTCGATGATCCCAGCGTGCGGATGTTCGGAGTCGAGGCGGGCGGGCATGGGCTCGACGTCGAGAACGGTCACTGCGCTTCGCTGACTGGTGGGCGGCCGGGTGTCCTGCACGGCAACCGGACGTACCTTTTGCAGACCGAGGACGGGCAGATCCTCGAAGGGCACTCGATCTCGGCGGGGCTCGATTATCCGGGAATCGGGCCGGAGCATTCGTGGCTGAAGGAGTCCGGCCGGGTCGACTACGTGGTCGCCACCGACAAGGAGGCGCTCGACGCGCTCCAGTTCTGCACGCGGATGGAGGGCATCATTCCGGCGCTCGAGCCGAGCCATGCCCTGGCGCACGTGATGCAGATCGCGCCGAAGCTGCCGAAGGACCACCTGATCGTGATGAACATGTGCGGTCGCGGAGACAAGGACCTGTTCACGGTGGCCAAGGCGCTGGGCATGAAGATTTGAGGCGCCAGCGCGATCGAGCGCTGGATGCGTGCTTCACAATGTCAAAGAGCGCCTTCGGCCCGATCCGGGATCGGGTCGAGCGCGGAGGATAAGCGGACCCGAGCGACCGGGGATAACTTTGCAAGCCCCGCCGGCGCAGACGCTTGTGTCGCCAGTTGAATTCGGACGTGCCGCGCCGTAAAAGCACGGGATGCGCGCTGAAACGCTCATAGTCTCGCGAATTACCGGTCCGGCGGCCTGACGGCCCCGGAGACCGATGTGCCATGCCGCCGCGCGTGCCCGCGGCTTTTATCCTCTCGCGAACGAGCCCGCCCCCCATGAACGACAAAGCCCAAGCCCCTGCCTCCCGTGACTGGGGTCAGACGCTGTTCCTGCCGAAGACGGATTTCCCGATGCGAGCCGGGCTGCCGCAGATGGAGCCGAAGCTGCTGGAGCGGTGGCAGCGGATCGACCTCTATTCCAAACTGCGGGCGGCTTCGAAGGGGCGGGCGCGGTTCACGCTCCACGACGGGCCGCCCTACGCCAACGGCAACATCCACATCGGGCATGCGCTGAACAAGATCCTGAAGGATCTCGTCACGCGCTCGCAGCAGATGCTGGGCTTCGATTCCAACTACGTGCCGGGCTGGGACTGCCACGGCCTCCCGATCGAGTGGAAGATCGAAGAAGAGTACATGGCCAAGGGCAAGGCCAAGCCGAACCTCAAGGATCCGGCGGCCATGAAGGCGTTCCGGGCCGAGTGCCGCGCCTTCGCCGAGCATTGGATGAAGGTGCAGTCGGAGGAGTTCCAGCGGCTCGGCGTCGAGGGCGACTGGAAGAACCCCTACACGACGATGACGTTTCCGGCCGAGGCCCAGATCGCGCGCGAGCTGATGAAGTTCGCCGAGACGGGGCAGCTCTACCGCGGCTCGAAGCCGGTGATGTGGAGCGTGGTCGAGAAGACGGCGCTGGCGGAAGCGGAGGTCGAGTATCAGGACTACCAGAGCGATATGGTCTGGGTGAAGTTTCCTGTTGTGAAGGCGAAAGCAAACAGCAAAGCGGCGGGCGCGTCCGTCGTCATCTGGACTACGACCCCTTGGACGATCCCTGGCAACCGCGCGATCTCCTTCAACAACAAGATCGAATACGGGCTGTACAAGATCACAAAGGCATCCGAGGGCAACTGGGCTAAGGAAGGCGAGCTATATGTGCTCGCCGAAAAGCTCGCTGCAGAGGTAATGAAGGCAGGCAAAGTCGAAGAATATCGAAAGCTTTTCGATATGGATGGAGATGATCTGCAACAGATCGTTTGCGCCCATCCGCTCCGCAACGCAGGCCTGGGCGGCTACCAGTTCGACGTCCCCCTCCTCGATGGCGATCATGTCACCGACGACGCGGGCACCGGGTTCGTGCACACCGCGCCGGGGCATGGCCGAGAGGACTTCGACATCTGGACGGCGTCGACGCGGAAGCTGATCGCGATGGGCATCGACCCGGCGATCCCCTACACCGTCGACGAGAACGGCGCATTCACGAAGGACGCGCCGGGCTTCGAGGGCGAACGCGTCATCACCGACAAGGGCGAGAAGGGCAAGGCCAACGACGCCGTGATCAAGAAGCTGGCCGAGGCCGGCATGATGGTCGCGCGGGGGCGCCTTAAGCACCAGTATCCGCATTCGTGGCGCTCGAAGAAGCCGGTGATCTTCCGCAACACGCCTCAGTGGTTCATCCACATGGACAAGGAAGTGCCGTTCCTCGAGCAGGTCTCGAAGGAGCACCGCGAGAAGCTGCGCGCGGCTGGGCTGACGGACGGGCACAACGCGGCGATCCCGAAGACGCTGCGGGAGGTGTCGCTCAACGCCATCCGCGAGACGGAGTGGGTACCCGCGTCGGGTGAGAACCGCATCGCGGGGATGATCGAGGCGAAGCCCGATTGGGTGATCTCGCGGCAGAGGGCGTGGGGCGTGCCGATCACGGTGTTCGTCAGACGAGGCACCAACGAGGTGCTTGTCGACGCCAAGGTCAACAAGCGCATCTACGACGCCATGTACGCCGAGGGCGCGGATGCGTGGTTCGCGGATTCGGACGGCGCGCGCTTCTTGAAGCCCGAGTACGACCCGGCCGAGTACGAGAAGGTCAACGACGTGCTCGACGTGTGGTTCGACAGCGGCTCGACGCACACCTACGTCCTCGAGGACAAGGATCACTTCCCGGGGCTCTACGGCTTCAAGCGCAAGGTCGACGGGGGCCGAGATACGGTGATGTATCTCGAGGGCTCGGACCAGCATCGCGGCTGGTTCCATTCCTCGCTGATCGAGTCATCTGGCACGCGCGGCCGTGCGCCCTACGACGTCGTGCTGACGCACGGCTTCTGCCTCGACGAGAAGGGGCAGAAGATGTCGAAGTCGGTCGGCAACGTGACGGCGCCGCAGGACATCATCAAGTCGTCGGGTGCCGACATTCTGCGGCTCTGGGTGGCCTCATCGGACTATGCGGATGATCTCCGGATCGGGCCGGAGATCCTCAAGACGTTCTCGGACAACTACCGGAAAATCCGCAACACGCTGCGCTGGATGCTCGGCACGCTGGCGCACTTCTTAGTTGCGCCTTCGGATGCCCGCTCTTCGCGTGGCCCTTCGGATGCCCACTTCGCATCCGGGCCGGCATCCGGCGCGGCCAAGGGCTTGGACGTTGCGGGGATGCCCGAGCTTGAACGTCTCATGCTGCACCGGCTCGCCGAGCTCGACGGCATCGTGCGCAAGGCCTACGCCGCGTACGACTACAAGCGCGTGGTCGCGCAGCTCTCGCAGTTCATGAACACGGAGCTTTCGGCCTTCTACTTCGACATTCGCAAGGATGCGCTCTACTGCGAGGCGCCGTCGTCGGAGAAGCGGAAGGCGGCACTGGCGACAGTCGAGCAGATCTTCCGGTGCACGACCGTGTGGCTGGCGCCGATCCTGTCGTTCACGACGGAGGAAGCGTGGCTGGCGCGGTACGGTGAGGACGACGGGCGGTCGGTGCATCTCGAGACGTTCCCGGTCATTCCTGCGGACTGGCTCAACGACGCGCTCGCCGCAAAGTGGGATCGCATTCGCCGCATCCGCTCGGTGGTGACGGGGGCCCTCGAGATCGAACGGGCTGCCAAGCGGATCGGTTCCAGCCTCGAGGCGGCGCCGCTCGTCTACGTGTCGGATCAGGCGACGCTCGATCTCCTGGCAGATCAGGACTTCGCGGAAATCTGCATCACGTCCGGCATCGGGCTCACGGTGGACGATGCCCCTCCCGAGGGGGCGTTCAAGCTGGCCGAGGTTCCGGGTGTCGCGGTGGTGTCCCAGCGGGCGGGTGGAACGAAGTGCGCGCGCTCCTGGCGGTTCACGACGGATGTCGGTAGCGATCCAGACTATCCGGAGCTTTCGGCGCGGGATGCGGCGGCGATGCGGGAGATCGACGGGCGGGGATGACGTTGGGGCGGTCGTCGCGAGCGAAGAGGCAGGCCGATGCATACGATCAACGGCGACATCATCGCGCTCGCCAAGGCCGGCCGCTTCGACGTGATCGCTCACGGCTGCAATTGCTTCCACACGATGGGCGGGGGACTTGCGGCGCAGGTCCGGCGGCACTTCCCCGAGGCCTACGAGGCGGATCTGGCGACGCCCTTCGGCGATCGCGCCAAGCTCGGGACGTGCTCATTCACCGTTGTTGAACGCGAGGGCGTGCGCTTCACGGTGGTCAATGCCTACACGCAGCTCCATCCGAGCATGGGGGCCGGCGTCGATGTCGACTATGACGCGGTGCGCGGCGCGATGGGTTGGATCAAGTCCCGCCATACGGGTGCCCGAATCGGACTGCCACAGATCGGTGCCGGTCTGGCGGGTGGAGACTGGGCGCGGATCGAGGGCATCATCGGCGACGTGCTCGGTGGCGAGGACGTGACGATCGTCACATTCAGCGGGGCGGCATGAGCGAGCGGGCGGCGACGGGACTGTTGCGTTGGATGTGGGGACCCTGCTCGCGCATTGGCCTCTGGGTCATCGTGGTCACGTTCGTCGTCGATCAGGCACACAAGTGGTGGATGATCAACGTTACCCAGATTCCGAAAGGCCAGCGGATCTACGTGACGCCCTTTATGGACTTGGTCTACGTCATCAACAGAGGCGTATCGTATGGGCTTTTCGACAACGCTGGACCATGGCTGCTGACGACTTTCGCCGTGATCGTGGCTGGTGTGTTGTGGGTCTGGTTGTCGCAGGCGGATACGGGCCGCGTCCTGGCCGTGAGCTTGGGCCTGATCATCGGCGGAGCGCTCGCGAACGCGCTCGATCGGGTGCACTTGGGCGGTGTTGCCGACTTCTTCTCGTTCCACGCCTTCGGTTTCTACTGGTACGTCTTCAATATTGCAGACGTTGCAATCGTTGCTGGTGTGGTAGGGCTTCTGTATGATTCTTTCGGGACGAGTCGCAATGACGCCTCGAAGGCCGCGTAGACGGCCACGGACAAGCGACAGGGGATGCGGCACATGACGCAGGCACTGCAGCGCACGAAGACCTCGATCAAGCGAGTGACAACGGCATTCATGCTATTGGCACTGGCCGGATGCGGCGGTGTCGATGGGGTCCAGTTCGAAGGCAAAATGTTCGAAGCCGTCGGCTTGACCGGCGCACTGGGCAAGCGTGCTGAGCCGAAGGCCGAGGTGAGGGCCCCGCTCGTACTGCCGCCCGCCACCGAAAAACTGCCCGAGCCCGGACAATTGGCTGCGGCACCCGCGCAGCCGCACGTTGCGTGGCCAGACGATCCCGACAAGCGAAGAGCATCGAGCGAGGCTGCCAAGAAGACCGCTCAGACCGAATACTGCCGCGACGGCAACTGGAAAGAAAAGGCCATGGGCGACGATATCGCCGCACGCGATGGGCCGTCCGGTACGTGTGGAAGCATCTTCTCGGTAATTGGAAAGTCTCTGTTCGGCGACTGAAACGCCCCTCAGAGTGAAGGCCCGGTTTCGGCTGGCGCTTGGCGATGGGCAGGGCCTCTTGGGGCATTCGAGACCGTTTGTCTGGGCCGTGCCAAGGTCGCTGACTTCTTCCCAATGCATCACGGGTTGACGGCTGCGGCCTCATGAACCCGTTGTCATTTGACATTCGTGCCGAGAGCCCCGACATGGAGCGATCGAGCCTCCGTGGCGTGGTGCCTTCTTCGGCGCCAGTTGTTCGGCGGCTCCAGGCGCAAGATCGGTGTCGGCGAGCCGGAGTGGCGCAACGCGTTTCCAAGTCGAGTGCCGAAGGGAAGTCCTAATGATCAGCAGAGGCTTTTTCGTCTCCCGACTGCTCCGTCTCCCAATCCTGGCTGCACCGGTGGTGACCCTGATGCTCTCCTTCTCCTCCTACTTCTCAGAGGCGCATGCGGCGACGCGCGCCACCGAGTTCGAACTCAAGAACGGCATGAAGGTCGTCGTCGTCGAGGACCATCGGGCGCCGGTGGTGACGCACATGGTCTGGTACCGGGTCGGAGCCGCCGACGAGCCCCCCGGCGTATCCGGCATCGCGCATTTCCTCGAGCACCTCATGTTCAAGTCGACCGACAAGATCGCGAGCGGGGAATTCTCGAAGATCGTGTCGCGTCTCGGTGGCCAGGACAACGCGTTCACGGGCCAGGACGTGACCGCCTACTTCCAGCGGATCGCCAAGGACCGGCTACCGATCGTGATGGAGATGGAGGCGGACCGGATGGTCAACCTGCGCCTCCAGGAGAAAGAGGTTCTGACCGAGCGCGACGTCATTCTCGAAGAACGTCGGTCGCGGACGGAGAACAATCCGTCGGCCCTGCTCGACGAGCAGATGAACGCGATGCTCTATCTATCGCATCCCTACGGCCTGCCGGTCATCGGCTGGGAGCATGAGATGGCGAAGCTGTCGCCGGAGGATGCACTCGCGTTCTACAAACGGTTCTATGCGCCTAACAATGCCATCCTCGTGGTGACCGGCGCCGTTACGCCCGAGGAGCTGAAGCCGCTCGCAGAGGCCACGTACGGCAAGATTCCAGCGAATCCCGATGTGATGGCCCGGCCACGTCCGCAAGAGCCTCCGCATCGCGCCGCGCGTCGGATCGAACTGAAAGACCCGCGGGCGGGCAAGCCGTCGCTGCATCGCAGTTATCTCGCGCCGGCCTATCAGGGCGCCGAGCCAGGCGAGGCGGAGGCGTTAGATTTGCTGCTGAAGGTCCTGGCGTCCGGTTCGACCAGCCGAATCTACAAGGACCTCGTGGTCGAAGCCAAAGTCGCCTCGTCGACGGGCGGCTATTACACGGGTTCGGCGCGCGACAGCGGTAAGATCGCGCTCTATGCCGTGCCTGTGGATGGCGTTTCACTTCAGGCGCTCGAGGAAGCTCTCGACAAGACGATCGCGGAAGTACGGGCTGGCGGCATCAACGAAGCCGAGCTAGCGCGCGCGAAAAAGTCCTATCTGGCCGAGTACATCTACGAAAGCGACAATCAGGCGACCCTGGCGCGGCGCTATGGTTGGTCGCTGACTGTCGGCCGGACGGTCAAGGACATCGAGGAGTGGCCCGACCGCATTGCCAAAGTGTCGCTCGAGGATGTCGCCAAGGTGGCTGCGAAGTACCTCGACATCCGCCGATCGGTGACCGGCACACTGATCCCAGCAAGTCCGGACATGCCATCCGCGATCGCTGGGACGCCGCCGAAAGCGGCCCCGTCGAACCCTCCGGCCCCAGCGGCGAAGGCCGGCGGGCGCACCTGACGAAGGACGAAGCTCTCTCATGTCCATGCGTGACGCCAAACGTCTCAAGGAATGGATCGAGGCGCGGTCACCCGCTGGGCGGCTGTGGCTGTTCCTAGGCGCGGTCGGCGTGCTTCTCGGCGGCTTTTCGCTGATTGGCGGCCAACCCAAGCCTGTACCGACCCCTGCAGTTGTCGCCGGGGTGGCGTCGGTTTCGGAGCCGTCTGGGGCGGTGGTTGTCGGTCAGCCTGCAGGCGGCAGTACGGCGGCCGGACCGGCGGACGGGATCGGTTCGCTAAGCGAGCGTCCAGGCGCCACGGGCAAGCCCGTGAAGACGATTACGGTGCCTCGCAGTGCGGCGACGGAATCGACACCGCCAGCCGCTTCGGCAGGGGTCACTGGTAGTGACTCTGGTACGGACTCAGTGCCTTCAAGCCCAGCAACCCGCATTGCCGAGGCGCCGCAGCCGGTCAACGCTCCGAAGGATGCTATTGCCCCGGCCAAGCCGGCCGGTCCAGATCAGGCCGCGCCCACTCCCGCCCTCAAGACGGCAGCGACAACGATGAAAATTCAGGACGTCAAGAGCCCCGGCGGAATCTCGGCTTGGCTCGTCGAAGAGCATAGCGTGCCGCTCCTCGCGATCCGTTTCGTCTTCGATGGGGGCTCGAGCCAGGACCCGGCCGGCAAGGAGGGCCTTGCCAACTTCATCACCGCCATGATGGACGAGGGTGCGGGCGAACTCGATGCAACGCAGTTCCAGGAGCGAATGGAGGAACTTGCCGTACGGATGTCGTTCGAGGACGCCAAGGATGCGCTTTACGGCAACTTCGAGACTCTGACCGTCAATCGTGATCCCGCTCTCGAGATGCTGCGAATGGCCCTCAACAAGCCTCGGTTCGATGAAGCGGCCGCGAATCGCATTCGCAAGCAATTGCTCGCCAACTTGGCCTATGCCGCGAAGAACCCGCAGCAGGTGGCTGGCAAGGCCTGGAACGAAGGGGCTTTTCCCGGGCATCCTTATGGCCGGCATGCCAACGGCACGGCGGAGAGCCTGGCGGCGATCCTGCCCGCGGATCTCGAGGCGTTCCGAAAACGGACTTTCGCGCGCGATACGCTGAAAGTTGTGGCCGTCGGTGATATCGATGCCAGAACGCTGGGCGAGATCCTGGACAAGGTGTTCGGGGACCTTCCGGCCAAGGCTGAACTGGTGCCTGTCCCGATGACGACACCGAAGCCGGTTGAAAAACTGCAGATCGTCGAGATGGATGTTCCCCAGTCGGTCGTTCAATTCGGGATGGCGGGGCCCGCACGCAAGGACGACGACTTCATCCCCGCTTTCGTGATGAACCAGATTCTCGGTGGCGGCGGCTTCGCGTCGCGGTTGACCGAGGAGGTGCGCGAGAAGCGCGGGCTTGCTTATTCGGTCTACAGCTACTTGCAGCCGCTGCGCTACGCGGCGACGTTCGGCGGCGGTGTCGCGACGAAGAACGAGGCCGTCAAGCAGTCGATCGACGTCATTCGCGCTGAACTCGACCGCATGGCGAAGGACGGGCCGACGGAAGCCGAGCTGGCCAATGCCAAGAGCTATCTCACCGGCTCGTTCGCGTTGCGGTTCGATACGAATGCCAAGATTGCGAGCCAGCTCTTGTGGATGCTGCACGAGGACATGGGCATCGACTACCCGATACGGCGCAATGCGCTGATCGACGCGGTAACCATGGACGACGTTAAGCGCGCCGCACGACGTGTGCTGAAAGTCGACGATCTGTTCATTACGGTCGTCGGCAAGCCGCAGGGGCTCGGCAAAGACTGACGACGGCGCCGCGGATTGAAGCGCCTTGTGGAGGTTCGAGAAATGACCGGTTGGGTATCACGGCTCGGCGTCAGCGGGCCTGGTCGGCACGACGACGTCCCGCACGACCCGACTGGCGAGGCGCATCGATTGGGCTACGTACAGGAGACGGAGCGTTGCTTCGACCGTCGGATCGGAGCGAATGGTTTGTCGACGGACGATGTCTGGCAGCGCCTCGACCGCCTGGACCAACCGCTTCTCGACCTTGCTGAAACGGTGCGGGCCGGCACGATGGAGCATTTCTCCATCCTCGACCGCGACGATGACATCGTGGCTGCCGAGGCGGCGCTGGCAAAGCTCTCGCGCGGGGCGCAGACGATCGTTTTCTTCGGCACGGGTGGATCCGGGCTCGGCGGGCAAACGCTGGCGCAGCTAGCTGGTTGGAACATCCCAGGCGGTGCGGATGCCGCTCAGCGGAGGCGTCCCCGCACGCGCTTCTACGACAATCTCGATCCCGTGACGCTCTCGGGTGCCCTCGATAGCCTCGACCTGGCCTCAACGCGTTTCGTGGTCATATCGAAGTCCGGCGGGACCGCGGAAACCCTGTCGCAAATGGTTGCGACGCTGGCGGCCCTTCGGACAGCCGGGCTCGAGGCGCGCATCGGGGAGATATTCCTTGCGGTCTCCGATCCGGTGGCGCCGGGTGGGCGTAATGCTCTGCGGGAGTTCTGCGCGGAGCTTGGGATACCGGTTCTCGATCATCCGCCAGGTATCGGTGGACGTTTTTCGGGACTTTCCATCGTCGGGTTGTTGCCGGCCATGGCCCGAGGGCTCGACGTGCGCGCCATTCGGCGCGGAGCGCGGTCAGTGCTGCTGCCGTTGATCGAAAAAAAATTGCCCGCAGATAGCCCCGCTTCCTGGTTTGCACCGGCTGTCGGGGCTGCCGTGGCGGTGGCTCTGGCCGAGGCACGCACGATCAAGGTCAACGTGATGATGCCCTACGCGGATCGCCTGCAGCGGTTCGGTGCATGGTACGTCCAGCTCTGGGCCGAGAGCCTCGGCAAAAGCGGCAATGGGACGGCGCCGGTCGCGTGTCTTGGACCCGTCGACCAGCACAGCCAGCTGCAGTTGTTCATGGACGGTCCGCGCGAGCATTTCATTACGCTGGTGACGGTGCCGACGGAGGGAGCCGGCCCCGTGCTTCCGGATGACCTCGCCCAACGTGCCGGTCTCGGCTATCTGGGGGGACGACGGGTCGGCGATCTCGTTGCCGCACAGGCGGAAGCGGTTGCCGATGCTCTCACGCAGGCGGGAAGGCCTGTGCGTATCATTCGACTGGCGCAGCTTGACGAGCACGCGCTCGGAGCGCTGTTGATGCATATGATGCTCGAGACGATTCTCGCCGGCCGGCTGCTTGGGGTGGATCCGTTCGATCAACCGGCAGTGGAGCTTGCCAAGGTGCTGACGCGGGAGCGTCTTGCGGCGAAAGCCTGAGCACGCTTGGTGGCGGTCCGTTTCGATCGTATGTGCGCGCGTTCTCCGACGGAGCGAGCCCTTGGCCGTTCGCCAGCTCAGACCCGAGACCGTCAACCGTATCGCTGCTGGCGAGGTGATCGAACGGCCGGCGAGCGTCGTGAAAGAGCTCGTGGAAAACGCGCTCGATGCGGGCGCGCGGGCGATCGAGGTGGTCACGGCGGCTGGTGGCTTGGCCCTGGTCCGCGTGACCGACGACGGCTCGGGCATGGACGAGGCGGATCTCGCGCTCGCCGTCGAGCGGCACGCGACATCGAAGCTTGCCGACGACGACCTCTTCAACATTGCGACACTCGGGTTCCGGGGCGAAGCGCTGCCTTCGATCGGGTCGGTGGCGACGCTCTCGATCAAGACCCGGCGACGGGATGCGGCCAGCGGACTCGAGATCGTGGTGGATCGGGGCGAGAAGGGTGGGCTCCGGCCAGCGGCGCTCAATTTCGGCACCAGCGTCGAGGTGCGCAGCCTGTTCTCGGCAACGCCGGCGCGGCTCAAGTTCATGAAGTCGGAGCGAGCCGAGAACATGGCCATCTCCGAGACGGTCAAGCGCTTGGCGATGGCGCACCCGAACGTGGCTTTCTCAGTCACGACCGGTGAGCGGGCGGGGCTCGTGCTGCCGGCGCAGCCAGAGGGGCAGAGCGGCCTTCTGGCGCGTCTCGGCCGGATCATGGGTCGGGAGTTCCTGGATGACGCACTGGCGCTCGACGGCGAGCGCGAGGGTGTGCGTGTGTCGGGTTTCGCGGGACTGCCGACGCTGCATCGGCCCGACACGGGGTTGCAGTTCCTGTTCGTCAACGGCCGGCCGGTTCGCGACCGCCTGATGCTCGGTGCCGTGCGAGCGGGCTACGGCGATCTCGTCCCCAAGGGGCGGCATCCGCTATTGGCGCTGTTCGTCCAGCTCGACCCGCACGAGGTGGACGTCAACGTGCATCCGACAAAGGCCGAAGTCAGGTTTCGCGATGCCGCCACCGCCCGAAGCCTGATCATCGGCGGTCTCAGGCATGCGCTTGAGGGAGCGGGCCACCGCGCTAGCATGATGGGTGGGGCACGCACACTCGAAACGCTGGCACGAACCGGCAACGAGGCCGCCTGGGGGCATGTCTCCGGTCGTAGCGAAAGCTCGTTATCGAATTCGCAAGGGACAGAGCGTGGGGTTTCGGCAAGGCCGGAGGGTGGGCAGGGCAGCGCGGCATGGTCGTCGCGTGCGCACGGTGGACCCTACTCGGGCGGCTTCGGCGAGCTCATGCAGGCGCCGCTCGACATGGGTGTGGTGCCTTCTGCCGATACAGCCGCGTCGGCGAAGCCTGTGCCAGACGGGCTTCTTGACCGGCCGCTGGGGGCGGCTCGGGCGCAGTTGCACGAGACCTATATCGTCGCCGAGACACGGGGGTCTGTGGTCATTGTGGACCAGCATGCGGCGCATGAGCGGCTTGTCTACGAACGCATGAAGGCGATGCTGGCGGTGGGCGGGGTGGCGCGTCAGGGGCTTCTCATCCCCGAGATCGTCGAGATGGAGGAGGACGAGGCGGCGCTGATCGTGGATTGGTCGGATGAGCTTGCGGAACTTGGTCTCGCGATCGAGGCTTTCGGTCCGGGCGCGATCGCGGTTCGAGAGGTGCCGGCGCTGCTGGGCAAGGTCGATGCGGCGTCACTGGTCAAGGATCTGATCGCGAACGTCCTCGCTGGCAATGGTACCAGGGCGCTGAAAGATCGACTCGAGGCGGTCTGCGCGACCATGGCGTGCCACGGCAGCGTACGGGCCGGGCGTCGATTGACGCCGGAGGAGATGAATGCGCTGCTGCGTGAGATGGAAGAAACGCCGCTCTCAGGCCAATGCAACCACGGTCGGCCGACCTATGTGGAACTCAAGCGTGGTGACATCGAGCGGCTGTTCGGGCGGCGATGATGCGGTGCCGGTCTGGCGCCAACCGCCACCTGACCGAAGAGCCAGTCCCGGCTACCGCGTGGATCGCTGATCAGCGGCGGCGGCAAGGGCGGGCAGTGACTTTGCAGGCCCAGCTATTGCCGCCGCCCGTGCAGTTGATGCCCTTGCTCTCGGCCAGTTTGAAACTGCCCCAAATGCTTCCATACTCCCACCCGGTGAAGCCCTGCCATACTTTGATCGCCTCGGCTTCGGCAACCTTGCGCGAGGGCTGGCCGGAACTGGAGCCGTCGTGGAAATGGGTCTTCATGCAGACCTTATTTCCGACGCGGACGTGCTCGTGAATATTGGCTAGTCCCTGTGCAGCCGCCGATGTCGTGGCGAGTGCGATAATCCCTGCAGCTGCAATCACCACGCTCCGAATCGTCATCTGATCATCTCCGTTCTGCGGCGTCACGCTGCCGTTCGAATCGGACATGCCTGATTTGACTGATCAGCGCCTAGTGCTTCATGTGCCGCAGGTGTGCAATTTCTGCAGAGCATGGCAGGCATGCATCATGACAAGTGTGCCACACGCGTATAGAATTCAGGGGCAATTGACTTGGGTCAAGGGGCCGGGATGACGAGTCGGGCAAGCGCGCCACGCATCGGCTCGGGAATTGGGGTTGGGCGTTGGCTCGCGCGCTCCACGAAGACATGGACGAAGTGGCCTTCGGCGCGAGCCTGGTCTTCACCTTCGGCAAAGAGGCCGATCTCATAGCGGACGGATGACGAACCCAGGCGACCGACACGCAGGCCGCCGTCGATGACGTCGGGGTAGGCGAACGATTTGAAATAGCGGCACATGCTCTCGACAGCGAGCCCGATGATGGGGCCGTCGTGGAAGTCGAGACGGCCTTCCTCGATCAGGTAGCGATTAATCAGCGTGTCAAAATACGAGTAGTAGTTGACGTTGTTAACGTGACCGTACACGTCGTTGTCCATCCAGCGCGTGGGGATCTTCGCAAAGTGACGGTAGTCGGCGCGTGTGCCGATCTTGGGGCGCTCGGTGCTCATGGAGGTCTCGTTCCGTCTTTTTTACCAATGCTGATTTAATTGCGATCCGCGTATCGACAGGATCATCGTTCGGCGAGCGCCAGCCGGATGCCTACGGCGACGAACACCACGCCGATCGCGCGTTCGAGCCAGGCCTTCGCGGAGCCGCCCGCCCTCGACGCAGCGAACCATCCGGCGAGGCTTGCGACGAGGATGTTCCACAGTGTGCCGACAACATTGAAAATCAGGCCGAGAGTGAGGAAGGCCGCAACTTTCGATGGTGCAGCCGGATCGACGAACTGAGGCAGGAAGGCGAGGAAGAAGATTGCGACCTTCGGATTGAGGACATTGGTCAGTGCGCCCTGGAGGAAGACTTGCCGGATGGAAGCCGAGTTGGCCGGATTCTGTGGCGTATCAACTTCCGGAGCGCGCGCGTCCCACGACAACTTCAGCATTTGGAGGCCGATGTAGACGAGATAGGCGGCTCCAACCCACTTGAGCGCCGTGAAGGCCCAGGCTGACGCAAAGATCAGAGCGGACAGGCCTATGGCGGCCGCGGCAATATGCACGAAGGCGCCGAAGCCGACGCCGAGCGCTGCCGCGACTCCAGCCCGCGTTCCGAGCTGGGTGCTGCGTGCAATGATGAACGCCATGTCGGGCCCAGGCGTGATGTTGAGCAGGAAGCCTGCCAACAGAAAGAGCCAGAGGTCGTGTATGCCCATCGCCGCCTCAGCGCTGCGCCCGGCCCTTTCCGGCCGCCCGCGTCATGCCTCCTTGGAGGCGACGATCTGGATCTCGAACAGGCACTCGGCGTCGGCCATCTTGCCTTCGACGCAGGCGCGTGCCGGCAGGTTCTGGGGATCGACCCATTCGAGCCAGGCTTTGTTCATCTGGTCGCGAAGTCGGATGTCCGACAGCCAGATCACGCACGAGAGGATGCGCGACTTGGACGACCCGCACAGCCCGAGAAACTTGTCGAGGTCGCGGAATGCCTCGCGCGCCTGTCCGGCGACATCGAGGGTTAGATCGTCGGCTATGGCGCCGGCGGTAAAGACGAACGGGGCGGCCTCTACGACATTGGCCAGGATCGGTTCGAGTTCGCGGCGGATGATGGCCATGGGAGGCTCCAAAGTGCAGTGGGGAGAGGCAGTGGGGACGGCAGGGTGACTGCCGTCCCTACGTTATGGCGTTACTTCGCGGCGACGACGGCGATCTCGACGAGGATCGCGGGGTCGGCGAGTTTAGCCTCGATGCAGGCGCGGCCGGGCAGGTTCTGGCCGCCGTTCCACTCGGTCCAGGCGATGTTCATCTTGTCGCGCAGACGGATGTCGGGAACCCAGATGGTGGCAGAGATGATCTTGGACTTGTCGGTGCCGCACAGCGCAAGAAGCCGATCGATCTCCTTGGTCACCTGGCGGGTCTGGCCGGTGACATCGTCCTTCGTGTTGTCTGGCGTGATGCCAGCGGTGAACACGAAACCGTTCGCCTCGACGACTTTCGAGAGGATGCCTTTGGACTCGTGACGCGTAATGGCCATTCTGGGGGTCTCCTCGGGTGATTGGGACGGGCAAGTCTTAGCACGTCGATGGCGATGCGCCACATCTGCGACGAGCCAAGGCTGATGCCATGCGGCTCGCATTGCGCCGCGTTCGTGACGGCCCTAGTCTCGGGTCAAAGGTCCATAGTACGGTCAAGCCTCGAGGGAACCTCCGATGAAAGAGCCGAAGAAGCCCGTTAGCGCAGCCAAGAACGGAGCCAAGGCCAATGGCGCGCGGCGGCGGGTAAAACCGTCGGAGCTGCGCTCCAAGGCATGGTTCGACAATCCAGCGAATGCGGATATGACGGCACTCTATGTCGAGCGGACGATGAATTTCGGACTGACTCTCGATGAGCTGCAATCGGGCAAACCGATCATCGGCATTGCGCAGTCGGGCTCGGACCTTTCGCCCTGCAACCGGCACCACATCTTCCTCGCCGAGCGTATCCGGGAGGGCATCCGGGAGGCGGGCGGCATCGCTTTCGAGTTCCCGCTGCATCCGATCCAGGAAACCTGCAAGCGACCGACGGCGAGCCTCGACCGGAACCTCGCCTATCTCGGACTGGTCGAGGTGCTCTACGGGTATCCGATCGACGGCGTCGTGCTGACGACCGGTTGCGACAAGACGACGCCAAGCCAGATCATGGGGGCGGCGACCGTCGACATTCCGGCGATCGTGCTGTCGGGCGGACCGATGCTCAACGGCTGGTTCAAGGGTGAGCGGACGGGCTCCGGGACCATCGTCTGGAAGGCGCGAGAGATGATGGCGCGCGGCGAGATCGAGTACAAAGAGTTCCTGGAGCTGGTGGCGTCGTCGGCACCGTCGGCCGGCCACTGCAACACGATGGGCACGGCCTCGACCATGAACTCGCTCGCTGAGGCGCTGGGCATGTCTCTGCCTGGTTGTGCCGCGATTCCGGGCCCTTACCGCGAGCGCCAACAAATGGCCTATCTCACGGGCAAGCGCATCGTCGAGATGGTGTGGGAGGACCTGAAGCCGTCCGACATCCTAACGCGGGAGGCGTTCGAGAACGCCATCGTCGTCAACTCGGCGATCGGCGGCTCGACCAACGCGCCGGTGCATCTCAACGCCATTGCGCGTCACATCGGGGTTGAACTCGACAACGACGACTGGGAGCGCACGGGCTACGACATCCCGCTGATCGTCAACCTGCAGCCGGCGGGTGAATATCTGGGCGAGGAATACCATCGCGCGGGCGGCGTGCCGGCCGTGGTCGCGGAGCTGATCGCCGAGGGCAAGATCAACAAGAAGGCGCTGACGGTCAACGGCAAGACGCTCTACGAGAACTGCGAGGGCAAGCTGTCGTGGGACCGCAAGGTGATCAAGCCCTACGATGAGCCGATGGTGAAATCGGCGGGGTTCCTCAACCTCAAAGGCAACCTGTTCGATAGCGCCATCATGAAGACGTCGGTGATCTCGCCGGAGTTCCGGGAGCGTTACCTGTCGAACCCGAAGGATCTGAATGCGTTCGAGGGGCGCGCCATCGTGTTCGACGGGCCGGAGGACTATCACGCGCGCATCGACGATCCGAAGCTGAAGATCGACGGTACGTGCCTGCTGTTCATGCGCGGCGCCGGACCTGTCGGCTATCCGGGCGCGGCGGAGGTGGTCAACATGCGCGCGCCCGACTATCTCCTGAAGAAGGGGATCACGTCGCTGCCGTGCATCGGCGATGGGCGCCAGTCGGGGACGTCGGGCTCGCCTTCTATTCTCAACGCGTCGCCGGAAGCGGCCGCACCGGGCAGTGGCTTGGCCATTCTCAAGACCGGCGACATGGTGCGCATCGATCTCAATCGCCGATCGGCCGACATTCTCATTTCGGACGAGGAGATCGAGAAGCGCAAGGCGGCGCTGGCGAAGGCGGGTGGCTACAAGTATCCCGAGAGCCAGACGCCGTGGCAGGAGATCCAGCGCGGGATGGTCGACGAGCTTTCCGAGGGCATGGTGCTGAAGCCGGCCGTCAAGTATCAGCGCATCGCCAAGACGAAGGGGCTGCCGCGGGACAATCATTGATGCGTTTAGGCGGGCGAGGCCTCAATTGCGTTCGTGCAAGCGGCCAGCCCCCTCACCCTAACCCTCTCCCCGAGGGGAGAGGGGACGAGTTCCGTCTCTCTGACAGGAGGGACGAGATCCCTATCCCTGAAGGGAGGGGGACGAGACTGCGGCTCGCGCATCAACCGCCTTTTCTCTCTGCTTAGCGTTTGAGTGTGGACGGAAAAGGGCTCGCGATGCGGGAACCAGGGGATCCATGGCACGCCTCGTTCACATCACCGCGGATACGGACGCGGCGCGGATCAGGCGGCATGGCATCCGGCCGCGGCGCGTCCGGTGGCTGTTGCCGCGCGAGGATCGCTTCGTGTGGGCGTTCCCGGTGCTTGAGAGCTATACGCTGACGCATCAGTGGGCGCGCGAGCTGAAGCGGTGGGGGCGGCATACGATGGCCGCCGTCACATTCACGATCGACGACGACGAGACGGTCTATGTTCGGCATTACCTAGGCGAGCCGATCGCTGCGACGGCGGCCGAGGCTGTGGGCCTCATCCGCGCGGTCGACGATCCGCGCGGCTACGAGATCCTGGTGCCACGCCGGATCGAGGCCCGGGAGGTCATGGCGGTCCGCACGCTGCCGCAGGCGGTCGGGTGGCGCTACGCGCCGACCTTCAAGAACGCGGAGCGGTACCCGTGCGAGTGCCCCGTCTGCGCACCCCGAGGTGAGGTGAAGGCCCGGCGGTATCGTGAGCGGATACCGCTTTTGCAGAAGCGGTGGGAGGCGAGACGGGGGGAGGCGTGAGGTGGAGTTCGGCTTGGGGCCGGAACGGGTCGATAGCCGGATATCTCGTTGTCGCAGCGAGCCGAGATCTAGCTGCCACGGTCGAGGCCCATCCGGCCGCCTGCTCGCGTGCAGGGTCCACCTTGGTGTTCGAAAAGTGTGCGCGAGGTCTCGTCCAACCGTATCGCTCCTGCGTCTGTTGACATCATCAATAGATTGAGCAATTATTAGATAATCAATTATTTGATCGAGTGCGGTATGTCACGAGCTTCCCCAAAGACCGATGCGAACTCCAGGTCCGCAGTGAGAGGCCGGCCGAGGCCTTCCGCTCGTTCGAAGCCCGGCCCGATGCACAGCGGCCTCGGGATGAGCACGTTGGCCAGAATCCCACTGCCGCGTGCACCTATGCCGATGGCGCGCCGGTTCCTGCAGATCACCTCGGCCATATGGGCCGAGGCCTGTGCCGGTGAAGGCATGAGCAATCTCGAGTTCGGTACGGTGGGCGCGCTGCAGCGTGAGCCTGATCTCGACCAAATCAGTCTTGCCGAGCGAATTGGGGTCGACCGTACAAACATTGGACTGATCATCGATGGGCTTGAGAAGCGTGGGTTTGTCGAACGAACTGTGCACCCTGCCGATCGGCGTGCTCGGCTCATCCGCGTGACGCCGGAAGGGCTTTCGGCACATGCGCGTCAGGCACCGAAGACGGCTCTCGTTCGAGAAAAGATCTTTGCAGCGCTGACCGCCGAAGAGCGGGAGACGTTCTACGACCTTCTCGAACGGATTATTGCGACCAACGAGCAGTATTCGATCCCTGGAGCAGGTCGCCGCAAGCGTAGCAGATGATTCAGGAAGCCAGTTTTCGCCTGCCTGTCCCCCCGGTGCGGCGCCCGGATCGGAAGGACTGATATTTGGGAGGAACGACTGTTATGTCGTACGCAATCAAAGGTGCCTTTCTTGCAGCGGCCCTCGCGCTCTGCATCGCGGAGCCACAGCATGCCCGTGCCGAAATCTATCCGAGCCGGCCGGTGACTCTGGTCACGACGTTCGCAGCCGGTTCGCCACAAGATCTCGTGGTGCGGGCCATCACAGAGCTGGTCGCGGCAGACTTCAAACAACCCGTGTCGGTCGACAACAAGCCTGGCGCCGCCGGCGGCACTGCGATGGGCGCCACTGTCACGCAGAAGCCCGACGGCTATGCGCTCAATGTCATAAACTCTCCTGCCCTGGCCAATCTCCCGCTGATGCACAAGCTCGCCTTCGATCCGGTCAGGGATTTCGATTTCATCATGCAGATGGCGAGTTTCCCTATCGGAATCGCTGTCAAGGCCGACAGCCCGTTCAAGTCCTGGGCCGATCTCGTGAACCACGCCAGAATCAACCCTGGCAAGATCACATATGCAACACCGGGCACAGGCTCGATGGCAAATCTCGGCATGCAGCGACTGCAAGCGCTGTCCGGCATCAAGTTGACCCACGTGCCACACAGGGGCGTTATGGAGATCATTCCCGCCGTGCTCGGCGATCATGTATCGGTGATGGTGACGGGTACCGAGTGGAAGCCGTATGTCGATGCAGGGGGAATGCGTCTGCTCATGATGTGGACCGACAAGCGGCTGCCCTCGTTTGCCGACGTGCCGACAGCGCGAGAGAGCGGCAATCCGTTCGAGCTCGACGTCTCGTTCGGGCTGGTCGCGCCCAAGGGCTTGGAAACAGCAGTGGCATCGAAAGTTCATGGTGCCTTCAAGAGGGCGCTCGAAGCGAACTCCGTACGCGCACTGATGGAGAGATACGATATAAGTCCTGCGTATCTGGATGGGCCTGCGTTCAAGGCGCGCATTGCCAAGATCTCTGCCGAGATGAAGCCGGTCATCGAGCAACTTGGCTTGCATGCGAAGTAGCGCGCGGAAATCGATCGAGGTAACGGCTCGACATGCGGCGCCGGCGATCGGCGGATGGGCCCTCGACGAGTTCCGGTGCTATCAGAAATTGGCGGATGACATCTATTCGAGGAGGGCTCCCTGATGCTCGTTCACCCACCCACTCGCGTTTATCGCACCTGGGTGGCCGATAGTCGCCAATGGAATGTCTATCGGCCTCGCGCGGGCGACATAGTGATTGCGACTTATCCGAAGTCCGGCACGACCTGGATGCAGCAGATCGTCAGCCTTCTCGTTTTCCAGTCGCCGGAGCCGCGGCCGATCTCCGAGATTGCGCCGTGGTTCGATCGTCGCGAATTCGACGACACGCCGGGCTTGGTAATGGACCGCATCGACCAACAATCGCATCGGCGATTCATCAAATCCCATGTGCCTTTCGATGGCATGCCGATCCACGACGAGGTGAAATACATTCACGTGGCTCGGGATGGGCGGGACGCATGTCTTTCGTATCACAATCATTGCAGTGCTTTTGGCGATCGTGCGCTCGAAAGGCTCGACAGCTTGGGGCTTGCCGACGAGACTTTGGCTAAGCCCTATCCGCGGGCGCCTGAGGATCCGCGCCAATTTTTCCTGCGGTGGATGAACGAGGGTCTCAATGGCGATCCGGATGGCATGCCGTTCGTGTCGTGGTTCGGCTTCGAGCGCACGTATTGGGCTCAGCGAAATCGCTCGAACCTGTTGATGGTTCACTATCGCGACCTGAAAGCGGATCTCTATGGCGAGATGCGACGCATCGCGGACTTTCTGGACATCAACGTGCCCGAGCAGCTATGGCCCACTCTGCTCAGGGCGGCTTCCTTCGAGGAGATGAAGCGTCACGGCAATCAGCTGCAAACCACGATTGCGCGCGCCTTGATCGGCGGCGCCGAAACCTTCTTCAACAAGGGCGAGAATGAGCGATGGCGTGGTGTTTTGACCGATGCGGACTTGGCAGCCTATGACGCTCGGGTTCGCGAGCGATTGGACCCGGAGTGCGCCACGTGGTTGGCCCTTGGCCGGCTAGGTTCGCCTGCCTCCGATTTCTACAATCAAACAACATAGGAGCGGGCAAGTTTAGCCAGAGGCACTGGCTGCGTGTTGGGGGTGTGCGCTCTCAGAAATGTCCGCATTCGACTTCGCAAGCCAGCTTGCTCGTGGGGCAAAGTCGTCCGTGGCTCGCTTCGCTCGCTCTGCCCTTCGCCTACCTCCCCTTCACCCGCATTGCCCCCGACGCTTCCAGCGCGGCGATCTCTTCGTCCGATAGTCCGGCGTCGGTCAGCACCTCGCGGCCATCGGCGCCGAGGTGGGGGGCGTGGGTGCGGTAGGTGGTGGGTGTACCTGAGAACTCGAAGGGGCTCGTCATGGTGCGGATCGGGCCTTCGGTCGGGTGCTCGCGTGTGGTGAAGAAGCCGGTTGCCTTCAGGTGTGGGTCGTCGAAAAGCTGCTCGAGATCGTTGACGACCATGGAGGGAATGTCGGCTCTTTCGAGAAATGCCAGCCATTCGGCCGTGGTCCGCGTCGGCATCACCTCGGCTATGATCGCTTGAAAAGCAGGGCCGTTGTCGGAGCGGGCCTTGGGCGTCGCGAAGCGCGGATCGGACATGAGGTCGGGCCGACCGATCTCGGCGGCGAAGGCGTGGTAGTGCTTCTCATTGTAAGGCAGCGCGCAAACGTAGCCGTCCTTGGTGCGATAGGGTTTGCGGTCGGGTGAGAGCACACGGGAATAGCCCATCGATCCGCGCGGGTGCTCGTAGGTGTGATTGAACATGTGCTCGACCAGCCAGAAGTTGGCGATGGTCTCGAGCATGGGCACCTCGACCTTCTGGCCTTCGCCGGTGCGCTCGCGATGGAGGAGCGCTGCCAGGATCGCCATGCCGAGATGGAGGCCAGTGGTCTTGTCGACGATCAGGCTCGGCAGGAAGCGCGGAGGGCCGCCGTCGACGCGGGAGGCGAGCATCGCGGCGCCGCTGGCGCCCTGTACGAGATCGTCGAAGGCGGGCTTCTTGCCGTAAGGCCCTGAGTGTTTGTAGCCGACGCTGTAGGCATAGACGATGTCAGGCTTCACGGCCTTCACGGCCTCGTAGCCGAGGCCAAGGCGCTCGACCGCCTCGACGCGCATGTTGTGGACGAAGACATCGGCGGTTGCGATCAGCCGTTTGAGGGCAGCTATGGCCTCAGACTTTTTCAGGTCGAGGCAAAGGGCGCGCTTGTTGCGGTTGATGCCGAGATAGATCGGTCCCATGCCGGGTGATGGCGCGTTGCCGGCGTTGCGCATGATGTCGCCTTCCGGCGGCTCGACCTTGATGACGTCGGCGCCCATGTCCGCGAGATGCAACGTGGCGATCGGGCCGAGCACGACGGCGGTCAGGTCGATGATGCGGTAACCGGAGAGGGGACCGGGCATGGGCGCCTTCCAACGATTGCGGGAGACAGGGCTACGTCGTGCGACCGAGCCCGATCGTCACGAGAAGGTAGAGCGATGCGACAGGCGAGGCCAAGATCAGGAGCAGCGGCCAGAGGTTCGATTGCTGCAGGAAGGCAATGACGGTGACCGCTGCGATCGGTACCATGGCGAGCAAGGGGGCGGCTGCCGCGTACCACCAAGCGCCGTTCAGCCGCCTCAGTGCCATGATCTGGAGCGCCGGATAGGCCGGTACCGATGCGAAGGCGATCAACCCGAGAAGTGACTCCATCCTACGTCCCCGTCCATGCATTTGGCGCCCTACCGTCCCTTGAACTGAGGCTTTCTCTTATCAAGCATGGCGTTGACGGCTTCGTGCTGGTCGTCGGTGGATTGCGCCAGCGCCTGCATGGCGGATGCCATCTCGAGGGCGACGGGGAGGCTGACGCCCTGGCTCTCGCGCAACAGACGCTTGTTGAGGCGGATCGAATGCGGCGGGAAAGCCGCAATACGCTTCGCCATGGCGAGGGCCTCGTCCATCAGCTTGTCGTCGTCGACGACCTTGGAGACGATGCCCCATTTCTCGGCTTTCTCCGCGTCGATCACGTCGCCGGTCAGGGTCATCTCGTAGGCGCGGGAGAGGCCGACGACACGGGGCAGGAACCAGGCGCCGCCATCGCCAGAGACGAGGCCGACGCGGAGGAAGCTCTCGGCGAACTGGGCTTTTCGGCCGGCAATGCGGATGTCACACATCAGTGTGGTGTCGCAGCCGGCGCCGATGGCGGCACCGTTGACGGCGCAGATGGAGGGCACCTCGAGGTCGTAGAGCGCCTTCGGGATCTTGTGGATGCCGTGCTGGTAGGCGCGACGCATGTCGACCGGGGCGCCGCCGAAGAGGCCCTTCTTCTCGCGCATCTCCTTGACGTTGCCGCCGGACGAAAAGCCTTCGCCGGCGCCGGTCAGGATCACGCAGCGGACGGACATATCGGCGTTAATGCGAGCACAGGACGCGACGATACCGTTGATGATCTCGTCGCCGAGTGCGTTGCGGGTCTTCGCATCGTTAAGCGTCAGGACGACGATGCCATCTCCCTTTTCCTCGTAGAGAACGGCGTCGGTGGCGGCCATGGGTGTGCTCCTGGGCGTGATGTGTTTCGGCCGGCACACTAATCAGCGTTGAGCGTTCCGTCCAATAGCGGCGGCGGCGGCCACGAGCCGTGGCGGCTCGTCTGTCCGCAGGTCTCGCGGTGAGGATTATGTTGCACTGCAGCGCGCGGGATATCGCGCGAGGCATTCAGGCGCGGGTGAGGTAAAGTCGATCACTCTTCAGGCTTTGAACCTTTAGCCATCTCACCGCGACGAACAGGTCGGGACGCACTGCGGAGCAGCTGATGTCGACAACGGCAGGCGACGAACAGCTCGTCGCCGAAATGGCGAGCGGAGATCGCAGTGCCGTGCGGCGGCTGATGGCTCGCCATCACGTCCGTGTCTTTCGTTTCGTTGCCCGCAAGCTGCGCAACGAGAGCGTGGCCGAGGAGATCGCGAATGAGGTGTTTCTGGAGGCTTGGCGATCCGCCAACCGTTTCGAAGGCCACTCCAGTGTGTCGACCTGGCTTTTGTCGATTGCGCATAACAAAGCCGTCAGCACGCTCCGGCGGCGTCGTGAGGAAAGCTGGAGCGACGAGGCCGCGGATACATTGGCCGACGATAGCGACAATCCGGAAGTGGCCGCCCAGAAGGTCGACAAAGGCGCCGTCCTGCGCCGCTGCATCGACCGCCTGTCTGCCGACCACCGCGAGATCATCGACCTCGTCTACTATCACGAGCAATCGGTGGTGGAGGTCGCGCAGGTGCTGAGCATTCCGGAGGCGACCGTGAAAACGAGGATGTTCTACGCCCGCAAGAAGCTCTCGGAGCTGCTGCGCGAAGCCGGCATCGATAGAGGTTGGCCATGACCGAGATCACCAGTGGTCCCGACGAGCGCGAGGAAATCGAGATGTTGCTGCCCTGGTACGTCACCGGGCGACTCGATGCATCAGATCGCGCGCGTGTTGCCGCATGGGTTGCACGAGACGCAGCGCTCGCGCGCCAGCTCGCGCTGATCGAGGAGGAACGTCAGGAAAGCATCGGCGCTGCGGAAAGTATTGCACCGCCCCGCGGAGCGTCGGCTGCGACTGTGATGGAGGCTCTGCCACGACCCGGCGTTCTGGAGCGTGCTTCAGGCTGGATCGATGCGCTTCTCGAGATGCTATCTCCCCGAGGATTGCGGTTTGCCGCAGCGGCCGCGCTCGTCCTGATCGCGGCTCAATCGGTCGGCATCGGTGTGCTGCTGCGTGGCGCCGGAGAACCGGGCTACGAGGCCGCGTCCGGTCCGGCCGGTGGCCTGACCGATGGCAGTTTCGTTCTCGTGCGGCTGGCACCGTCGGCCGCTGTCCGTGATCTCACGGAGGCGCTCAAATCTCGCAATGCAACGATCGCTGGAGGTCCGAGCGCCGATGGTCTCTATCGGATCCGGATTGGGCCGCGGGAGCTCCCAGCATCCGAACAGAACGCTCAGGCTGATGCTTTGCGCGGACACGCCGGATTGTTCGAACTCGTCCTGCTCGAGCCGAACCGCAAGAGTTCGCCATGATGCTCGCGCTCGTTCACTGGCTCATGGTCGCTGGCGCAGCTCTGCTGCTGTCCGCTGCCGGGAGCTGTCATGGCTCGGCCCAGGTCGAGAAAAGGATCTCCAGGCCAACTGCTGGACCCGGGCTAGCTCCTCCGCGCGCCCAGGCCCGACCCGCAGTGGGCATCAACCGACTGTCGGAGCCTCGTCGCGTCCGTACGCCGGGTGCTGGCGGCCGCAGGGCTTTGCCGCCGTCGCGAGCACCCGTCTCAAGGCAAGTACCCACGAAGGCGCGGACGGTGCGACCGACAGGCCGGGGACGTCCACTAGTCTCCTCGCCTCCGCCACGTAGGCCACCTGTGGCGCCGCCGCTTACTGGTCGACCGACCGTCGTCGTGCTGCCGCCTCCACGCCTTCAGCCGCCTGCGGGGCGCACCATCGAAACGCCACGGCACACCGGGCGCGGCAAAGCCGGACGCGAGGGTGCCTCGCGGGGGGCTGAGGTGCCACCTCGGAGGGGGGCGCCGCTACTGCCGCCGTCGCCGCCAGTGAGCGTGAGGCTGGAGGGGGTGGGGGTCGATCTCGACGAGATGCCCGACGAGGTGCTGATTGTGCACGCGGCCGTAACGTCAGACAGCGGGATCGATGCGCTGGCGCAACGCCAGGGCCTCACGGTGCTGGAGCGGTCGTCGGTGGCGCTGCTCGGGGTGCGCTTGGTGCGGATGCAGATTGCCGATGGACGCAGCCCGGCCACGGTCTTGCAGTCGCTTGCCTTGGAGCCTGAAGTCGAGGCGGCGCAGCCGAACCATATTTACCGCCGTCAACAGTCTAGCAGCAGGGCAGTGATCGCGCCGCAGTACGCCATCTCGAAACTCGCCGCCGATGGTGCCGGCATTCGTGCATCGGGCCGGGGTGTGGTTATCGCGGTCGTCGATACCGGCATCGATGCCAGCCATCCGGATCTGCGCCGGGCAGCCGTCGAGGCGCATGATGTGCTCGGAGCGTCGAATGCAACCGCCGAACCGGCGCATGCAACGGCGATCGCCGGCATCATCGCGGCCGACGGGATCACGCGGGGCATCGCGCGTAATGCCAGACTTCTATCGCTTCGCGCCTTCGCGTCGTTCGGGCCGAGAAACGTAGCCAGACCGCTGCGTTCCACGTCTATGGTCGTCTTGAAGGCGATCGATGCTGCAGTCGCTGCGGGTGCTCGCGTCCTGAACTTGAGTTTCGCCGGACCAAGCGACGCATTACTCGAGAGACTGCTCGCTGCCGCCGATGCGCGGCTCGTGGTGGCCATTGCTGCTGCAGGTAATGGCGGCGCGCATGCACGTCCCGCCTACCCTGCCGCCTATGCCAGCGTCATAGCCGTGACTGCGACGGATGCAAGCGACCGTCTTTATGAGGCTGCCACTCGGGGCGCTTATGTCGAGATTGCCGCTCCTGGAGTCGAGGTTCTGGCGGCCAGTGCTGACCATGGACACGAGCTCGTTTCCGGCACTTCGTTTGCGACCGCCTATGTCAGCGGCCTTGCCGCACTGCTGCTCGAGGCGGCGCCGGATCTGGCACCGACGCATGTCCGCACGGTGCTGATCGAGACCGCTGTCGATCTCGGGACGCCGGGCAGGGACGACGCATTCGGTGCCGGTCTCGCCAACGCCGAGGCAGCCTTGGCGCATCGGTTAGTCAAAAGAGGAAAGCCGCGGTGATGCGCTAGCGGCATCGTCCGAACAGTCTGGCCATCGGCAACCGAGTGGCCAGAAGGCGAGTATCTGACGGCATGCCTTGCGCATATCGACAGTCCGTTGTTCCGTGGGACGAGCGCCCGTGAAGTCGGCTGAGCAGGCACGCTTGCCGGAACGCTATGCAGTGCCGCCGTCGACTGGCTTATCCGATCGGAAAGTGGGCACTTCAATTGACTATTGTGCCGCCGAGGCCGGCGATGAGAGTGGAACGAAGCATGCGATTGCGATGCCGATCCGGTCGCTGCAAGTTCCATCGCTGCTTTTGCTCAATCGTCGGGCGGTTGGTGGAAAATCGAGCTTCCGCGCCGCCGTCGAAACGAGCACGGTGCAAAGAAATCCCGTGATTACAGGTGCATCTCGCATCGTTCCTTTCTGGCACGCTGCTTGCGATGTCTCGGGCTGACACAGTCGCCGTTCGCTCGGACGATCAGCAAGAGGCCACACATCATGAGTTTTCGCGACCCGTTCGATCCGTCTCGCCCGCTCGGCACATCGGGCTGTAGCTGCGGTTTGCACGGCTCGCAGTCCGAGCACGATAAGACGATCGCCGCCGACGAGGATGCTCGAACGCGACGCGTGGTCGAGGGCGCGGTGATGCGCGCGATCTTCCCCGACGATATGAAACGTCGCGCGTTTCTCACAGCCGTGGGCGGGGCGACAGCCGCGGCGGCGATCAGCCAGTTCCTGCCGCTCGGGACGGCGATGGAGGCGTTCGCCGAAACGGGCAAGCCGGAAAAGGCCAACCTCAAGGTCGGGTTCATCCCAATCACCTGCGCGACACCGATCATCATGGCGCACCCGATGGGCTTCTATAAGAAGCACGGACTCGACGTCGAGGTGATCAAGACGGCGGGATGGGCCGTCGTTCGCGACAAGACGATCAACAAAGAGTACGACGCGGCCCATATGCTTTCGCCGATGCCGCTCGCGATCACGCTCGGTGCCGGCTCCAATCCGATCCCCTACACGATGCCGGCCGTCGAGAACATCAACGGTCAGGCGATCACGCTTGCGATCAAGCACAAAGACCGACGGGACCCGAAGTCGTGGAAGGGTTTCAAGTTCGCCGTTCCGTTCGACTACTCGATGCATAATTATCTGCTGCGCTATTACCTCGCAGAGCACGGCATCGATCCCGACAAGGATGTCCAGATCCGGTCTGTGCCGCCGCCTGAGATGGTGGCCAACCTCCGTGCCGACAACATCGATGGTTTTCTCGCGCCCGATCCCGTCAATCAGAGGGCCGTATTCGACGGCGTCGGCTTCATCCACATCCTTTCGAAGGACATATGGGACCGGCATCCGTGCTGTGCTTTCGCCGCGAGCCAGCAGTTCGTGAGCGAGATGCCGAATACGTACAAGGCTCTGCTCAAGGCCATCATCGATGCGACGGCGTTCGCGACCAAAGCCGAGAACCGCAAGCAGATCGCCGAGGCCATCGCGCCCGCCAATTATCTGAACCAGCCCGTCACCGTCGTGGAGCAGGTGCTCACCGGCACCTTTGCCGACGGCCTCGGCAAGGTGCAGACGGTGCCGGACCGCATCGACTTCGACCCATTCCCTTGGGAGAGTTTCGCAATCTGGATCATGACCCAGATGAAGCGCTGGGGACAGATCAAAGGGGACGTCGACTACCAGAAGATCGCGCAGCAGGTCTATCTCGCCACCGACGCGGCGAAGCTGATGAAAGAGGTTGGTCTCACGCCTCCCGAGACGACGTCGAAGACGTTCGTGGTGATGGGAAAGACCTTCGATCCTTCAAAGCCCGAAGAGTACGTCGCCAGCTTTGCCATCAAGCGGACCTGATCGGCGATGTCGAATTCTCTTTCGCTGCGGGCCGCGATCGTTTCGATCCTGCTGCTTGCCACATTCCTCTTTGCCTGGCAGCTCGCCGTCAGCGGCAAGGGTCCGACCCAGGCCCTCGATCCCGAGTATGCCAAGCTCCTGGGGCAATCGGCGACCGAAGGGAAATCCGCGATGCCGGGCCCGGCTGAAGTGGGGGCGGCACTCTGGGAGCATCTGAAGCGCCCATTCTACGACAACGGCCCAAACGACAAGGGCGTCGGCATTCAGCTTGCGTACTCGATCGCGCGGGTCGCCACCGGTTATCTCGCGGCCATCCTGATCGCTGTGCCGCTCGGCTTCCTGATCGGCATGTCGCCGCTCATGAGCCGCGCGCTGGATCCGTTCATTCAGCTTCTTAAGCCCATCTCGCCATTGGCGTGGATGCCGCTCGCGCTCTACACGATCAAGGATTCCAACTCGTCGGCGATTTTCGTGATCTTCATCTGCTCGGTCTGGCCGATGTTGATCAACACCGCATTCGGCGTGTCGTCGGTCCGGCGCGACTGGATCAACGTCGCCAAGACACTCGAGCTCGGAACGTGGCGCACCGCCTTCAAAGTGATCCTGCCCGCGGCCGCCCCGACTATTTTCACCGGCATGCGCATCTCGATCGGGATCGCCTGGCTCGTCATCGTGGCGGCCGAGATGCTCGTTGGCGGCACCGGTATCGGCTACTTCGTCTGGAACGAATGGAACAACCTATCCATCACCAACGTCATCAACGCCATTCTGCTGATCGGGCTCGTTGGCATGGCGCTCGACCAGATCATGGCGCGCCTGCAGCGCCTCGTCTCCTATGCGGAATGACGGGGAGGCCGGCAGAATGACCGTGAAGCCGATCATCAGGCTCGAGGGACTGGCTAAGCGCTTTCCCGAAGCCGGTGCGGGCTCGATGACCGTGTTCGAGAACCTCTGGCTCTCGATCGCGCCCGGTGAGTTCACCTGCATCATCGGCCACTCGGGCTGTGGCAAGTCGACGATCCTGAATATCCTCGCGGGTCTCGACCGGCCGAGCGAGGGCGTCGTCATTGTCGACGACAAGGCGATCGACGGGCCGAGCCTCGATCGTGCCGTCATCTTTCAAAGTCATGCGCTGATGCCGTGGCTCTCGGCGCTGCGCAATGTCGAACTCGGCGTCGCCTCGCGACACCGTGATTGGAGCGCCGCCAAGGTGCGCGAGCACGCACAGCGCTATCTGGCGCTGGTCCATCTCGAAGGAGCCGAATCGAAACGCCCGGCGCAGCTCTCGGGCGGTATGCGGCAACGCGTCGGGATTGCCCGGGCGCTCGCCGTCGAGCCGCGCATTCTGCTGATGGACGAGCCCTTCTCGGCCCTCGACGCACTCACCCGCGGCTCGCTTCAAGACGAGGTGGTCTCGATCCGCCATGCGACCCGCCAGACCATTTTCATGATCACGCACGACATCGACGAGGCCATGCTTCTCGCCGATAAGATCGTGCTGATGACCAACGGTCCCAACGCCTGCATCGCGGAGATCGTCGAGAACACACTGCCCGCGCAACGCCAGCGCGCCGAGCTGCACAAGCACCCGAACTACTATCCACTCCGCAATCACCTTCTGGATTTCCTCGTCACGCGATCGCGCGAGCTTGCCGGGGGCGCAGGCCTCGATCCGGCTGCGGTGCGCTCGCCTCCAATCGTCAGGCCCGTGGCGGGGAAGGGGGCCCTTGCCGAGCCGCCAGGCGCTCACCTCTCGGTCCGTCCGGCGGCCGACGCGCGCCGGTCACGTCCTCGTTCTGGACGCGTCATCACGCGCGCCAACGGACATCGCGTGCTCGACGACAATCCAGCACCGCAGCGAAACCGCCCGTTTTCAGATAGCCCCAAGTGGAGATAACCCGATGACCCGTGAGCAACTCACCGAGAAGATCCTCGACATCAAGCGCGAGAAGAACCTGACGTGGGCGCAGATCTGCCAGGAGATCGGCGGCATGAGCCCGGTGCTGGTGGTGGGCGCTCTGCTCGGCCAGCACAAGCTGGTCAAGCCGCTCGCCAAGAAGGCTGCGGCGATCTTCGGTCTCTCGGAGACGGAGGAGAAGATGCTGAACGAGGTGCCGATGCGCGGCGCCGGGACGACGATGCCGCCCACCGATCCGCTGATCTACCGGTTCTATGAGCTGGTGCTCGTCAACGGGCCTGCCTGGAAGGCGCTGATCGAGGAGGAATTCGGCGACGGGATCATGTCGGCGATCGACTTCGACATGCAGATGGAGCGCCTGCCGAACGAGAAGGGCGACCGCGTCAAGTTCACGATGTCCGGCAAGTTCCTGCCCTTCAAGTACTACCACAACGAGCAGGGCATTCCGGCGTACGGGTTCAAGGAGGAGTGAGGGGGGGCCGGTGAATTGCAGATCGAGGTCGGACAGCCGGACAGCGGGTTCGGGAATCCGCAGGGGCATCAGCATGGCAACTTCGGTGTGCTCGGTGACGCAAGTCCAGCCGTTGCCTGATTGCGATGGACGCGCGTCACGAGGCGTCGTCGGGCGTCGATCACATAATAGTCGGGAATACCGAGGCTCGCTTATTATCGTGCCTTGGGACCGAGATCGTAGTCGGTGCTCGAATCGGCAAGCTCAACCCATGTGCGGCTGGCGCGAGGGTCGTCGTAGACCGCCGAGCAAGCGGCGCGATGGATCGCGGGAACAAGTCCCGCGATGACATTTTGTCTGGGATGACACCCGTGGGTGTGGCATCGCTCTCATGAAAAAGGGCCGCCGAAGCGACCCTTGATCCGTCAGTCTCGAAGCCAGTGGTGGTTGCTTTCCCCCTCCCCCTAACCCTCTCCCCAAGGGGAGAGGGGACGAGATGCGTGAGGCCGCAGCTCAGTTATCCAGGAAGCTCCGGAGCTTCCGGCTGCGGCTCGGGTGCTTCAGCTTGCGCAGGGCCTTGGCTTCGATCTGGCGGATGCGCTCGCGGGTGACGGAGAACTGCTGGCCGACCTCTTCGAGGGTGTGGTCGGTGTTCATGCCGATGCCGAAGCGCATGCGCAGGACACGCTCCTCACGCGGTGTCAGCGAGGCGAGGACACGGGTAGTGGTCTCGCGCAGGTTCGACTGGATGGCCGCGTCGATAGGGAGGATGGCGTTCCTGTCCTCGATGAAGTCGCCGAGATGCGAATCCTCCTCGTCGCCGATCGGCGTTTCGAGAGAGATCGGCTCCTTGGCGATCTTGAGAACCTTGCGCACCTTCTCGATCGGCATCGCCAGCTTCTCGGCCAGCTCCTCCGGCGTCGGCTCGCGTCCGATCTCGTGCAGCATCTGCCGGCTCGTGCGCACGATCTTGTTGATCGTCTCGATCATGTGCACGGGAATGCGGATGGTGCGGGCCTGGTCGGCGATCGAGCGGGTGATCGCCTGCCGGATCCACCACGTGGCGTAGGTCGAGAACTTGTAGCCGCGGCGGTACTCGAACTTGTCGACGGCTTTCATAAGGCCGATGTTGCCCTCCTGGATGAGATCCAGGAACTGCAGGCCGCGGTTCGTGTACTTCTTGGCGATCGAGATGACGAGGCGGAGGTTGGCTTCCACCATCTCCTTCTTCGCCTGACGGGCCTCGCGCTCGCCCTTCTGCACCGCCTTCACGATGCGGCGGAACTCGGGGATTTCGAGGCCGGTCTCGGCGGCGAGGTTGTGGATGTTCTCGCGCAGCTGCTCGATCTGGCCGCGTTCGGCCTTGATCAGGCGCTCCCACGATTTGGTGCCGCAGGTGGCGCGCCGGTCGAGCCACGTCTGGTCCAGCTCGTTGCCGTAGTACTCGCCGATGAAGTCGGCGCGGGCCACGCCGAAGCTGTCGGCGAGCCGCATCAGGCGGCCCTCGAGGCTGACGAGCCGCTTATTGATGGCGTAGAGCTGCTCGACGAGGCTCTCGATGCGGTTGTTGTTGAGCGAGAGGCTCTTGACGTCCTTGATGATGTCGTCGCGGAGCTTCTCGTAGACCTTCTGCTCCTTGCGATTGCCCTGCTCACCGGCAACCTGCAGCTCGAGCTTCTTGTCCTGCTGCTTCCTGAGCTTCTTGTACGTGCCGGCGATATTGTCGAAGGTCTCGAGTACCTTCGGCTTCAGCTCGGCTTCCATCGCGGCGAGCGAAAGCGCGTTCTCGTACTCGTCCTCGTCGTCGAGCTCGCCTTCGGGGGGCGGGGCATCACCGTCGGCCAGAGGCGCCTCGATGGCAGGCGCAGCGTCTCCATTGGCGATCGGCGCGGCCTTCGCCTCGGGACCCTCGTAGGTCGCCTCGAGGTCGATGATGTCGCGCAGCAGGATTTTGCCTTCGTTGAGCTCGTCCCGCCAGATGATGATGGCCTGGAACGTCAACGGACTTTCGCACAAGCCGGCGATCATGGCCTCGCGACCGGCCTCGATGCGCTTGGCGATGGCGATTTCGCCCTCGCGCGACAACAGCTCCACAGAGCCCATCTCGCGCAGATACATGCGGACGGGATCGTCGGTGCGCTCGGTCGGCTCGGCGCGGGTCTCGGACTTGGCCGGGAGGTTGTTGACGACGAGGGAGCGGCCATCCTCCTCATCCGGCTCTTCGTCGGCGGCCGTCGCCTCGTCGGTTTCCTCCTGCTCGACGACAGAGATGCCCATCTCGCTGAGCATCGCCATGGTGTCCTCGATCGCGTCGGGGGTCACCTCCTCGGACGGGAGCACGGCATTGAGCTCGTCGTGGGTCACGTAGCCGCGCTGCTTGCCGAGCTTCAGCAGCTTCTTCACGGACTGGTCCGTCAGGTCGAGGAGCGGGCTGTCCTTCTCTACCGTATCGGCGGCTGTGCCTGCCTGATCCTCGGTTTTCTGCACCATGTGTGTCCTCGAGCTGTCAATCGTTGCGCCGTGTGGCAGGCATCATCAAGGTGTGAGCAGCATGGATGCTGCTCATCGTGTCGGATCAAGGCAGGGGCGGCACCACTTCGGTCCTGTCTGGTCGCAAGCACGCCTCTGGCAGGCATAGAGCATGGGACAGTCCGGTCACGGTCTCGTCTCCCCCGTTAGTCGCGCGCGCTCCAAGGCCGCATCCTTGCTCAGATCGGTCAGTCCCGTGCAACTATAGTGCCGAGAGCGCTGCCCAAGCTCGTCTCCAAGCCTGAACCTCCACTCCGCCGCACGTCGAACGACCTGGGGACCCACTCGGGATCGGCCAGAAGCCGCGCGCTAACCTATGCCTCCCTCGGTCGCCGGCTCCAGGCCGTCGGACCTATTCAACAGGCTCTGCAACTCGCAGATGCGCGCGAACGCATCCTCGCTGCCCTCCTCGTGCCAAGCCTGCTCGGCTACAGTCAGCTCGCGTCGCAACTGTTCCTTCCGCTGAAGTTCAACGGCGTTGTGCCAACCAGTCTCGACGGCGGCCCGGTCTGCCTCAGGTTCGGCGAACTTGTCGCCGCGATGCGTGATCGCACGCTCTAAGAGGGCCAAAGCCGGAGCCAAGCCTAGATCGCTGAGATGGGAAGCGAGGGTTTCCCTGTCAAGTAAATTCTCGTCCATGACGGCTGAAAGCAGACTATCGCGAAGTCGTCCGAGCCCCGGTTCCGAGAACGTGAGGTCGGCAATCGCTTCTGCTTCATCCGCAATCAACCAAGGGTGGTTGATCAAGGTGCGCACAATCAGAGCTTCGCGCTGTGATACGGGCTCGGCCCTCCCAGCAAGCTCTTGCGATGCCACGGGGGCATCCAGCCCTCGTGCCGGCTTGGGGCGGTCCTGGCGGGCCCGCTCGCGCTGGCGCCAATCCGGTCGGGTGTTGTCGCGGCGGCGCCCCAGCGTGGCTGGGCTCCGACGACCGCCGGATCCGGTGACGGCCCGCATCTCGCGGCGGCTGCGTTCCCAGAGCGTCTGCTTCAGCTCGCTCTCGTAATGCGCCTTGACGGTCGGATCGCCGATGCGGGCGACGAGGGCCTTCAAACGGGTCTCGAGGGCAGCGCGCTCATCCGGTGTGAACGTAGCGCCCTCAGCCTGCTGCTCCTTCTCCATCAGCACGTCGAACAGGGGGCGGACGTGGCGTCCTAGAACCGTTTCGAACGCTTCCGGCCCGCGCGTTCTGACCAAATCGTCTGGGTCGAGGCCGTCGGGGAGGAACGCAAAGCGAACCGTAAATCCCGGCCTCAGATGGGGCATTGCCGTATCCACGGCGCGGAATGCGGCCTTGCGGCCGGCGCTGTCGCCGTCGAAACAGAGGATCGGCTCCGGCGACATGCGCCAGAGCAACTGGATCTGGTCGTCCGTAAGTGCCGTCCCAAGAGGGGCCACGCACTCGCCGAAACCCGCCTCGGCCAGTGCTATGACATCCATATATCCTTCCACGGCGATCACGCGACTTTTGTCGTGGGCGATGGGCCGGGCGCGATGTGCGTTGAAGAGGATCGCCCCTTTGTGAAAGAGCGGCGTCTCGGGTGAGTTCAGGTATTTCGCGGGCGCACCGGCATCGAGTGCGCGGCCACCGAAGGCGATCGTCCTGCCCTTGGCGTCGGCAATCGGGAACATGACGCGGTGGCGGAACCGGTCGTAGGCGACGGGAATGTCGGAGCCCGAGATGAGCATGCCGGCAAGGGCCATTTCTTCGGTCGTGAAGCCCTTTCCGGCGAGAGCCTCTTTCAGGGCATTGCGGCTATTCGGCGCGTAGCCGAGACGGAACCGCGCGATCGTCTCGCGCCGAAGTCCCCGCTTGGTCAGGTAGCGCCGCGCCTCCTCGCCGCTCGGGCCTGCCAAGCATGCCTCGAAGAACTGAGCCGCAGCTTCCGTCAATGCCATCAGCCGGCCATGGACGTCGGCCTGCTCGCGCGCCTCGCGGGAGCGGGGCTCGCTTTTCGGGATCTGCAACCCGGCTTCGCCGGCGAGACGCTCGACGGCTTCCGCGAACGTGAGCCCTTCCGTCTCCATCACGAACTTGAAGATGTCACCGTGTGACCCTGAAGCGAAGCAGTGGTAGAAGCCTTTTTGATCATTGACAAAAAACGAGGGCGTTCGTTCCTGCTTGAACGGGGACAGGCCTTTCCACTCACGACCGGCCTTCTTGAGCGACACCTTGCGCGCGACAACTTGGCTGACGGGCAGCCGGGCACGGATCTCATCGAGGAATTGGGGGGTGAAGCGCATGCCCCATGTTCTAGGTGATTCGGGTTCGATGGTGCTGGGTTCGGGGCCGAGCGAGTCCGAGTGTCACCGCGATCCACAGGATCGGGGAGAGACAACCGAAACCGAGTTGACAGGAGCCGGTTCTGCGTCCTCGCGACGGAAGCCCTTCCGACGTCCGACAAGCGCCGCCAGCCGGTCCGGCCCGAGAAGCAGAGCGGCTGTCGCCTTCGCCACCCCCACTAGTCGTGAGGGATGAACGCCGATGGACCGGAAGAGCGGCCCAGCCGCCTTGACCGGCTCGCCCGCCTGCCGATGCGCATGTGCCAGAGCGAGCAGCGCACCGCTGAGGGCGCTTCGGATGGCACGGCGCTCGGAGGGCGACAGGTCGGGCGCAGCTGCAAGCGCGGTGAACAGCCGAGCAAGGCCCGCTTTCGTTCGTACCTGGTTGCGAGCAGCCTCGGTCGTCAGGGCCATCCCGTGCGGCTCGGCGAGGCGTCTGGCACGGCAGACGACCTCGGACGTGAAACACCAAGGGCCGCGCAATGCCAACCGAGTCAGCACGTCGAGATCCTCGAACATGCGCAATGAGGTGTCGAAACCGCCGGCGTCAATCAGCCAGTCCCGCCGGCAGGCGATGGAGTCTAGGGACAGCCCGCTCAAGACCACCGGTAATGGACGCTCGATCCGTTCGGCTCGGTGTTGAGGGAAGGCGAGGTTTCGCAAGGGGAACAAGCGTTCCTCGTACCCGGGACCCTCTAGCACAATGTCCGCAACGTGGACGCCCACGTTCGGTTCGGTCACGTCCCGAGCGAGCGTCGCGAGACGGTGGGGTAGCCAGACATCGTCAGAGTCGAGAAACGCCAGCCAGTCCGCAGTCGCCAATCGGATACCGGCATTGCGGGCGGCGCTGACACCGCCATTGGGCTGGGCAACGATCCTGATCCGGTCGCCGAAGCCGGCCAGAACCTCGCCCGTTCGGTCGGTGGAGCCGTCGTCCACGACGATGATCTCGTCGGCAGGGTGTGTCTGGCGGAGCACGCTCTCGATGGCCTCCCCGACGGCGGCAGCGCGATTGTAGGTCGGGATCACGACTGAGATGCTCATGGCTGCACTCATGCGGGGCCGATGGAGGTTGGCCGGCGCATCGGCCAGCCGACCGCCGCGAACGCGCTTCTGGCCTTCGCGACGAGGCGGCCGTCGCCTTCAATACGAGCCAAAATCAGCCGGATGCTCGTAAGGCCGAGCAGGATGGCAAACCCGCCACCCGTCATCAGCTGGATTGTCATCGAATAGCGTGCTGCGAAGAGCGTGGCACCACTTGCCGCGGCGAATAAGGCAAGCATCTGAAGCGTTCTGCGTTCCAGAACGAAACCATAGGTCGCGTAGGCGGCGATGATCTGCATGAGCAGGAACGCCGCGCATGCCACAGCGAAAGCGGCACCCGTCGCCGTCAATCCGAGATGAGGCAGCCAAATCCAAACGAGGCCGAGGAGGATTGAACTCCAAGCAAGCTCAACCAGGAAAAACTGGATGGATCGCCCCCGCGCCATCGCCAGGAACGCGATCGGCCAGCCAGCGATTTTCATGAGGTTGCCAAAAGCCTGCAACTCGACGATTTCGACGGCAGGGGCGAACGCCGACGAGTAGAGCAGAGGGACGAGGATCGGTGCTCCTGCGAGGATGACCAGGAGCGCGACGCCGCCGAAGGCTAGGCCGAGCTGCACCTGATCGTTGACGAGCGCCGACGCCGCCTTGTGATTACTGACCAGGGCGGTCAGTCGCGGAAAGTAGTCGGCCGACATGGCATTCAGCAGGAAGCCGATGTAGATGACCGACATGGTCCAGGCCGCGTGGAAGTGACCCGCCGCCTCGATGCCGAGATCGCGGACGAGAAGTGCGCGGATTGCGAGCGGCACCAGCGTCAGCATGAGGAAGCTCAGCATGTAAGGCGCGCCCTGGGCGAGGGTGCCAGCCCAGTCACGGACCACATCGCGGAGTTGGCCTCGCGCGCCGTCGCTGCCGGCGCCACCGATCGTGGCCATGCGATGGGTCGCTAGCAGGGCCGACACTGCCGGCTGGGCCAGGACGAGCACGATGATGCCACCCATGCCCCAAAACCACACCGCGAGCAGCCCGACAAGCGTGCTCGCCAAGCTTGCCAGAACATTGATCCGAGCGATATCGCCGACGCGCGCAAGGCCCTGCAATTGCGCGATTTGCAGGCCCGCCGTGAGCGACAGCGCCACGGCTATGCCAACCATGGCCACGTCGTCAGCGTAGACGGAATTGCCCAGAGCCCAGGTCGCGATTGGCTCGCGCAGCCACCAGACGACGGCGGCGGCGAGCAATCCATGCACGACAGCGATCAGCCCCAGGATGCGCCTGACGCGGGCGAGCGTCGCTGCATCATCGCGGCTGAGAGCGATGCGTCGCGTCCCACTCGTGTCACTGCCGAGTGCGGCGAGGGTCGTGCCGGCGCTGGCGAGACCGGCGAGTACGCCGAGCAGGCCAAGGCCGGCGGGTCCCACCATCAAGGCCAGCGCTTTGACCCGAAGGATCGAGATCAGAGTCGTCGCCATCGACGACGAGCCGATGAGGATCGTGGATCTGATAAGGCTCTTCAGCGCCATTGAGGACTAACCACCGCGATCAGCCGCGCGGAACGATGAGATAGTTGCAGTTCGTCGCGTAGCGCCGGTAGCTTTCGGCAACCGTGTAGTCGTAGCTGTCCACGAGAGCCAGGAATGCGTCTCGGTTGGCGTCATCGACCTCCACGAAGGCCTTCGGACGGCAGCGGGCGAAGGTGCCGGCGAGCCCGCGCAGAACCTGAAGCTCCATGGCCTCGGTATCGATCTTGATCATCGAGATCGCCTCGACGTCGGCAAGCGCCTCATCACCGGTCAGGACGAAGCACTGCTGACCTGCGCCCGTGTCGCCGACCGTCACCTTCGTGCTGCCGAGATCCTTGTGGCCGGGTGCCACCAAGCGTGCAGCCGTCTTGCGATCGGACAGCCCGGCGAGGCGGTGCTCGACACGCGCCGAAAGGCCGTTGAGGGCAAGATTAACGGCAAGCAACTCGGCTGCTGCCGGGTTCGGCTCGAACGCAATGACCTGTGCTACGCCGAGGAATTTCAGCGCATACACCGAATGGTTGCCGACATTGGCGCCGACGTCGACGAAGACGCCGCCATGGAGGTGGCGACCGATCAGGGCCAGTTCCTCGGGCTCGTAGAAGCCGCCATTCAGGTGGTGCTTCTGGATGTAGTCCCACTCGTTGAGCACGAAGAAGGCGACGTCCTCGCCGTGTGCCTTGAACCGCGTGACGATTGCGCGCGTGAGCGACGCCGAGCCGGCATTCTTCCGGATGACGTCGTAGCCGAGCGTGCCGGCTAAACCCTTGACGGCTGTCTTCAGCACGGTGCGGCCCCATGATGTTGCCTGCGCAAGTCTTGTGGGCGCGTGGCACCCTGCAGGCGGTATTCGTCGGAGCGCGATGCTACGCTGGATTGGCGAATCAAACCTTACCCGAGCCGTCAACCTCGAGCTGCCCACCAGGAGACTTCGATGACCAGCGCGCCTCGGAAGCGCATTTACCTCGCCGGACCAGAGGTTTTTCTTCCCAACGCGATGGCCGTCGGACGAGCCAAGGCCGACTTGGCATCCGAAGCCGGTTTCGAGGGACTCTTTCCGTTGGACCAGCAACTCGGCTTGGATGGATTGCCCAAGCTCGAGCAGGCGCGGCGAATATCGCTGGCGAACGAGGCTTTGATGCGCTCGTGCGATCTGCTGATCGCCAATCTGACGCCGTTTCGCGGGGTCTCGATGGATTCGGGGACGGCCTTCGAGGTCGGCTTCATGCGCGCGCTCGGGCGCCCGGTCCTGGGCTACAGCAACGTGCCCGGCGACTACCGGACGCGTGCGGAGGCCTATCGCGCGCGGGGTATTCCGCCGAGCGACAGCGATGCGCCCGGAGTCGAGATCGAGGATTTCGGCATGAACGAGAACCTTATGATCGCCGTTGCCATCCTGGAAAGCGGCGGCAGCTTGATCGAAGGCGATGCGCCCCCGGGATCGGTGATGGCCGACCTCGCCGCGTTTTCCCGCAGCCTCGAGGAGGCGCGCCGGCTGTTCCTCGACTGAGCTGTGTGATGGCCGTCGTTCTACCAGCCCTTGAAAGGCGTCTCAGGGACCGGGGTCAGCGGCGGTTTGCGATCCTTGTAGGCGATCAGGTTGTCAATGGTCAGGTTGCCCATCTTGGAGCGCGTATAAATCGAGCCCGAGCCAACGTGCGGAAGTACGGTGAGGTTCGGGATCGTGAGAAGGTCGGGGTCGATCCGCGGTTCGTTCCAGAAGACGTCGAGGCCGGCTGCGAGAATGGTGCCGGATCTCAGCGCGGCCTTTAGCGCTGGCTCGTCGACAACAGAACCGCGCGCCATGTTGATCAGCACACCCTGTGGCCCAAGCGCCTGCAGCACTTTCGCGTCGATCAGGTTTTGCGTGGCGGGCCCGCCCGGCAAGATCGCGATGAGCGTGTCGACATCCTCGGCCATGGCGACGAGATCGTCATAGAACGGGAGCGGCACGTCCGTTTGCGCTTTGCGCCCGAAATACGAGATCGGCACGCCGAAGGCCTCGAGCCGGCGGCCAATAGCCTTGCCGATCCTTCCATAGCCGACGAGGCCGACACTGCGGTCACGTAAGCTCGGAGTGTAGGGGTAGTCGGCGGCGGTAGCGGCCCATTGGCCGTTGCGCATCCAGACTTCGGCTCGGGAGAGTTCGCGCACCGTCATCAGCAGGAGCCCGATCGCCGTGTCGGCCACCTCCTCGTTGAGGACATCGGGGGTGTTGGTGATGACGACGCCGCGTTTCCTAGCCTCGGGCACGTCGATCGAATCATAGCCAACGCCGTAGTTTCCGATCACCCTGAGCGCCGGCAGGCGTGAAAGCATTGCGGCGTCGGTGCGGACAGCCGTATGGGCGCCTGTACAGATCGCCTCGATGCGCGGTCCGACCGCGTCGAAAAACGCCTCCCGGTCCTTGATCTCGTTGAGCCAATGGACCTCGAACGCCTCCTCCATCCGCGTCACCATCAGCGGCATCATCGGGCCGGTCGAAAGGAGGGCTGGCTTGGTCATGCCGTCGATCCTGGGTGGAATGAGGGAAATGGAGTCCGGTGGGCACCGACCCCACGGTTACTCGGCAATAAATCACAATAGGGCATGCGTCGAGGCGAGACCTGAACCCCGGTATACGATTTACCATAGCGCGGGGTGCGATCCCCGAACCGGTCGAGTATCTTGACGGGGACCGGCGCATTTGGGCCCGGACGGCTTCAGCCGACAAGCGGCGGCAACCTGCGAGCGATCGGCATGAGCAATACGCCCTACGATGTTGCGATCATCGGCGGCGGCCATAACGGTCTCACCTGCGCCGCCTACCTCGCGCGGTCGGGCGCCCGCGTCGTCGTGCTGGAGCGCAACGACGTCGCGGGAGGGGCGGCGCTGACCGAGGAGTTCCATCCGGGCTTTCGCAACTCGGTTGCGGCCTACACCGTGAGCCTGCTCAATCCGACCGTCATCGGCAATCTCGAGCTTGCCCGACACGGCTTGCGCATCGTCGAGCGTCCCGTCGCCAATTTCTGGCCGGTCGACGAGAGGCGTTTTCTGCTCATGCCTTATGGCCTCACGGCTCGGCAGCGTGCCGTCGCCGGCTTCTCGATGCGTGACGCAGAACGGCTGCCGGCGTACGACGCTGCGATCGAGACGGCTGCACGCGTGCTGCGGGACCTGGTACTGCGCGCGCCCCCCAACGCTGGCGGTGGTATTCTGGAATTGCTGAAGTCGGGCCTGATCGGGCGCCGTCTCTTGCGCCTCGGGCTCGAAGATCAGCGTCTTCTTGTCGATCTCTTCACGAAGAGCGCCGCCGATTTTCTCGGGGGCTGGTTCGAAAGCGAGGTGGTTAAAGGGGCGCTCGCGTTCGACGGCATTGTCGGGGCGTATGCTGCGCCGTCGACTCCCGGCACCGCCTACGTGCTGCTGCATCATTGTTTCGGCGAGGTGAACGGCAAGTCCGGCGTATGGGGGCATGCGATCGGCGGCATGGGAGCCGTCAGCACGGCGCTGCAACGGTCGGCCGAGGCGTCAGGCGCCGTCGTGCGCACGTCCGCGTCCGTGCGCCGTGTGCTGGTCACGGGCGGCAAGGCTACCGGCGTCGAACTGGACAGCGGCGAGCGCATCGCGGCCCGGGCCGTGGCGGCCAACGTCGGCCCTAAGCTGCTGTTTCGCGATCTCGTCGCCGAGGATATCGTGACACCCGACGTGCGTCGGCGCTTTCTCGACATCCGAACGGGGTCGGGTACGTTCCGGATGAATGTGGCGCTCTCCGAGCTACCCGATTTTCGCTGCCGGCCGGGCCGTGAGGCTCAGGACCATCACGGCTCGGGCATCGTGATCGGACCGACGCTCGATTACCTCGAGCAGGCCTATCTTGACGCACGCGCCGATGGCTGGTCCCGAAAGCCCGTGGTCGAAATGCTGATTCCGTCTACGCTTGACGACAGTCTGGCTCCGGCCGGCCGACACGTGGCGAGCCTCTTCGTCCAGCATGTAGCGCCGCAACTGCCTGCCCCTCGCTCATGGGAGACGCCGGCTGAGGCGGAACGTTTCGCCGATCTCGTCATCGACACCGTGAATGCGCATGCTCCGAACTTCCGCGCGTCGGTGATGGCACGCCAAGTTCTGTCGCCGCTGGATCTGGAGCGTCGTTTCGGGCTTCTCGATGGCGATATCTTCCACGGTCAACTCGGTCTCGATCAGCTGTTTGCGACGCGGCCGGTGATGGGTTTCGCCAACTATCGGATGCCGGTCCCGGGTCTTTATCTCTGTGGTTCGGGGGGACACCCGGGGGGTGGTGTCACCGGCGCGCCGGGCCACAACGCAGCGCGGGAGATCATTCGAGATCTGCGGTTGCGACGGCGCTGATCAAGGCGTGCCGCTCCGGCCGGGCAGCATGCGCCGCAGGAGGCCGTCGCGGAAAAAGAGCTGGTGGCGCAGGACCAGTCCTACGTGCCCGAGCACGGCCACAGCCAGCGCAATGCCCGCAACCTGATGAACGAGGCGCGAGGTCGATTCGAGAAGTGGCCACGCGCCTATGGGATTGGGGAGATGCCAGTGCCCGAAAAGGTGCACACCGTAGCCGCCGGCCATCACATAAAGAAAGCCTGAGACCGGCATAACCAGCATTGCGCCATACATCAGCTGTTCGGCGCGGTGGATGAACCGCTTCTCTCCATCGTTGAGCGATGGCGCCCACGGCGGCAAGTCTCCGAGGTTACGGTTGGCGAGGCGCACGAGCGCAATAGCGAGAGCCACGAGGCCGATCGACTTGTGCCAATTGTACCAAGCCGATTGCGTCAGGCCGAGTGCCGTCCCGTTCGGCGCCATGCGGCTCATTACGGCCCCGGCGAGGTACTGGAACCCGAACAGCACCGCGACGAGCCAGTGCAGCGCCTTGGTCAACCCGCCGTAGCCGTGGGTGGAATTGAGCAGGCTCACGCGAAACGCGCCTCGACCCGGCCGAGCACCCCGAAGTCAGCGATGACGTGATCGCCGGGTTGGATCTCGAGTGGCGTCATGCAGGTGCCGGTGGTGGCAATTTCGCCAGGCTCGAGTGCAATGCCAAGGCTGGACAGCTCATTGACGAGCCACGTCAGTGCCAATCGCGGATCGTCGAGCACGTTGGCCCCAATGCCGTCTCGTTCCAGCCGGCCCGCGATGCTGCCATGAACTCGATGCCGCGACAGATCGATCGCGCGCCAATCCGCCGTCGTCGGCGTGCCGAGCACGAAGTCACGTGCACAGGCGCAGTCAGCGACGAGTTGGGCTGCACCGGCCTTGGCGAAGTCTTCGAAGCGCGAGTCCGGCACCTCGATCGCCGGGATTAGCGCGTCCATCGCTGACAGCACCTCATCCGGAGTGTAGGGCGCGACACGCGGCTCGAGGCGCTTTCCGCAGCGAAACGCGAACTCGGGTTCGGCGACCCGCATACGGTTTCCCGTCAGCGATACCATCGCACCGCTCTGATAGGTGCGTTCGCCGAGCAGCCGACCGGCCAGCGGGCCGTCAACTCCGATATGCGCTTGCCCCGCCTTGGATGTGGCGGCAATTTTCCAGCCTGTCGAAGGACGAGAGCCTTTCGAGGTGACGCGTGCCTGGATCGCGTAACCGTCGCGGCGGTGGTGTGGGCGGCTGACGTCCGGCAATGCGGCCATGACAGTGCCGGCCTGCCAGTGTTGCCAGATCAGATCGGCCGCGTTCGTGTGCTGCGCGCCAGTTGACATGCCGTGTCCTCGTCGGAAGCTCAAGGTCTCAAGTGCGATACGGTGTCTCGTCAAGGTGCCGAGCCAGTTCGGCCTTCCACAGGTTGGCCATGGCCGTCGTGGCATGCCCACGTGTCATCTCGCTCGCTGGAATGAGATGATAACGGCCTCGCTTCACGCGCGCCATCGCCCGCTGCATGAGGCCCGTCTCATGCGGATTGCGCTCGTCGTCAGCCGAATTGATCGCCAGCACGTGCGCCTGGATGCGATCGAGCAACGGCTCGGGATCGTAGTCGCGCGAGGCCTCCCAGAGATAGAGAAGATCGTTGGCGTCTCCCTTGAACGGTTCGGCGAGGCGTTCGGCGAGGAGCCTGTCGGCGGCCTCGCGGGTCGGCGCCTGGCGCGACCAGGCGATAGTGCCGCCGTTGGTCGCGATACCATGGAAGATCGAAGCGATGCGATAGGCCGAGGGCTGCTCGGTGTAGTGTCCATCGTTCCAGGCGGGGTCATTGCGGATGGCATCGATGATCATGCGACGCATCAGCCAATTGCGGCTCGACATAGCGGTCGGCTGCGCGGCCATGGCGACGACGGCGTCCATCATCGCAGGATAGCGTGTCGCCCAGATCCACGCCTGCATGCCCCCCATGGAATTGCCGAGCACGAGGCGCAGGCCTGAGAGGCCGAGACCCTCAGTTACGAGCCGCATCTGTGCATCGACCATGTCGTCGTAGGTGTAGCGCGGGAAGTTGGCGCGCATCCCGTCCGAGGGCCTCGACGATTGCCCGGCGCCGAGCGAGTCCGGGAGAATGATGAAATAGCGCTGGGAATCCAGCGGCTGTCCGGGACCGAACAACTCATCGGCGAACGCGGGGGCGAGCATGTTAGCCGCCGACCCCGTCGTGCCGTGCAGCACCAGCACGGGCTCGCCCGCGGGGTCACCGACGGTGGTGTACGCTAGGCGCACCTGGGGCAGCACCGTTCCGTCGTGGAAACGAAAATCGCGGGCGATCCAGTGAGACGTGCGGGGTGTGGGGTCATTGGGCATAGAGGCAGCGTAGGCCGGTTTCGGGTGGCCGACCAGTGCATGGCTTTGCTCGTACCACCGAGCATCCGTGTGGTAGCCTGACCGCATCGCAGACTGCCACGCGAGACCGACATGACCGGCCATATCGACCCGACCAAGGAAACCTTCTCGGCTTTTCGCGCGAGCGATCGACCCGGTCCAATTCACATGCTCAATCTCGTCCGCTTCCGCGATCGGGCCGCCTACCCGGACGGGCGGGAAGCGACGGGGGCTGAGGCTTACGCTGCCTATGGTCGCGACAGCTTTCCCGTCTTTTCTCGTCTCGGCGGTCGGATCGTCTGGCGCGGAAATTTCGAGCTGATGCTGATCGGCCCCAGTAGCGAGAAATGGGATGAATGCTTTATCGCGGAGTATCCCAGCGTTGCGTCTTTCGTCGAGATGATCCGCGACCCCGCTTATCGCGAGGCCGTCAAACATCGGCAAGCAGCCGTGCTGGATTCCCGATTGATCCGGCTCGCGCCGGCGCAATCGGGTGCGGGCTTTGGCGGCGCGACCTGATTACTCCGCCGCGTCCTTCGTCGTCTCTCTCATGCCCTCTATAGCCGGCACCTCGCAGCCGGTGGCACAGCAGCGGCCGGGCTGCTTAGAGACGCGCTTGCCTTCGTCGAGCACGCCGCGATCAAGGAGTTGTTCGACGAGATCGCGCTTTTCGCCCACCGGATAGTTGCGCCAGATCTCGCGCTTCATCGCCTCTGGCGAGCCACCGCCGTGGAGCGAGATTACGCTCATCCAGCTGCCGGTGTAGGACGCCGTCAGATCCTCCATCAGACGGGCGACTTCCATCCGCTTCGACGCTGGCACGTCAGGTCGCCCGGCGAGCACAGCGGCCAGAGAAGCGGCGGTCTCGGGGTTGTGATCCTCGTCCGGACCCGGCAGCGCCACGACGAGCCCGCCGGAGACGTAGTGCGCGAGGCGGTGCATGTCGTAAATCTGTGTCGCCAGCAGCAGCTTGCCGACGTTCGAGAACACCGTATCCGGCATCACCGAGCCGGCCGGATCCTTCGTGGCGTAGACCGATGCGGCCACGCCACAGGCGAAGAATCCTTCAACGATCTTGATCAACTCGACCATGGCATCGCGGACGTGGGCGTGCCGCTCGGGGTCTAGCCCGTTCGCTTCCATCATCAGCGCGCCAGCGCCGATCAGCAGGTCGCCGAAGCCGGCGCGAGCGCCGATGCAGGACTGTCGATGGTGCGTGGCGTAGCTGGTCGTCATGAAACCCGCCTCCTCGACCTCGCCGTCGAGGAAGACGCGGTGATGGGGCACGAACACGTCGTCGAATTGGATGACGGCGGTAGACTGACCGTACTTGGCCGAGTAGAGGGCGGCCGGGTCGCCGATGCGGCCGGCGGGGCGTGAGATGATGGTCACGCCGGGCGCGTCGATGGGGACCGCGCAGGCGATTGCAAAGTCCTTGTCCTCGCGAGTCATGGTCCTGCACGGCAACACGAGTAATTCGTGCATGTAGGGCGCGCCGGTCACGATCGCCTTCGTGCCACGGATGACGATGCCGTCGCGGCGTCGCTCCTTGACGTGCACATAAACGTCCGGATTGAGCTGGGCGCCCGGCCGCTTGGACCGGTCACCCTTGGCATCAGTCATGGCAATGCCGTGGCTCCAGTCGTTGTCCTGGCTCTCGTGCAGATAGGCGAGCAGACGCTGGTGGCGATCGGTTCCGCGCTCGGCGTCGACACGATGGGTCGCCTGATACAGGGCGTTGAGCGCATCGTGGCTGAGATAGCGTTGGGCGCAACCCGACTCCCGGCAGATCAAGCGGATCGCCTCGAGCTTGTAGAGGAGATCGGTCGAGGTTTCGTCGATGTGCAACATCCGGTTGACGAGCTTGCCCGACGTCGACTGCCGTGCCGTCATGAGCGCCTTGTGCTCATCCCGGCAGGCGAAATCGTAGGCGACGCCGGTCGCCGCGACGCCGGGCGCGAGAAGCGGCTCATCTGCGACGCTTTCGATCCGTTGCCCGTTGACGAACACGCGCGGCTTTAGGCGCCTCAGGCTATCTCGATAGGCGGCGGCGTCGATCGGCATTGCTGTCTCCGGAATTGGCATCGGACCTGAATCTAGCCGGGCTGGCCATTCGGTTCAATCGAGCGCCGCGGCCCGTTCGATTTGGCTGGGTGCAGCCGGCACCTAAGCCTCCTCGTATCCGCTCGATGCCCGGGACCGCTGAGACTGCTTCATCGGCCAGTGCTCGCCTGGGGTTTCTGCTCGTCGCGCGATCGCGTATAACACTGACTATCCTACGTCGTTGTTCAAGCGTGCTCAGCTCAGGAGGGTGTTCCATGGCGGAAGTCAGTTATACGGCGGACATCAAGAAGTTCACGGAGAGCGTCGACCAAAAGGCGGTCGACGGCATCGTACGGTTCCTCGGTATTGCCTTGAAGAGCCGCGATTCTTCGCATGTCGCTTGTTCATCGAATAGCGAGCTTGAGCGAGTCCGCGAGAGCTTCCTCAAACGCAAGCTGAAATTGTCCGAGGAAGACGCCGCGCTCGACGGGCGCATTCGAGCTGTCTGCGAGGCCATGAAGGCGGACACCTCGAAGCATCGCGTGACGTTTTACTATCTGCTGGCGGAGAAGGCGGGAAAGCTCGGCGAGCTCTGAGGCAGATCCCAGTCCTGGTCTCGTGAGAAATGAGGAGCCCCGGCGTTGTTCGCCGGGGCTTTCGACCTTGGATGCTTTGGAACGGTGTGCGGCTATCCCTTGCCCATGACCAAATTGGGCAGCCACAGAGCGAGTTCTGGGAACGCCATAAGGATGGCGATCATTCCCATCATCGCCCCGACGAACGGCAGGGCGCCCCAGATGACATCGGAGACGGGGCCACGCTCGCGCATGCCCTGCACCACGTAGAGATTGAGGCCGACCGGCGGTGTGATGAGTGCAGCCTCGATCAAGATGGTGAGCACGATGCCCCACCAGATCGGATCCCAGCCCATCTTGACCACGATCGGGAAGATGAATGGTGTCGTCAGGATCATCATGGAGATCGTTTCCATGAAGCAGCCCAGGATCAAATAGAACACCACGACCACCAGCATCGTGGTGATTTTGCCGAGGCCCATGGCCTCCATGGATTGCGCGATCGTGTCAGTGATGCCGATGGCGGCCAGGACGAAATTCAGGAATTGGGCCGCGATGATGATCATCATGATCATCGCTGTCGTGCGCATGGTCCCTTCGGCAACAGCTCGCAGCATGAGGAACGTGAGCTTGCCTTCCCACCACGTCAGCAGCAGAGCGGCGGCTACGCCAAGCGAGGCGGCCTCGGTCGGCGTCGCGATACCCATGTAGATGGCGCCAACGACGACAATGAAGATGAACATCGGAGGCAGGAGGCTTGGCAGAACGCGAAACCGCTCGCCCCAACTGGTGCTCAATGGCGTTCCGCCTGCGCTGGGACGCAGCAGGCAGTAAATGAGGACGATGCCCATGAACAGGAGTGCCAGCAGGGCGCCGGGGAGGAAACCAGCGAGGTAGAGCCGGGGTACGCTGGTATTGGTGAGCAGCCCGTAAATGATGAAATTGATCGATGGTGGAATGAGGATGCCGAGCGTGCCACCGGCTGCGATTGTGCCCAGGAAAAGGCGCTCGTCGTAGCCGCGCTTGGCGATCTCGGGTATCGCCACGGTGCCGATTGTCGCAGCCGTCGCGACACTCGAGCCCGACGTCGCGGCGAACATCGCGCAAGCGCCGATGTTGGCGTGCATCAGGCCGCCAGGCAGCCACGAGAGCCACTGTGCAATTGCATTATAGACCCGCTCCGCGATGCCGGCCCGGAGAAGAATCTCTCCGAGCATGACGAAAAGCGGAACGGCGATAAGGATATACTCGCTCGACGAGTTCCACAGGATCTCGCCCATCGCTCGCTGGAGCGGCATGAACGAGTAAAAGTTGTCGAGTGCAATGCCGAGCACGCCCATGACGGCGGCTACAGGCACGCTGAGGGCGAGTAGAGAGAGCAGGAGAAGAAGCGCAGTTGCGAGCATTGGAACCCCGTCCCCTAGTGGTGTGGCCGCTGGATGCCGAGGCCTTTGAGTTCGCTCTCGATCTCTTCGTCCTGGGTGGCGACGCCGGATGTCTCGGCTGCTTTGGCGTAGTCGCCTTGCAGAAGCGCCAAGCCTGTTCGGAGGAAGCTCACGATCAGAGCTAAAGCGAACAGCACGAAGCCCGCGAGCCAAGGAATCTGCGCCCACGCCAATGGAATTCGCAAGTTGGTGTTCGAGCGATTGTACTCGAGGAAGTTCGTTGCCGTGACGTCGAAGGCGCGATGCACCATCGCGGCGACGAAAATGCCGAGGAAGACCAAGGCGAGCAGATCTAGCCAGCCGCGTACTTTCAGGGGCAGGCGGCCATACACGGCGTCAATTCGGATGTGTCCCCGTGTGCAGAGCACGTAGGCGAGCGACCAGCTCGTGCCGACAGCGAATAAGTATCCGGAGATTTCGTCCGAGCCCGAGAAGATGAAGGCCCTGAACCCGTCCTGCCAGGACGTAAACAAGGAGGAGAGTGCTGTCGCACCTACCGCTGACGAAAGACTTTCGAAGAAGCCGATGGTCGAAGGTATGAGCTTTCGAACTGCGACCTCGGCCGTGACGATGCCCGCGGCGAGGAACAGCATGATGCCGCCGCACCAAACAGCAATCCGCGAGATCGCGGTTACGCCACTCCAAATGCGATCCATCTTTCGCCCCGTCCCCGAAAGCCTGCACGGCCGCTCGCGCTTGTGTCTAGCCCTTGCCAGATGCGCGAAAGAAAGGCTCGGCATCCATCGGGATGCCAAGCCTCAATGTTGTTGAAGTCAGTCCGCCTTGGCGACCAGGCCGTACTTCTTGCCGATCAGTTCAGTCCATTTCTCTGCACACTCTTTGCCACAACGTGCTGCCCACTTCTTGAGCACGGAATCGTTCAGAGCCGCATCGCGAGCCTTCAAGTCGGCTTCTGTCGGGAGGTTGAGCTTCAGCTTGCCCGGGGGGCCAGCAGGGCACGCGCCGGTGCCGGTGGTGCAGAAGACGCCATCTTCCGTCTCGAGCTGCGTCGACTTCCAAGACTTCTCCTCGAGGTCCTTGGCGGCCTTCTGGATCAGCGCCTGAGTGTCGGGCGTGAGCTTGTTCCAGGCGTTCAGGTTGACCACCAGGAAACCGGCCGTGAACCCGACGGGCAGGCGGAACAGCGATTTCGTCACTTCCGGCCACTTGGCTTTGTAAGCCGGCATGGTTCCCGTGATGGCACAATCGACGACACCCTTTTCGAGTGCCGGGACCACTTCGGCGAAGGCAATCGTGACGCCCGTTGCACCGAATGCCGCAACCAAGTCGGACTGGGAGGTGCCTTGAACGCGGACCTTCTTGCCCTTCAAGTCCTCGACGCTCTTGATGTCGTCACGGCAATAAAAGTTCTGCTCCGGCCACGTGTGCGTGCCTAGGATCAGCGCGTTGTGCTTCTCCTTCATGACCTTCTGCATTTCGGGCAGCCAGATCTCGGAGATGTCCTTGGCCATCGGGTAGTTGCGGGCGACGCCGGCGATGTCGAGCGCCTCGATGATTGCTCCGCCATCCTCGACGTAAATGGGCAGCGCGAACACCATATCGAACACGCCCTGCTTCAGCAGGCGCAGCAGCTCGGTGCCTTTGAGGTTGAGCTCGTTCAGGGCCTTGACGTTCCCCTTGAGCTTATCACCCGACAGCTTCGGCAACTCATCCGTGAAGAACGGCTTCTCGAGCTGCTGGTAGTTCGTGAGGAAGTTCCACGTGCCCACGACGTTGAACGTCTTGGAATCGATGTTTTGTGCCTGCGCGCTAGCCGCAAGACCGAGCGTTGCGGCAAATGCGGTTGCCGCAAGAAAACGACGCATAGACGACCCTCCCTTTGAAACCGATCATTGACGAGGCCCCCGGCGGGACCTTGTTCGCACATTGAGCCGAAATTTTTCCAGACTGCAAGGGGAGTTGAGGCTGACCAATCGGGCAGATGCAACAAACTCTGGCTGGATTTCCGGCATGATGGCGTGGCATCCAGGCACCGGCCGTGCGACAAATGTGCCGCGCCGTCGTTTCGAGGCGGCGCCAGATGAAGGTCATTCGGACCCATGACGCATACGACAACCGCGACGCTGCGAAAGCAGCACCTGATCGACCCCGAGATCTGCATCCGGTGCGGGACCTGTGAAGCGACGTGTACCGTTGGCGCCGTCAGTCATGACGACCGGAACTACGTGGTCGACCCCGAGAAGTGCAACGCCTGCCTCGATTGCATTGCGCCTTGCCCGACGGGATCGATCGACAACTGGCGTATCGTCGCTGCTCCCTATGCGCTGGCTGAACAGTTCGAATGGATGGAGTTGCCGCCGCAGCAAGAGCTGGGCGATGCCGGCATCAGCCCAGCGGAGGCATCGGAGGGCGAGGTCGGAGCGTTGATCGAGGCGGCTCATGCCGGAGGCGGCGGGCGGGCGGTTGCACCCGCATCGGCGAGCCGGCCTGTGGTCAACCTTTACGGCAGATCCAATCCTGCTGTTGCCGCCGTGCAGGGAAACTTCCGTATCACGGCTTCATCAGCCGAAAGCGATGTTCGCCATATCGTGCTGTCGTTCGGAGAAACAGCTTTTCCGGTTTTGGAGGGCCAATCGATTGGTGTGCTGCCACCGGTGACCGATCCGGACGGGCGGCCGTACCCGTTGCGCCTCTATTCCGTCGCTTCGGCGCGGGACGGGGAGAAGCGTAATAGCAACAACATCGCGCTCACCGTGAAACGTGTGCCAGGCGGCCTCGTCTCGGAGTGGCTCTGCGATTTGAAGGTGGGTGAGCGAATTGCCGTCACCGGTCCGTTCGGCTCGACATTTCTCATGCCGGACGATGCTCGGGCCAATATCCTCATGATCTGTACCGGCACCGGTTCAGCGCCATTTCGCGCGTTCACCGAGCGGCGTCGGCGCGCGGCGCCTTCGGCCGAAGGTCGTCTCGTGATGTTCTTCGGGGCGCGCACGCCCGAGGAGCTTCCCTACTTCGGTCCACTGCAGAAAGTCCCCCAGAGCCTTCTCGAGCAGCACCTCGTCTTCTCCCGAATGCCCGGACAGCCGAAGGAGTATGTGCAGGACCGAATGCGAGCCAACGCGAGCGGCCTGGCGCCGCTTCTGGCCGATCCGGCGACCCACATCTTCATCTGCGGCCTCAAAGGCATGGAGGATGGTGTCGATGCGGCTCTCGCCGAGATCGCGACCGCGGCGGGAATCGATTGGGATGTCTTCAAGCCGCAGATGCGGGGCGAAGGCCGTTATCACGTCGAGACGTATTGACCTGCGTTGGCGCCCTGGCGGATTGGGCGGCTTGACGCCAAGGCTGAGGGCGGCGCACGAGATGACGGCGAATTGCGATGACGAGGTACGACCGATGTCCCTTCGCCTGCCTACGATCGACGACATCCGCGCGGCGCACGAGCGACTGCGGCCGCACCTCGTCGCGACTCCGCTGCTGGAGCATCCCGCGCTGAACGAGCGCGCTCAGGGGCGGGTTCTGCTCAAGTGCGAGAATCTGCAGCGGGTCGGCGCATTCAAGTTTCGCGGGGCCTACAACAAGATCTCGCAGGTCGATCGGGCCGCTTATCCAGGCGGCGTCGTCGCCTGCTCGTCGGGCAATCATGCGCAAGGCGTCGCTGCTGCTTCGACATTGCTCGGGATCACGTCGGCGATCGTGATGCCGGCCGATGCGCCGGCGATGAAGGTCGCGCGCACCAAGTCGTTCGGCGGCGAGGTGATACCCTACGACCGGGTCGGGGAAGATCGGGAGGCGATTGCGGCACGGCTCTGCGCAGAGCGGGGCGCGGCCATGGTCCACCCGTTCGACGACTGGCAGGTCATGGCCGGACAGGGTACCGTCGGCCTCGAGATCGTGGCGCAGGCGGATGCGATGGGGGCGGTCCCAGACGCCGTTCTCGTCGCTTGCTCGGGAGGGGGATTGGCGGGCGGGATTGCGACCGCGGTGAAGGCGAGCCATTCCAAGACAGACATTCTCACCGTCGAGCCGGAGGGTTTCGACGACATGGCCCGCTCGCTCCGTTCGGGCCGCCGAGAGCGGAACGCAAAGCTATCAGGCTCGATCTGCGATGCCCTGCTCGCCGAGACACCGGGCGAGACCACGTTCGCCGTCGCACAGAACGTCCTTGCAGGCGGCCTCGTGGTCAGTGACCACGAAGTGCGTGATGCCATTCGCTTTGCCTTCTCCGAACTGAAGCTCGTTGTGGAGCCGGGCGGCGCGGTGGCACTCGCGGCGATACTCTGTGGGCGCTATCCGACACGGGGACGCACGACTGTCGCCGTGATTTCGGGGGGGAACATCGACGCGGCAATGCTGGCGGCCGTTCTCGGCGCGGCTTGATCCATGCGCGATAACGCGGACGGTAAGGCGGGCGGCGTCGCGCCGCGGTCGGGCGTCGGCCGCGCTGTGGAGCCGATCGCCGCCGAGGGCGCTATCGGGTTGGCGCCTCGATATGCGATGCGGCTCGCTCTGTTTTTCACCGCACTCTTCATCGTCGCCGGAACTAAATTGCCTTACCTGCCGGTATGGCTTCAGTGGCGCGGGCTTTCGACGTCAGAGATCGCGCTGGTCGTGGCCGCTCCCCTTTTCCTGCGTATTTTCGCCGGTCCAGTGATCGCCATGGCAGCCGACCGGTGGGGCAACCGCCGTCAGGCCGCCATTCTACTGGCCGGTCTGGCGCTGGCTGGGGCTTTGCTGCTGAGCGTCGCAGAGGGGTTCTGGCTGATCCTCGCCGTGACCCTGCTGGGCGCGCTCGCTTCCATGGGCTTGATGCCGATAGCCGAGACCTTTGCGATGAGCGGCGTGAGGCGCGGGGGGCTCGACTACGGACGTATGCGGCTGTGGGGCTCGATCAGCTTCATCGCGGTGGGCTTTGCGGCAGGATCGGCCATCACGATCTACGGGCCGGGCGCCATCATTGCGTTGCTCGTAGCCGGCAGTGTTGCGACGTTCGCCGTTGCCCTGGTCCTTCCAGCAGACCCCGATGCCACCTCACCATCCGGGCGACGTGCCACGATCGCCGCAATCGGCAAGGCGGCGTTGGTGCCGCGCTTCCTGCTCTTCCTACTGGCTGCCGGTGCAGTGCAATCCTCGCACGCCGTCTTCTATACGTTTGGGGTGATCGAGTGGCAGCGCCAGGGCCATTCAGCGACGTGGTGCGCGACCCTGTGGGCGGTCGGGGTCATTGCAGAGATCGGTGTGTTCGCGTTTTCCCGTTCGATTGCCGCACGGCTCGGGGCTGTCGGTCTGCTTATCGCTGGGGCGGCAGCGGGCGTCATACGCTGGGCGGTGATGGCTTTCGATCCTCCGCTCGGGATGCTGTTGCCGCTGCAGGCGCTCCATGGCCTGACGTTCGGCGCTGCTCATCTCGGGGCGCTCTACTTCATCAGCGCGCAAGTCCCGCCCTCGGAGGCAGCGACGGCGCAGGCGCTCTATGCAAGCGTGACGGCCGGCATAGGGATGGGCCTGGCGACGCTGGCGGCGGGCCCGCTCTATGCCGGGCTCGGGGGCCAGGCTTATTGGCTCATGGGGATGCTTTGTATCGTGGGTGGCCTTGCGACGGTGCCATTGCTGAGAGGCCGAACGGGCAAACCCTAAGGGGTTGATGATGACGGTCGGATAACCTGCTCAGCCCCAGAGCGCGCTCGGTGGCGGGTACATCAACCCATTGGAATACTCAATCGCGGGGCAACGGTCGCGCGCGAGGAGGAGAGGTCCGTCGAGGTCGAGCCACTCGGCTGTGCCGGCAAGCAGCCATGCCGGCGCCATGGCGAGCGACGTCGCGAGCATGCAGCCGACCATGATCCTGAGACCGGAATTCTGCGCCGCGCGCGCCATTGCTATCGCCTCAGTGATCCCGCCAGCCTTGTCGAGCTTGATATTCACAGCATCGTAGCGATCCGCGAGGCTGGCGATGTCGCCGCTGGTGTGCACGCTCTCGTCGGCGCAAATCGGCACAAGGCGTGCGATATGCGCGAGCGCTTGATCTTTACCCGCCGGTAGTGGCTGCTCAATCAACTCGAGGCGGGCCTCCTTTGCTGCTTGAAGCAGGGGCACGAGGTCGGCTTCGCTCCAAGCCTCGTTTGCGTCTGCCACGAGGCGAGCATCGGGCCGAGCGGCCCGAATGGCCGCCAATCGCTCCATATCGGCGCGGCCACCGCCGAGCTTCAACTTCAGTAGTGGTTTGTCAGAGGCGGAAGCGGCGGCTGATGCCATCTCGGACGCAGAGGCAAGGCTCAGCGTATAGCAGGTGAACCGTGGCTCGCGGATTTCCGGTAGACCGAGGAGTGCTGCCGCCGATAGCCCCGATCGCTTGGCCTCTGCATCGACCAGCGCACAGTCGAGCGCGTTGCGGGCCGCTCCGGCCGGCATCTCGCTCTGGAGACGTGAACGCTCGAGTGGACCCGATGCCGAGAAGAGCCGGATGGCATCGACCACGCCGTCGACCGTCTCGCCATAGCGTGCGTAGGGCAGGCACTCGCCACGACCAACGGCGCCGTCCATCTCGACTGTCGCAACAACGACGACGGCTTCGCGGCGCGTGCCTCGTGAGATCGTGAAGGCGCCGGCGATAGGGAATGTCTCGATGGCGACATCTACGAGAATGGAGGCCATCGGCTTCCTCGGGCTGATAATGGCGGCCGATCCTGACGCAGTCCTTCAGGGCGTCAAACGAGCTGACCGCTTGCGTGCGCCAAGAACAGGAAAGCGCGGCCGGGGTCGGAGATGACATGGCTCTGAGCAAGCCGTCCACTCGGATCGCGCTGCTCGGCCTCGCGCAGGATGCGCTGGAAATCGTGCTGGTAGCGTTCGACCAACTGCCGGAAGCCCGTATCCGAGGAGAGGCGCTGCTGGACGTCGTCGAAGAGATTGCGGCCTTCGACCGAATATATGCTGCGCACCATCACGCCACGTTGGCCGGCTCGGAAGCGAGACCAGATCGCGGATGCCGTGGTCTGGTCCAGCGCGCGTGCGTAGCCGGCGAGATTGAGTTCGCCCGGAGCGCCATCCTCTTTCGAGGCACGCGCGAGTAGGTCGCCGAGCTTCCAGCCTTCGCGGCCCGCGTCGGCGGTGGGCGGCAGCGCGGCGGGTGGTCTGTGGCCCCGAGCAGCAAGCTCGTTGGCCAGTGTTTGGGTGACGGATGAGATCGCCCGCCCCGCCCCCGGCATAGGAGACGCGTGGTGGCCTGGCGGTGGCGTCACATCGGCGCGCTGAGCCTCCCGCCGCGACAGTGTCGATAGCTGCTCCAGCGCTTTCAACTGCTCCTGCAGGGATTGCCGCATCGTCTCGGCGGAGGCGCGTGTCGCCTCGGGCAGACGGTCGAGTTCGGCCTTGAGACGGCTCTGCTCCTGGTCCAGTTCCGAGAGCGTCCGTTTGGCGCGCTGGCGAATATCGTCGTAGCCGGACGAGAAGCGGTTCTGCATCGAGCCGATCTCCTGACTCACCTCCCGGGAGATCGACTGGAATTTTTCGCGGAGATCGGCCACGGCACGATCGGTCTCGCCGCCCGTCGCCGTACGTAATCGTTCCATCTCGGTCATGGCGCGCCGCGACTGCTCCTCGACACCGCGCGCCAGCTGTTCGCCAGCAGACAGGGCTCGGGTCTCGAAGGTGTTCAGCGTGCCTTCGAGGCTGGCCGGGTAGCCGCGCATGACCTTGTCGATATCCTCGGCCTTGGTGGCGATGTGTTCGAGGGTACGGCCGAGTTCCGCCTGGCGGTGCTGCAGGTTCTGATCGATGCGCTGATTGGCTGTCTCGAGCGCGCCAGCGGCCCGCATGATCGTCTGGCCCTGCTGGTCGAAGCGATTGGTCACACTGGTGATCTGGCTGACCAGGTTGTCGGACAGGTTGCGGAGAAGATCGGCCTGGCCAGCGAGGCCCTCGATCGCCTGGACGGATTGACGCGTCACGTTCTCGCTCGCCCGGCGCACGGCGTGCACGCCATGCATGATCTGCTCGTCAAGCTGCCCGGCCTGCTCGCCCAAGACCTGAGCAATCTCGTGAGCGTGGGTCTCGAGGGCGGTGGAAAGCGCGCGCGCCTTGTCAGCAACTGTGCTGTCGATCGCGATCGTCGAGCGCAGGATCGAATCATCGAACAGCTTGATGCGTTCGGAGAATGCGTCGTCGAGAGCCTTCGTTCGCTGTAGCAATTGCTGGTCGAGACCGTGTTGGCGGGCCTCCATCGTCGCGTCGAGCGCGCGGGTGTACTCCTCGAGGACGGTCTGCAGCCCCTCGGTACGCGTCGTGAGCGTGCCCTCGATCGATTGTGCCGTTTCGTCGAGCATGCCCTTGAGCTGACTCGTCCGCTGGCCAAGCGCGGTGTCGAGGCCGCCAGCAAATCCATCGAAGGTCGCCTGCATCTCCTCGCTATGGGAGACGAGAGACGTCTCCAGCTCGGACTTCCCGGTCTGCAGCGCGGACGCAATCTCGCTCGTGCGCGATTCCAGCAAGCCTCTGATCTCGGCGGTGCCATCGGTCAGCACCCCGTGCAACTCCTGGGTGCGGGTGCCAACGGCTTGCGCGAAATGCGTCGCGTTGTTCGACAGCGACTGCTCAAGCGACACGAGGTTCTGACCGGCCTGCTCGATGAACCGCGCCAGCTTGACCTGCTGTTCGGATAACTTGTCGACCAGTGCAGGGATGTCGCCGCCCAGCTCCTTCAGCGAGTAGCTGACGCGCTCGCTGGTGTTCAGGAGTGCGTTGCGCTCTCCGGCAAGGTCCTCCAGGAGGCCGCGGATGCGATTCTCGTTCTGCGTATAGGAGCGTTCGAGGCTGGCGACTTCGTTGTGCACCAGAGCTTCGAGTTCACCCGCCCGTCCGAGGGCCCGCGAAACGGCCTCGTTCATGTGGTTGACTTGACGCCGCACGGCTTGTCCGACCGAGGCGATCTGCTGCTCGGCCATGCGGTCGGGCTCGGCAAGGCGGATCGCGACCTCCGTCATGGCGGAGGACATCAGGCGCAGCTCGTGCGCCCGCCAGACGAGGAGTGCGATGAACCAGAACATCGCGATCGGAAGGATGACCGTCGCGGCGAGTGTTATGGCCGTCGGACGGGTCAGCATCTCGAGCACGGTCGGCGCGCGCTGCAACTCGGGGGCGAGCATAGCCCAGCCGAGCAACAAGCTCACGAAGGCCCAGGCGCCACTGGCGATAGCGGCGACATGCATCGGCCGTTTGGACGGCTTTTCGTGCAGCGCAAAAATCAGCCCGCCGATCGACGGTAAGTCGTCGTTGGCCGCGACTTGGGTGCGGGGCTGGCCGGCCGATCGGCGTTTCGCCGTCCGCCGTCCGCTGGATCCCGGGCTCGGCTCCTCGGCGGGAGTGGCCGTGGGTGTGGTGGACGCGGGTTCTGTTGGCGATGCCACGGCCGGCGGCGGCGTGAACAGGTTCGCACCGCCGTCGCCAGCGGGAGAGGGCTCGGAAGGTTTTGGCTGAGCGACGCTACTGGCCGGGTGTCCACCGAGTTCGGTCACAGGCGGCGCCGGTGGCCGGGCGTTGGGCTTGGCTGCAGCGACGGGAAGGGGTGGGGGTCTTGCGTCTTTCTTCGGAGGTGAAGCCGACGGCGCAGATTCCTCCGGGGCAGCCGGTGTGCCCTCGGTGGACTCCGTGCGTTTCGACGTCTCTTGCGGCATACCCGCTTACCCCCGCCGACGCTTTCGCGCCGCCCCTCTTGTCCAGCGGGACTCTAGAGGCTGGCCTCGCGAATGCCATCGAGGCTCGCGCGGCGCCAGCCTTTCCCCGTGTCCCCATCGTAGGCCGGACTGCTCCCCAATGCTTGTACGACGCTTTTTGTGGCGAAAGGAAGATGAACATCCACGCTGTGCATAGGTTAATGAGCGCTGTTTCTAGCGCGGTGAATTGAATCGCCGGCTTTACGCGGACTTATCCCCTTCCATGCGAACCTGCGTGCGAGGCTGGAGGACGATCATTGCCAGCTGTCGGGCAGAGGAAGCGCCATGGGTGTGGTTGCGGGAGCGTTGGCCTTCGAAGCAGAGACCGTCGAGCGGGGCAGTCCGCCGATCGATCATGCCCATCTGGCCCGCTACACCTTCGGTAACAAGGCTCTCGAACTGGAGGTGCTGCAACTCTTCGCCAACCAGGCCCCCGAGTACCTCGAGCAGTTACGGTCGGCTGCCTCGGAGAAGGAGTGGCGCGATGCCGCGCACACTCTGAAAGGCTCGGCCCGGGCCGTCGGTGCGATGCGGTTCGGCGACCGAGCGGAGCGGGCGGAGGCACTGAGGGCCTCGCCGGACACGGTTGCACGCAGCCGGGCGATTGCGGCGTTGGAGGAGGCGCTCGACGAGGCGCGTGCTTACGTCGCGTCACTGGGCGATCGCGCCTGACATCTCGTCGCCAACGGTAGAATGAAGAGGCCTGTCGGCTCGTTGTCGGGAGGTGGTCGAGGCGGATCGCTTGAAAACGGCGCTACCCGGGTCTAAACCCTCGGGTCGCGGCTGGCCCTTCGGCGCGTGGGCGGCCAATGCATAGCCTGACAAGACGCGGGCTTTCGCGTGAAGTCCGACGCCGGAAAGGTCGCCTTCGACACATGGCAAAGATCACGTTCATCCAACCCGACGGCAAGCAGCAAGTGGTCCAGGCGGACAAGGGCCTGACGGTGATGGAGGCCGCGAAGAAGGCACTCGTCGCGGGCATCGAGGCCGAGTGCGGCGGGGCTTGCGCCTGCGCGACCTGTCACGTCTACGTCGACGCCGCCTGGACGGAGAAGGTCGGCAAGGCGAACGAGATGGAGGCCGATATGCTCGATTTCGCCTTCGACGTGCGGGACGAAAGCCGCCTGTCGTGCCAGATCAAGGTCTCTGACTCCCTCGACGGCCTGATCCTGCGTGTTCCGGCCAAGCAGTTCTGATCGGGCGACGCGGCAAGGGGTTCCGTCAGCGTTCGTTGTGGCCTCTTGCCGGTGCCGGTGGGCTATTCCATGCTCGGCCGGAAAGCCGACAGGAGAGCGCCGATGCAACTCGCGAACAAGACCGCCATCGTTACGGGAGCGGGACAGGGAATAGGCCGAGCCACGGCGCTGGCGCTGGCTCGTGAAGGCGCGGACGTGGTCTGCGCAGACATCAACGCGGGGACGGCCCGCGCAACGGCTGAGGCCGTAGCCGCGCAAGGCCGACGCAGTCTGGCGGTGGCTGCCGATCTCGGCGACGTCGCCGAGATCGACCGCATGGTCCGCGAGGCCGTGGCGGCGCTCGGGCACATCGACATCCTGGTGAACAATGCGGGCGTCACGCGGCGCGCCTACATCATGGACCTCAACGAGCAAGACTGGGACCGCATCCATCGCGTCAATGCGAAGGGCGTGTTCTTCTGCCTTCAGCGTGTCGCGCAGGAGATGATCCCGCGGCGGTCCGGCTCGATCGTCAATATCGCCTCGGTCGCCGGCAAGGGGTTCCACGGGACGTCGAATGCCGTCTACGCCGCCTCCAAGGGCGCCGTCATCAGCATGACCTTCACGGCGGCCCAGCAACTCGCGCCGCACAACATCAACGTCAACGCCGTCTGCCCTGGGATCGTGAAGACGGCGATCGTCGAGGATCTCTTCCGCACCGTCTCTCAGAAGGAGGGCATCTCGGTCGAAGACGTCGAGCGACGCGCCGTTGCCGAGGTACCACTGAAGCGCGCGAACGAGCCCGAGGACATCGCCGACGCCATTGTGTTTCTGGCGTCGCGCTCCGCGCGCAATATCACGGGCCAGACGCTCAACGTCGACGGGGGCCTCATTCCAGGCTAAGCCCGTGGATGGGAGCCACTGAAAAATCTCAACGGAGAAAAGCGCATGCGAACCGTCAAGCAGATGCTCGAGGAAGCCAACAACGCTGTGCCGCGGATCACGCCTGAGGAGGCGAAAGCGCTTGCGGGGCGCACAGACGTGGTCTTCCTCGACGTGCGGGAGCCGCCGGAGGTCGCGACCACCGGCAAAGTGCCAGGCGCACTCACCATCCCGCGGGGGCTCGTCGAATTCCGCGCCGACCCTGAGTCGCCGCTGCACGATGCGCAGTTCGACCGGGCCAAGACCATCGTCGCCTACTGCGCTTCGGGCGGCCGCTCGGCTCTCGTCGGCAAGACGCTGAAGGACATGGGCTACGAGAACGTGCGAAACCTGGGCGGCTTCAAGGGCTGGCTCGACGCCGGGGGACCAGTCGAGAAGGCGTGATCAGCAGCTAACTGATCAGACATCGCGTGTGAGCTGATGCGGGCGGCACCGTTCTCGATGCCGCCCCTTGCTCATTCGTGTTCCGGTTCAGCGGTCCAGCCAGACGTCGGCCAGGTCCTGAGACAGGTAGTGTGTCGGTGTGAAGTGCCAGCCGCGCACGACCTTTGGCATGACGACGATGCGGTTGGTCCAAAGGAATGGAACCGAGTAGGCCGTCGTCAGGACGTAGCTATCGAGTTCGCGCGCGAGCTTCGTGCGCTTGATCGGGTCGAGTTCGCGCCGCTGGAGATCGTAGAGTTCGTCGATTCTGGTGTCCTCGTGGCCGGAGTAGCCGAGCGGGCTCGCCTTCTTCGACAAGAATTTGACGAAGTTCTGCGTGGGATCATCGAGGTAGTCGGAGATGAATTCCATCGCCACGTCGAAATTGCCCTTCGCGAGGTTGTCGAGATAGAGCTTGGTCTCGAGTTGCTCGTGGGTGGCGTTGACACCGATCCGTCGCCACTGGTCGATCGTGTAAATGCCGCCTGCGGTATAGCTCTCGATGCCGGCCCGGTTCAGGAACTTGAACGACAGGCCTTCGTGGCCGGCCTCCTTCAGCAGGCGCCGCGCCTCGGCCTTGGCGGCCTCGCCGTCCTTCCAATAGCCTGGGAGCTTGACAAGTTCGGCTTCCGGAATGGCCATCAGCGAGCCCGGTCTGTTGACGCCGCCCGTAAAGCGCTGCGAGGAGACCTTGCCGAGCTGTTCGCCGCCCGTCCAGCGGTCGATCGCGTGGCTCAGCGCCTGGCGCACGCGGATATCGTCGAAGGGCTTACGCTTGGTGTTGAAGATGATGATGTTGCCGGCAATCAGGGCGGTCTCGTAGACGTTGACCTTATCACCCATCCGCTCGACGAGGCGATCGCGCTCAGGTGGCGTGCGGAAGCGGAACTCGGCGTCGAATTGGCCCCCGATCAGGCCCGGCACGACGGCCGGCGACTTGACGAAGAACGCCTTGAAGCCGTCGAGATAGGGCAGATCCTTCTTGAAGTAGCCATCGAAGCGCTTGGCGGTCCAATGCGAGCCGCGCACGTGGTCGACGTACTGGAACGCACCGGAGCCCATGATCTCGCGAGCCGGGTACTCACCGCCTTTCGCGAGCTTGGCGGCGCTGTAGATGCAGTTGAATGGCGAGGCGAGAAGCTCGAGCACGCCGGCGACCTTGTTCTTCATCTTGAAGATGATCGTGTGGTCGTCAGGCGTTTCGATGTCGCCGAAGTCCTCGTAGTAAGACTGGCGCACCGATGTAACGCCCTGGGGTGGGCGCATGATCCGCTCATAGGAGGCCTTAACGTCAGCCGATGTCAGCGGCGACCCGTCGTGGAACTTGACGTTGCGATGTAGTTTGAACGTGTAGCTTGAGCCGTCGGGTGCGGCATCCCAGCTTTCCGCGAGGTCGCCCGTCACTTTGGGATAGTTGGCGGCGTCGATCTTGAGGAGCAGCGAGTAATGCGGCAGGACGGGATGCACCATGCCGAAGGTGATCTCCGCATGGCAGTCGTAGCTCGGCGGGCTGGAGACGACGGCAAAAGTCAGTGTGCCGCCGCGCTTGGGCGTATCAGCGTGAGCTGACGGCGGAGCGAGCGTGGCTAGCCCCAGGGCGGTCAAGGTGGACGCGATTGTACGAGGCGTGAATATCAAGGAGGTCTCTCCCATTCCAAGTATGCGGAGAGCCCATGCTGGCAAGCTAGAGGCGCGGCGACAAGTCGCAATTCGCGTCGACGGATATCAGCCGCCGGCCTGCACGCGCTGCGGGCGAACAAACCTCCTGCGTGGCGGCATTGCCATGCCGCCGGCGTGCCTCGAGAGTGCCGAAATGCGGGCGGCCACGCTGGGGTGGGTCGAGAACAGCTCGTCGAATATGTCGTCCTCGTCAAAGCTCGACGAGATCATCATTGCCGACATCGTGTCCGATGCGCCCGGCACGTAGTCGTGGCCGGAAATTTTGGCGAGTGCCGAAATCAATGCGTCCGGGTCCTTCGTCAGCTCAACGGCACCGGCATCTGCCATGAACTCTCGGGCGCGGGAAATTGCGAGGCGCGTCATGATCGCGCCGATGTGGGTGAGTGCGAGTGTGGCGGCGGCGATAAGCAGTGCGCCGGCAACGGCCAGGATTGCGGGCGCGCCGAGACCGCCGTGCCGGTGATGAGCACGAACGCCATAACCGACGTCATCGAAATCGCCAGGCGACCAAGAGGTCCCGCGCCGGTTGCTCATCGCGTGTGCGATCAGGTTGCCACCGAGCGTGATGCCGCCTGCGAAGATCAACGCAAACACCATGAGGCGAACGTCGCGATTGCGGATGTGCACCATCTCGTGGGCGAGCACTGCGTCGAGCTCGCGCGGTTCCAACCGCTTCAGAAGGCCGCGCGTCACGGCCACGGTGGCATCGTCAGGACCGAGGCCAGCGGCGTAGGCGTTGAGGGCCTGCGTCTCCATGATCTCGACGCGCGGCATGGGCAAGCCGGCCGCAATGGCGAGTCGCTCGACGCGCTTGTAGAGATCGGGCTCTGCTTGGCGGCTGACGGGGCGCGCGCCTGTCGCGGCGCGGATCATCCCGCCGTAGAAGAGCCAAGCCGCTACGAACCACGCCGCCGTCACGAGAATCGGTACGTGCCAGTTGGCCAGCGCGCGCGCGGCAGCGTTCGCCATGATCTGATCGAAGGCGGCCGACGCAGAGACGGGCGGCGACGACAAATCGAACAGATGCGCGATTGCCGAGAAGGCGAGGCACGCAGCGAACCAGTAAGCGGCGACCAGCGCTGCGAACCCCGCAAGAAGCATTATGGACTTCAGGGTGTTAGCGCGGATGTGGCCGTAGAGGCCATTGATGGGCAGCATGACCACTCTCGCGCCTGCCAGAAGCTCGACTATGTGCCTCGTTCGTTCAGAACCGCACCGCTGGTGCGGCTTCGAGTGCAATCACCGTTTCGCGGGGCACTGCCGATACGTCACGTGGCTCGAAGCTGAACGTCGAGGCGACGAGATTCGCGGGGAATTGCTCGCGGGTAGTGTTGTACTCGGTCGTGGCAGCGTTCAAGAACCGGCGGGCGGCCGCGATGGTGTGCTCGATGTCGCTCAGTTCGGTCTGCAGCTGCGTGAAATTGGCGGACGCTTTGAGGTCGGGATAGGCCTCGGCGATCATCATCAGCCGACCCAGGGCTTGACCCAGCATGCCTTCAGCCTGGGCCTTGGCCGGACCTTCCGGAGCCGCAACGGCGGCGGCGCGCGCCTTGATCACGGCCTCGAGCGAAGTGCGTTCGTGGGAAGCGTAGCCCTTCACGGTCTCGACCAAGGTCGGTACCAGATCGTGGCGCAGCTTCAACTGGACGCTGATGTCGGCCGAGGCCTGATCGCAACGTCGGCGCAACGCAACCAGCCGATTATAGACAACTACGGCGGCCAGCAGGACGAGTGCGAGCAGAGCCAGGATAGCGATGCCTACGCCGAACGCAGAGATGGACATTGGCAGAAACTCCCAATCAAGGAACTCGGGAGTATGCCGGCGATCCCTTAATGCTGGCTCTAGGGACAGGGTTAACGGAGGATTTTCGCGGCGGCCGACCCGCGCACGCCGGTCGTCGGCATCTTGTCTCGGCCTGCGGAGTGGGCCATTAGAACGGCTAATCATTTCGGCCCCGCGAGCAGGGCCTTTCGACGCGAGGACCCTTCGCATGCCAGACGACATGGGCGCATCGGCACCGATCGAGACCGACTGCGTGATCATCGGCGCGGGCCCGTGCGGCCTGTTTGCCGTCTTCGAGCTGGGCCTGCTCGACATCCGCGCCCACCTGGTCGATATCCTCGACCGGCCGGGTGGCCAGTGCGCGGAACTCTACCCGGAAAAGCCGATCTACGACATTCCAGCACTCCCGATCGTCACCGGACAGGCCCTGGTGGATGCGCTGATGGAGCAAATCAAGCCGTTCGAGCCGACGTTCCATCTAGGGGAGCGCGTCGATTCGCTTCAGCGCCTGCCCGATGGGCGATTTCGTCTCCAGACCGATCGCGACACGGCCTTCATCACCAAGGTCGTCGTCGTGGCCGCCGGAGGCGGCTCATTTACGCCGAAGCGGCCGCCACTCGAGGGGATCGAGGCCTACGAAAGCAAGAGTGTGTTCTACTCGGTGCGGCGCATGGCGGATTTCGAAGGCCGCGACATCCTGATCGTCGGCGGTGGCGACTCGGCCCTGGACTGGACGCTCAACCTACAGCCAATCGCCAAATCGCTGACGCTGATGCACCGCCGCGACGAGTTCCGCGGTGCGCCACACTCGGTCGAGAAGATGCGACAACTCGTGGCGGCGGGCGCCATGCGGCTGGTCATCGGGCAGATGACGGGCCTCGAGGGTGCCGACGGTGCGCTGTCCGGCGTCAAGGTCCGCACCAAGGCGGGGGAGGAGACGCTGAAGGCCGACCGGCTGATGCCATTCTTCGGCCTCACGATGAAGCTCGGGCCGCTGGCCAATTGGGGCATCAATCTCGATGAGAACCTTATTCCCGTCGATACCGAGAAATTCGAGACCAGCGAGACGGGCATCTTCGCGATCGGAGACATCAATACCTATCCGGGGAAGTTGAAACTCATACTTTCAGGCTTCCACGAGGCGGCCCTGATGGCGCAGGCCGCCAATAGGATCATCTTCCCCGACAAGAAGGTCGTGTTCCAGTACACGACGTCCTCGTCGAGCCTGCAGAAGAAGCTCGGCGTCCGCTGAGGGGCCGGGCTGCTACGGCTGGTACTTCCAGAACGGTAGCTCGGTGCTCTCCTGGATCTTGAAACTCTCGGTGCGGCTGTGGGGCGGGCGCAAGCCAGCGCGCATCAATTTGGATATGTCACCGAGAAGCTCGTCCTGCTCGACGTACTCATCGTGGCCGAAGCAGAAATAGCAGGTGGTGATGGCTGAGATGTCGATGGTGTCGACGCCGGTGGCAAGCACAGGATTGCCGTCCACCACATCGCCGGCCCTTGGCTCGTTCTTGTGCACCTTGCGTGAGGCCTCCATGGCAAAATCGCTCGACGAAGCATAGAGCGTGAAGCCTGCGGCCAGCGGCTTGATACGTGCAGCAAGGTTGCTGAACTCGCGCCTGCCGATGTCCGGTGCCGCCAGGATCACCTGACTGACTTTGGCACCCGCCGTCTCCTGCCCGACGAACTCCCCGAGCGCATTGAGGAGGGGCACGTTGCCCATGCTGTGTGCCACGAGATGCACGTGCTTGACGGCGGTTCGCGCAATCACGACGTCGAGAAATTCCTTGAGATGCCGTACGGCGAGGCGGGCGCTCTCCTGGTCGTAGGGGTAGTCCTTGAGCTGGCCTGCTGAAGGCCAACTGTAGAGGAAGGCCGAACCGAACGGCACGATGACGCCGTCCGACTCGCGGGGACTGCCGAGATCGTAGGCGATCTGCGCCGTGCGGTAGAGAGCATCGTCGAATCCGACGCGATAACCGTGCACGTAGATGAAGGCGTGGTCCTTGAAGTCGCCGGCATTCTCCATGTGGCGAGCGACGGCAGCGATGAACGAGGCCTCGTCGGAGTAGACCTCCAGCAGGTTCGGTACGATGACGAAATGACGTGCCGGGTCACCCTCGGGCGGAATGCGCAGGACGTTCCGGTCCCACCAGCTGGGCCGCTGGATGGACCCAGAGTCGCGCCGCACCTTGCGCGGCACGGTGACGACCGCACCACCGAGCGCGAGAGCGCCCGAGTCCTTCCACGAGAAGGCGATGCGTTTCGGCAGATCCTCGCGTGCGCGGTTCGTGCCGAAGAAGACCCGGACCGGGGTGCAGGTATTGTCGACGACGCAGGCGACTGGCGAGACGGCCGCCGCGCGTGTCGTCGTCGACGGAGGGGGAGCTGCAGCTGCCTCGGGTTCCGGGGCCGGCGCGGCGGCCTGGGGAGGAGCGCTGGCGACGGGTGGCGGCGGGGATGCGGCGGCCGGCGCGTCGTCCACGGCCTCCACCGAGCGAGATGACGACCGGCGGGCACTCTTCTTTTTCTTCTTTGTTGGTGGAGCCTCAGCTACGGCATCGAGCGCCTCGCGGTCGCGGGCGGCGTCCTCTGGGGCCTGGCGGCCATAGATCTCGAGCGTGGCCGTTGCGCCCCGCACGCGCTGGTATTCGAGCGTAATCTCGCTCAGGAAGCGGCCTTCGGGGGTCGGGTTGATCTCCCTGGTCCGCTCGCCGACGAGCAGGTTGATCGGGCGACGCTCGTTGTGAGCAAACTCGGTGAGGTAACGCACGACGATGTTATCGAGCCGCACGCGTCCATCGATGACCTTGAGCCGGACGGCGCGAAAGGCGCCCTTGCTGTCGGAAAGATCGACCGTCAGGCGGTCCGTGCCCAGGTCGAGACGAACGGTCTTGAGGAGCACCAGGGTATCCCGCGCCTCGGCGCGCAATGGCAAAAGCAGCAATGCAAGGAAGACGATCGCCCCCTTCAGCCAGACTCGCATGGCGTCCTCCCCCTGGATGCATATCGGTCGCGCACCGGATCACCCGTCCCACCAGGCAATACGGCGGCTCGCTCTGCGAGCTGCCTACGCAACTTAACAACTTTTCCGAGACAAGAGACGCGACCGGCGACGTGGTACGCGGTCGCACGACGATGCCGCATCAATCCACATCAGTCCCGGTCGGGTTCGCCGCCTTTGCGCGCATGGCGTCTGTCTTCCTCCGCGACCTTGCCGAGGTCGGCGTCAAATACGATGCGCTCGGCGCCTGACAGTGCAACGAAGCGGCGACCACGGGCACGCCCGATGAGGGTGAGCCCCGTCTGTCGCGCGAGTTCCACGCCCCACGCTGTGAAGCCGGAACGCGAGACGAGCACGGGAATGCGCATCTTGACCGTCTTCAGGACCATCTCGGAGGTGAGGCGGCCGGTCGTGTAGAAGATCTTGTTCGACGGCTCGACGCCGTTCAGCAGCATGTAGCCGGCCACCTTGTCTACGGCGTTGTGGCGGCCGACGTCCTCCATGTAGAGCAGCGGCCGGTCCTCCTCACAAAGCACCGAGCCGTGGATAGCGCCGGCCTTCAAGTAGAGCGATGGCGTCGTGTTGATCTTGTGGGCGAGCGTATAGAGCCACGACGTCTTCAGGCGGGCGTCTTTCGACAGCTCGATGCCTTCGATCTCCTCCATCAGGTCGCCGAACACGGTGCCTTGAGCACAGCCGGAGGTCTGGACCTTTTTCTTGAGCTTGTCCTCGTAATCCGTCTCGCGCGCGGTGCGAACGACGACCGTCTGGATGTCGTCGTCGTAGTCAACGCCCGTGATTTCGTCGTCGGACTTGAGCATGCCCTGATTGAAGAGATAACCGATCGCGAGGAGTTCGGGATGATCGCCGATGGTCATCATCGTCACGATCTCGCGGGCATTGAGGAACAACGTCAGCGGCCGTTCCGAGACGACGTCCGTTTGTACCGTTTTGCCTTCGTGGTCGATGCCATCCACGGTCGCGAAGAGGCGCGTGTCCTCGAGGTTGGGGCGGATCTCGAGCTCTTTCACCTTGATCTCCTCCGGAAGCGCAGCCGTTGTGGCACTCGCATACAGGTTTCAGCGGCGGAGCCTTCCTGCCGACGTCGGGGCAGATGACTTCCTCCGCGGGTTCTGCCATAACACGTCCGAAGATTAAATCCGAGTGCTGGAGTCGAGTATTCCGGGCATCGGCAATGCAACTCGAGAAAGGTAGTCCATGGCCGTCACCCAGGCCCAAGTTCTAGAAGCTCTGAAGCGCGTGAAGGGGCCCGATCTTTCCGGCAATATCGTCGATCTCGGGCTTGTTTCCGAAGTGCTGATCCGCGATGCCAAGGCCTATTTCTCGATCACCGTACCCGCAGACCGGGCCGAGGAACTAGAGCCACTGCGTCAGGCTGCCGAGAAGGTGGTGCGCGACCTGGCCGGCGTCGAGGGCGTGACGGCCGTGCTGACCGCCGATGCCACGGGACAACGCCGCGGGGCGCGGGTCAGGGGGAGCGGCGGCAGCGCCGCCGTGGCAGAGAGTCGCCGGGTTCAGGAAGCGCGCGCCCGGATGGGGGGAGCGCCCGGACAAGGGCATGCCCACGCTCACGCCCACGAGCACGGACACGCACATGAGCACCGGCCCGGTCCTCCGGCGGGACAGCCGCAAAGCGGCCCGCGGCGGGCTTCCGGCGTTCCCGGTATCAAGCACCTGATTGCCGTGGCGTCAGGCAAGGGCGGCGTCGGCAAGTCCACAACGGCCGTCAATCTCGCGCTCGCTTTCCAGGCCAACGGACTCAAGGCCGGCATTCTCGATGCGGACGTCTATGGCCCATCGCAACCGAAGCTGCTCGGATTGACCGGACGGCCAGACGTCGGCTCAGGCAACAAACTGAAGCCGATGGTCGGTTACGGTCTCAAGTGCATGTCGATGGGCTTCATGGTCGACGAGGCGACTCCCGTGATCTGGCGCGGGCCGATGGTCGTGCAGGCTCTGACCCAGATGCTGCGCGACGTCGAATGGGGCGATCTCGACGTGCTCGTCATCGACATGCCTCCCGGCACCGGTGATGTGCAGTTGACCATGGCGCAGCAGGTGCCGCTCTCGGGTGCCGTCATCGTCTCGACACCGCAAGACCTCGCCCTGATCGACGCGCGCAAGGGCCTCAACATGTTCCGCCGCACGGACATTCCCGTGCTCGGGATTATCGAGAACATGAGCTATTTCATTTGCTCGAAGTGCGGCGAGCGCCACGAAATCTTCGGTCATGGCGGCGCCGAGGCCGAAGCCGAGAAGCTTGGTGTTCCATTCCTCGGCGCAATACCGCTGCACATCGACATCCGCCGCCGCTCTGATGCCGGCGAGCCGATCGTCGCCACCGAGCCGACGAGCGTCCATGCGCAGGTGTTCGCCGAGATTGCGGCTAAGACCTGGGCCGAGGTGCTTGCCGCCGAAGGCAACCGACCCGAGCCGCCGACCCTTACGCCTGTCGACGACAACACGGCTCTCGACGTCGTGTTTGCCAAGGAACGCTATCGGCTCGCGGCCGAGATGTTGCGGGTGATGAGTCCCTCCGCCGAGGTGCAGGGCCATTCGCCGGAGCAGCGTGTGACAGTCGGTGGCAAGCGGAACGTCAAGATCCGCAACCTCGCGCCGGTCGGGAACTATGCGGTGCGCATCGCTTTCGACGATGGTCATGATACCGGACTGTTCACATGGGACTATCTCGAGCGCCTCGGGCGTGAGCGCAACGAGCGCTGGGCGACGTATCTGGCAGAGCTCAAGCAGAAGGGGCTGAGCCGCGGCTGAAGGAGCAGGGGAGCGATGCGCACGAGCAGATCGCCTGGCGTCGCAGCAGCCGATCGCGCAGGCGGGGCCAAAGCCGCGTCGTCCGCGTGCGGCGCCCTGATCATTGGCTTTCTTGCACTAAGCACGGCATTCTCCCCGGTTCTTGCGCACGACGCTTCCGCCATCGGCGGCGGTTTCGCAGCGGGCTTCGCGCACCCTTTCGGTGGGCTCGACCACGTCGTTGCCATGGTGGCTGTCGGGCTCTGGGGCGCCTTTCTCGGTCTGCCCGCGGTCTGGCTGCTTCCGGTGATATTTCCCGTCGTGATGGCCTTCGGCGGTGTGCTCGGGCTGGCTGGCGTGCCGATCCCGTCCGTCGAAATCGGCATCGCACTTTCGGCGGTCGTGCTCGGCGTCATGGTGGCAGGCGCTCAACGGCCTCCGCTTTGGATTGCCGCGCTCATCGTCGGCGGATTCGCGATTTTCCACGGTCATGCGCACGGCACAGAACTGCCCGGGCAAGCGAGCGCGCTTGATTATAGTGCCGGCTTCGTCATCGCGACGGGTCTACTGCACTTGGCGGGTATTGCGCTGTCCTTGCTGAAGACGTGGGCACTTGGGGAGTGGATGGTTCGCGCAGGCGGGGTTGCCATCAGCTTGGCCGGTCTATTTTTTCTGCTGCGCTGACCGCTTCGGGACGCACGTGGGGCGACCCAACATGACGATCGGGGTTCCGCCCCACGTCAGTTCGGCGACGTTCACAAAGCCATTCCGTGCATAGAAGCTGCGATTGCGGGACTCCCTTCCGGTGACCAGGTGCACGCCCGGTAAGCCGGCTGCGCGCGCATCGCTCACGAAGGCTTCGATCAGTCTCGAGCCAATACCCTTGCTCCGTGCAGACGCGGCGAGGTTGATGTGGAGGTGTGCAGGATAGGCCTGGGTTCGATGGGCCAACGCGGGATAGAAGCCGATGTCTTCGAAGCGCGGGTCGCGAGCAGGGTCGCATTGACAGCCGACGATGTAGCCGATGATTTCACCCTCGGTTCCCAAGGCGACATGCGCCAGCTCCGGCCAGTGCTCCAGGAACCGGCCGAGCCACCGTTCGCGAAAGGCTGCCCGAGCTTGTTCATCGGGAAACGTCTTCGTGAGGCTTGCCTCGAAAAAGACGGGGTCGAGTTCGCCGATGCGCTGGCGCCAGCGATCGAGTTCCGTCAACCGGCGAATGGCGCCGCTATGCCTCTCAGGATCATCGGCAGGAGAGGACACGAACCAGTCTCCAGTAGAGTCGTGCTGGCCTAGCTTAGGAACGCCTCGGAGGCTACGGGGCCGTGCTGCGTCCACCGCACGCGATGCGCTCAGGACGGCGACCATGCCTCGAGCACTTTCGGTGACGGCATCATACTCAGGGATTCACGCGGCCGAGACCTTGGAACAGCGACATGCCTTGGGCCATTGCCGCGTCCGGCGCTTGGGGACGCGGCGCGGGAGCGACCGTGCGTCGGACTGGCTTTAGCCGAGCGCGTGGCGCTTTGCCGAGTTGCTGCGGGCGCGTGAGGGTCGAGGCGAATGGATCGGCGGAGGAGCGTCCGCTGGGTAGGCGCTCGATTTCGCGATCGTCGAACGAGCGGGCATCGAAGGAGCGGAATTCGCGAGTGCGGATCGCGCGAGGAGCCGCTTCGGGCTCCCGGGCCGAGATGAGGTGGTGTGCGGATCCAGCTTCCGGGCTGCTCGGCTGGTCTCGAGTGACACGTTCGTTGTCGCGGATGGCGACAGGAGATTCAGACTGGGCTGGGTCCGTTGCGGTCGAGGTCTTGCTCTCGGACGGCCGCAATGGCTGAGATGCAGGGTCGGCGGCGGCCGGTGGCACGGGTGTCACCATTCTCTCCGCGAGAAGAGCCGCGCTGCTGGGCGGTGGATCAGCCGGGGTCTCGCGTGGCTTCGCGGGAGGCGCGGAGGCGGATGGCGAGCCCATGTCCTCCAGGACCGACGTCACGGGTGCCAGCGAACGCTGATGGCCAGGCAGGACCTCGGCAGGCCGATGAATGTCGCGCCACGCGGCGCGCAGTGCGTTGGGGGGCGGCGGCGCCGAATTCTCGGTTCGGGGAGGAGGCGAAGCCGCGCTCGTGCGAAGCGCATTCAAATGGGGAAGGAGGAATGGCAGCGAGGCCAGGATGAGGAGGAGAAACGTCAGACGTCCGCGACGCCCTGCTGGCGGTTCGGACGCTGGTGGACCTTGAGGTTCGGACGTCCATGTATCGTCTGACGCCGGAGCTCGATGAGACGCAATATCCTCGTCAGGCGCGCGCGGTTCCCCGTCTGCCCGCGCCTCGGACTGGCTCGTGGTCGGGTGCGTGCGCGGTACGGCCATCCTAGGTTCCGCCAGACGTTCAAATCAGTCTACGTCATGACGCAACAAACTCTCGTCTGAGGAGAAAATCACCGATGGGTTAATTATACATTATCGGGATAGTGACGGCCCCGGGCTTTGGCCGACGCGTTATGCGCTGGCAGCCGGCCGGATCGACGAATGGGGCTCATGACCAATGGGTTCGGGAGGACACGATGTAGCCTTGGAACGATCGATTGACCGGGCGCAAGGTGATGCCGCTATCACATCCGGTTGTTCTGACGCAGAGTGGGACGTGGAGCCAGCGCGCGAGGAGCGGACGACGGCATGAGTGGGATGAGACGAGCAGGTGACGGGCGATTGACCGAGGCCGGGTTCCGCGAGCTTGCGACCGGCCGTCTCGATCGTGCGCCCTCGGAGGCCGTGTTCGATCCGCGAACGGGTAAAGCCTGGGGCCGCGGCGACTGGGATCTCAATCCGGAACTGCTTGCGGATTTTGCGGCGATGCCACCGGCAAGGCCGGCGGCGGTGCTGGTCGGGATCGTTGCGCGGGAGGAGCTGACGGTGCTCCTGACGCAGCGCACGCATACTCTGCCGACGCATGCCGGGCAGATTGCCTTTCCGGGCGGGAAGTTGGAGCCTCATGACGCCGGCCCGATCGAAGCTGCTCTGCGCGAGAGTGTGGAGGAGATCGGGCTCGCGCCCCATTTCGTGGAGCCGCTCGGCTTCCTCGACGGTTATCGCACCGGGACAGGCTTCACGGTCGCCCCGGTCGTGGCGATGATCCGGCCGGGCTTCGAACTCAAACCTGACCCCCGAGAGGTCGACGAGGTGTTCGAGGTGCCACTGTCATTTCTGATGGACGAGGCCAACCACCAGAAGCACGCGCGCGACTGGCGCGGCCGCCAGCGTCACTACTATGCGATGCCTTACGGTGAGCGCTTCATCTGGGGCGCCACGGCCGGTATGATCAAAAACATGCATCAAAGGCTGTTTGCCGGATGATCCGTATCGTTATCGAAAATATCCTCCTGTTTCTTCTGCCGACGGTCGCTTACGTGATCTATGTCGTCGCCACGCGTGGCGATAACCGGAAGGGCATCCTCGACGAGGCACCACTTGGGTGGCTGATGCTGGCCGGGTCGGCGCTGGTGCTCGCTGTTCTGGCGACCTACGGGTCGGATACCCGAGGGAAGCCCGGACAGGTTTATGTGCCCCCATCGATGAAAGACGGCCGCATCGAGCCTGGCCAGATCAAGTAGGATTGGCGGGCGTAAACACGCGTGCGATTCCGACGAGCCTGGACGCCCATGACTGGAACGACCGAACCGCCCCGCTCCGCGCTGCCGTCGCTGACGGGCGCGACATGGCTGTCCGAACCTGCGACGTGTGCCGTGCTTGCCGCGCTGGCCGGCTCGGGCTTCGAGGGTCGTGTCGTCGGCGGGTCGGTGCGCAACACGCTGATGGGCCTCGCCGTCAGCGACATCGACATTGCAACGCCTGCCATCCCGGATGAGGTCGTGCGGGCCTGCGCGGCCGTGGGCCTGACCACGGTGCCGACAGGGATCGAGCACGGCACGGTCACGGTGCTGGCTCGACACAGGCCGATCGAGGTGACGACACTGCGCCGCGACGTGGCGACAGACGGGCGTCGTGCGACGGTCGCCTTCACCACCGACTGGGCCGAAGATGCGCACCGGCGCGATTTCACGATGAATGCGCTCTACTGCGACGCAGATGGCCGGCTCTACGACTACGTGGGCGGCTATGACGATGTCATGACGCGCCGTGTCCGGTTCATCGGCGATGCAGATCAACGGATCGCCGAAGACTATCTGCGCATCCTGCGCTTCTTTCGGTTTCATGCGGCCTACGCGAACGGGCCGCCCGATCCTGTCGCGATGGCTGCTTGCGCACGCGGGCTCGGGGGCATGACGCGCCTCTCGGCCGAGCGTATCCGGGCAGAGGTCGTCAAGCTCCTTGTGGCGCCGGGGGTGGTCGGTGCGGTCCGTGCCATGGAAGATATCGGGCTGCTGCCAAGGTTGCTCGGTGTGGCGCCGCGGCCTGACCTGATGCAGGACATCGTTGCCGCCGAGACGCGTGCTGCACTACCGCCCGACGCGATGCTGCGTCTATCGGCGCTCGCGATCGCGACGAGCGAGGATATCGATCGCGTGGCAGACCGCCTGCGTCTCTCGAACGACGAGCGGAAAGCCCTCCTCGTCATCGATCGCGATGCAGTGCACCAACTGGGTGTGATCGACGAGCAAAGCGCCCGGCGCATCACGTATCGCCGCGGCTCGGATGCAAGCCGCCGGCTCGCGCTCGCAGTCGGTGCGATCGAGCCGGCCCGCGGCACGGAAGCCATCCGCTTGCTGGAAACGGCGATGTCTTGGCCTGCGCCCAAGCTGCCGGTCGCGGGTGCCGATCTGATCCACCTTGGGATGAAGCCGGGTCGCGAGGTGGGGCGGGTGCTGGCCGAGCTGGAAAATTGGTGGGTCGAAAACGACTTTCCGCCCGCGGAGCCGACCAGGGCGAAGCTCGAAGCTCTGATCGCGCATCTCGGCCGAATGTGAGGTTCTGAGACGGACCCAAGCCGCGGTTTTCCCTGCCAAGCGATGGGTGTCGACTTCCCACTTTGAACGACCGCAAAGCGGAACCCCGCATTGCTCCCGGCGTTGGCGATAAGCCGGTGAGCGCTGGATGCGATGTCCTCGGCGCCTGCCGGCGAGTTCCACACTGGCAAGGATACAGGTCATGTCACCTCCGGATCGCAAAGCGTACTGGCGTTTCGATCGCGATGAGACGAGTCGGGTCAGCACTGAACGCGCAGCAGATCGACAGCCCGAGTCGGATGCGCACTCTCCAGTGAAACCGGAAACGCATCGGGGGGGGGCCAATGCATCCGTCTTGCGCGGCGCTATCGACAAAGGGCGCACGGGTGACAAAGTCGCTTATGCCGACCCTGCGGCTGCCCCCCTCGGCACCGACGACGAGGCTGCAGGAACTCCGCCAACGCCCGAGCGCGTTGCAATTGCCATGCGTCACGAAATGCGCGCGCCCGCCCCCAGCGAAGAGCGGTCGGGGGGAAGTCACTGGGTCATGATTGCGCTCATCGTCGCTGGTGCCGCCGCGCTTGCCATCGCGGTGTTCAGCATGGCGTTTTGAAAATGTGGGCTGCTGATTGACGCGCATCAAGCTGGGACAACTCCAGTGCGTCTTCAATAACGAGGGGCATTCGAGCATGGAGGCCCGCGATGCCGAGCCGTACATTCGCCGACCGCACGCATGCAGGCCGAGAACTCGCTCGGGTGCTTGCCGGTCGCGGCCTCGATGATCCCGTGATCCTGGCGCTGCCGAGGGGTGGCGTACCCGTGGCGCTCGAGATTGCCCGTGTCCTGCTCGCGCCCGTGGATCTCGTGCTCGTTAGAAAAATTGGCGTTCCCGGGCACCGCGAGGTGGCTGCGGCTGCGGTGGTCGATGGCGGCGACGCCGAGATCGTCTACAACACCGACGTCATGCGCTCTGCGCGGCTCAGCGGGGCGGATATCGAGATTGAGGCCGAGGCGGAGCTTGCCGAGATCGAACGCCGCCGGGAAGTGTATCTGGGAGCACGCGGCCGCGAGCGGCTGGAGGGTCGCACGCTCGTTGTCGTCGATGACGGCATTGCGACCGGGGCGACCATGCGAGCGGCGCTCGCTGCACTGAAGCGCAAACGGCCGAGCCGATTGATCGTCGCAGTTCCGGTTGCAGCCCCTGACGTCGTGGCACTCTTGCACAAGACCGTCGACGAGGTCGTGTGCCTCGAAGCACCCGACCCCTTCTATGCGGTCGGGGAGCATTACTGCGATTTTCATCAAGTGACCGACGCCGAAGTGATGGAGGCGCTTGCCGAAGCGGCGGAGTTCGTGCGCCCCATGGTCGAAGGCCGTTGAGATCTGTGTCGCCGCCGGGTGTTCCTATCCCACCGTAGGTAGCTGCTTCCTGAGTTCGGCCTTGTGAACTTTCTCCAGCGTGGAGCGCGGCAACTCCAAGACGATGAAAACGTCTCTCGGTACCTTGAAATCAGCGAGGCGATCGCGGCAGGCCCCGATCACGCGTCGCTTGAGATCATCGTACTGCTCACTGGAGACGCCCGGCGCGGGTATGACGAAGGCGACCGGCACCTCGTCCAGCATGCGATGCTTCTGGGCGACGACGGCATTTTCGTAGACGCCCGGGACCGTCGCGATGACGCGCTCGACTTCGGAGGCCGCGACGTTCTCGCCGCCTACCTTGAGCATGTCCTTGTCGCGATCGGCGAACGTCAGCCAACCATCGGATTCGAGACGTACGCGATCGCCGGTCACGAACCAGCCGCGCTCGACGAAGCTGTCGCGGGTCGCCGCCTCGTTGCCGAGATACTCGAGAAACATCTGGATGCCGCGCCAGCCGCGACACTCGAGGAGGCCCGTCTCGCCGGGCTCGACCAGAGTGAGGCCGTCCTCACGCAACACGCGGATGTCGTAGCCCGAGGCCGGGCGGCCCGTCGTCAGCGGCCGGTTGCGCTGCATGTGATCGCCGATGATGCCGTGCGTGATGGTTTCGGTCATGCCCCACCAACCGATGGAGCGGACTCCGAAGTGCGCATCGAATGGCTGCTCGTTGGCATTCATGCCGAACATGCGGAAGGAATGCGATTTGGGCCGCTCGTGCTGCATCACCGCCTTGCAGAAGAACGGCAGCATGGAGGCCCAGGTGCATTTATTGCGCACGGCGACGTGCCAAAAACGCGAGGCGGAGAAGCGCGGCACGAGCACCACCGTACCGCCGGCCCACATCGTCGGCAGGATCGAGTAGGTGCGCGCGTTGGTGTGGAACGACGGCATCTGGACGAGGTGCACGTCGTTCTCGGTCAGGCCCTCGTGAACGGCGGACGTCTTGGCGCCCCAGAGCGCATTGCCGTGAGTCCAGAGCACGCCCTTCGGGCGCGAGGTCGTACCGGAGGTGTATTGCACCGAACCGTGCCGCCATGGGTCTTGGGGCAGCGACGGGAGGCCAGAAGGGTCGCGGTCGAGCCGTGAGAAGGATGCCGCGCGGCCCGGCTTCAGTTTTGCCGGAGGCGGCGCGCCATCGGCCAGATGGTCGGTGACGGCGAGCCACTTGATGTTTTTTGCAGCGCCCGCGACCAGCTCGGCGAGTTCTGGTTGAGTGACGGCCGCGACCGCTCCGCAGTTGTCGGCGAAGTAAGCGAGTTCATCCGGGGACGAACGCGTGTTGGTGGTCACTACGATGGCGCCGATCCGGGCGCAGGCGAACCACAGGAATTCCAGCTCCGGCGAGTTGTCGAGGTGGACGAGCACCGAGTCACCGGGCTCGATGCCGCGCGCATGAAGCCCCGCGGCCACCCTGAGCACGCGATCTCGAAACTGGCGGTAGGTCCACGTCTGGCGCTGGCCTTCGAATGGCTCCCACACGAGAAAAACATGGTCAGGCCGTGTCTCGGCTCGATAGTCGACGAGCCAGTTGACGTCGCGACCCGCAAACGGATTGACGATCTGGTGGCGCGCGTCTCTCGTGGAGAAGGGCATGGTGGGCTCCGCGATCGCATCGATAGTCATCCGATGCTACGCGGAGGCGGCCGGGACTGCCAAGACGCGTCCGATATGCGGGTCCGACTTGCCAGGTCTTTGTCGGTGGCTCAGCCTTGGTCGTTGGCGGTACCAACGAAGGAGAGACGGGATGCCGGTGCACTATCAGCAGGAGGCTGCAGTCGGTGTTCTGACGTTGAGCCGTCCGGCGGCGCGGAATTGCTGGGGCGCGGACTTCTCCGAAGGTCTGGCGCGCGAGTTGGATCGCATCGAGGCCGACGACACCGTTCGCGCCGTCATCATCACCGGCGATGAGGCGGGCCGGGCCTTCTCGGCCGGCGCCGACCTCAAGGACCCGGCGACGCATACGCTCGAGACGATGGGCGATTTCTTCACGGAGCTGCCGAAGTGGCGCTCGTTCGTGGTGCGAAGGCTAGACCAATTCCCCAAGCCGCTGATTGCGGCCGTCAACGGGTATGCGATCGGGGTGGGGTGCATCCTGACCTACTGCTGCGACCTGATCGTCGCATCGGAGGGGGCCGAATGGCGCCAGCCGCAAGTGTCGCTCGGGATCATACCGGCATTCGGGGGATCGGTGCGGCTCGCGCGCTGGATCGGGAAAGGGCAAACCATGAAGCTCGCAATGGGGTTTCCGTTGGATGCGGCAGAGGCCTATCGCATCGGGCTGGCGCAGTGGTTGGTGCCGCATGGCGAGCTGATGTCCAAGGCGCACGAGGTCGCGGCCCACATTGCCGGCATGCCGCCGCTCGCGGCTCAACTCGCGAAGGAAAGCCTGAACCGGGGCCTCGACATTCCGAATATCGATGACGCCTCGTGGGTCGATGCCTATCGGTTCATGGCACTGGGCCTCACCGAGGAGGCGAAGGCAAAACACGAGGCGTGGCGGCAGAAAAGCTGAGCCCAGGTCCGCGATGCAACTCCCTGGGACACCGCACGCCAATTGATTGCATGCCCTCGGCTTCCCCCCTAGCATGGCCGCAATCTTCACCCATCCCACAAGTCTCCGTCACGAACCCAAGGGGTCGCAATGGCCAAAAAGCACAATGTCCTCATTCTCGGCGCGTCCTACGGCTCGCTGCTCGGTACGAAACTGGCCATGGGCGGCCATGATGCCACGATGGTCTGCCTGCCGGCCGAGGTGACCGCCTTCAACAGCAACGGCGCGATCGTTCGCATGCCGATCAAGGGTCGCGAGGGGTTGGTCGAGATCAACTCCAAGAAACTCCCCGGCAAGCTCGGGGCTGCCGGCACAACGGACGTCGATCCGGCCAATTTCGATCTGATCGTGCTCGCCATGCAGGAGCCGCAGTACCGGTCACCGGGCGTCCGCGAACTGACCGAGAAGGTCGCGAAGTCCGGCCGGCCCTGCATGTCGATCATGAACATGCCGCCGCTGCCCTATCTTAAGCGGATTCCCGGGCTCGATACGTCAGGTTTGCGGGCGTGTTTCGCCGACGCCAGCGTCTGGGATGCGTTCGACCCCAAGCTGATGACGCTGTGCAGCCCCGATCCGCAGGCTTTCCGTCCGCCGGATGAGCCCGTGAACGTGTTGCAAGTGCGCCTCCCGACCAACTTCAAGTCGGCCCGCTTCGAGAATGCCGAGCACACGCAGATCCTGAAGGATCTCGAAACCGGCGTCGATGCGGCCCGCTTCGAGGTCGACGGCAAGGCGCTCGAGGTGCCGGTGAAGCTCAAGGTGCACGACAGCATCTTCGTGCCGCTGGCCAAGTGGGCAATGCTGATCGCGGGCAACTATCGCTGCGTCGGCAAGGACGGCATGCGACCGATCAAGGAGGCCGTGCACTCCGACATCGCGACGACGCGCCAAGTTTACGAGTGGGTGGTGAAGCTGTGTGTCGGTCTCGGTGCCGATCCGAAGGACCTCGTACCGTTCGAGAAGTACGCCAATGCGGCGCTGTCGCTCGGCAGCCCCTCGTCGGCGGCGCGTGCACTGGCGGCTGGTGCGCCGAACATCGAGCGGGTCGACCTGCTGGTGAAAAGCATTGCGGCGCAGCGCGGCGAGAAGCTGGCCGCCCTCGATGAGACGGTTGGGCTGGTTGAAGGCTGGCTCGCCAAGAATCGCGCGGCGAAAGCCTGAATTCTGGTTGGGTGACGGCGGTCGGAGTTTGTCCGGCCACCGCTCGCCGAGCAATCGGGGCCCGCAGCTAAACTCCGTAGGACCGCGACGCGTGCCTCAGTCGCGCTTCGCGTCAGGAAAATACTGCGGAGCCTCGCGGCGGTCGTGGAGGCCGTAGTCGCGGCTGACGAGGCACAGCTGCGCGGCGCTGACGCACGGGTCGTTGGCGACCCGCCGTAGTGCTTCATAGCCGCTTGGGCGATCCTCGATCGCGCCGACCCAGGCGAATTCCTTGGCGCGATAGACGCTCTCATAGACTTCGCCGCCCTCGGCCGCCGGCACCGGCTGCGTATGGCTGCGTACGACGATGACGAAGCGCTCGGGCTGGAGCAGCGGGTCGTTGTAGGCGAGGCCCTCCATCTGAGGGACGACGCCACCGCCTTCGCCACCTTCTGCGATCACCGGACCAACGCGCAGGCGGTAGTCCTCGAACACCGAATGCCGGCCTGCCGACTGCGCCTTATGGTGCGTGCCATTGGCTCGCCAGCGGACGAGTGAACCCTCGTCCGTCCAGATCTGATGCGACAGCAGAGTGCGCGGTCGTGCGTGGCTCTTGTAGCGGTCTAGGAAGATGACGCCGCCGTTCGCCTCGAGGACGGGCCGCAAGCTGCCCGCGATGTCGAGGTAGCGGCTCTCTTCGCCAATCTTAGGGGTGACTTCGAAGAACAGGGCGATCATGGCGAGGGGCCCTTTCTCATGGGCAGCGCGGTGATCATCACCGGCACCATTGTCCACGTGCTCTCGACGCGGCCGGTACGCAAGAGGCTTTAGTGGCGATCAGAACGCGGCGTCCGGACTCGTGGATCGATGGGTCCCGGTGACAAGCACCGGGATGACACCGGAGGACGTGTCTGTCCCGCCGCCCCTACGCGAACTCCATGATCACCGCGTCGACGGCGAGGCTGTCACCGGCTTTGGCGTTGACGGATTTGACGACGCCGTCGCGCTCGGCGCGGAGAATGTTTTCCATCTTCATGGCCTCGACCACGGCAAGTGCGTCGCCGGCCTTCACGTCCTGGCCGGACGCGACGTGGATGGCCTTGACGAGACCCGGCATCGGGCACAGCAGGAGCTTCGAGGTGTCGGCCGCGACCTTCTCGGGCATCAGCGCGACGAGAGCCGCCTCGCGCTCAGTGTAGACGTGAGCCTGGGCGCGAATGCCGCGCCAACCGAGTTCGAGGCCGTTGAGCAGAGACTTCATCTGAACCGAGATCTCGTCGTCGCCGACGCGCCCGGTCCAGACCGGCTGGCCGGGCCACCAGGCGGAGACGACCTCGATGGGGCGCGCGCCGTTCTGCCCCTCTCCGACGAGCGTGACGTTGAAAGAATGCTCGCCGCTCGGGACGACCTCGAGCCTGACCTCGGCGCCGGCCATGCGGACTACGCGGCGCTTGGCGAAGTGGACCGCATCGCCGCCGATCTGGTGGCTGATCTTGCGTCGGCGCGCATTGCTCAAGTGGTCGATCACGGCGGCGACGATGCCGAGGGTTTCGAGTTCTGTACCGGACGCCGTGCGCGGCATGAATCCCGACGGGTATTCCTCGGCGATGAAGCCCGTCGACAACCGCCCCTCGCGCCAACGGGGGCTTTGCATGAGGGCCGTCAGAAACGGGATGTTGTGCTGGATGCCGTCGATGTGGAATGCGTCGAGCGCCTCGGCCTGAAGGTCGATGGCTTGTTCGCGCGTGGGAGCGTGGGTGACGAGCTTGGCGATCATCGGGTCGTAGAACATCGAGATTTCGCCACCCTCCGTCACGCCAGTGTCGTTGCGGACGGTCAGCCCGTTGGCCGAGCCCTCACGAGGGGGAAGGTAGCGGACGAGGCGGCCGATCGAGGGCAGGAAGTTGCGGTAGGGGTCCTCGGCATAAATGCGGCTCTCGACCGCCCAGCCGTCGAGCTTGATGTCCGACTGGCGGAACGGCAGCTTTTCGCCCGCCGCCACACGGATCATCTGTTCGACGAGGTCGATGCCCGTGACCAGCTCCGTCACAGGATGCTCGACCTGGAGGCGCGTATTCATCTCGAGGAAAAAGAAGGAGCGGTCCTGGCCGGCGACGAACTCGACCGTGCCGGCCGAGTCGTAGCCGACGGCCTTGGCGAGGGCCACGGCCTGCTCGCCCATGGCCTTGCGGGTCGCTTCGTCGAGCAGGGGGGACGGCGCTTCCTCGATCACCTTCTGGTTGCGGCGCTGGATCGAGCACTCGCGCTCGCCGAGGTAGATGCAGTTGCCATGCTTGTCACCGAGCACCTGGATCTCGATGTGGCGCGGGTTGACGATGAACTTCTCGATGAAGACGCGATCGTCACCGAACGAGGACTTGGCTTCCGAGCGTGAAGAATCGAAGCCCTGGGTTACTTCGTCGCGGCTCCAGGCGATGCGCATGCCCTTGCCGCCGCCGCCGGCCGAAGCCTTGATCATGACGGGGTAGCCGATCTCGTCGGCGATCTTGATGGCCTGCTTGGCATCGGCGATCTCGCCGAGGTAGCCCGGAACGGTCGAGACCTTGGCCTTGGCGGCGGCCTTCTTCGATTCAATCTTGTCGCCCATGGCGGCGATCGCCTTGGGGTTCGGGCCAATGAACACGACGCCGGCCTTGGCCAGAGCCACTGGAAAAGCCTCGCGCTCCGAAAGAAAGCCGTAGCCGGGATGGACCGCCTCGGCGCCGGTCGCCTTGCAAGCGGCCACGATCTTGTCGATGACCAAATAGGATTCGGTGGCCGCCGGTGGGCCAATGTGAACGGCCTCGTCGGCCATCTCGACGTGAAGGGCGTCGCGATCGGCGTCGGAATAGACAGCGACGGTCCTGATCCCCATCTTGCGGGCGGTCTTGATGACCCGGCAGGCGATCTCGCCACGGTTGGCGATCAGGATCTTCTTGAACATGTGATTTCCTCGAGCCCCCTCGCGATGACGGCGGGGGTGTCATAGGGCACCCGCCGGAATGAGCGCAACCGGTTTACGGTCTGCGCGGTAACTGCAACTGCCAGTCGATGACATTGCGCCAGGGCAGTTCCTGCGGCTGGCGAGCCTGCCAGGGCATCCGCACGAGGACCAGAGTCATGTCAGATTGGGGTGAACGCGCCCGATCTGCGCGAGGACCCGCTGGCGGACCAGATCGATGGCGCTCCGCAAGTTGTAATATTCCTCCGAGAAGCCGAGCGGGACCGGAATCAGGCTGACCGCCTGGTCGATCTGCTCGATCTCGGCGCGCGGGGCGGCGAGCGACATCATCGTCGGGGCGGATCCTAACTGGCCCTCCAACACCTTGAGGCGCGAGTACCAGTAGAGGAGGCGTCTCTTCACACGCCATCTGTAGATCAGCGGCACGACCTTGATCATCGGGATCAGCAGGCCGGCGACAGGTACGGCGAGGACGATCATGCGTTCGATGTAGGTGGCGAGCCAGAAGGGGAGGAACCTCTTGAGGAACGACGGTCCGGCCTTGTAGTAGCGCTCGACATCGGGACCGAGCTCCATCTCGGGATCGACCGGTTGCGGGAATTCCGCGAAGCGGTGCAGCAGGCTGCCTTTTCCGTGAACCTCGCGCATCGCCTCGATCATCAGGCCCGCGAGCGCGGGATGCAGATCCTTGCGGGCCACGACGGCGGCGACGGGCGCGACCAACGAGACGTCGCGATCGGGTACGTTTCGTACGAGGTCAAAGGCGCCGCGCGGTAGGGTGACGGCTTTCAGATACGGCATGTGTCGCGTGTAGGCTTCCGCCTGCGCAAAGCTCATCAGCTTGACCGAAGGCTCGCGTACCAGCGATTGGACGACTGGCGACTCCGGCGCCATGGCCAGGAACACCGCATCGAGCCGGCCTTCCTTCAGAGCGTCGGCAGCCGCATTGCCGGTGAGCGGCGAGAGGGTCGCGTTGCTCTCGTCGACCTCGTTGCTCTTGAGCAGAGCTATTGCGAGATGACGGGTGCCACTTCCTTCCGGACCGATGCCGATGCGCCGGCCCTTCAGCAGGTGGAGCATGTCTATGGTGGCCGAGTCTCGGTAGAATACCCAGAGGGGCTCGACGAAAGCGCGGCCCAGGGACACGATATCCTGGCTCCTGCCGCTCTGCGCGATGCCGCCCTGCATTAGCGCGATCTGAACTCCGGAGGCCGGGTCCGCGAGCAGGCGCAGGTTCTCGATCGAGCCGCTGGTGGACCCAACCCGCAGCGTAACGCCCGAGCGGGCCAGTACGTCGGCATATTGCTTGCCAAAACGGTAGTAGGCTCCACTCGTCCCGCCCGTGGCGATGGTGATGGTTTGCGGTGGGCCAGGATGGACGAGTTTCAACAGGAACCAGAGGGCCAAACAAAGGATGAACACGGCGGGAATTGCCACAAGGAGCATCTCCCGCGTGTCCCAGATGACGAAGTTCTTGGAGGGCAGAACACGTGTCCGCTTGGCGCTGTATTGGCTCTGTGGCGCTGACATGCGTGTCGTCCCCCCGTTGGCCAGCGGCCGAATTTGCGCGCTCGCATGTGGGCGACCGCGCCGGCTCCTGCCCCCAGAGGCAACCAAAGCGATATCTTGGCAATTTGATGACGGCTGATGATGTCGTGAGGCCTAAAAGCTCAGGCGGCTAGCGCACGCTTCATTTTGGCGACCGCGCTGCCCGGGCTCGTGAGCACCGGACACCGCACCTTGGCGGACACCGCATCGTGGGCGATGGATGTGGAGAACTGGGCGAGAAGGATCGCATCGCAATCCGTGAGGCGCGTTGCAGCTTCGGCCATCAGTGCGTTGTGACGTGCGGCATCGCCCGACTGAAGGGCACGCATGGCCTCGGGCTCGCAAACGGCGTGCAAGGTGACGTCCTTGCCACGTTTCGCGGCGAGGTCGCGCATCTCCGCCTCGAGCATGGGCACCGAACGCTCGAACGTGGCGATGAGACCGATCTTGCGCCCGGACTCGAGGGCTTCCTCGAACATCGCCTCGTTGGGCTTGAGCACCGGGATCGGGAGAGCGCGAGCGACGGCCTCAATGGCCTCCCCGAACGCCGAGCATGTGAACAACACGCCGTGGGCTCCGATATCCCGGGCATAGGCGCCGAGTCGATCGAAGCGATCGAACATCGCGGGCGTGAGATCGGGCTGCTGGCCGCGATCGACGGAGAGCGAGTCGTCGAGCAGGTTGACGCGCTCAGCTTCTGGCCAGAGCCGCTTGAAGGCCAGCTCAACGGGCTCCATGGCGACTTGAACGGCGTGAACCAGTACGATGCGGCGCTTCTTGTTCCGATCCGGCTCCATGCTGCTCTCCATCTGATTGTCGCGGGGCCCATCGAGGACCGTCGCAACAGAGATTAGCAGCGGATGGAGCCAGCGTCCGCTCGCGCGTCGCCGACGCGCGAGGCCATGCAATTAAGCGGCCCGCTTGGCGGGCGGCGGCAGAGCGGTTGCGGTGGCCAATGCCGCAGTAACGGATGGCTGGCGGCTCTTACCAGGCACGAACGACATCTGCCAGTGCGCGATACAATACGGCCGACCGAGCACTTGTTGTGCGCCGCAAAAATGGAAGCCGTCCTGGCGTGGATCGCCTACCGGCCAACGGCAATCGGTGGCTTCAAGCTCCAGAAGCGTCTTGAACTTGGCTGGTTTCTCGGCCATGACCACTCCCTATACGTTTGCTGAACTGTTACTGTCACACAAAAGATAAGCACGCGATTGATGCATTGCAATATCAAATTGTGCGGCGCAGCAGCGCAAGCGAATGGCGGGCGGCAAATGGCCGTCGATCCCGGCTCGCGAATGCTGAGGCGGCGGCTCAGGTGAGGAACCTTGCCCGGAGGCGAACGAAGTCCTCCACGGCGCCTTCGAGACGCGCAAACGCCGCTTCATCCTGGACCAGCGACAGAACGATCATCCCGCGCCGCGCCATATAGACACCGCGGTCGAGGAGATCGAAGAAGAACAACTCCTTGAGGTCCTGGTTGCCCGCGTCGGCGTCGACCTCGTCGCGGATCTCGCCGTCGCGGAAGTGAACCGCCATCATCGAGCCGCGTCCCGTGAACTGCATGCGGGCCTTGCCCTTTTTGGCAATGCCGTTGAGCGTTTCGCGGAGGCGGTCGCCCCGTGCATTGAGAGCGGTCACAGCTGCGGGGGTCGCCACCTCGGTCAGCGCTGCGAGACCCGCGCTCATCGTCAGCGTGTTGTTGTTGAACGTGCCGGCATGAGGCAACCCATCTGGTCGTGCGGGGTCGAACAGCGACATCACGTCGGCGCGGCCGCCGAAGGCACCGAACGACATGCCGCCGCCGACGTACTTGCCGAGGGTGGTGAGGTCAGGCTTGACGCCGAGCACGCTCTGCAGTCCACCGGGAGCAAGTCGCGAGGTCATCACCTCGTCGAAGATGAGGAGCGCACCGGTTTTGTCTGCAATCTGGCGCAGTCCTGCGAGGAACTCGGTCGAGGCCGGCACGCAGCCGGTCGAGCCGAACATGGGCTCGACGATAATGCAGGCGAGATCGGCCGCATTCGGTTCGGCCAGCGCCCTGACACTCTCGAGGTCGTTGTAACGGGCGACGAGAACGGGAAACGGCGCGTTGACGGGCGAGCCGCCCTTGCGGAAGTACAGCACGCCGCCATGGTATCCGCCTGTGAAGACAAGCACTTTCGAGCGCTTCGTGAAGGCACGGGCGAGCGAGACCGCCATCAGGTTGCCCTCGGTGCCCGAGTTGGTGAAGCGCACGCGCTGCATGGATGGGAAGCGGGCCGTGACCGCCTCGGCGAGATGGACTTCATGCTCGGTATGGCCACCGATGTTGACGCCGAAATCGAGCGCCCTCTCGATAGCGCGCCGGATCACCGGATGGGAATGGCCGAACATGCCGGCCGTGTACTCCGCCAGGAAGTCGACATAGCCATGACCGTCGACGTCGGTCAGGTGGCAGCCGTCGCCGCCCGCGAAGCGCAGCGGAAACGGCCCGTAGAACAGAACAGTGCGCGTGTTGCCGCCTGGCAGCGACTTCTCGGCACGAGAGTGCAGTGCGAGGCTCGTCGGATTGGCGGCCGTGTAATGGGCACGGGCTGCTTCCAGTGCCTCGGAGAGGGTGGCATTCGGCGCAAGTCGCTCGGCTGCTGTTGGCGCGGTCGTCGGCATTGCGAGGGGCTCCTGTGGCCGAGGTCCCAGTTGGGATATTGGCGGATATCCTACATCCGAGCGGGACGCTCGGGGATAACTTTGCGTGTTTCAGCCGGCTGCGGGCAGGCGCATGATGGCGAGCGCCATGGCCTGTGCCCGTGGAACGAGCGTTTCGACCTCCATGAACTCGTCCGGCGTGTGAGCATTGCCACCGACCGGACCGGTCGCGCAGATGGTCGGACAGCCGACAGACGTGGTGAATCCGGAATCGGCGCAGCCGCCCGAGAACTCGCCGGCAACCTTGAGGCCGGCGCTCGCCGCCGCATCGACGTAGGTAGCGAACAGCTCTTCGCTGCCGACTGGCTTGGTCAACGGCAGGAACTCGCCGAGAATCTCGAGCGACGCCGTGGTGCCGGGAACCGTCGCCGTCTCGATGATGCGTGAAATGGCATCCAGGGCAAATTTGCGGTCGCCCGGCTTCACGTAGCGCAGGTCGATGCGTCCCTCAGCCAGTGGCGCGGTCGTGTTAACGGATTGCCCGCCGCTGACGAGGCCGACGTTGACCGTGATGCCTCGCGGCAGATCGGTCAGGGCGTGCAATGCCACGATCTTGTGGGCGATCTCGCCGATGGCCGAGATGCCCTGCTCGAAGTTGCCGCCAGAATGTGCTGCCTTGCCGCGCACCTCCATACGCATGAAAACGCCGCCCTTTCGGCCTGTCACGACGTTGCCGGAGGGCCGCCCCGGCTCCGAGTTCAGGACACAGCGTGCGTCGCGCGCGGCACGCTCGATGACCGCGCGGCATGCCGGCGAGGCGATTTCTTCGTCAGATGTGATCAGTCCGGCCAGCGGCGCGGGGTTGCCGCCATGGCGTTTGAATGCCGCGAGCACGAAGGCGTTCAACACGAGGCCGCCCTTCATGTCGCCGACGCCCGGCCCGTAGGCGCGTCCGCCCTCTATGCGAAACGGCCGGCGCTGGACCTCACCCTTGGGGAAAACGGTGTCGCGATGGCCCATCAAAAGAATGGGCTTCTCATTCGTGGGCGCATCGTCGAGGCGGATGTGGATTGCATCGCCATAGGTCTCATGAGGCTCGATGTCGACGAGAAGGCCCTCGCTCTGGAAGAAGCGCACGAAACGCTCGCCTACGGCATCGACTCCCGCCTTGTCGTAGCTGCCGCTGTCGATGTTCACGACGTCCTCGAGCAGCCGCAGCATGACGCCCTTCTGCTCGGCGAGCCATCCAGTGACACGAGCCTCCTCGGGTGTCAGCGTCCTGCTCCCCACCGTTGCCGCCATGCCTGCCGCCTCCTCGTGCGATTACCGGGAACAGTTAAGCAAGACACTGCGCATCTGCCAACAGTGCCTCGTAGTAATACGAGTTTGCGTCGTGCTAGACGTGCAGCGCTGCGGTTCCGTCCGATCAGGACCCGGGCACCAGGTGAACGCTCATGCCGAACGCGTCGCTCGAACGATCGACCCTCCCGATAGTGACATGGCCGGCGATGGGAGAGCCATGGTCGCGCCTCCTCGGTCACATCGGCCTCGGCTGCCTGTTGACCCTGGCCTTCGCGCCGGCGGCACTCGTTGTAAAAGGGGCGCTGGGAGTGAGCAGCGTCAGCATCCTGTTCCTCATCCCGGTGATCGTCGCAGCCACGAGGCTCGGATTGGTCGCGGCTTTGGCGGCTGCATTCAGCGGCACGGCAACCTCGGCCTACTTCTTCTATGCGCCGATCTACAGTCTGCGGGTGCTCAGTCCCGACGATGCGGTCGCCCTAGCCATGTTCGTGGCGGTCGCTGCCATCACCAGCCATCTTTCATCGGCAGCACAGCGACACGCCAGCATGGCGGCCCGCAACTATCGCCAGCTGGAGCTGCTCTACGCGTTCTCGCGGAAACTCGCAGCGACGGATGGGCCGGATGCGATCGTGACGGCGATCCGCGATCATGCCAGCGCCCTCGTCGGTCAGGAGGTGACCGTCGTCACGCCAGAAGCCGGCGACAGTCGTTCCGACACGTCGGGTGAGCTGGCGCGATTGCCGCTATCCGTGCGGCAGGCCGTCTTGCAGCTCGCTGCGGGCGAGGAGCCTTCGGCGGGCCGAGTGGTGTCGGATCCGGACGGGGACCGGCGGTGGCTTCTCAGGCCCTTCTCGCGCAGTGCCACGGCGCCGGGTATTCTGATCGTAGAGCTCGATCGGGCTGCCGCGACGGATATCGATCAACTCGGGGCCGGCGTGGATATGCTGCTCAAGGAAGCCGCTGTCACGCTCGACCGCCTGGATCTCGCCACGACGGTGGCCGAAGCCGAGGTCCGGCGCCGTTCCGAGGCCCTTCGCGAGGCGATCATCGGCTCGGCCTCGCACGGTTTGCGTACGCCTCTCGCCTCCATCCTCGGCTCGGCCTCTGTGCTCGCAGGGGCGCCTGCCGTTGCCGGGGATCCTCGATTATCCGCTCTCACTCAGATCGTCGTGGACGAGGCCGAGCGGCTTAATGGTGACATTCAGAAGATGCTGGATGCCGCCATCCTGTCGAGCGCGCGGCTGATGCCGGAGCTGTCCTGGATCGAACCTGCCGATCTGATCAATGCCTGTTTGGAAGCCAAACATCGTGAACTGGCCGCTCACGCCCTCGTGGTGGATTGCCCGGCGGACCTTCCACTTCTCAAAGCCGACGTCGCTCTGGCGAGCGGTGCACTCGGCCTCGTACTCGACAATGCGGCTCGCTACTCGGACGCGGGCCAGGAAATCCGAGTCATGGCGCGTGCCTGCCGCGGAGAGGTCGAGATCTCGGTCTCGGATCGAGGCACGGGACTGGCACCGGAGGAGTTGCCGCACATCTTCGAGAAGTTCTATCGCGGCAGCCAAGCCCGGACATTGACCCGAGGGACGGGTCTCGGCCTATGGATCGCCAATGCCTTCGTCACGGCGTGTGGCGGGCAGATCACGGCGGCCGTGCGAGAGGACGGGGCAGGTACGCGGGTCACGATCGGACTGCCGTCGGCAACGCCGGATCAAATGCAGGAGCTGGGTGGCAACGATGAGTAGTCCAAGGCAAAACGTCCTTCTGGTCGAGGACGAGCCTCAAATGCGGCGGTTCCTGAGAGCCGGCTTCGAACTCGACGGGCTCGAGGTCGACGAGGCCGACTCCGCGCTCGGTGGAATTCGGCGAGCGACGCTGAAGCCGTTCGATCTCGTCGTCGTCGATCTCGGGTTGCCCGACCACGACGGCACGCACGTCATCGAGCGCCTGCGTTCCTGGTCAAACGTGCCGATCATCGTTCTGTCCGTGCGGTTCCACGAGGGCGAGAAGGTTCGTGTGCTCGACCTTGGCGCCGATGACTACGTCGTGAAGCCGTTCAGCATGGCCGAGCTGCTGGCCCGCGCGCGGGCAGCGCTCCGCCGTAAGGCGCCGGGTGCCGCGCTGCAGCCAACAGTCACCGTGGGGGCTCTGACCATCGATCTCGCCCACCGCCGCATCGAGGTCGGGGGAAAAGCGATGCCGGTCACCCCGAAGGAGTACCGGTTGCTCGAGATCCTGGCCCAGCACTGGGGCAAGGTCGTCACCCATCAGCATCTGCTACGAGAAATCTGGGGGGCGGCGCATGCCGACGCGTCGCACTACCTGCGCATCCTGGTGCGCAAGGTTCGCCAGAAAGTGGAGCTGGACCCGGCTCGTCCGGAAATTTTGACCACCGAACTCGGGGTCGGCTACCGCCTCATGGCGCCACGCGATGCCGTTGCCAAACGCGAGTGACGTCCGCGATGAGGGATGAGGAATTTTACGGAAAATTTACTCGTTTGGCGTCGAACTTTACTCCATGTGAAAATGCACGCGCCTCTACCGTCGCTCCAGCGGCCGACCGGCGCATCGGGCGCCGCAAGCTTTGGAATTGCGGGGGAGACACGATGTACGGAGCGATCAACCTCTTTTTCGGTTTGGCGGGTTCGGCCGGCCTCGGCGTCGTTCTCTGGCTGGTGGCGCGTTTCATCCGTGCTGCAAAGCCGGGCACGTTCTGGGACAGGGACGGCGTTGCCACCGGTTTGTCACTGGTGCTCGTCGCTGTGCTGATTATCCTCATGGCCTGGACGGTCAAGGGCGCGATGGCCATCGTGCCCGAACCACTCGTTGGCGCACTGCTGGGCTTGCTGGCGTCGGCCATGGCGATGCTCGTGCCAGCCAAGATTTTCGGCCGGCAGGCAGACTGACGGGCACGCGCCTTTTACTTGCGCGAGGCAATCCTCCCGATAGGCTGGAGCGAAACCAGATCACGGGAGACGCAATCATGAAGCTCGGACTGGAAGGCAAAACGGCGCTCGTCACCGGTGCCAGCATGGGCATTGGCCGGGGTATCGCCGAGGCCTTCGGACGCGAGGGGGTTCGTCTCGCGATCGCGGCCCGCCGGGGCAATCTGCTCGAAGAGGTGGCCGCCGGCATCGTGGCCGCCGGTGGCATAAAGCCCGTGATCATCGTGCAGGATGTGCTAGCCGAGGAAGCCGCCGACCGGACGGCGAAAGCAGCGCTCGACGGCCTCGGCGCGGTCGACATCCTGATCAACAATGCCGGTGGCAGCCGGCAGTTCGGCAAAGATGCCACCGACGAGCAATGGCACGAGGCGATGACGCTGAATTTCACGCGTCCCCGCCAACTCGCCCACCGTCTGCTCGATCAGATGATCGCACGCAAATGGGGGCGGATCGTCAACATCACCGGCAAGTCGGAGCCGGAGGGCGTCAACGGTGCCTTTTCGGCAAAGGCCGGTATTCACGCCTGGGCCAAAGGGCTCAGCCGTGAGGTCGGCAAGCACGGCATCACCGTAAACTCGATCCCGCCGGGCCGGATCATGAGCGAGCAGATCCGGCGCAACTACAGCCCCGAATATCGGCAATGGCAGGCCGACAACGAGATCCCCGTGGGCCGCTATGGCGAGCCCGAGGACGTCGCCAATCTCGTCTGCTTCCTAGCATCGCCGATCGCCAGCTACATCACCGGAACGGTCATCCCGGTCGATGGCGGTTTGCGGCGATATCAGTTCTGAGCAACGGGCCCCGGTTCAGTCAGTGACGCTGGGATGCGGGCCGCTGACTTCGATTGTCGCGCGGGATACGGCTGGCGAGATGTCTGACGTGAGTGCTGACCGCCTCGCGCAACATCTCGCGCACGTCCGCATCGTGAGTCTGTTCGGCGAGTGCGGACACCAGGAAATCAACCTGGACGCAGCAGATCTCCGGCTCATCACTCGGTGCGTTCACGATCTCGAGAAAGAGCGTATCGAGCTCCTCCCGGATTTGTCGGCCGTTGGCCGTCGCACCTGTATTAGCCTGATCGGTCAGCTCGTGGGCGAGCCAACGATAGGTGGCGATCAGGCGAGCAAGCTTTTGAGCGGTCATGGCACCCTTGACGCATCGGTGAATCACGCCTTGACGTTAGGCGCATCAAACACCGCTCAGTAAGTAGGCTCCGGTCAAATGACAGTTCCGCAAGACGATCACGGTCCATCGGCGGTTGCGTTGAAACAGTTATCGGCTTTCGGACGGTAATCGCTGCCTGGCAACGGGTGGCGAGTGCAAATCGAAAGCCGGCCGGGGCGGACGTTTGCTCCCGGCCAGCCCGCAAACCTGGGCTCGCGATCAAGCCTTGCCGAAGCCCGCCTCCTTGGCCTTCAGCAATGCCACCACGACCGAGTTGACCGGCGTAGCGATGCCCACCTTCGCCCCCTCGCGAGGGATGGCGCCGTTAATGTTGTCGACCTCGGCCGGACGCCCGGCCATGTGGTCCAGCAACATCGACGGCCGGGCGTTCGGGATCTTCTTGCCGAAGTCACGCACGTAGCGCACAGGGTCGTCGAAATCGAGCTTGATGCCCTTGGCCATCGCCACGAGGTAGGCCTCGTTGGCACATGCTGCCGCAATGCTCCATGCGCTCGGGTTCGCCTGCACCTCGCCGACGCGCAGGCCGGTGAGTGCGCATGGGCCCGAGTAGGTGCAATTGCAGATCAGCTTTTCCCAGACCATCTTGTGAATATCGTCGAAGGCGAGAACCTTGAAGCCGCCGGCCTCCCAGGCCTGCTTGACCGTTTCGAGACGCGGCGTCAGGCCGCCGTCCATCTCGCCGAGCCGCAGGAACTCCATGCCGTTGTGATGGGCGTGGCCGGGCCCTTTCATGGAGGCGCCGAAGCCGCCGACGACGCCCATCAGAATGCGCTTCGATCCGACGATCTCTGCCACCTTGTCGGCCGAACCGAGACCGTTCTGGATGGTCAGAATCGGGGCGTCGGATTTCGCGATCTGCAATGCTGCCTTGGCCGCGCCCGCGACTCCGTCATCCTTGGTGGCGATGATGACGAGATCGGCGTCTTTCACGTCCGCCGGGTTGGTCGTCGCGTTCATCTTCACGGTTCGGTCGCCGGAAGCACCCTCGACCCGCAGACCCTTGGATTTGATTGCCTCGACGTGATCCTTCCAGGTGTCGACGGCCCATACGTCGTGCTTGCCCTGATCGGCGAGGAGGCCTGCGTAGACGGAGCCCATGGCGCCGACGCCGATGATCGCGATCTTCATCGCGGCTGTCCTTTCAGTGAGCGTTGAGATGCGCGGGACTGTGATGAGAGGGAGCGTGTGCGTCAACAGGAGAGGCTGAAGCTCAAGTGTAGGCCATGGGGAAGGGGAGATTGCCCATCCCTATCGCGCACGAGCCAGCGCGCCACCTTTCGTCGGCTCCCTTACGCCTGTCGTCCCCGGCCAGCTTATTGCGAGATTGTCGAGCGACCGGACCGCCAGATAGGCCCAGGCCTCGGCTTCGAGGGTGTCCCCTTCGAGCCCGATCCCTTCGGCCGGCACGACCGCGTTCTCGACGCGTGCGGCAAGCATGCTCATCAGCGTCCGGTTCCGCCTTCCGCCGCCGCAGACCACCCAAAGTGCCGGTTCGACCGGCAAATGCTCCCGCGCCTTGACGATCGCTTCGACGGTGAACGCTGTGAGCGTCGCGGCCGCATCGACAACCGACAGTTCCCCGATCAGCTCCGGCGCAAACGTGTTGCGGTCGAGTGATTTCGGGACCGGCTTGGCAAAATAGGGATGCATCAGATAGGCATGCACAGCTCGCTCGTCAGCCATTCCGCGAGCCGCCATCCCGCCGTTCACGTCATGAGTACCGCCGGCCGTCCGGCGCACGAGATCGTCGATCATGGCGTTGCCCGGGCCGGTATCAAAGGCGATCAGCGTCTCGTCGGCGCCGATCCAAGTGACGTTGGCGACCCCGCCAATGTTGAGGAACGCCACGGGCCTCTGGGGCAGCTTGGCCGCAAGTGCGCGATGGTAGGCGGGTGCCAAGGGCGCACCTTCGCCGCCCGCCGCGCAATCGGCAGCGCGCAGATCGTAGACGACATCGACGCCCGTCTTGTCCGCCAGCATTTGACCGTCGCCGAGTTGCACGGTGAGGCCCACTTCCGGCCTATGCAACACGGTCTGCCCGTGAAAGCCGATCACATCGACGGCGCTGGGCTGCAGCATACGGTCGCCGAGGAAACGCAGCGTGGCCTCGGTGTGCCGTTCAGTCAGCTCGCGCTCCACATCGGCGAGGCACCCGGGCCTCTGCTCGCGATTCGAAAGACCCTTTGCATCGGCGATCGCCTGCCTCAGTCGCTCCCGGAAATCGTCCGGGTAGTCCACTGTTGCGGCACCGAGCCGACGCACGTGCGTAGCCCCGTCGGTCTCGATCAGGGCAAGGTCGATGCCATCCATCGAGGTCCCGCTCATCAGCCCCAAGGCACGCCTGATCTTGCTCATGGGGTCACTCCCGTGCAATTTGCGCCAACAAGAGGTCGCTTCGCGCCAAGGGCTCCGTAGAACCCCCGTTTCCAGGGTTTTCGAAGGGCCAAGCCCATCAATGGGCGCGCGAGGGTGAAACCCTCGCACTCGGTTCTATGACGGCGAGCCTACTCCATGTCGACGCACAAGTCCGATTTCCTGAACATTCTCGTCGAGCGCGGCTACGTCCATCAGTGCTCCGATTTTGCCGGACTCGATGCGCTCGCCGCAAAGGGCGAGATCGTCTCCTACGTCGGCTACGACTGCACCGCCGCCTCGCTCCACGTCGGCCATCTGTTGTCGATCATGATGCTGCACTGGCTGCAGGCCTCGGGCGCCGGCAAGCCGATCGCGCTGATGGGCGGCGGCACCACGCGCGTCGGCGATCCCTCGGGCCGCGACGAGACACGGCGCATTCTTCCCGTCGAGACCATCAACGCGAACAAAGATGCGATCAAGGGCGTGTTTTCGCGGTTCCTGACGTTCGGTAACGGCCCGCGCGAGGCCATCATGGTCGACAATGCCGAGTGGCTGGCGCCTTTGAACTACATCGAGTTCCTGCGTGACGTCGGCCGCCATTTCTCGGTCAACCGAATGCTGTCGATGGATTCGGCGAAGCTGCGCCTCGACCGTGAGCAGGAGCTGTCGTTCATCGAGTTCAACTACATGCTGCTGCAGAGCTACGACTTCGTCGAGCTCGCACGGCGCTATGCCTGCAACCTGCAGATGGGCGGCTCCGACCAGTGGGGCAACATCGTCATGGGCGTGGATCTCGGCCGGCGCATGGGCACGCATCAACTCTATGCGCTCACCTGTCCCCTGCTGACCACGGCGTCCGGCGCCAAGATGGGCAAGACCGCCGCCGGCGCCGTGTGGCTCAACGAGGACCACTTGGCGCCCTACGACTACTGGCAGTTCTGGCGCAACACCGAGGACGCCGACGTCGAGCGGTTCCTGAAGCTGTTCACGCTCTTGCCGATGGGCGAGATCGCCAAGCTCGCCGCGCTCAAGGATGCAGAGATCAACGAGGCTAAAAAGATCCTCGCCACGGAGGCGACGGCGCTCGTCCACGGCCGCGAGAAGGCCGATGCCGCCGCCGAGACCGCGCGCAAGACCTTCGAGGAAGGCGCGCTGTCGGAAAGCCTGCCAACGGTCGAGATTGCTGCGGCAGAAATCCAGGGTGAGATGGGTCTTCTCGCAGCCTTCGTAATGGCCGGTCTCGTCAAATCGAACGGTGAGGCGCGCCGCCAGATCCAGGGCGGCGGCTTGCGCGTCAATGACGCGGTCGCGAAGGACGAGACGGCGAAGCTCGGCCCTGCCGATGTCAAAGACGGCGTGATCAAGCTGTCACTCGGCAAGAAGAAGCATGTCCTCCTGAAGCCCGTCTGAAAGACCACAGAGTGCGCAAGCCAGACAAGAAGCCAGTGTCACGGCTCGGGTCGTTCGGGGAGAGGGTCGCTCGCGAGCGGGCTGCGCGGCGACGTGCGGCGAAAGAGCGTGCCGCGCGCGAGCCGGTGGCGGAAAAGAGCCATGCTGCCGATCCGACGATCCTGGCCGAGTCCGAGGTCGTGGAAATTCCGCAGTCCGATCTGATGAACGAGGTGAGTGTGCTGGCCGCCCTGATCTCGTCGGGGCTCGCCCGGTCGCATCCCGAGGCGCGGCGGTTGTTCCGCGACGAAGGTATCAGGGTCAACGACGCGCCCGTGCTCAGCGACAAGGCGAAGCTCACGCCCACGGACGTGACGACCGAAGGCACTATCAAGCTGAGCCTCGGTACCGATCGGCACGTTCTGCTGCGGCCGGTCTAGGGGATCGGAGCCCGGTGCCATCGAGCACCGGGTCCATTACAGACGACAATCGACGTCAGTCCCTCAGTTCGGCCGGCACCACGCCGCCGTTCTGAGCCAGCTTGGTCATGACCTGCTTGTGCAGCCACATGTTCATCGTGGCTGAATCGCCCATGTCGCCGGTGTATTTCAACTCGGTCGCGAGTTCTTTGCGTGCCTTCAGGCTGCTGTCCAACTTGAGCAGCTTCATCAGGTCGACGATCGACTTGCGCCACTCGAGATCCTCGTCGTGGTCCTCCTCGAGCTTGTCGAGCACGGCTGCGACATCCACCGACGACATCGGGGCGCCAGGTGTCGTTCCGGGGGCCCCGGCGGCAGGCGCTGCGCCCGAAGCGGCTGACGCGGTGGCGGCCTTTGCTGGGCCTCCGAAGATCGCTTCCGAGATGCGACCGAAAATACTCATGACTGCCTCCTTTGGTGGCGCCATGCACGGCGCCGCTGTTTCATAAATGACGGTTTACCTCGCGTGAATCAATCCCTTTGGATGACAACAGATATTCCACTGGCGGAAGTACCGACCGGGCGGTCGCGCGCGACTAGGCCGTGACGACGGCGATCGCCGTCGCGTAACATTCGGGCTCGAGCGCCATCGCCGGCTGAAACGGAGACCAGCTTTTGTCCATCCCCCTCATCGACCCGTGGCACCTGGGCTTTGTTCTGGATCATGTCCTCGGCGTCGGCTCGCTGCTCGGCCTTCCCGCTTTTGCCGATCACGATGGCGACAGCGCCAAAGCGATGATCGACACGGCGTCGCGACTGGCTGAGGATATCTTCCTGCCGAGCTATCGCCACCTCGACGACAACGAGCCGCGGATCGAGAACGGCCGCGTCGTCCTGCCCGACGAGGTCGAAACGGCCCTGATCGCTTTCCGCGATGCCGGATTTTCGGGGATGGCGGCCCGTGTCGCGGACGGGGGCCTCGGCCTCCCGCGCACGATCGCGAACGCGGCCTTTCTGCAGTTCCAGGCGGCCAACATCTCGATCGCCAACTACGCCATGTTGACGGCGAGTGCTGCAGAACTCCTCGCGCACCACGCCACGCCCGAGCAGAAGGCGCGCTATATGGCGCCGATGCTCGATGGGCGATTTCACGGCACCATGGCGCTCTCCGAGCCGCATGCCGGCTCATCGCTCGGCGACATCACCACCACCGCGCGCTTGCTGCCCGATGGCAGCTACGCCATCCGCGGCACCAAGATGTGGATCTCGGGTGGTGAGCACGACATGGGCGAGAACATCGTGCATCTGATGCTGGCCCGCATCGAGGGCGCGCCGCCCGGCGTCAAGGGCATCTCGCTCTTCATCGTGCCGAGGAAACGCCTGGATGCGGATGGCCGACCCGCTGTTTGGAATAATGTCGCGCTCGCGGGCCTCAATCACAAGATGGGTCAGCGCGGCACCGTCAATACGGTGCTCAACATGGGCGAAGGGGGAGATACGATCGGTGAGATCGTAGGGGCGCAGGGGCAAGGCCTCGCCTGCATGTTCACGATGATGAACGAGGCCCGCGTCGGCGTCGCCATGGGGGCCGCTGCGCACGCGAGCGCGGGCTACCGGATCTCGCTTGCCTATGCCCGCGAGCGCCGGCAGGGGCGCCACCCCGATGCCAAGGATCCGGCGAGCCCGCAGGTGCCGCTCGTCGCGCACGCGGACGTCCGCCGTATGCTGCTACAGCAGAAGGCGGCCGCCGAGGGCGGCATTGCGCTGACGCTCTATCTCTCGAAGCTCGCCGATCTGAAGGCGGCCGCTCCGGGAGAGATTGCCCGCCTCGATGCCGGTCTCCTGCTCGATTTCCTGACGCCGGTGTTCAAGGCCTGGGTGTCCGAGGAATGCCTCGTCGCCAATTTCCACGCCATTCAGGTGCTGGGCGGGGCCGGCTACACGCGCGATTTTCCGCTCGAACAGCACTACCGCGACAATCGTCTGAACCCGATCCACGAGGGCACCAACGGCATCCAGGCTCTCGACCTTGCCGGCAGAAAGGCCGTGATGGCCGAAGGCCGCGCCCTTGACCTGTTTCTGTCGCGTCTCGGTGAGACGTCATCGGCGGCGTCGGATGATGCGCGGCTGGCGCCAATGGCGCGTCGTCTTTCGGCGATGGGGGCTGCGATCCGCACATCCTTTGAGCGTATGAGCGATATCACACGTACGGTTGGGCCACGCGCAGCCATGGCCCGAGCCCACGACGCCATGGAACTTGTCGGCTGTGCAACCTTTGCTTGGATCTGGCTCGAGCAGGCCCGGGCCGCGCGCGCTTATCGGGCCGAGTCGAGCGATGCCGAGCGTCTGCGCTGCGAGGGGCTGGTTCTGACCTGCGAGGACGTGTTCGCGCGGGTTGGTCCACGCGTCGAGGCTGCTGCCGGCCGCATCGCCGGTGAGGCGCCGGCCTATCTCGCGATCGATGACGCGATGCTCGGCTAATCGGTCTTCGCCGACGTGGCTTTTCCAGGCGTCGGGCGACAGTCCGTGCTGGCGCCGCTTGATCCGCGAAGTGTTCGCTGCCTAACCTTGGGGACGCCCGCGGCCGCGCCCGGGATGACGAGGAGACCCTTGCGATGTCCGACGCCCGTTCCGCCTTGCCGCTCGCCCACATCAAGGTGCTGGATCTTACAGCGCATCGCGCCGGCCCGACGGCCGTGCGTCAGCTCGCCGACTGGGGCGCGCAAGTCATCAAGATCGAGCCGCCCGCCGACAGCGACGTGGACGCGATGGGTGGCAAGCGGCACGGCTTCGATTTCCAGAACCTTCACCGCAACAAGCGCTCACTGACGCTCAACCTGAAGAGCCCCGAAGGGCACGCGATCTTCATGAAGCTCGTCAAGGACGCCGACGTCGTCGTCGAGAATATGCGCTCGGACGTGAAAACGCGGCTCAAGGTCGATTACGAGAACTGTGCCAAGGTCAATCCGCGTATCATCTACGGGTCGATCTCGGGTTTCGGGCAATCGGGACCGGATGCGACCCGGCCCGGTGTCGATCAGATCGCGCAGGGCATGGGCGGGCTGATGTCGATCACCGGCATTCCCGGCCAGGGTCCGGTGCGCGTCGGCATTCCGATCGCTGACCTCACCTCGGGCCTGCTGCTGGCGCAAGCGATGATCCTGGCGCTCTACGAGCGCGAGCGTTCGGGCAAGGGCCAGTGGGTGCACACTTCGCTGATCGAAGCTCAAATCTTCATGCTCGACTTCCAGGCCGCGCGTTGGCTGATTGCGGGCGAAGTGCCGCCCCAGGCCGGCAACGACCATCCGACCGGCATTCCAACGGGCGTTTTCCAGACCTCAGACGGGCACATCAACATCGCGGCCTCCGGCGACAACCTCTATGAACGCTGCTGCAAGGCGCTGGGCGTGCCCGAGCTGATTGATCACCCGGACTACAAGACGGGTGGTGCGCGGTCCAAGAACCGCAAGGTGTTGAACGGCCTTCTCGCCGCGCGCACCAAAACGAACACCAGTGCCCATTGGATCGCGGCGCTGAACAAAGCCGGAGTGCCGTGCGGGCCGATCAACAACATCCAGCAGACGTTCGAGGAGCCCCAGGTCAAGCACCTCGGCATTGCGCGCAAGGTGCGTCACAAGAAACTCGGCGAGATGCGCCTCGTCGGCCAACCGATCAACATGAGCCGTTTCCCGCAGCCGGACGTGCTCGGTCCCACGCCCGATCTCGGGGAGCACACGACCGAGGTGCTGGTTGGTCTCGGGTACAGCGAGGCGGACGTGAAAGGGCTGAGGGCGAAGGGCGTGATTTGACGGCGGCGGGTCCGTAGCGACACTCGATCCGCCTACGGGTCGGATGATGCGACCGGCGGCCCACTGGCAGCCGGAGAACCTGTATGGCGGCGCAACAGGTTCTGGTAGGCGAGGCCGATGCCGATCAGCACGGCTCCGAGCACGATGAACGAGAGCGCCCGCCAGAAGCCGGTCAGCTCGGACAGGTCGAAGAAGAAGACCTTGGCGACGGCCAGCATCACCAGGGCTGCCGACGCCAGGCGCGGCGAGAGGGCATTCCGCCAGATTCCGAAGGCCAGGAAAAGCACGCCGAGCGCGAGCCAGGCCGCGGAATAGCTCCATTGCTCGGCGCCACCGGTCGGATTAGTCCAGTGGACGATCTCGCCCTGGAAAACATGCCTCAGTTCAAGCGTGACGTAGCCGACGAGGAGAAGGATGGCGAGCGCCGAGGCAGCAAGGACGTATTGCGGCGGCCGGGCGGGCCGCGCCTTGCGAGTCGCATAGGCAAGCCATCCGGCCGCCACGGCCGGGAGAAGGTATGCGAGTGCCAGAGAGCTCAGGACTGGCGGGCCCGCGATGCGCTCCATGCGAAGGTATGGGTTATGAGCGATGCCGAGGCCGGCGATGATGATGGCGGCCGATAGGGCGGCGAAGACGTGCGATGCATACCGGTAGACCGGGTTTGCGTTCGCCATGTCCGCCTTCAACAGCACGTAGGCGAAGCCGATCCCGAGCAGAGCGAAGAGCCCCTGCTCCACGTGGGTCGTTTGCAAGACCGTGATGTCACCCGCATTGAGCCAGTGGTGGATCTGGTAGAAGCCCAGCAGAGCCGCAAAGAGCAGCGCGGCGGCATCGGCAATGTGGCCCGCCCGGTTCTGCCCTTTGCTGAGGAGAAGGCGGGCGGACGCCCAGAACGACACCGCGGGAACGCCGTAGCCGAGCAACAGCCAGTTGAAGATTGGGAAGCGGCCAATGTCGGCGCCCATGATGCGTGGGTCCCAGATGACACGAGCCAGAACGACAAGGGCCAGCACCGAGACGGCGTGGCGCAGCGCTTGGATATCGAGGCGAACGGCGACGAACGCGGTCCCGAGCGCCGACAACGCCAAGGCGACGGTCAAGTAGCCGCGATCGAGGCTTGTGACCAGCGCGAAGCTGAAGGCGGCGAGCGACGCTGCAGCAAATGCCGCGGTCGGTAGCCGCTCAGCCAGGCTTTCCCCACGCTCGCGGCGCTGGAACGAGGCCGCGAGGCTTGCAAAGGCCATGGAGAGCACCAGGCTGATCCCGGCAAAGCGGATCGAGTGATCGAATTGTGTTACCCGGAGATAGGCCACGATGAGCACGAGCAGCGGCGTGAGCGTCGCCGCCACGAGATAGATCGCCGTCGTGGGGAGCGGCAGCGTCGGGCCTTGCCAGAGCCGCAGGGCAGCGGCACCCGCGACAGCCAGTGACAAGCCCATCGAAACGACGAGATAGATCTCGATCGACTCTGGAACTGGCAGCGCCTGGGCGACGGCCGGCCACAGGTTGCGCGAAAGCACCTCGGGATCGCGCAGGCCAGGCCACGACAAGGCAAGAGCCAGGACGAGACAGCCGGCATAGACCGAGGCTGCCGCGACGGGAGCGGCAACGTAGGCGGTGAGGGACAGAATGCCTGCCATCAGCGCGGCGAAGGCGACCCATCCCGGCGGCTTCTGGTCCAGGCTCATGATCGCGATAAGGGCTAACGCGGAGACGATGGACAATGACAGGATCGAATAGCCCTCAGGTGTGGCCTCGGCATCAGCGGTTCCGAGCGACGGCTCGATTGCGACCAGGGCCGACACAAGCGCCAGCTGGACCAGCACATGCACCAGGGACGCGTAGGCCCATTCGAACTCAACAGGCCCGCTAGCGGATGCGAGCACGATGCCCCATACGAAGACGCCAGCGACGACGAGGGTCGCCAGCCATCGCCACACCCGCAGCCGGGCCAGCAGCAGGGCCGAAGCCGACACGACGGCGAGATAGACTACGAGCGGCCATGGCTTTGGGGTCGGCGACGAGACGAGCAACGGGGTAACGAATGAGCCTGCCAGTCCGAGTCCGGCAAGAGCCGGACCATGCAACGCGGCGGCGAGCATGGTAGCGATGCCGATCGCGCCGAGGAGGACGAAGGCCGCCCCCGGTCCAATGAAACCGTAAAGCGCATGGGCTGCGAAGGCCGTACCGAAAGCGGTCGCGGTGCCTGCTGCCGTCAGGACGGCAGGGATATCCGCCGCGGGGAGGGAAGCAATCAACGCGCGCCGTTCGGCGCGCCGGAACCATTCGCCGGTCGCCAGCAAGATGGCCGATAGCAGCGCGCCGAGGGCGATACGGGCGGCCGGCCCAAACCACCCCTGATCGATGGCGAAGCGCACGAGAAAGATGCCGCCGAGGGCGAGCGCCAGTCCCCCGATCCATACCGGCCAACGCGCGCCGAGTTCCTGCTCGAGGCTCCAGCCCGATTCGGGAGTGCCTGGCCTGTGACTGCGCCAGCCGCCGGGTTCCTGTGGCGGCGGTAGCGCAACCGGCGGCACCGTCGTGACGGGCGGCGGCTCCGCTTCGGGAGGTGCCCCGGGCGACTCGGCGATGATCTCCTTGGGGGCCTCCTCGGCCACGGAGGCTGGCGGCGACGGACTGGAAGCCGCTTCGCCTCCGGAACGCCGACTCAGGTCTGCGATGAGCGCTTCGGCATGGTCGAGGCGGCGTGTGAGGTCGTCGAGCCGCCTGGCCGCGCCCTTCAGCTTCCAAAGCGCCGCTATGGCAAGAGCGATGGCCAGGAGTTCGAACATCTGCGCCTCTCAATCCACTGGAGACACGACGGAAAGCCACCACGGCCGGCCCCCCGCAGGAGCGATGGTCGAACTGCGGCTCGATGCTTGATCTGGTCACACCGGCCCTTGTTCGCGCAAGGGGCTCGGCTGTGGAGCGCCAAGTTTTGCGATGCTAACGTCACCGCGATATGGGATCCGGCAAACCGCGCCGAACGATCCAAGAAGGGGCAGGGCGCGGGTTCTTCACAACCCGGGCATCGAGGGAGGGGTATATGGAATTCGACTATGTGATCGTCGGCTCGGGGTCGGCGGGGTCGGTGCTGGCGCATCGGCTGACGGAGAACGGCCGCTATACGGTGTGTGTGCTCGAGGCTGGGCCGACCGATTACAAGAATCCCTACATTCACTTCCCTGCCGGGTTCTTCAAGCTGCTCGATAACCCGGCGGTCAACTGGGTCTACTACACCGAGCCCGAGAAGCAGACGAAGGAGCGGCGCATCCTCTACCCACGGGGGCGCGTGCTTGGCGGATCGTCGTCGATCAACGGCGTCATGCAGGTGCGCGGCCAGCGGGAGGACTATGACGACTGGGCTGCCATGGGGGCACGCGGCTGGTCCTACGAGGAGGTGCTGCCCTACTTCAAGAAGTCGGAGACCTACCTGCCGGGGGACCCTGCGTATCGAGGCAAATCCGGGCCGCTCATCGTCGAGGACTATCGGGGCCATCACCCGCTGACGGTCGAGTTCGTCGAGGCGGGCAAGGAACTCGGCTTCACGTACAATCCCGACTACAACGGCGCCCATCAGGAAGGTATCGGCTACGTGCAGCAGACGCGTGCCGGCCGGTGGCGGATGTCAACCGCGCGGGCCTTCTTGCATCCAGCCATGAAGCGAAAGAATCTCAAGGTCGAGACGGGAGTCCTCGTCACGCAACTCAACTACGAGGGCAATCGCGTCGCCGGAGTCACGTTCCGACGCGGCATGGGCGAAGGCGAGCCGGTTCCGATCACGGCCAAGCGCGAGACCATAGTTTGCGCGGGCTCGATCAACAGTCCGCAGCTTCTGCAGTTGTCGGGCATCGGCAACTCCGAGCACCTGAAGTCGATCGGCGTCACCGTGCGTACCGCCTTACCGGGTGTCGGCTACAACTTCCACGACCATTACGTGGCGCGGGTCGTCCGCTCGATCACGAAGCGGACGACCGTCAACGAGGAAAGCCGCGGCTGGCGCCTCGCGATGAACGTCGCGCGGTGGGCGATCAAAGGTGATGGCATCCTGACCTACTCGGCGGGCAACGGCATCGCGTTCTGGCGCTCCCAGCCGCAGATGACCCGTCCCGACGTCCAGCTTTCGTTTGCACCGGCGAGCTACCCTAACGGCCAGATCGGCGTCCTCGACAAGACGCCTGGCATCACCTGTGGCGCCTGGCAATGCCGGCCGGAGGCGCGCGGCACGGTTCTCGCCAAGTCGTCCAATCCGCGTGAGGCCCCGGCGATTAAGCCCAACTATCTCGATCACGAGATGGATCGAAAGGCGATCGTCGCCGGGCTGCGCAAGTCCCGGGATATCTTGTTCACGTCCGTGTTCAACAAGTACGGTGGCGAGGAAGTCTATCCCGGCAAAGACATCCGCTCCGACGATGAATGGCTCGACTACGCCTACCAGTATGGCTCGACCGTCTATCACCCGGTCGGTACGTGCAAAATGGGCACTGACCGGATGGCCGTGGTGGATCCGGAGCTGCGCGTGCACGGCGTGACGGGGTTGCGCGTCGTCGACGCCTCGGTCTTCCCGAAGATGACGTCGTCGAACACCAACGCGCCGACCATCATGATCGCGGAGAAGGCCGCCGACATGATCCTCGCCTCCGCGGAGGCGTGACGCAAGAGCCAGTATCCCCGAGTACCAAGGTACGAAGGAAGCGGGCCGGTCCAATTGATGGCCCACTTTGCTGGTCTTCCCGTCGGCCGTTGCTTGCATTTCGAGCAGTCGAGGGTTGCCTGTCGCTTGATCTATTGGCCCTCTTCCTCCGATAGAGTACTAATTCGTATAGTAGGTAGGGCTTGGCGGGTTTCGCTGCGAAGGGCCGCGCCCGACGTTCGAGCCAAAGCACTAGAATCAAGGGAGACATTCATGGTCACACGCCGTCAGGTCTTGGGCTGGGGCGCGGCAGCGCCCTTCGTGTTGGGCATGCCGGGTCTGGCGCTCGGCCAGGAGATGAAGTTCTTCCGGATTGGTACGGGCGGTGCCGGTGGCACCTATTTCCCGATCGGTGGCTTGCTCGCCAACGCGATCTCGGCGCCTCCCGGATCGACGCCTTGCGACAAGGGCGGTGCTTGCGGTGTGCCGGGCCTCGTCGCCATTGCACAGACCACCAACGCGTCGGTCGCTAATTGCACGGGCGTCGAGACGGGACAGATGGAGTCGGGTCTCGCCGCCGCCGACATCGTCTATCAAGCCTACAACGGCCTCGGCACCTTCAAGGACAAGAAGTACGGCAAGCTCCGCGTCATCGCCAACCTGTTCCCGGAGCACATGCATCTCGTGCTGCCGAAGGGCGGCAAGCTGAACGGCATCGCCGACCTCAAGGGCAAGCGCGTCAGCGTTTTCCAGGCCGGCTCCGGCACGCAGGTCGCCGTCCTCGAGTTCCTGAAGCAGTTCGGGATCGAGAAAAAGGACATGCAGACGTCCGAACTCAACCCGCAGCAGAGCGCCGACCGCATGGCGGACGGTCAGATCGACGCGTTCTTCATCATCGGTGGCACGCCGCTCGCTGCGATCTCGCAGCTCGCCGCGACCAAGGGCATGGAGATCTACTCGCTCACCGACGCCGAGATCGATACGTTCCTCAAGGCGCTGCCCTACTACTACGCCGACCCGATCAAGGCCGGCACTTACGAAGGTCAGAAGAGCGAGATCAAATCCGTTGCGGTCGGTGCGCAATGGATCGTCGGCGCAGATGTGCCGGAGCAGCTCGTCTATGACGTCACGACCGCGCTCTGGAATGCCAACACGCGTAAGTTGCTCGACAACGGTCATGCCAAGGCCAAGGAAATCCAGCTCGCCTCGGCGTTGAAAGCCGTGCAGACGCCGCTGCATCCGGGAGCCGAGAGATTCTACAAGGAGAAGGGCGTGCTCAAATAGCGCGACCACGTCCACGCCTCTTGCCGGGGCCGGCGCGGAGCCATCCTCGCCGGCCTTTCTCGTTCCTGCCGCGGGTGCCCCATGACGACCAGCGATGCCGATATCTCCGTCATTGACGCCAAACGCGCCAAACAGATCGAGGAGGAGTTCGAGAGCGAGCGGCGGATGCGGCCGGTAGCGCCGCAGCTCGGTGGCTTCGTTGCGGTATTCCTGGTCGTCTTCGCGATCTACCATTACGTCACGGCCGGCATCGGTATCCCCATCGACTACTGGCACATGGGCATCCACCTTTCCGGGGTGCTGCTCATGATCTTCCTGCTCTATCCGGCTCGTCGGGGTAGCGCTACAGCCGAGATCGCGCGCGCGCGCGGCCACCTATGGGGCGTTCCGTTCTACGACTGGGTTGCCGGCGTCCTCGCCATCGTGGCCTCGCTCTGGATCGGTTTTTCCTGGGAAGGCGTTGATCTCAGCTGGCTCGGCATTCCGTTCAACGTGGTCCAGCAAGCGCTGCGCCAGGGCGCCCCCGCCGACGTCGATGTCGTGCTCGGCACCATCATGACCCTGCTCGTGCTCGAGGCGACGCGGCGCACCGTCGGCTGGGTGCTGCCGATCATTATCATCTGCTTCATCCTGTTCGCCCTTTACGGGCCATGGATGCCGTTCCAGGTGCTCAAGCATCCTGGCGTCACCTGGCGGCAGTTCATCAACAACATCTATTTCCCGGCCGAAGGCATCTTCGGCATCGCGCTATGGATCGCCTCGACAATCGTGTTCCACTTCGTCCTGTTCGGCGCGGTGGCGCAGCGCATGGGGCTCGGCCAACTGTTCGTCGACGTCTCGACCATCATCGCGGGACGCTTCACGGGCGGGCCGGCCAAGGTGTCGGTGATCTCTTCGGCGCTATTCGGCACGATCTCCGGCTCGGCGGTCGCCAACGTCGTCTCGACCGGCTCGCTGACGATCCCGAACATGAAACGGCTCGGCTATCAGCCGCATTTCGCAGGCGCCGTCGAGGCGGCAGCCAGCGCCGGGGGCCAAGTCACTCCACCGATCATGGGCGCGGCGGCCTTCATCATGGCCGAGTACCTGAAGATGCCCTACAGCCACATCGCGCTGGCGGCGGTTGTTCCGGCGGCCATGCACTATCTGGGCGTCATGGTGATGGTGCATCTCGAGGCGAAGCGGCTCGGCCTGCGGGGGTTCACGCGCGAGGAGATTCCCCATATCGGACGGGTCCTCATGCGCGGATGGCCGGCATTCCTGCCGCTGTTCGTCCTGCTTTATGTGCTGTTCTCCGGCTATACACCCTACATGGCTGCGTTCTGCGGCATCACGACGGCGATCGTCGTCGGCCTTCTCAATCCGATGCATCGCGTCACGTGGCGGGGATTTCTCGAGGCCTTCCACGAGGGTGCCCGCAGCGCTCTCGCGGTCGGTGCAATCTGCGCGGCGGTGGGCATCGTCATCGGCGTCATCTCGCTGACGGGGCTCGCGTTCCGCCTCGGCTTCATGGTCACGGGGGCTGCCGGTGACCTCGGTGCGTTCATTCACGGGGGGCTCTCTCTTCTCCCCTGGGAGTTGCTCACGCTGAAGGACATCACGCTCTTTCTATCGATGGTCTTTATCGCCATCGCGTGCATCCTGATGGGAGCCGGCGTGCCGACGACGGCGCTCTACATCATGCTCGTCACGGTGGCGCAGCCGGCGTTCGCGAACCTCGGTGTGCCACCGCTGGCGACGCACATGTTCGTCCTTTTCTACGGGATCATCTCGGAGGTGACGCCGCCGGTCTGCACTTCGGCCTACGCGGGAGCGGCCATCGCCAATGCCAACCCGTGGCGAACGGGTTTCACCGCTTTCAAGCTCTCGAACGGCAAGATCATGGTGCCGTTCGTCTTCTGTTATTCGCCTGTCATGCTGCTCGTGCTTCCAGGCTGGACGTGGGGGGCGTTCCTCGAGACCACGATCACCTGTGCGCTCGGTATCTGCATGCTCGGCGTCGCCTTCGTCGGTTACGGCTGGGCGACGATGCCGATGGGCCTGCGCGTGATGCTCGGAATCGGCGGTGTGTTGATGGCGGCGCCGTCGCGTACCACCGAACTGGTCGGGCTGGCGCTCGCCGTGCTGCCCGCGATGCAGCAGATCAGGGCCGCACGATTGCGGAAGGCTGAGCTGACGACGTGAGGCGCACGGACTGGTACGCGCGGTATTAAATGCGCAATTCGCGCATCACCGCGCGGAAACGCTCTGCTGCCGTATCGCGAGCGATGTGGCGACCCGCGTCAACGCGTTTTCGGCCCGCGACCCAGACGCAATCGACGGCGCGTGCGCCCGTGAAAATCCAGGCATCGAGGAGTTGGGCGGGAGTTCGTCCGGCGAAAGCCGGATGATCCAGGTCGAGCGAGACGAGGTCGGCGCGCGCGCCGATACCGATGCCCGCTTCAGTTTGTCCGAGCGCCTGGCCGCCACCGCGCACGGCTTCTCGGAATAGCGCCTCACCCGTCGAGCCGCCGCCCATTGCGAGGACGTTGCGTGCCCTATCGCGCAGTCTTTGCGACATCTCCAGCTGGCGCAGCTCGTCGGTCACTCCGACCAGGACGTTGGAGTCGCTGCCGACGCCGAAGCTGCCGCCAAACTGAAGGAAACCCGATGCGTTGAATGTTCCGTCGCCAAGATTAGCCTCGGTCACGGGGCACAGGCCCGCCACGGCGCCACTGGCGGCAAGTCGCGTCGTCTCGTGACCGGTCATGTGGGTGGCATGGATGACGCACCAGCGCGCATCGATGGATGCGTTGTCGAGCAGCCATTCGACGGGGCGGCATCCGGACCAGGCGAGACAGTCGTCGACCTCCTTAACCTGCTCGGCGGCATGAATGTGCAGCGGTCCCATCGGCGCGACGGCCAGCAGCGCGGTCATCTCGGCGGGCGTCACGGCGCGCAAACTATGCGGTGCGACACCCACGATCGCGCCGTCGAGCCCGGCTACGTGTCGGCGACAACCGGCGACGAGGCGTTCGAATGCGTCGAGGTCGTTGATGAAGCGGCGTTGCCCCTCGCTTGGAGCGTCGCCTCCGAAATCACTGTGCGCATAGAACGTCGGCAGCAAGGTCAAGCCGATGCCGCTTGCCGCCGCCGCGGCGGCGATGCGGGATGCCATCTCGGCGATATCGGCGTAGGGGCTGCCGTCTGGCCCGTGATGCAGATAGTGAAACTCGCCAACTCGCGTGAAGCCGGCTTCGAGCATCTCAATGTAGAGCTGGGCCGCGATCGCCTCGAGCTGGTCGGGCGACATGGCGAGCGCGAAGCGGTACATCGTCTCGCGCCAGGTCCAGAAGCTGTCCGGTCGGTCACCTCGGACTTCGGTCAATCCGGCCATGCCGCGCTGAAAGGCATGGCTGTGCAGGTTCGGCATACCGGGCAGCAGCACTCGATGGCGCTCGTCGTCGGTCTGCGGCGTTGCGTCTGTGTCGAGCCCGGCGATGCGGCCGCCGGAAAGCGTGAGGCGGACGTTGGACCGCCAGCCGTCGGTGGTCAGCGCCGCGCCGGCGAAAATGGATGTCATGCTCTGGCCGCTCGCCGTTTCAGTTGACGTGGGAGGCTAGCCCCCCCGATCAATGCCGTCATCTGCAATTGGCGTGGAGCCGTTTTGGGGGGCGAGGGCGAAAACATCACCATGCGCCGATCCCGGCATCCGAGCATCTCGAGCCAACGGCGCGGCAGGGTAGGCGAAGATCGTTGACGCTTCCTGCATCGCAGCGTACACCAAACGCGACCCTGCTCAGCTTCGGTACCGAGTAGCGGTTTACCTATCATTACAGTCCGGGCTCGCCCTTTTGAGGAGTTCGGACACACGGCCGGAGCGTAGCGCAGCCTGGTTAGCGCACCAGTCTGGGGGACTGGGGGTCGGAGGTTCAAATCCTCTCGCTCCGACCAATTAAATCAATATTTTAGTCTGCGACCGGCGTTGTCTCCGGTGGATTCGGACTGACCCGCTGTCCACCGGCTGTCCAAGATGCGCGCGAGCCGGCCAGCGAAGCCTGACCACGCTCCTGACGAACTGCATCGACGATTGCGTCAAACACTAGTCGCTCAAGGTCCGCCGCTCCGCCTTCGAGTTGCGCCTCCGACGCCGTTACCCGGCTGCGGTGATCTTCCAACTGCCCCCGCCATCTGCGATCGTCCGGTCGCCGCGATCGCCACTTCGGCCGCTTCTGGGATTGTGCCGGCACGAAGCTATCGGGGTCTTGTGCGCGGGCTGTCTTTGGTGGCAGATCGACCCAAGCTCGATCCAATGCGTTCTGCGCGCTGCCTACCGGCAAGTGTTGAAGTGCGCGGCTTCGGCCCATAGGCTGATCTCTCGACCTGTCCATCCCTCCGCAGCCAGCGCGATATCCCCTTCGATGAAGTCCACCGGGCGTAGCCCCATCCCATCCCAACGGGGCGAGCGCCGCGAAGGCCTGATTATTGTCGCGACACTCGCCATTGCCTATGTCGCAAGCCACTTCTTCCGCGCCTCGAATGTCACTATCGGCTTGGATCTGATGCGCGATCTCGCCATCGGACCTCAGGCGCTCGGCGCGTTGACCGGCGCTTTTTTCTTCGGCTTTGCCGCTCTGCAGATCCCATGCGGTTTCTTCTTCGACCGGTTTGGTCCGCGCAAAACCGTGGTCGGCATGCTCCTGCTCGCCACGATTGGCGGTACGATCTTCACGCTTGCGTCGAGTTGGCCGATGCTGGTCGTTGGCCGCGTACTGATGGGTGCCGGCTTCGGAGTCATGCTGATCGGCAGCATGGTGGTGATCTCGCGCTGGTTTCCGCCGGATCGCTTTTCAACGCTCGCGGCCATGGTCCTGTCGATCGGCCTGATCGGCAACCTCGCCGCCACGACCCCGCTAGCCTGGGCGTCTGAAGCCATCGGTTGGCGGACGGTGTTTGCCGCAGCGGTGGTCTTTACTGCGCTTGCCACCATCGCCGTCTGGCTGATCGTACGCGATGCCCCACCGGGACATCCGTTTCTCTCTCGTGCCCCGGAAACGCCGCGCCAGATGCTACGAGGGCTGGTCGAGGTGCTGCGCGAGCCGCGCCTGCGACCGATCCTGGCACTCAACTTCTGCAACTACGCTTGCACCTTCACCGTGCAGGGGCTGTGGGGCGGCCCTTATCTGAGGGAGGTGCATGGGCTGAGCCCGATCGCAGCCGGCAACGTCCTGCTGGCCGCTGTCGTCGCCTACCAGGTGGGCATGCTGGTGTTCGGGCCGCTCGACCGAAAGCTCGATACTCGCAAATGGATTGCTGTCGGCGGCAGCCTGACGATCGTCTTCCTACTTGCTATCCTGGCGATCGTGCCGCAGCCGCCCGCATCGATACCGGTCGTTGTCATCTGTTGCATCGGATTCGTCAGTGCCTCGAGCACCATGGTGATGACGCACGGCCGCGGAATCTTCCCCGATCGGCTGATCGGCCGCGGCATGGCCACCATGAACACCGCTGTCATGCTCGGCGTCGCCTGCATGCAATCGCTTTCCGGTCTCATTATCGGCGCCTTCGCGACCTTGCCCGACGGCGCCCGCACGGAGATGGCGTATCGCGCACTTTTTGCCGTCATGGCAGTCGTGCTGAGTGTCGCGGTCGCGATCTACAGCCGTTCGCGGGACGTGAAGCCGAGCGACGAGATGCGGACACGCACGGCAGCGTGAGCGTCACCCGAGCGGGATTTCCAAGAAGGGCGCAGCTTCGCTCGCATTTCGACACCTATCGTTGGAGCCTGAAAATTGAGCAGCCTGCGTCGCTGCCATTGTCTTCTGAACCCACGCGGGATCGACTACAAATGCTGGCGACCGCTATGCGCTGTTCTTTCGGATGGTTCATGCCACGTCGGCACCAGCGTGGCTGGCGACGCACTCCGGCAACGCAGGCGCTTACCAGGAGAGAGACATGCCCGACCTCGACCTTGCCATCCGCGGTGGAACCGTGATCACGGCAAGCGACACCTTCCGCGCCGACGTCGGGGTCCGCGGTGGCCGCATCGTTGCGGTGGCCGAGGCACTTTCCGGTGCGGCCCGCGAGATCGATGCCAGCGGCCTTTATGTTATGCCCGGAGGCATAGACAGCCACGTGCATTTGGCGCAGCCCGCCTTCGGGGGGCCTGCGATGGCCGACGACTTCGTCACGGGCACGCGCTCGGCCGTCGCTGGTGGCAACACGACCGTGCTTCCCTTTGCGCTGCAGCCGCGCGGCGCCAGCCTGCGCGCCAGCGTCACTGAGTACCACAAGGAAGCGGACGGCAAATCGCTGGTGGACTACGGTTTCCATCTCATCATCTCGGACCCGAGTCCAAGCGTCCTCGGCCAGGAGTTGCCGGCGCTCGTCGGCGACGGATACACCTCGTTCAAAGTTTTCATGACCTACGACGACCTCGTGCTCAACGATCGCCAGCTGCTGGAGGTGTTCGAGTGTGCCCGCGGGTGCAAGGCCCTGGTGATGGTGCATTGCGAGGGTTACGACGCCATCCGCTTCATGACCGAGCGGCTCGAGCGTGCAGGGAAGACTGCGCCCTACTACCACGCCGTGTCACGACCCGAGAGCGTCGAGCGCGAGGCGGCGCACCGCGCCATCAGCCATGCAGAGCTCATCGATGTGCCGATCATGATCGTGCACGTGTCTGGCCGCGAGCCGATGGAGCAGATCCGATGGGCACAGCAGAAGGGGCTCAAGGTCTATGGCGAGACGTGTCCGCAGTACATCGCGCTGACAGCGGACGATCTGAAGGGGCTCAACATGGACGAGAGCGGCGGCAAATACGTGTGCTCGCCGCCGCCGCGTGACCATGCCAGCTGGGAGGCCATCTGGGAGGGCATTCAACAAGGCGTGTTCCATACGTTCTCTTCAGATCATTGCCCGTTCTATTTCGAGGGACCTCAGGGCAAGAAGAATCCGCAAGCGCGCACATCCTTTCGTTGGGTGCCGAACGGCATCCCGGGCGTCGAGGTGCGGCTGCCCATTCTATGGAGCAAAGGCGTAGGCGAAGGACGTATCACCGCCAACCAGTTCGTCGCGCTGACGTCGACGAACCACGCGAAGATGTACGGGCTCTATCCGAAGAAGGGCTCCATCGCGGCTGGCTTCGATGCCGACATCGTGCTCTGGGATCCGGCACGGAAGGAAACCATCCGGCAGGAGATCATGCATCACGGCTCCGATTACACGCCCTACGAGGGGATCGCGGTCACGGGTTGGCCGGTGATGACCATACTGCGCGGCAAGGTGATGGCGGAAAACGGCAAGATCCTGGGCGAGCCGGGCGACGGGATGTTCCTGCGCCGCGAACTCTCTCCTTACGCGGCGACAAGGTGAAAGAGCCTAGCGTACGGGCAGCTCCCTAACCTCCCGGTTCGCGGGCCGGAGGACTAGCGCGCGGGGCCTCACGTCGCACGATCGCGTGACAGCTCAGGCTGGCCGATGCAGTTCAGCCGGCTTGCGGGTCACCGTGCGCCGTCCGCGCTTGAAGACCGCCAGCACAGGCGCAAGCTCGGCCACAGCCTGCTCCGGGCTTTCGGCATCGATGATGATGAAATCGGCCGACTTCCCGACCTCGAGTCCGTAATCGCGAATATTCATGAGCTTCGCTGAGCGCGTCGTGATCATGTGGAAGCACTCACGCGTATCCGCGGCCGAGCCGACCTGGGCGATATTGGCGTAGAGATTGGCCATTCGCATCAGCGAGCAGTCGCCGAACGGCGTGAAGGGATTGAGCACGTTGTTCGTAGACAGCGCGCTATTGGCACCATGGTGCAGCAGCTTGTGAGCGGGCGTGACGCCACGCATCACGGAGTGCTCCATGTGGCGCCCCATGAGGTAGAGGTCGGTCGAGGGCAACACGATCAGCGCCACTCCGGCGTCGGCGAGACGTCGCGCGCAACGCTCGAAGAGTTCGGGCGGGGCCGTCGAGAGCTTGGTGACATGGCCGATCGCCGTGCGCCCACCCCACTTATGCTTCTCGGCCAGATCGCAGACGTAAAGCAGGTCGAGGTCGTCCGGGTGGGGTGCGAAATCGAGATGCATGTCGATGTCGATGTCGAACTCGCGTGCCATCGCGAAGATGCGATCGATCTGGCCGTGCGGGCTCGAGTCGGTGTAGGGCGCGGCCCCCACGACGGAGCCGCCCGTCCTCAGCGCTTCCACCATCAGTTCGTCGGTGCCGGGATTGTTGAGTAGGCCTTCCTGCGGAAAGATGCAGATCTCTATGTCGATCGCCCAGGCGTACTCCTTGACCAGGGGGCGAATGCCCTCGAGCCCGCGGAGCCCGATGCCTGGGTCGACCTCCAGCTGGGTGCGCATGTGGGTGGTGCCGTTGACCAGCGCGCGTTCCAGCGTGCGCTTGCCGCGCGTGTAGACATCCTCGGCCGTGAAGCCCTTCTTGGCCTTTGCGACCTCAGCGATGGCCTCGTCCAGATCACCCTTGTCGGACCTGCAGCGCCCGAGGATGCCAGACTTGTCGAGGTGGATGTGAGTCTCGACCAAACCGGGCGAGACGAGCCGTCCGCCCGCGTCCACGATCTCGGCATCGGCGGCAAGATCTGGCTCGATCGCGACGATGCGACCACGGGCGATGCCGATGTCGGCAAGGGGCGCCTCGCTGCCGAGCAGGCGTGCGTTACGCACGATAAGGTCCATGGCCCTGTTCCTCGATCTGCCCCGCAGGCCTTGCTACTGAGCCGTCTCAGGCAACCGGAGGCTGGCGGCGCTTGAAGTCGTCGACCATAGCGTCCAGCGTGACGAAACGCACTCCAGGCTGGCTCATCATGTAGGCGATGAGGCGCTCGAGCATGAGCAACACCTGCGGGCGGCCAGAAACGTCGGGATGGATCGTCATGGGAAACACCGCGTAATCGTATTCGCGATAGACCCACTCGAATGTGTCGCGCCAGATCTCCTCGATCTGACGAGGCGAAACATAGCCGTGGCTGTTCGGGAATTTCTTGATGAACATCATCGGTGGAAGATCGTCGAGCCACCAGCTGGCGGGCACTTCGACGAGGGGGGTGGGAGTGCCACGCACGAAGGGCTTCATCCATGTCTCGGCGGGCTTCGAGTAGTCGATCGGGGTCCACTCCTCGCCGACATGCACATAGTAGGGTTGGAAATCCTGGTGCATGAGGGAGTGGTCGTACTTGATGCGGTTCTTGATCAGGATGTCGATGGAGTTCTTCGAAACCTCCCACCAGGGAGCCACATACCCGGTGGGGCGCTTGCCGGTGAGCTTCTCGATGAGGTCGATCGAACGCGTGAAGACCGCCTCCTCCTGTTCGTAGCTGATGGCGAGCGGGTTCTCGTGGCTGTAGCCGTGGAGTCCGATCTCGTGGCCGGCCTTGGCGACCATCTCGCAGGCCGCCGGGAAGCTCTCGATAGTATGGCCGGGGATGAAGAACGACTGCTTGATGCCGAAGCGCTCGAAGAGCTTGACGATACGCGGCATGCCGATGTCTCCGGCAAACACGCCGCGCGAGATGTCCCCGGGGGAATCCTCGCCACCGTAGGAGCCGAGCCACCCTGCGACGGCATCACAGTGGATCGAAAACGCGCAGAGGATCTCTTTGGGCATCTCGTCGCTCCCACTCGGCGAGCCTGAGAAAACGGCTCATCGGACGGCCTTCACAGCAAGTGACGCGTCACGCACTTTTATCGCGCAAACGAAAAGACAGGGCGAGGCATTTTCGGTCACGAGTTGCCCAAAGAGATTGCAGATGGCGTGTGCCCGTCCTACGCTGCCCAACGTAACGTCGAGAGTTGCCGCCCCAATTTCCTCTGTTACTGAGAGACTTACTGATCTCCCGTCAGTACTGCCTCGCGAGCAGGCACGAACTGGCACACATGTTGCGGTTAGCAGTACGTGAGACATGCCGCACCGCTGGCGCGAAGGCCAATCTCAACGCCTGGTGTTCGCAAATGTCACCCGAGTTCCGTCATCGCAGAGAGGATCGACCATGGTGCATCTGACAAGTTGGAGACCGCGTCTAGCAATCTCTCTGTGTAGTGCGATCGCGCTGACCTGGGGCATCCCTGCGCCGGCTTTTGCCCAGAAAGCCGAGCCGTGCATCGGCGCCTCGCTCGAGCTCGCGGGTCCGCTGGCACACACCGGACTGCAGGTGCGCATGGGTGCGGAAGTGGCAATCGACGAAATCAATGCCGCGGGCGGGGTGCTTGGCCAAAAGCTGCGCTTTGTCACCTATGACGACCAGGGAGAGCCATCGCGCGCTGTCGATAACGGCCGGCGCATCGGAGAGAAAGACAACTGCGTGGCCATGGTCGGTGGCTTCCGCACGCCCAACGCGCTGGCGTTGCGCGAGCCGATCAACGACATGGGGCTGCCCTGGGTGGGCGTCATCTCGGCCGGCACCCGCGTGATCGAGTGGGAGAAGGGCGAGAACAAGTGGATGTTCCGCGTCTCCATGAAGGACCGTTGGGTGGCGCCCTTTCTCGTCGATGAAGCCAAGGCACGCTCGAAAACCGGCAAGGTTGGCTTGATGTTCGAGGCGACCGGCTGGGGACAGGGCGCGGTGCCCGATGTCGAGGCTGCCGCTGCCGCAAAGGGGCTGCCGCTTGTCGGCAAGGAGACTTTCAATATCGCCGACCAGGACATGAGCGCGCAGCTGATCCGACTGCGCGAGGCGGGGGCCGACACGCTCATCATGTACGTGGTCGACCGCGAGGCAAACCAGATCCTGCGTTCGATGGAGCGGCTCGGCTACCGCCCCAATATCGTCTCGGCGTGGGGTATCTCCACGCAGCTCGGCAAGACCGCGGGCAAGCTGACGGACGGCATTCTCGTGGCGGGCACCTTCGCCTGGAATGGGGAACTCAGCCCTCGCGCGACCAAGGTCTACGAAGCGATGAAGGCGAAGTTCAATCTGTCCAGTCCGAACGACATCCTCTTGCCGAGCGGCGTTGCTAACGCCTACGACGGCATTCACATCATCGCCGAGGCCATCAAGATCGCCGGCGCCTTCGATCGCGAGAAAGTTCGCGAAGCCTTCTACAAAGTGAAATACGACGGGCTCACAGCAAAGTTCGATCCAGCCTTTGCGAAAGCTGCGACCGGCGCAGTACCTGAGCGCCACGACGCTATCCAGCCGACGCAGTACAGGTTGCTCGCATTCCACGAGAACGTCCTGAAGCCCATCGAGCAGACGCCCTTCAAGCGCTGAGACCGAAGACCCGATACTAGATCGGCGGCCGCCTTCCCCAGTCAAGGCGGCCGTCGTGCTCCGACTGGGCGAAGCGCCACCGGCCGGTCTCATCGCCTACGACTGTCCAGACGCCAACCTGAGCCTGCATGGAACAAATCCTCCAATTCATCCTGAGCGGCCTCGCGCAAGGCGGAATCTACGCGCTCGTGGCAATCGGCTTCTACATGATGTGGTCGGCGACCAAGGCCGCCAACTTCACGCACGGCGATATATTCATGCTGGGCGCGGTGGCGACCGTAATCCTGGCCGGTAACGGGGTGCCCCTGCCATTGGCGATACCGCTCTCGATCATCCTCTCAGCGGTGGCGGGCGCGCTGATTGAGCGGATCGCGGTGCGTCCATTCAATCTGGGGCCAAGCTCGATCGGTTGGATGCTGACGACGATCGCCATCGGGCTGATGCTGGAGAGTTCCCTTACGGCGACCTACGGGCCGCTCGGCAAGCCGCTCTACTCGCCCCTCGCCCAGACGCCGATCCGCTTCGGGGGAACAGGCATTTACGCGCAAGAGCTGCTGATCCCCGTCGCCGCCATTGTTGTCATGCTGGCACTCGAGTTTTTCTACAGACGCACGCTGCTCGGGCGCGCAATGCTTGCTGTTGCCTACAACAGGACGGCGGCCGGACTAATGGGCATCAATGTCAATCGCATTTCGTTCATCGCCTACGGTATGGCGGCGGCCATCGGGGCGCTCGCCGGCATCCTTCTAGCGCCGGTCGCCGAGGCCTCGCCATCCATGGGCGCGCTGATAGGGCTCAAGGCCTTTGTTGTCGCGATCGTTGCCGGAATCTCGAACGCACGCGGAGTCGCGGTAGTCGCCATGGCCTATGGCGTCGTGGAGAAGTTTATCGAAGGCTACGTATCGACAGGGGCGCGCAATGCTATCGGCTTCGCCATCCTGATCCTGCTGCTGCTTGCCTTCCCGAGTGGCATCTTCGGCAAGCGGGAGGTCTCCAAGGTATGAACCCCCGACGGCAGTTCTGGCTGATCCTGGTGATCGGCTTGCTCGGACTCTATCTCTTCCGCGAGATGGGGCCGACCAACTACGCGATCGGCGTGCTCACCCGCTGCATGATCCTCGCTATCGTGGCAATCGGACTCAATATTCTTATCGGACAAGCAGGCCTCGTGTCGCTTGGCCAAGCCGCCCTCTACGGCCTCGGCGCCTATGTGGCGGCGTGGCTTGCGTTACGGGCGGAATGGTCGTTCTTACCGGCGATGTGCGTGGGCATCGCAGCGGCGAGCCTAATGGGCGCGGCGCTCGCCTATCCGAGCGTGCGCGTGCGAGGCGTCTATCTGGCGGTGATCACGATCGCGTTTGGCCTCGTGTTCCAGAACATCCTTATCGAGTGGGTACCGGTTACAGGCGGTACCCTCGGGCTCACCGGCATTCCGCGTGGCGAGGTCTTCGGCTTCCGCTTGACGCGTCAGGTGTTCTTCTGGGTGGCGGCCGGATGCCTCGCCTTCGCATTCATCACGCAATACACGCTTACTTACTCGCGCTACGGCAGGGCCATGCGCGCCACGGCGCAGAGCGAGAACGCCTCGAGTGCGCTCGGCATCGACGTTGCAAACGTCCGCATGTTCGCTTTCGTCGTGTCCGCGGCACTCGCGGGCTTGGCCGGCGGCCTCTACACGTTCCTCAATCTCTTCGTGAACTACGAGACGTTCACCTTCTTCCAGTCGATCTCGTTCCTGCTGATGGTGATTTTTGGTGGAGTCGGGACGATGCTCGGGCCCTTGTTGGGGGCAGGGATCCTGACCTATATCCCGGAGCTCTTCCAGGAGTTCAAGGAGTGGCAGACGTTCGCCTATGGTGCGATGCTGGCGGCTGTCATGTTCCTGATGCCTCGTGGCGTTGTCGGTTCAATCGGCGCAATTTTCGAATGGTTCACCTCGACAGCGCGCACACGTGATGCCAAGCACTGGCCGAACGCGGCCGCGCTGCCCGAGAGCGTGACGAAGGGCGCCGGGGCGCCGGCCAGCAACGTCGCCGAGATCGACCGATATACAATCCGCTTTGGGGGCCTTGTCGCCGTCAATAACGCCTCGCTCGCGCTCAAGGCTGGCGAGGTGCACGGGCTAATCGGCCCGAATGGGGCGGGCAAGTCCAGCCTGCTCAATCTCATGTCGGGGTTCTATAAGCCGACTTCGGGCACGATGACCTTCCTCGGCGTGCAGACGGCCGACCTCAAAAGCACTGATCTCGCGCGCCGCGGTCTCGCCCGCACGTTCCAGAACACGGAGCTTTTCGGCGACATGACGGTGCTCGAGAACGTGCTCGTCGGCTGCCACACACATTACAAGTCGACGTTTGTCGAGACAGTACTGCGGCTGCCCCGCTTCGGTCGCGAGGAAGCGGCTATGACGTCTCAGGCGCAGCAGTTGCTAGAACTCGTCGGACTCCAGGACTATGCCGACGAGCTGGCCAAGAACCTCCCTTTCGGCCACCAGCGCCGCCTGGAGATTGCGCGCGCACTGGCGCTGAGGCCCAAGCTCCTCCTCCTCGACGAGCCGGCGGCGGGCCTCACGCACAGCGAGATCGAGCAGCTCAAGGAACTCGTCCGCATCTTGACTGCCAAGGGCATCGCCGTGGTCCTCGTGGAGCACCACGTCGACATGGTGATGGCGCTATCGCACGAGGTCACGGTTCTCGACTACGGTCTGGTCATCGCCTGCGGAGAGCCTGCCGCGGTACAAGGCGATCCCAAGGTCATCGAAGCTTATTTCGGCAGCGGCGGCGCCATGGCAGGACCGCGCGAAGCACAGAGTCCGCAGCCGGTGGGAGGCGCTTGATGGCAGAGCACACGGCGCTACTCGACGTCGCCGACCTCAAGGTCAGCTACGGGCGTATCGAGGCCGTGCGAGGCGTTTCGTTGAAGGTTGGCGCCGGTGAGTTCGTCGGCGTCATCGGCTCAAACGGGGCCGGTAAGTCCTCTACCATGCGTGCGATCGCCGGCACGGTGCGGCCGTCGGGCGGTCGCATCACGCTCGCGGAGCGCGACGTGACTAACCTCGCCAGCCACGAGAAGGTCGGCATCGGCATCGCGATGGTGCCCGAAGGACGTATGATCTTCGGCGACCAGACGGTGCAAGACAATCTCACACTCGGCGCCTTCACGAGGATTGGCCGTGACAGGCTGGGCGTGGCCGAGGACATGGAGCGTGTGCTCGCGCTCTTTCCGCGGCTTAAGGAGCGGCTCGACCAGCTCGGCGCCTCGCTTTCGGGCGGCGAGCAGCAGATGCTGGCCGTCGCACGTGGCCTGCTCTCGCGGCCGAAGCTGCTGGTCATCGACGAGCTCTCACTCGGACTGGCACCCAAGATCATCGAGCAGCTTTTTCCCGTGCTGATCGACCTCAACAAGCAGGGGCTCGCCATCCTGCTGGTCGAGCAGATGGCATCGTTCGCACTATCGGTCACGGAGCGGACTTACGTGTTGGAGAACGGGAGCGTACTCATCGAGGGTCCTTCCGCGGACCTCGCTACTGACCCGCGCGTGCTCGATGCCTACCTGGGGCGGAGGCATTGAGCGAACATTGAGCTGCGTGCCGCGCAGCGGCGGCGTTTTTTGCCTAGCTGAAGGGTGAAGCACGCACACCTCAACAGGCGTTGGATCAGCGCTCGAGCCTCAGTTGCGTCCTCCGTGAACGTGTCTCAGCTTCGTCCACCGCGAGGGTGTCGTCGTCGATCTCGCCGGTAAAGACGACTCCGTAGACGTCGCGCGCCTTGTCTCGGCTCTCCCACCCCTCGAGCACGTCGTGGTGCACGCGAGCGACATCACGGTCGAGCGGATCGCCATAGCCGCCGCCCGATGAATCGCGACCGCGGACAGCCTCGTCCTGCTTCAGGACGAGCTGGATCACATTCGCCAGCTTCGACATGTCGCCGTTCGGTGATACGCGCCAGGTCGATCCAGCTGTGCCGTCGAGGCCGCCGACGACGCCGCGGGGACGGGCATGCTGGCCGTCGCATGAGATGACCGCGGTCACATCGTTGCCGGTGGGTGTGAGCTCGATCTCCTGGGCGGGCGCGCCGCGGTGGCGGCCGGCCCCGGCGCTGTCCTCGACGAGCTTCAGGGACGTCACGCGCAAGGGGTGCTTCAGCTCGTCGACCTCGACGCTGTCGCGGTACATGAGGCCAGCGATAACGGGAATGGCGTAGTTCACCCATCCATCGGCAACCGGCGAAGACGGCCCGCCGTTGGTCGACAGCATCATGCGGTTGACGAACGGAGCGTCGCCGCGGCGGTGGTCCTTGCCGGATATGACCGCCATGCCGACGCCAAGGCCCGTGCCGCCCTCCGACAGGCCGTGGCCGTCGCCAAGCTGAGCGAACGCGGACTGCGTGATGTTGACAAGGCGTTCGCAGACGTTCGTCGTGGCGACAGAGCAGGAGTGCGGAAATTTTGGCGCCGCAACGACGCTCTCTTCCGCGTAGGTAAAGCGCAAGCGACGGAAGGAGCCAGCATTGCGCGGCAGGTCCTTCTCGAGGGCGTTGAAGATTGCGCCGACGACCGCGGAAGTGGCCGCGCCCAGAGACGTGTTGAGGCCGACATCGACGCATGGCGGATTGTCAGAGAGATCGACATGGATCATCGCCTCGACGGGATCGATCTCGAGCTTGACAGTGAGTTCGAGGCCACCCGGCAAGATGCCCTCAAGTGGGTCCGAGCGACCTTTGTTGACAAGGCGAGCCTTCGGCATACGCCGAATATTGTCGATCATGCGTCTCTCGGAGTAATCGAACCATTCGCGGATGAAGCGTTTGACGGTTGCGGCACCGTACTTGGCGCAGAACTCCTCGAGGCGACGCTCTGCGACGCGGGCGCTGCCGAGGCCCGCCAGATAGTCGCCATACCACTGGTCCGGCACGCGAATGCGCGCCCGGCACATACGCACGATGTCCTCGATGTTCTTGAAGTCGCGCTGAATGCGCACGCCCGGAAACACAAGCGCGCCCTCGTGATAGACGTCGCGGGCGAGAACGAAATAGCTCGAGGGAATCGAGTTGCCGATGTCCGCCATGTGGCACTTGGCAACGCTAGTGAACAGATGCTCACCTTCCCAGAATATGGGCACCATGTACGTATGGTCGGCGGGGTGCGTGTTGCCCCCGTAAGGATCGTTGTCGAGATAGGCGTCGCCGCGCCGTATGTCCGCGCCGTGGTACTTGCGCATGTTGGCCGTCTGAATGTGACAGCCAAAGATGTGCACCGGCAGTCCCTCGGCGGGAGCCAGGAGCTGGTCATCGCCAGTGACGAGGCAGCATGAGAAATCGCGCGCGGACGAGATGACGGCGGAGCGGGCGGCGCGCAGCAGGGTATTGGTCATCTCGCGCACGATGCCGTCGAGGCGGTTCGCCATGACGGTCATGAGCACGGGATCGAGGGCGCTGTCGGAAGTGCTGTCGGGCATCGTGTCTTGCCTCCTCAAGCGCAGCTCAAGATGTAGTTGCCGGCCGCCGAAAGACGAGCTGACAGCCCAGGATAGACGACGATGGTTGTCGTCGGCTCCTCGATGATCGCAGGCCCCGAGATTTCGGCGCCGCTGGTGAGCGCCTGCCCGCGATAGATGGCCGTCGGAGTGCGGCCCATTCCAACGAAGTAGCACGAGCGCGTCGCATCGGGCACAGGGGTGTAGGACGCAGCATCGACCGGCGGCGGTGGCGGGGGCTCGAAGAGCTTGATGGCGATGCGTCCCTTCCAGTTGACGAACTCAACGGGGCTGGCCTCGTCGCGCACGGCATAAACACGCTCATGCACCTGATGGAAAGCCTCGACGAGCGCAGCAACATCCGCCTCGCCATCGATGCGGCCTCCGGGCAGGGGCGTGTCGAGTTCCCAGACCTGGGAGCGATAGCGCGTCTCGACGAGGAACCGCGTGCTCGCCTCGGCGTCGGCGGCCCCCTCCAGGCTGTTGCGGAAGGCTTCGACTTCTGCGGCGATCTCAGCGAGGCTGCGATTGACGGTGGCGATGTCGAAGGCGCTGGAATCGGTGAACCGGCTGCGCGTCGCCTCGAACACGATCTCGCTGTATTGCATGCCGCAGGCAGACAAGGCGGCCGCGAAGCGCGGCAGTATGACGGTGGCGCAGCCGAGTTCCTGCGCGATCGGCATGATGTTGAAGCCGGCAGCTCCTCCGCCAGCGACGATGACGCTCTCACGCGGATTGACGCCCTCGTTGACAGTGATCTCGCCGATGGCCTTGATCATGAGTTCGTTGGCGACCGTCATGATGGCCGCAGCGGTCTGATCGGGCGGGGTCCCGACTTCAGCGGCGAACCGCTCGATGACTCGCACAGCAGCAGCGCGATCGAGCCGTAGGCGACCGCCGTTGAAGTAGTCGGGGTCGATGTAGCCGAGATAGAGCGCGGCGTCGGTCACGGTTGGCCGGTCGCCCCCCCGGCCATAGCAGGCGGGTCCCGGCACGGAGCCCGCTGACTGGGGGCCGACGCGAAGGAGGCCGCCTGCGTCGACCCAGCCGATGGACCCGCCGCCAGCGCCGATCGAGCGCACGTCGACGGTGGAGGTGCCTATGATGTCACCGAGCCAACGCTGTCCGAGCCAGCTGTCGCGCGTGTACACGAGGCTTCCGTCGCGCACGAGGCCAACGTCGAAAGTGGTCCCGCCAGTATCGCAGACGATCGCGTTCTCGCCGAGCTGCTCCAGGCGGGCGTAGGCGCGTCCGGCGACCGGTGCCATGGCGGGTCCGGACTTCAGCGTGTTGATCGGTCGTGCAATCAGGCCCTCGACCTGCTGGCAGCCTCCGACCGAGGTGGAGACCAGGAGATCACCTGTGAAGCCAGCCGCTCGCAGGTCTGCCGACATCTCACGCAAGTGATGCTGCATGAGCGGCTTCAGCGAAGCATCGATGGCGGTGGCAGAGGCGCGGCGGTACTCGCGCAAGATCGGGACCAATTGATGGGAGAGAGTGTAAGGAATGCCCGGCAGCAGATCGTCGAGGATACGTCCGATCGCGAGTTCGTGGGCTGGGTTGGCGATGGACCAAAGCAGCGATACCGCGACAGCCTCGAAGCCTCGCGCCTTCAGCTTCGCCACGACATCTCGTACTTCAGGCGTCGAGATTGGCGTCACGACCTCGCCCTCGGAGCCGATGCGCTCGGTGATCTCGAACGTGTAACGGCGTGGCACGTAGGGGTCGGGATAATCGTAGGTATAGTCGTGAGGGCCGTGCTTGCCGCCCTCCTTGAATGTCAGTGTATCTTTAAAGCCCCGTGTTGTCAGGAAAGCGGTCTTCGCCGTGCGTTTCGTGACGACGGCGTTGGTTGCACGTGTCGTTCCGTAGATGAGGATCTGGCATTCTGCGAGAAGCTTGCCCGTAGTCGCTCCGAGTTCTTCGGCGACCACACTTATCGCCTCGTGCATGCCGTCGAAGATGCGGCCCGGCGTCGTCAGGGCTTTGCCGATGTGCAGCTTTCCTGTGGTCTCGTCGAGCACCAAGATATCGGTAAAGGTCCCGCCGGTGTCGACGGAGATGCGATAGCTCATCAGTGGGGTCCACTCTGGAGTTCCGAGGGATGTGTCGGTGCCGCGCGCACTAATGACACGCATGGCCCATTCCGACATAGTGCAAGGGGAACAACTGCTCAATGGGCTTCGCACATGACAGACGTCTATGCAGCTCGCGGCTACGGGTCGCGTCCGGTCGGCTTCGGCGAAAAACCGGCCGTTGTTGTGATTGATTTTCAGCGGGGCTTCACCGATCCTGCCTTTCCAATGGGCAAATCGCCCATGGTTCAGGCAGCTGTAAACAAAACCGTAGGTGTGATGCGTGCTGCGCGACAGGCTGGCGCGCCTATTATTGCCTGCGTCATCGCGTTCGATAACCGCAACGCCGCCCCCCACTGGAAAGTGGACCCTGTCCTCGATCTCATCGCTGGTACGCCCCCGTGCGAGCTCGATCAGCGTATCGCGGCGGAAAAACCGGATGTCGTGCTCGAGAAGACGGCGCCTTCGCTCTTCTTCGGCACGCCGGCCGGCGCCATCCTGACCCGCGAGCGGGTAGACACGGTGATCATCACTGGCTGCATCACGTCTGGCTGTGTGCGTGCGAGCTGCATTGATGCATTCTCCCTTGGCTTCCGTGTGCAGGTAGCGGCGGATTGCGTCGCCGATCACGACGAGGTCGCCCACAACCAGAACCTTGCCGATGTCGGACGGCGGTACGGCGACGTCATCGACGCCGAGATCGCGATCCACGAGATCGCGCGCTGGGGGGGCCGGAACGACAAGCGGTAATTGGGCGCGCTCCTGCCGCGATTCCTCAGTGCGCGCGTGTCGATGACGTGGCCCCGAGCGGATACTCGATGGACCGTGCGACGATCCGGCAGAAGAAGACCGGCAGGCCTGTGCGGTTCGAAGTGACCGATCAGACACGCATGGCCATCGGTGACTACTTGAGTCTGACCGACCGGCAGCGAGGTCGGTTTCTCTTCGCAGGCCGTGGCGACAAGGTGGGCTGACGATCCGGCTGTACGCTCGACTGGTGCAGGCGTGGGTCGCGAGCATCGGGCCTCGTCCCAGCAAAGTTCGGCACGCATTCGAACCGGCGGCCGAACTCGGTCGCTACAGGGATCGGAACTTGAGACATTTTCGGAACGTTTATGGTTTATGAGAGAATCGGAACCTCGCTCACCGCGGCGATCGCGGACCAGACTGGCCCTTGTGGTCGCGTCAGTTTACGTACTGGGCGCTCTTCTTACTCTGCATCATGCAGGGGCACAGGTATCTCCACCGGCAGCAAAGCCCGGCGACCCCATCCTAACACCACCAGAGAAAATCGAGCCCACGCCAGCCCCGGGCGCTGGCAGCCCCAATGCGCCACCGGGATCGCTAAGCGATACGCTCAGCCGTCAGGAGGGCGTGATCACACCTCCCAAAGGCATCGATCCCGAGATGCAGAAGGCACCTCCAGCGGATGGGAAGATGCGGGTCATTCCGCCTCCGGGAAGTTCCGGGAATCCGTCTGACGCGCAACCCAAGTAACTTCGTCTCGTCTAGAGAGTGCTCCTGCGCAACGCTTTGAGCCGGCCAACCTGCGCAGGCATCGGCGCTTCGCGCCGACATCACGCATCAGATATGGATCGGCAGACCGAGACCGTTCAGGCAAGCCTCTTGGAACGCTTCGCTGCGTGTTGGATGAGCATGCACCGTTGCCGCGATATCCTCGAGACACGCGCCCATCTCCAAGGCCAGAACGAAAGCGGCCGACAGCTCCGACACGCTTTCGCCAACCGCCTGGATACCCATCAGAAGGCCGTTGTCCTGCCGCGCCACGACGCGCACGAAACCATCGTCGCGGCCCGTGGTCATCGCACGGCCACTGGCCTTGAAGGGGAACTGTGCGACCATCGCCTCGATGCCAGCGGACGCGCATTCCTCCGGTGACAGGCCGACCACTACGATCTCTGGATCGGTGAAGCACACCGTCGGCACCGCGACCTTGTCCCAGGCGAGCGCCTTACCCGCCACGATGCCGGCCACCATCTCACCTTGCGCGATGGCGCGATGCGCCAGCATCGGCTCTCCGGTGACATCGCCGACTGCGTAGACCCCGCGCATCGAAGTGCGGCACCGCTCGTCGATTTTCACAAAGGCCCCGGACATTGTCAGATGCAGATCGCCGAGCCCAACCGTACGAGTGCGCGGCCGCCGCCCGACCGCGACGAGCACCTTGTCGGCCGGGATCTCGACGCTATCGCCGCCCTTCGTTTCTACTGTCAGGACGCCGTCTGCGAAGCCTTTCGCCGTGACCGACGTCATCAACTTGATGCCTGTCAACGCCAGCCGCCTCGCAACCGGCTCCGTCAGCGCCAGGTCCCACACCGGCAGAATCCGATCGGCCGCCTCGACGATGGTCACCTCTGCGCCGAGCTTGGCATACGCGGTCCCGATCTCGAGGCCGATGTAGCCGGCGCCCACAACAGCCAGCCGACGCGGAACCTCGCTCAAGGTCAAAGCTTCGGTCGAGGAGATCACATCGCCGCCGAACGGCAGCGACGGCAGCGCGATCGGCTCCGAACCCGTTGCGATGACGATGCTCTCGGCACGGATCCGCTGCTCGCCCTCCGCTGTCCGCACCACCACCGATTTGCCGTCGCGAAACCTTGCCTCGCCGCGTACCGTACGCACGCTGGCCTTCTTCATGAGTGCGCCGACGCCGCCACTCAAGCGCCCGACAATTCCCCCGATCCACGCCTTCGTCTTGCCGAAGTCGATCGACGGCTCTGCCGCATGGATTCCCATGTGCCCGCTCGCGGCGAACCCTCGCAGCCGGTAACATTCGTCCGCCGCGTGGATGAGCGCCTTCGACGGGATACACCCGATGTTGAGGCACGTGCCCCCGTCGCGGTCCGCCTCGACGATGATCGTGTCGACACCCAGTTGACCCCCCCTTATGGCGCATGCATAGCCGCCCGGCCCCGCACCGATCACCAACAGCTTGCATGCAAGATCAGGCATTGGGCCAGCCCTCCACGAACAGCATCGCCGGCCGCTCGAGGAGCGTCTTCAGCTTCTGGACGAACACCGCCGCCTCGTAACCGTCGACCACTCGATGATCGAAGCTGCACGAGAGGTTCATCATCTTGCGGGGCACGAACTGCTGGCCGTCCCACCACGGCCGGATCGCCATCTTGTTGACGCCGACGATTGCCACCTCCGGGTGATTGATGATCGGCGTCGTCGCGATCGCCCCCAGCGGCCCGAGCGACGTGATGGTGATTGTCGAACCCATCAGCTCGCTGCGCTCCGCGCTGGCGTTACGTGCCGCCTCGGCCAGCCGCGCGATCTCACTCGCGTTGTCCCACAGCGAGTTCGCCTCAGCGTGTTGCACCACCGGTACCATCAGCCCGCTCGCTGTTTGTGTCGCGATGCCGACATGGACCCCGCCGAACTGCGTGATGATCCCCGCCTCGTCGTCGAAATGCGCATTGAGGCCCGGTTGTTCGCCGACAGCCGCCACGATCGCCATGACGAGGAAGGGCAACAGAGTGAGCTTCGGTCGCACCCGTGTCTTCGATGCATTGAGCTCCTCTCTCAGTCCCTCGAGGCTTGTCATGTCGACCTCCTCGACGATGGTAATGTGCGGAATGCGGGCGTTCGCGAGCGCCATGCGCTCCGCGATCCGCCGACGCATACCGATCACCTTGATCTCCTTGACCGAGGTATCCTTGCGCCGGCCGTTGTCGCGCGCCTTGCCTTGCTGGCGGAAGGCATCGAGGTCCTCGTGCGTGATCCGTCCGGCAGGACCGGTTCCCGGAACCGAGCGCAGATCGATGCCCGCCTCCCGCGCCCGCCGCCTGACCGATGGCGATGCCGTCGGCTTGGCGGTGGATGGCAGAGATTGCAGCCGCCGCGGCATCGGCACCGTCAGACGTGACGGCGGGCGCGGCGCAGGCGCGTCGTCCTCGTCGTCGTTCGCCTGTGGTAGCGGCCGCCTCTCGAGTCCCCCCCGCGTTGCTGGCGACGAACCGGCCGCCGCCTCACGCGCCGGGGCCAGCGGTGCTTCGCTGTTGATGTTGCCCGGCCCTGCCACCTCGAGCCGGACCAGCTCGGAGCCGACGGCCAGCTTGTCGCCCACCTCAGCGCCGAGCCACACGATCTTGCCCGTGACGGCCGACGGGATCTCGACCGTTGCCTTGTCAGTCATCACCGCGGCGATCACGTCGTCTTGCTTGACGAGATCTCCGACGGCGACATGCCACTCGACAAGCTCCGCCTCCGCGACGCCTTCGCCCACGTCTGGCAGCTTGATCGCGTGAATGCCCATGTCAGGCCTCCATAACGCGGCGCAGCGCCTGCCCGACGCGCGTTGGCCCTGGAAAGTAGTCCCACTCTTGCGCGTGGGGATAGGGCGTGTCCCAGCCGGTCACGCGCTCGATCGGCGCCTCGAGGTGATAGAAGCACTCCTCCTGCACCAACGCCGAAAGCTCCGCGCCGAAGCCCGACGTGCGCGTCGCCTCGTGCACGATGACACAGCGCCCCGTTTTCTTCACCGATGTCGCGATCGTCTCGAGATCGACCGGCACCAGAGTGCGCAGATCTATGATCTCGCCCGAGATGCCGGTCTCTGCGACCGCGGCCTCCGCGACATGCACCATCGTCCCGTAAGCGAGGATCGTCACCTCCGTTCCCTCACGCCGAACCGCCGCCCGTCCCAGCGGCACCGTGTAGTGGCTCTCCGGTACCTCTCCGAGCGGATGGGCTTTCCAAGACACGACCGGCTTCTCGTGATGGCCGTCGAAAGGCCCGTTGTAGAGCCGCTTCGGCTCGAGAAAGATTACGGGATCGGGGCATTCTATGGCAGCGATCAGCAGCCCTTTCGCGTCGTAGGGATTTGACGGAACCACGGTCTTCAACCCGCACACGTGCGTGAACAGCGCTTCGGGGCTCTGGCTGTGTGTCTGGCCGCCGAAGATGCCACCGCCGGTCGGCATGCGAATGACGAGCGGACACGTGAAGTCGCCCGCTGAGCGATGCCGGATCCGCGCCGCCTCCGAAACGATCTGATCGTAGGCAGGATACATGTAGTCGGCGAACTGGATTTCGACACAAGGCCTCAACCCGTACGCTGCCATGCCGATCGCCGTACCGACGATGCCCGACTCGCTGATCGGCGTATCGAAGCAGCGCTGGCGGCCGTACTTTTTCTGCAGGCCCGCCGTACAGCGGAACACGCCGCCGAAGTAGCCGACGTCCTCGCCGAACACCACGACGCGCTCGTCCCGCTCCATGGCGGTGTCGTGCGCATGGCGGATGGCCTCGATCATCGTCATCCGTGCCATGGCTCAGTACCCCGCCTCCTGGCGCTGACGGATCAGATGCGGTGGCATGTCTGCGTAAACGTCCTCGAACATATCGCGCGGCGACGGCGCGTTGCCGGATGCGAGCGTGCCGATCGCCTCGGCCTCCTTCTGCGCCGCAACCACCTCGTCGAGCACCTCGGCCTCGGCTTGCTTGTGACGTGCCTCGGTCCAGATGCCCTTGGCAATCAAGTGCGCCTTCAGCCTGAGCACCGGATCCCCGAGTGGCCACGCATCGCCTTCCTCCTTCGGCCGGTAGGCCGATGGATCGTCGGAGGTCGAGTGCCCACCGCCGCGATAGGTGACGTACTCGACGATGGTCGGGCCGAGATTCCGGCGCGCCCGCTCGACCGCCCACTTCGCCACCGCATGCACCGCGAGATAGTCGTTGCCGTCGACGCGGAGCGCCGGAATGCCGAAGCCGTGGCCGCGTGCCGCGAACGTACCCGAGCCGCCGCGCGCGATCCCCTGGAACGTCGAGATCGCCCATTGATTGTTGACGATGTTGAGGATCACCGGCGCCTTGTAGGTGGAGGCGAACACCAGTGCCGCATGAAAATCGTTCTCGGCCGTCGAGCCGTCGCCGATCCATCCGGCAGCAATCCTGGTATCGCGCGAGATCGCCGACGCCATCGCCCAGCCCACCGCCTGCACGAACTGCGTGCCGAGATTGCCGGAGATCGAGAAGAAGCCGTGCGCCTTCGAGGAATACATGATCGGCAGCTGCCGTCCGCGCAGCGGGTCGCCGTCGTTGGAGAATATCTGGTTCATCATCTCGACGAGCGGGTAGCCGTCGGCAATCAGCAGCCCCGCCTGCCGGTAGGTCGGGAAATTCATGTCGCCTGGGCTCAGCGCACGCCGGAACGCGGTGCTGATCGCCTCCTCGCCGAGATGCTGCATATAGAACGACGTCTTGCCCTGCCGCTGCGCCGTCAGCATGCGCTGATCGAACGTGCGCAGCAGCATCATGTGGCGCAGGCCGTCCTTCAACTCCTCGTCACTGAGCGTGCCTGCCCACGGGCCTACGGCCTCGCCCTCGCGATTGAGAACCCGGATAATCGTGAAGGCGAGATCGCGCATGCTCTCGGACGCCTCTGTCACGTCCGGACGCCGCACGGTCCCGGCTCGTGGGATGGCGACTTGCGAGAAATCCGGCACGTCGCCTGGCCGCCATTCCGGCTCCGGAACATAGAGTGCAAGGGGCGACGCATCGTCCATGGCAAATCCTTTCCGCGCAGGCTGGGTATCGCAAGAGCTTCCGCCCACCGCCTAAACACTTCGCAGACAACGTTCGGAACATCGATCCCGGTGCAACATCAATATAGGTCGCAGCTCCATAAAGATCGAGCGCCAGACGGTGTTTGGCGATATGGGCCAGTGCTCCCTTTCTATGGTGCGTCTGCGTGGATAACCTGGAGTTCTGAGCTCCAGATGGAGCGGACCCTGCCGCCATCCGCGATCTCCGCGATCTCGACAGCAGGAGCAAGTCGCGGGGCGCTTGTGTCCGATGCGTTCCCCGCAAGGAGCACAAAGTCGAACCAATATGTCCGGAACGAAGTGCAACCCCTGTCACGGGAAGGTCGCAGAGCTTTGACTCACACCATGCATATCTCGCCGGCGACCGCGACGTGAGGTCGTCAACCACCCCATGCCATGCCGCCCACCCGCTTTCGCCGTCACTTACTTCTTTGGGTACTCGTAGGGCAACGGTGCCTCACGTAGGATACGCCATGGGAGACAGACTCGACCAAAGGAACATCGATGCGAACTGGAGGCACTGATCAGCGACTCGAGTTTCCTCTTGCACTGCTTGGGTGGCTGATCACAGGGGCGACTTTGCTCCCCTTCCTGCTTCTGACGGGCTACGGGGTGACGTATTGGCTCCAGGATCAGCAACAGACCGAGCGCAAACGCCTCTCCGAGAGCGCAGAGGCTCTGTCACGGGCCATTGATCGTGATTTGAGAGGACATTTCGAGACGGCTCGAGTTCTCGCCATGTCAAGCCAGCTCCGGTCAGGTGACATCACAGCCTTCGAGCGCCTCGCGCGCGATGCGGCAACCGGAGTCGAAGGTCATTTCCTTCTCGAGGACCGTGACGCCCAGCAGCTCGTAAATACGCGCTCCCAGATGGGAGCATCCCTGCCGAAGACCGCCGATCCGGGCAGTGTCGCTCAGGTTTTCGCAACGGGGAGGCGCACGGTCACCGACCTGATCCTGGGAGCTGTGGCAAAAGAGTATTTGTTCGCTGTGCGTGTACCTGTCGAAGTCGAAGGTGCGGTTCGCTATGTGCTGGCCTTTGTGCCACGCGCCGGCGCAATCCTCGATGTCGTCAAAGAGAATTACCTCCCTGAGGGCTGGTTCGCCGCGGTCGTCGACGGGAACGGCCGGATTATGGCTAGAACATCCGCCCACGAGCAGTTCTATGGGAAGCTCGCCAGTGCCGAGTTCCGCGAGCACTTGAAAAACAAAGTAGGTTTAGTCGAGACCACCGATCTTCAAGGACGCAGGACGTTCACGGCATTCCATACATCCGCCCTGAGTAATTGGCGTGCCGTTGTCTGGGCACCCAAAAGTGTCATAACGGCACCTACCGAGCGGGCGAAGGAATGGGCGCTCGGCGTCGTGCTCTTGACC